>ERZ791734.15-NODE-15-length-338113-cov-19.193393_pt1 | contig 338113 bp, 306 predicted proteins | sample MGYA00509953_ERZ791734 | MGnify/ENA primary metagenome ERZ791734 (study PRJEB30046, sample SAMN00792038) | human gut metagenome | study: EMG produced TPA metagenomics assembly of the A metagenome-wide association study of gut microbiota in type 2...
ACCGAAAGAGGTTAAGGTTTGGATAGAACAAAGAGAGTTATTCTTGAAGGTAAGAATACGGATGTATAATATAGAATATTTAATGTGCAGTTTTGAAAAAATAATCATGAAAGAGGTCTAGTACCTCTTTTTTTTGTTTTTCAGACTATTTTGTTTGTTTTGTTTTTTAGTTTACTAAGCTGCATATGGTGTAGGAAGACAAATTTTATGAAATGAATTTTTATTGTGAGTTTTCAATCGTGAGTTTTTATACAAATATTAATTGCCATAAATAACATTTTTTGCTATAATATAGTGAAATAGTACGTGTGTTATGGAGGATAAAATATATGGAAACTAATATATTAATGGAAAGTGGTACTAATGAACTGGAAGTGCTTGAGTTTATGGTTGGTGGAAATCATTATGGAATTAATGTTGCTAAGATTAAGGAAATAGTTCCATATAGTAAAGTGACGCCAGTACCTAATTCACATCCTTGTGTAGAAGGTGTTTTTATGCCAAGAGACCTTATGATAACAATAGTAGATCTTGCCAAGGTTATTAAGTGTAAACCATCAGAGGATATAACGAAGGATATGTTTATTATAACTAACTTCAACAAGCTTAATGTTGCATTTCATGTTGCTTCTGTTGTAGGTATTCACAGAGTATCATGGACAGATATCATAAAGCCTGACAGTACTATAAGCAGTGCTGATAGTGGTATTGCTACAGGCGTAGTAAAGATCAATGACCAGCTTATTATCATCCTTGATTTTGAAAGAATAGTTTCTGATATAAGTCCTGAAACAGGACTAAAGGTTTCTGATATTGATAAGCTCGAAGGAAGAGAAAGAAATGAATCACATATAGTAATAGCTGAGGATTCTCCATTACTTATGAAGCTTATATCAGATTCACTTATTAAGTCAGGCTATGATAATTTAACATTATGTGCCAATGGACAGGAGGCATGGGAATGTATTGTCAAGATGAAAGATTCCGATTCAATGGATGTTGCATGTGTTATAACAGATTTAGAGATGCCGCTTATGGATGGCCACAGACTTACAAAGCTTATAAAAACTGATGATAAGCTTAAGGATATACCAGTTGTTATATTCTCATCACTTATAAATGATCAGATGAGAGCTAAAGGTGAAGCATTAGGAGCTGATATTCAGTTGTCAAAACCAGAAATTGGTTTATTAGTTAATGAAATAGACAAGCTTCTTAGAAAATAAAATGTATAATTATCATTTTATTATATGATGTAACTTGTATTTTACATTTATATCAATATATGTCGATGATTTTGATTAGTTAGATGGTGTTATCCCTTTTTATAGGTAACACCATCTATGCTTTTGTTAATTCAAATAATATAGATGAGGTAGTATATGGATAATAACAAAGATTTCGGCACATTGGAAAAGTTATGTGAAGATATTCTTAATGATATGGATACATATGATAGTATACTGTTAGGTTTTGGAACTGAGTTATTGAAATATAAAAATGATGGGATAGATGATGTGTTATCTTGTCTGGCAAAATATCTTGAACATAAAAATTATTTTATAATATCATCTGTTAAAGATGATATACTAAGAAATTCAGAATTAAATCAGAAAAGAATAGTCTGCCCTTATTTAGGAGAAACAGATAAGACAAATGAAGATAAGCAATGGGATTTATATAATAAGTGGTTATCAGGTACATTAGCAAAAAAATTACTTGTTGTAGAATTAGGAGAGGGATTTAATAATCCTAATCTTATTAAATGGCCATTTGAGAGAATAGTTATGATTAATGAAAAAGCTCGTTTTTACAGAATTCATAGTATGTTTTATCAAATACCACCAGAAATAAAGGATAAGTCTGTTACATATAAATATGATGCCTATGAAGTATTGAAAACACTGGTAAATATGTTCAAGCATTAAAAACACAAAGCATTAAAACGCTGGTAAATATTGTTAAATAGACGACTTTATGTTAGTATTCTATATATATTGATAAAGGTGGTGGAATTGTGGCTGAAAATGAAGAAGATTACCTTGATGGTCTTTTAAAATCAATGTCTGAAAAGGAAAATGCAGAGAAGCAGGCAAAAGACGAGGAAGAAGAAGAGATTAAAGAACAGGTTAGAGAGGCGGTTGAAAAGTCTAATACGCCTAATAGCAAGTTTGAAAATATATACATGGATGATCCGGTAGAAAATGATGGTAAGCAGGTAAGTGATGAGCATGTGGAAAAGGTTCTGAAAGATGTAATGACTGTTCCACGAAAGATGGCAGCACCAGGTGTTGATGAATCTTATATAGTAGATGATGAACCTGATACAACAAAACCGGTTTCATCAGTTACGCCTGAGGAAGTGGCTAAGCTTGCAAGGGAAAAAGAAGAGAAGGAAAAGGTTGATGAATCAGTCAAGAGTTCAAATGCAGATAAAGCACTTGATAAGCTGATTGAGGAAACTCAAAAAGATGAAGCAGCTGGCTCTAACTTAAGTAAAGATGATGAGCTTATTAAGGATATGGATTTATCAGATGGTGAAAAAGACAGACTGGTAAATATGAATCTTGATGATTTATTAAATGATGTTAACACAGATGCTGGTTCTACAAACGAAAGCGGAGTCAGTGCTGTTAACGATTTACTTGCACAGATTAATCAGGGAAGTGACCAGGCTGATGATAAGGCATCTGATAACATAGCCTCTGATTTAGCAGCGACTGGCGCAGTGGAAGGCAATAAAGCTGATAACAGCTCAGATATTACATCTGCGGGTGTTGATGTTAAGAAGCAGCTTGAAGAAGAATTAAAGTCAGTTAATAAGAAAAAAAGAAAAAAAGGTATTTTATCAGTTATTAAAGATATATTCTTTGAAAGTCTTGATGATGAAACAGAAGAAGCAGCTGATACTTTAGAAAAGTCAGGCAGAGCAGCTAAGAAAGAAGCCAAAATGGCGAAAAAGGCAGCTAAAGCTGATAAGAACGATAAGAATAAAGCAACGGATGCAGAGCAGGTACCTGCAGCTAAAGAAAAAGATGAAAACGAGCTTCTGATAGAAGAGGTATTTCATGGTAAGGATACTCTTGATGATTCAGCTGCACCTAAGAAAGGTCTGTTTGCAAAGATAAAATACAGAATGCAGCAGTTCAAAGCTAAACAGGCTAAAGCAGGTGAGGCTGAGGAACAGCAGGAAGAGATAGAAAGACAGGAAAAGCAACAGCAGGTTGCAGCCAAAAAGGCCAAGGCAGCTGAAAAGAAGCAGAAGGCAGCTGAAAAGAAAACAGCTAAAAAGGAAGCAGCTAAAAAAGCAAAGGCTAAGAAGCCTAAGAAAGAAAAGAAGCCAAAGAAACCTAAGGTTAAACAGCCGCCTAAACCTGGAGATATAATCAGATTCAAACCGAAATCAATAATTGTGTTTGTTATGTTAATAGTTGGAATAGTAGTGCTTGTACAGATGTTTGGATATACTATTAACTATAGTGGAAATATTAATCTTGCTAAAGATTATTATGCTAATCAGGAATATGACAAGGCATATAATAGTTTAGATGGAATAAAGCTGTCTGGAGATGATGAGACGCTTTATAAACAGGCAAAGGTTGTTATGTATGTTCAAAGACAGTATGAATCATATGAAAATTATGAAAAAATGAATATGCATACAGAGGCACTAAATGCTCTTGTAAAGGGAGTTGACAGATATCAGACATACAGAAGTGAGGCAAAAGAATTAGGCGTTGAGGATAAGATGACAGAAGTGTATAATCTTATCATTAAGGCATTTAAGGATAAGTTTAAAATGTCTGAAACAGAAGCAATATCATTAGTTGAATTGTCAAAGTTGGATTTTACAAGTTATTATTATAAGATTGAAGCATATGGAGAGGCAATAAAATGATTTCAGTGATCGATTATGACGCAGGTAACTTAAAGAGTGTTGAAAAGGCTCTTATATCGCTTGGTGAAGAAGTTGTTGTATCAAGGGATTCGAGCGAAATATTACAGGCAGATAAGGTTATTCTACCAGGAGTGGGTTCATTTGGAGATGCAATGAATAATCTTGATCGTTTCGGACTTGTAGATACGATAAAAAAGGTTGTTGATAATAAGACACCATTTCTTGGTATATGTCTTGGATTGCAGCTTTTGTTCAAGGAAAGTGAAGAAACACCAGGAGCAGAAGGCCTTAATATTCTGCCTGGTAGAATATTAAAAATACCAGCAGCTAAAGGAATAAAGATTCCACATATGGGATGGAATTCATTGGAAGTTAAGCCGGGTGCAAAACTTTTTAAGGGACTTTCAGATAATCCTTATGTTTATTTTGTCCATTCATATTATCTTAAAGCTGATGATGAAGCAATCGTGGCTGCATCTACAGAATATTCAACTCATATTCATGCTTCTGTAGAAAAGGATAATGTGTTTGCATGCCAGTTTCATCCAGAAAAGAGTAGTGAAACAGGTCTTAGAATACTTAAGAATTTTGCAGAATTATAGATTGGAGAGTACACATAATGTTTACTAAAAGAATAATACCTTGTCTTGATTGCAAAGATGGAAGAGTTGTTAAGGGAACTAATTTTGTTGATCTTAAGGATGCAGGAGATCCTGTAGAGGTTGCTGCAATGTATGATAAATCAGGAGCAGATGAACTGGTATTTCTTGATATAACAGCATCAAGTGATGGAAGAAATACAACAGTAGAGCTTGTAAGAAACGTAGCTGAAAAGGTTTTTATACCATTCACAGTAGGCGGTGGAATAAGGACAGTTGAAGATTTCAAGGTGCTTTTAAGAGAAGGTGCAGACAAAATATCTGTTAATTCAGCTGCAATCATGAATCCAGAACTTATTTCCCGGGCTGCTGACAAGTTTGGAAGCCAGTGTGTTGTTGTAGCGATAGATGCTAAAAAGCAGGAAGATGGGCATTGGAGTATATATAAAAATGGTGGAAGAGTAGATATGCATATGGATGCCGTTGAGTGGGCTATGAAAGCTGAGAGTCTTGGTGCTGGTGAGATACTGCTTACAAGCATGGATTGTGATGGTACAAAGGCAGGTTATGATATAGAGCTTACTAATGCAGTTGCATCAAATGTGTCAATTCCTGTTATAGCATCTGGTGGTGCTGGTAATATGGAGCATTTTTATGATGCATTTACAAAGGGTAATGCTGATGCAGCCCTTGCAGCCTCTTTATTCCATTATAAAGAGATGGAAATAAAAGAACTTAAGAAATATTTGTCTGATAAGGGTATTCCTATGAGATTATAATATATTGTGTTACAGCACAAAAGGGATAATCATTACATCATATAATACATGCTGCAGGAAGTATATGAGGAAAAGAGGAACATAATTATGTCTATGATAACAGGTGACTGGCAGGAAGCTTTAAGTGATGAGTTTAAAAAGGATTATTACAAGAAATTATATACATTTGTAAAGGATGAATATAACAGTTGTGTGGTATATCCCCCAGCAGATGATATATTCAATGCATTTCATTTTACACCACTTAAAAGTGTAAAGGTGCTTATACTTGGACAGGATCCATATCATGAGGTGAATCAGGCTCATGGTCTTAGCTTTTCAGTTCTTCCGGGTAATCCTATACCTAAGTCATTACAGAATATATATAAAGAATTACAGTCTGATATTGGGTGCTATTATCCAAACAATGGTTTCCTTAAAAAGTGGGCTGACCAGGGAGTACTTATGTTGAATACTGTACTTACGGTAAGAGCACATGCAGCATTTTCACATAAGGGAAGAGGCTGGGAGCAGTTTACAGATGCAGTTATCAACGCTGTTAATGCACAGGACAGACCAATAGTTTATATGTTATGGGGGAATTCAGCAAAGGATAAAATTCCTATGCTTACGAATCCTAAGCATCTTATATTAACAAGTGCACATCCAAGTCCACTATCGGCTAACAGAGGTTTTTTTGGATGCAGGCATTTCAGCAAATGTAACGAGTTTCTTGAAAATCATGGAGTCACACCAATAGACTGGCAGATTGAAAATATATAAAAATAATAACATATGAAAAAATCCGCATCCTGTATTATTTCGTCATGAAATAATCAGGATGCGGATTTTTTTGTATCAATATTTGTTTATTTACTCATCAATATCTTCTTCAGATCCAGCAACTGCGCCGATAACTGAAATGATAACAACAACGGCAAATATTGAAACTGCAATACCTATAATAGGTCCTAAAAATAATAAAAAGTTCATATGCTTATCCTCCGAATATTCTTTTATTATTATACAACTTTTTTATGATAAGTCAAAAACTTATTTGTTAATATTCTTGTTAGCAGTAGCAAGCATAAGTTTGATTCTGTTGAGCTGGTTAACTTCTGAAGCACCTGGGTCATAATCAACCGCAATAATATTAGCCTCAGGGAAAGCAGCACGTAATTCTTTTATAACACCTTTACCTACTATATGGTTAGGCAGACATGCAAATGGCTGGCAGCATACTATATTGCCGGCACCATTATGTATAAGCTCAATCATTTCTCCAGTAAGAAGCCATCCCTCGCCAGTCTGGTTTCCAAGTGATACAAGATCCTTTGCAAGTGCAGCAGTATCCTTTATGGATGAAGGTGCATCAAAACGTTTACTTTCTGCAAGTGCCTGGTTACCAGCTTTTCTGAACCATTCAAGAATCTTTATGACTGTATTATTAATAAATGCAGATTTTCCAGATGTACCGAGGTATTTATGCTTAAAGTTAGCATTTTCTGCACAGTAGAGAAGAAATCCCATAAGATCAGGAACAACTGCCTCTGCACCTTCTGATTCAAGCAGATCAACAAGATAGTTGTTGGCTGCAGGAAGAAACTTAACAAGAATCTCACCAACAACACCAACTCTTGGCTTCTTTATATCAAGTAACTCAATGTTATCAAAGTCTTTAACGATAGCACGGAGATTATTGTTAAAGTCTTTCATTTTTACCTTGTCCTGTGTAATCTGTTTAATACATATTTCCTTCCAGTGTTCATGTAGAGCGTTAACAGAGCCAGGAACCTTTTCATAAGGTCTTGTTCTGTATACAACATTCATGAATATATCGCCATACTCAATCGCCATCATAGCTTTTTTAAGCATCTTAAGGTCATACTTAAAACCAGAGTTAGTTTCAAGCCCCTGTGCACTAAGAGATATTACAGGTATATATCCTAAGTTGGCTTTCTCAAGAGCACGTCTGATGAATCCAATGTAGTTAGAGGCACGGCATCCACCACCAGTCTGTGTAATAATGATTGCTGTTTTTGAAAGATCGTATTTACCCGAAAGGACAGCATTCATAATCTGGCCGACAACCATCAGGGAAGGATAGCAGGCATCATTATTTACATATTTAAGCCCCATATCAACTGATGATTTGTTATCGTTATCAAGTACCTCGAAATTATAGCCACATGAATTGAGTGCTGGCTCTAATAAGTCAAAATGTATAGGTGACATCTGAGGACATAGAATAGTGTAGTTCTTTCTCATCTCAGGTGTGAATTCAACACGGTTGTATGCAGATGAAACAAGAGTGCGTTTATAATTCTTCTTATCCCTTACTTTAAGTGCAGCGATGAGAGATCTTATACGTATACGTGCAGCTCCAAGGTTGTTAACTTCATCTATTTTTAATACTGTATATATTTTACCTGATTTAGTTAATATATCATTTACAGCATCTGTTGTTACGGCATCAAGTCCACAGCCAAAAGAGTTAAGCTGTATAAGATCAAGGTTGTCCTGTGTCTTAACAAAACTTGCTGCAGCATATAATCTTGAATGATACATCCACTGATCCATAACGATAAGAGGACGTTCAACATTTCCAAGATGTGAAACACTGTCTTCTGTTAATACGGCAATATCATATGAGTTTATAAGTTCAGGTATACCATGGTTGATTTCAGGGTCAATATGATAAGGCCTTCCTGCAAGAACGATACCACGTTTACCAGTATCCTTTAAATACTTGATGACTTCTTCACCCTTTTTATGCATGTCCTCTCTGGACTGCATAAGTTCTTTCCATGCATCCAAAACAGCAGCTTTTATTTCACCCGATGGGATATCAGGGAACTCTTCATGCAATCTTTTAGCCAGGATTGCTTCGTTTTCAAAAGAAATAAAAGGGTTTCTGAAATCTATATTTTCAGTTTTGAGTTCTTCAACATTGTTCTTAATATTTTCAGCATAAGAAGTAACAATAGGACAGTTGTAGTGGTTGTTAGTACCATCTATTTCTTTGTGTTCATATGGAACGCAAGGATAAAAGATGAATTTAATACCTTTCTTTATAAGCCAGCTTATATGACCATGAGCAAGCTTAGCAGGATAACATTCTGATTCTGATGGAATGGATTCTATGCCTAGCTCATATATCTTTCTTGTTGACTGTGGTGAAAGAACAACCTTATAACCAAGCTTTGTAAAGAAGGTGAACCAGAAAGGATAATTTTCATACATGTTAAGTACCCTTGGTATACCTACAACACCTCTTACAGCCAGATCAGCTGATAAAGGTTCATAGTCAAAAAGTCTGTGGAACTTATAATCAAAAAGATTAGGAACCTTTTCTTTATTACGTTCCTTTCCAAGTCCACGCTCGCATCTGTTACCAGTTATAAAGGAACGTCCACCAGAGAATTTGTTAATAGTTAAATGACAGCTGTTAGTACATCCTTTACATCTTGTAAGAGTAGTTTCGTAAGTAAGACTGTTTATTTTGTCAATAGAGAGCATAGATGATTCTGATATACCATCATAGCGTTCTCTTGCAATAAGTGCTGCACCAAAAGCCCCCATTATGCCTGCGATATCAGGTCTTATGGCATCAACACCTGTTATCTTTTCAAAGCTTCTAAGCACGGCATCGTTGTAGAATGTACCACCCTGGACAACGATATGTTTACCTAAATCACCTGGGTCAGCTATTTTAATAACCTTGTATAATGCATTTTTGATGACAGAGTAAGCAAGACCTGCTGATATATCAGATACCTCAGCTCCTTCCTTTTGTGCCTGTTTTACTTTAGAGTTCATGAATACAGTACATCTTGTACCAAGGTCAATAGGATGCTTTGCAAAAAGAGCAGCCTTTGCGAAATCCTGTACAGAATAATTTAGTGACTTGGCAAATGTTTCGATAAATGAACCACAGCCTGAAGAACATGCTTCATTAAGCTGTACAGAATCAACTGTCTGATTCTTGATTTTAATACATTTCATATCCTGACCACCAATATCTATGATACAGTCAACATCAGGATCAAAAAATGCAGCAGCATAGAAATGTGATACTGTCTCAACTTCTCCTTCATCCAGCATGAGAGCTGACTTAATAAGGGCTTCACCGTAACCTGTAGAGCATGCCTGTACGATTCTGGCTTTAGGTGGAAGCTGCGAATATATTTCTTTTATTGCCTTTATCGTAGTAGCAAGCGGAGAACCGTTGTTGCTTGAGTAGAATGAATAAAGAAGATTACCATCTTCATCTACAAGTGCTACCTTGGTTGTAGTAGAACCAGCATCAATACCCAGATAACAGTTACCTTCATAAGAGGATATGTCCGCAGTTTTAACATGATGGACACTATGCCTTTTGATAAAGTCGTTATAAGCAAGCTGGTCTGCAAAAAGTGGTTCCATACGTTCAACTTCAAAGTCAAGTTTTATCTTACCCTGAAGACGTTTAATTATGTCAGATACATCAACGCATACGTTTTTGTCGTAGTTCATGGCAGAACCAACAGCAGCAAAAAGATGTGAATGTTCTGGTGCAATAGTCTGTTCAGGAGTAAGGCTTAATGTACGGATGAATGCCTGTTTTAATTCTGAAAGGAAGTGAAGGGGACCACCTAAGAAAGCAACGTTACCCCGTATAGGTTTACCACATGCAAGACCTGAAATAGTCTGGTTAACAACGGCCTGGAATATAGAGGCTGCTAAGTCCTGCTTAGTTGCACCTTCATTGATAAGAGGCTGTATATCAGACTTGGCAAATACACCACATCTTGCAGCTATAGGATAGATAGATTTATAGCTTTTAGCATATTCATTAAGACCCGCTGCATCTGTCTGTAAAAGAGTAGCCATCTGGTCGATAAAAGAGCCTGTACCACCAGCACATATACCATTCATACGCTGGTCAATACCGTTAGTGAAGTAGATAATCTTTGCATCCTCACCACCAAGCTCTATGGCAACATCACATTGTGGAGCGTAGTCCTGAAGTGCTGTTGATACAGCGACAACCTCCTGAGTAAATGGAACTTCAAGATGCTTTGCAAGAGTAAGTCCGCCCGAACCTGTTATAACAGGATATACTTCGAATTCACCAAGCTTTGTTACAGCCTTTTCAAGCAGACCCTGTAAAGTTTCCTGGATATTGGCAAAATGTCTTTCATAATCTGAAAATAAAATATTATTATTATCATCAAGAATTGCGATCTTTACTGTTGTTGAACCAATATCAATACCTAATCTGTATTTATTCATATTCATTACGGCAGAGCCGTCCTCCTTGTTTTAGTATATATTGATGTAAATGTTAAAGTATTCCAAAATTACAATGTCGAAAAATGAAAAATCACATCGAATAAATTACAACTGACATATTATATAAGAAATAACAGAATAATTCAACACCATAAATATGACTGTTTATATAAAATTAATAATACTAAAATGAGAACTTAATTGACAAAGGAAATTATTATTTTTATACTTTGTATATGTTATATCATTAATTAGTGATGTTTTTCACGGAAATGAGGAGTTTGATGAATTGGTTTTCTAAGTTTGAAAGGAAATATTCAAAGTATGCAATAAAGAATCTCATGGTCTATATAATTATATTGTATGCTGTTGGATTTGTATTTGAAGTGTTTGCACCAGGTGTTTACAGTGCATATCTTTCACTCGATTTTTCTAAGATATTTGCTGGACAGGTATGGCGTATTGTCACATTTATAATACAGCCACCTTCAACAAGTATTATTTTTGTATTCTTTTCACTTTATTTTTATTATCTTATAGGTACAGTGCTTGAGAATATATGGGGGTCATTCAAGTTTAATGTATATTTCTTTTCAGGAGTATTGTTAAATATTGTTGCAGCCCTTATAATATATCTTATATTTGGTATCAGCTTTAATATGAGTACACATTACATCAATCTTGCTTTGTTTATGGCTTTTGCCATGGAACAGCCGGATATGGAGGTGCTGCTTTTCTTTATCATCCCTATAAAGATAAAGTGGATGGCACTGCTTGATGGGATTGTATTTGCGATAACTATAGTATGTGGCTTTGCGGTGCCTTCTATGGCAGCAGCTGGTTCAAGTGCAGGCTATGCAATGTGGCAAGGACTATATAATGCAGGTTTGTTATCAGGAAGCGGTATGGGATGTTATGCAAATGCTATTGCAGCACTTGTTTCAATGCTTAACTTTATAGTATTTATGATTGTGTCAAGAAAAATTCCTTATAAATCTTCAACACAAAAGAATTTTAACAAGGCTATGTATACAGCGAAGAAAGCAGAAAAGAACAGAACAGATGCTAAGAGAACATCATTTAATGAAAAGCTGTATAACGCCAATAGCGAGAAGACAACATGGGATAGTGCTAATAAACCATATAAGCCTGTAAGAAGCGGACAGCCTAAGCATAGATGTGCTGTGTGTGGAAGAACTGAACTTGATGACGAAAGCCTGGTATTCAGATTCTGCTCTAAGTGTGCAGGAAACTATGAGTATTGTAATGAACATTTGTATACACATATTCATATTACAGCTAATGACAATAAGAATATGCGATAGTTAAATTATTTATAAATATTGTTATGGCTATTGCTATTTTTGGGGTTATTAAGTATAATCATTTGGATTGTTTTGTTTTTTATTAATTATTTTTATTTATTTTGGAGGTTAGAATGAAGAAGACTAAGATTATATGTACTATGGGTCCTAACACTAATGACAGAGAGCTTATTAAGCAGCTTGCATTAAATGGTATGGATATTGCAAGATTCAACTTTTCTCATGGAGATCATGAAGAACAGGCTGGACGTTTTGCATTAGTTAAGAGTGTAAGGGAAGAGATTAACAAGCCTATAGCTACACTTCTTGATACAAAGGGACCAGAAATCAGAACTGGCGTACTTAAGGATGATAAGAAGGTTACTCTTAAGGAAGGACAGAAGTTTACTCTTACAACAAGAGAGGTTGTAGGTGATGAAAATATTGACATGATTACATATGCAGGACTTCCAGCAGATGTAGAGAATGGTAATACTATTCTTATTGATGATGGTCTTATTGAACTTAGAGTAGAAGAAGTTGTTGATGGTACAGATATTATATGTACTGTAATTAATGGTGGTGAGCTTGGTTCTAAGAAGGGCGTTAATGTTCCTAACGTAAGCATTAAGCTTCCAGGTATCACAGACAAAGATAAGGATGATATTATATTTGGTATAGAGCAGGGATTTGATTTTATCGCAGCTTCATTTGTAAGAAATGCAGCTTGTATCCAGGAGATTAAGCAGCTTTTATGGGAGCATGGTTCAGATATTCCTGTTATCGCTAAGATTGAGAATGCTGAAGGTATAGAGAATCTTGACGAGATTATTAAGGTTGCTGATGGTATCATGGTCGCAAGAGGTGACATGGGTGTTGAGATTCCAGCAGAAGATGTTCCACACTACCAGAAGGAAATCATCAAGAAGTGTAACGCAACATACAAGCCAGTTATAACAGCTACACAGATGCTTGATTCTATGATTAGAAATCCACGTCCTACAAGAGCTGAGGTTACTGATGTTGCTAATGCTATATATGATGGTACAGATGTAGTTATGCTTTCAGGAGAGACTGCTAATGGTAAGTATCCACTTGAAGCCTTAAAGATGATGGCTAAGATTGCAGAAAGAACAGAAAAGGATATCAAGGGCAGAGCTTCTGATATATCTAAGGTTCATAGCAAGAGAAGCATATCAAGTGCAGTATGTAACGCTACTGTCCAGACAGCAGAGAATCTTAATGCTAAGGCTATTGTATGCCCAACTATTTCTGGTTTTACAGCAAGACTTACATCTAAGCTTAAGCCAAACGCTGAGATTATCGGTTGTTCACCATATGATAACGTTCTTAGAAAAATGCAGATATATTGGGGAGTAAGACCTTTAAAGACTGCAACAGAGGTTTCTACTGATAAGATTATTGAGCATGCATTAGTAGTATCTGAGCAGGCTGGTTTTGTAGAAGAAGGCGATACAGTTATTGTGTCTGCTGGTATTGCTACATCATCAGATCCTTCTGCTAAGAGAGGACTTACTAATACTATGAGAGTTGTTACTATCTAGTATATATGAATTATTATAGTTAATATAGATGCCAGGGTTGAATCATCGTTATTTAGCTCTGGCATTAATTTGTTTATGTTTATAGGTGTGTAAAGCATAGGTTTGTAAGTGGATACGGGGTTGTACATATAGGGAGTAAGGATATGGATATAAAGAAGATACTGATATGGATTCCTGCTATTATCATGGCAATGCTTATATTTGGCTTTTCAAAGCAGGATGGTGAAGAATCTACGGGACTTAGTTATAAGGCAGCAGATATAATACTTACAGTATGTGATAAGGCTGGGATAGTTGATTATAATGATAACAACAGGGATAGCATGATAGAGTCTGTACAGTTTCCAATAAGGAAAGCAGCTCATATGACAGAGTATGCTGTCCTTTCAGTTCTTATCATGCTTGCACTTATAGTTGACGGCTTAAAAGGCATCAGACTTCCTGTGATATCAGCGATTATAGCAACAGTATTTGCAGCTACAGATGAGTTTCATCAAAGGTTTGTGCCAGGGAGATATGGCTGCTTAAGGGATGTGCTTATAGATGCTGCAGGGAGTATAATCGGACTTATGATAGCATATGTTATATATAAAAATATGTGTAAACATAAAGAAAACAAATATATGCAATAAAAAGAAGCTTAATGTAGCTGAAAATATGTGAGTAATATATAAGCAATATATGAGTAATATATGTGAGTTGTAAAATTAATACTTGCAAAATTACTAAGTATATGGTATAAGCTTTAATAAGCACATAATTATATATAATGCATTGATGGAAACAAGTAGGTATAACATTAAGCAACAGAAAACAGCCGGTTGATGAGAGGCGTGGTGGATGGTTATTCTGAATACATTCTGGAGCAGCAAACTGAAAAGCATGTAATGTTTAGTAGGGGCGACGTAGTGATACACGTTATAGTATTAGGATCATCAGACCCATTAAGGTAGGCAGCGTGAGTTGTTTATGAATAAAGGTGGTAACACGGAGCATAGGCTTTCGTCCTTTAACACGGATGAAAGATATGCTCCTTTTTGTTGTCTTAAAGCACTAATGGCTTGATGGTTAATGGTAGTATCATAAATATCAAATAATAACATAATAAGAACAGGAGAAAAGAAATGGCAGAAATGACAGTTTATGATGAATTAGTTGCAAGAGGACTTATTGCACAGGTGACAGATGAAGAGTTGATCAAGAATCTTATTAATAATGGAAAGGCTACATTCTACATTGGATTTGACCCAACAGCAGACAGCCTTCATGTAGGTCACTTCATGGCACTCTGTTTTATGAAGAGACTTCAGATGGCAGGTAATAAGCCAATAGCCTTAGTTGGTGGTGGAACAGGTATGATTGGTGACCCATCAGGTAAGACAGATATGAGAAAGATGCTTACTCCAGAACAGATTGAGCATAACTGCGAGTGCTTTAAGAAGCAGATGAGCAAGTTTATTGACTTTTCAGATGACAAGGCATTGTTTGTAAACAATGCAGACTGGCTTTTAAAGCTTAACTATGTTGACCTTTTAAGAGAAGTAGGTGCATGCTTCTCAGTTAACAATATGTTAAGAGCAGAGTGCTATAAGCAGAGAATGGAAAGAGGTCTTACATTCCTTGAGTTTAACTATATGATCATGCAGAGCTATGATTTCTATATGTTATACCAGAAATATGGATGTAATCTTCAGTTTGGTGGAGATGACCAGTGGAGCAACATGCTCGGTGGTACAGAGCTTATAAGAAGAAAGCTTGGCAAGGATGCTTCTGCTATGACTATTACACTTCTTCTTAACTCAGAGGGTAAGAAGATGGGCAAGACAGTAAGCGGTGCTGTATGGCTTGATCCAGCAAAGACTTCACCATATGAGTTCTATCAGTACTGGAGAAATGTAGCAGATGCAGATATATTAAAGTGTATCCGTATGCTTACATTCTTACCACTTGAGCAGATTGATGAGATGGATAAGTGGGAAGGTGCACAGCTTAATAAGGCTAAGGAAATACTTGCATATGAGCTTACAAAGATGGTTCATGGTGAGGAAGAAGCTAAGAAGGCAGAAGAAACAGCTAAGGCTATATTTACATCAGGTGATGCTGCTAATATGGCAGTAGTTAAGCTTGAAGCAGATGCATTTACAGATGGCAGCATTGACATTGTATCTTTAATTCATGCAGCTGGTCTTGCAGCTACTAAGTCAGAGGCAAGAAGAGTTGTTGCACAGGGTGGTGCTTCTGTTGCAGGTGAGAAAGTATCTGATATCGCTGCAAAGTTTGATAAGGAAGTTTTTGCTGGTGATGGTGTTGTTGTTAAGAAGGGTAAGAAGTCTTTCATAAAGGTACAGGCGTAAGAATAGTATGTTATTTTTGGAGGCAGCCAGTGAAAATTTAGCTGCTTCCTGATATTAAAAGAACGAGGATAGGCATGAAAAAAAGTGAAATTACCTTTATAAGGCTTATGAGTCTTATTGGAATTATGGTTCTGAATCTTATACTTTTGCTGGTATTTGCAAGAGAACATGTATTTCAGAATATCCTTAATAAAATGAATAGTAATGTATATGCTGGACAATCACTTGATACATCAATATATAATTATTATTACTATGCAGGACTTGGGAATATATATAAAATAATATTCCCAGTCACAATTCTTTTGTTGGCAGCTGCATCTGTAGCTGTGTATAAAAAAGTAAGTATGGCAGGAAGGATTGCAGTAGCGGCTAATATATGTTCACTTATAACCGGCATATATCTTTTGATTGCAAAGATAGGTGAAGGCTCAGATAAAATCATCAGATTTGTGAACAGCTTTTACATGGATAAGTCAGAGATTGGCCAGATAGAAAAGATACATCTTATGAGCAGAATACCTATAGCGTATATTCTGATTATTATTCTTTCTTTGCTTGGGCTTGCAATGGTAAAGAGCAGTACAATTAATCATATTAAGATATATAATGAAAAAAATATGACTAACAATGCGGTTATATATATATTTCCTGCACTTAGCGGGTTTATTGTTCTTGAGATTATAAGAAATCTTGTAATATCAAGGCTTGTGACTGCATCAATGGATGAAAATTTAAGAACAGTGGCGGCGTATATTAATGATTATTATATAGGAAGCAAATTCTTCTTTTCCTGGTCATGGCTTATATTGTTTACTATAGTTACATGTGTTGCGATTTTGCTAAAGTCTATAAATACATTAAGCATGAAAAGCAGGATGATGATTGAAATAGCAGTGCCATCAGTTATAGTTATAATAGTTTCATTCATATACTGGATGAATCCACCGGCGTTGTTTGGATATCTTACGATTGATAATACAATATGTGATATGACTGAAGCAGCATTTACGTGGTACCTGATAAGGTATGTTGTATCAGTGATTTTTGTATTTGTACTTATCGTTCTTACTGTTAATGACAAACTTGATATAAGAGTGGCAGGTATAGTTATCCTTATGTCATGCACAGCTGGAATAATAATGATTACTCTGTTTTATAAGATAAAAGGAACGTTTTCTATTATGTATGCTGCGTGTGTCGTGGCAGATATTGTAAGTGTCATAGTATTGGCTGCTATGTCCAGGGTTAAAGGGCATAAGCTATAGGATGACTAAATCAGGAGTTAAGTATAATACGTAAAATGTTATTGCGTATTATACTTAACTCCTGATTTTTGATGTTTAGCGTGTCCCAAGTAAAAAAGTCTTTTTCTGCAAGCAGAAAAAGACTTTTTATACTTTTGACACTTACATCATATTATATTAAGATGCTGTATTAGCCAGATATAAGTCTGATACCTGATATATCTGCAATGGCTATAAGTGAATAGTTCGTATAGTAAACAACAAAGCCTGGTTTAGCGCCGGCAGGTTTTTTAACCTCTTTTTTTAATACATAGTCAACCTCTACCTTTTCAAGATCACGTCCCTTTGAATAGTATGCAGCAAGGGCAGCAGCTTCTTCAAATGTCTTATCTGGCAATTCTTTTCCTTCTGTTTTGACTATAACATGGGAACCTGGCATCTGCTTTGCATGAAACCACCAGTCACCACCAGTGGCGAATTTGAAGGTGAGTTCATCATTCTGGATATTATTTTTTCCAACATATATGTTAAAACCATCTGAGGATACATAATGCATAGGTTTGTTGTGTGTATTTCCTTTGCTTTTTGACTTTCCACTTCTTTTGATATAACCAGTTACTGCAAGTTCATCCTTGATGTTATTAAGGTCGTTTTCAGTTGTTGCTATGTCTATAGCATTTATGATTGATTCAAGATACATGATTTCATCTTTAATCTCAGCAATAAGTCGTGTTCCGGCTTCGTAAGTCCTTTTCAGCTTATTATATTTTGCAAAGTACTTATTAGCGTTTTCAATAGGTGTCAATGTTTCATCAAGAGGAATGGTTATTTCTTCATTGGTGTAGTAGTTAAGTGCATTAAACTGTTTTGCACCAGGTGTTATGCCATATCCGTAGGTGTTTATAAGTTCACCATATATGCGGAATTTATCACGTTTTTCAGTATCTTTGAGCTGCTTTTCCTGTATGTCAAGTTTTTTGTAAGAGCGCTCAAGATGAGTAGTAACTATACGTCTTATATCTGTTGATTTCTGATGTATACGTGTGCGGACATCCTTTTCATGATAATATGCAATAAGACATTTGCTTATTGAATCAAAAGGAGTATTGTTATCATACATAGTAAGTCTGACAGCCGCGAAATCAGCAGGATTTCCGTTGTCATATACAATGTTAGGTGCATAATGGCCTTCTTTAACATCATTCATAATATTGTCAAATGCATTGTAAATATGTTTGCTTTCATCAATATCAAGACAATTTGCAGGTTTACTGCTGTCTATATGAGCCCGGAAGCATATTTCTTCTGCAATACATGTGCTTATACCTGTATATGTCTGACATAATGCTTTTGAAAGAGGTTTAGGACAGATGAGTACGGATGTACTAAAACGTTCGTAATCGGTATCCATAGGATTATGCTTGCCAGCAGTATTTGGTATGAAATAAGTCCTTCCAGGAAGTACTTCACGAACAGAACTCATCTGTGCAGATACATGCTTGATACTGTCAAGAATATTGTTTTTATCATCACATAATATGATGTTACTGTGCTTGCCCATGAATTCTGTGATGAGATGACGTCTGCAAAGGTCGCCTAATTCATCCAGATGTTCAATCTCAATGTCTATTATTCTTTCAAAAGAGGGCTGTGTTATGGAGATTATTCTTCCGTTATTTATATGCTTTCTTAAAAGCATAACAAAATTCGGTGCAGTTGCAGGACTAGGCTTGTTATCATCTGTTATATATGCAAGCGGCAGTGATGCATTTGAAGATAAAACTACCCTGAACTGTCCTTGGCCTGTCTTTATTGTAAGAAGAAGTTCATCACTTTCAGGCTGTGCTATTTTGTAAAGTCTGCCTCCGAGTATTGTATTGTTTAAGTCATGTACTATATTGGATATAGTGATTCCGTCAAATGCCATAATTGCTCCGTTTCTATGATTTATAAATCAGTATAATGATACCAGGGTCAAAAGGTATAAACCCACATGAGCTTGCTCATATGTGGGTGAAAGACCTTGGGACCCGCCCCCCCGATATGAGCATAAAAGTGGGATGATAATCCCACGATATGCGAATATTGGGGAGAAGTGTCAATAAATATAAATTGCTTATTTGTTTTACTGTTGTTGATCATATGCTTATAATACCATGTTTATAGGAAGCTGTCGAGTTTGATATATAGGCATACAACAGGGGTGATATATAAGCATACAACAGGTACGGTTGTTTTTATAATGACTGAAAAATGATTGGGAAATGTAAAATACATGATAAGGTTACTTGTTTAGAATATGTAAAATTGGTATAATAAGCTATAAAACATAAGTGAGGGAATCATAATGATAAAAAGCATGACTGGTTTTGGCAGAAGTGAGATTGCCAGTGGTAACCGTAAAATAATGGTTGAGATGAAGTCTGTGAACCACAGATTTTTAGAAGCAAGTATAAAGATGCCTAAGAAGCTGAATGTGTTTGAGGCAAGAATAAGGGATGTTATAAAAAAATATGCTTCGAGAGGTAAGATTGATGTATTTATAACTTATGAAGACAGTTCAGAAAACAATGTCAATATTAAGTATAATGCAGCAGTTGCTAAAGAATATATGGATATATTCAGGCAGATGGAGGAAGAGTTTGCTATCAGGAATGATATCACAGTGGGAGCACTCTCAAGATATCCAGAGGTTATAACTATGGAGGAAGCCAAAGAAGATGAAGAAGAACTCTGGAATTTCATACAGGATGCGGTTAAAGAAGCCTGTGAGGGATTTGTTAAAACAAGAATAACAGAGGGTGAGAATTTAAAGAATGATCTTTTACATAAGCTTGATCACATGGAAGAGCTGGTTGGCTTTATAGAAGAAAGAAGTCCTCAGATAGTAAGTGAATACAGAAAGAAGCTTGAAACAAAGATGGCAGAGGTGCTGGCTGATACAAGTATAGATGAAAACAGGATCGCAGCTGAGGTTATATTGTATGCAGATAAGATATGTGTTGACGAGGAAACAGTAAGATTAAGAAGTCATATTGCACATGCAAGACAATGCCTGTCAGAGGATGGTGGAATAGGACGAAAGTTAGACTTTATAGCACAGGAGATGAACAGGGAGGCTAATACAACACTGTCTAAGGCCAATGACATAGAGATATCTAATGCAGCTATTGATCTTAAAACAGAGATTGAAAAAGTCAGGGAACAGATACAGAATATTGAGTAGTTACTATTTAGTAAATATTATTAATAAAAATATTTTAAAATACTTGCATGAAATGAAAGATTTCTGTATAATAACTTGTACACTTTTGCGTAAGTGTATATATTTATATTTGGTTCAGGCATGTATGTGCGTTGAAGCAATATATTGATTGGCTTATAAAGTGGATCACAGATAGGAGATTAGAGATGAAAGATAAAGGATTACTGCTTGTGATATCAGGATTCTCAGGTGCTGGTAAAGGAACAGTTGTTAAGAGACTTTTAGAACAGCATAACGATTATGCTTTATCGATTTCAGCAACGACAAGATCGCCAAGAGAGGGCGAGCAGGACGGAAGAGAGTACTTCTTTAAATCAAAAGAAGAGTTTGAAAAGATGATAGAAGCATCTGAACTTATAGAATATGCAAGGTATGTGGACAATTATTATGGAACACCTAAGGCATATGTAGAAGAACAGCTTAAAAAAGGAAAGAATGTTATACTTGAGATAGAGATACAGGGGGCGCTTAACATAAAGAGCATGTTCCCGGATGCAGTACTTTTATTCATTATGCCACCTAGTGCAAAGGAACTTGAAAGAAGGCTTGTGGGTCGTGGAACAGAAGATGAAGCTACTATCAGGGCAAGACTTTCAAGAGCAAGTGAAGAGGCACAGGGGGTAGAGAATTATAACTATATAGTTATCAATGATGATGTTGATGCCTGTGTTGAAACTATAGATTCTATAGTTAAGAGTGAGAAGAGAAAGGCAGCTAATAACATCAATTTAATTAATAATATAAAAGAAGAGCTTAAGGCTTATTCGAAAGGAGAATAATAATGATACATCCATCATATTCAGAATTAATGGCAGTTGTTAACAGTGAGGTAGAAGAGGGCGAGCAGCCATTAGTACAGAGCCGTTACTCAATAGTAAAGGCTACAGCAGCCAGAGCTAAAGAAATAATTGATGCAAGATCTATAGAAGAGAAGGTCAGAAAAGCACGTATTGAAGCTGAAAATGCTCCTAAGGAAAAGGATAAAGATGGCAAAAAGGGTGAGCCAAAGCCACTTTTAACACCAGAAGAAGCAAGAAAGCTTCAGATTGGTACACCACTTATCGATAATGCAGATAATATGAAGCCACTTTCAATCGCTGTAGAAGAGCTTTACGAAGGTAAGGTAAAGATTGTTGGTAATGGTGATGACAGTGAGGTTATGTAAGAGTATTGCATAATACTTATGGCTGTAATATCAGATAAGAAATTTAATATTGTGACTTGTAGCTGCTCGAAAGGGCAGCTATAATTGTATATAAGTTATATAAAGCTTGTGGAGTAATTTCAGGCAGATTACAGAAAAGCAATGTCAGGAAGGAAAATAGATATGGCTAATTCATATGACGAGAAGAAACGTGTAATAAATTGTGAAAGTGCAGAAAGATGCGGAAGCTGTGCTTATGCCGGTATGAAGTATGATAACGAACTGAAGGTGAAGCAGAATTATATAGATAAGCTGTTTAAAGAAGTATGTCCTGTAGATGAGATAACAGGTATGTACAGACCGGTATATTACCGCAATAAGGTGCATGCGGTTGTAGGCGAGGATAAGAATGGAAATATCATAACAGGAACATATGAACAGAACAGCCATGTTATAGTTCCCGTGTCAGAATGTCTTTTGGAGGATAGCCAGTGCAGCAGGATAATAGCTACATTAAGAGAACTTTTTAAGTCGTTTAAGTATAAGCCATACAATGAGGATAAGGGTACTGGGTTTATAAGACATATACTTTTAAGAAAAGGTTTTTCGACAAAGGAGATTATGCTTGTACTTGTCACAAGTGAGGTTGCATTTCCCTCTAAAACACATTTTTTAAAAGTACTTAAGGAAAAACATCCAGAGATTAATACAATCGTCCAGAATGTAAATTCGTACAATACAAGCATGGTGCTTGGACAAAGAAATATTGTACTTACAGGTAAAGGCTACATAGAGGATGTGTTATGTGGTTATAGATTCAGAATCAGTCCATCATCCTTTTATCAGATTAACCATCAGCAGACAGAAAAGCTATACAAGGCTGCAATAAACATGGCAGAGATCACTAAAAAGGACACAGTCATAGATGCCTACTGCGGTATAGGAACTATAGGAATAGCAGCATCTGGAAAGGCTGGACATGTTATAGGTGTGGAGCTAAATAAAGATGCAGTAAAGGATGCAGAAGAAAATGCTAAGATAAATAATATTAAGAATATAAGGTTTGTCAATGCTGATGCGGGCGAATTCCTGGTAGAATATGCTGCAAAGAAAAAGGCTGATGTTGTTATAATGGATCCGCCAAGAAGTGGCAGCAGTGAGGAGTTCCTTAATGCTATTCTTAAGATAAAGCCAGACAGGGTTGTGTATGTTTCGTGCAATCCAGATACACAAAGAAGAGATGTTGAGGTGCTTTTAAAAGGTGGCTATAAGGTTAAGGGATGTAAGCCTTTTGATATGTTTCCTTTTACGGATAATACAGAAAATGTGATAGCTTTGGTCAGATAAAAAATCCTATAAAAAATCACAGGAGATATGGTATTTTACTTAAGCTTTTATCATTATATGACGATATACAAATTGCTAGGAGGGCACTTTATTTCAACGGATTGATTCGAAATAAAGTGCCTTTTTGCATATTTATTACTAAATAACTGCTTGGACCGCTATAGGAAAGCAGTGCGGTTGTGAATGACAGAGTGACCGCAGAAAGGATAAGGATGAAAGTAGACACAGGATATGCATATAACTATTATATGGGCGGTAAGGCTGCTGCGAACACAGCAGCTAATAAGACTTTTGACAAAAACATGGCAAAGGCTGGCAATATGCCGGTGATAACTTTTGATGAAGATGGAGCAGAAGAGAATGTTGCTGCAGATAAGTCAAAGGAAGCTTCTTCAACAAACATAAGGGATATGAGCAATAAGGAATGGGATAAACTCATAGAACATGTTGACAAATTTATTGATGAATTCAAAGAGGCTGTCGAGTATGAAAATGAAGTAAGCAAGGAAAACAAAGAAAAGCTTGAAGAAACTGCTAAGGATATTATAGAAACCTTAAATGATAACGAAATGACACGTAAAGAGCTTACTAAAGAACAGGAACTTGCATTAACAGGAAGCACAAGTACAGGTGTAAGCAGTACGGATGGAGTAACAGAATGTGCTTCTGCCGAGGATATTGGCGATGCTAAGACGACATGGACAGTTACAGTGTTTACAGAGGATGGCATAACATGTACACAGTTTAAGGATGGCGTAAAAACAGAGCTTTGGAGAATGAGTTATAAACATAAGGGTGATTATGAAAAGATTACAGATTTTCTAAACAGCTTTGACAAAAATTCTGATTTAAAGTTTGCAAGCTCTAAAAGCTTCTGGGAAGATTTTCTTGATGGCAAAATAAGCGATGAAGAATTAAGAAAGCTATATTAGAGCGGTTGTGTTACGAAAGAATATAAAACACAACGAAATATAATATATATGAGAAGCATAATATAATAAAAATAAATGGATGATAACGGGTTTTTCTGACGGATTCGCTTTCATCCATTTTTTTATTATTTATGATAATTTGCTCGTGATTGCCAGGTAAACCTAAAAAGTATCAACAGATAATCACCTATTGACATAGTAGGCGAATAGGTATATTATTTTGTTACGCTTTATTGAGAATAATTTACATTATATCTGTTCAGTTTAATATTAAGGAGTGTATGTAATTATTAGTCTTAAGTAAAAGTTACTATATGTAGAAAGGAATATTTAGTTATGGTTATTTCTTCTAAAGGCAGATATGCCTTGAGAGTTATGGTATATCTGGCGGTTAATCACAGCGATGATTATATTCCTCTTAAAGAAATATCACAGAAGGAGGATTTGTCGCAGAAGTATCTTGAAACAATCACCAGAATGTTATCTAAAGCTCATCTTATAGAAGCAGCAAGTGGACATGGTGGTGGCTACAGGCTTACAAGGAATCCTTCAGAGTATTCGATAAGTGAAATACTTAATCTTACTGAGGGGTCGCTTGCACCAGTTGCCTGTCTTAAGGATGAACAGAATACATGTGAACGTTCAAGTGCATGTTACACACTTCCTATATGGGAAGGACTTGCTAAGCTGATTAATGATTATTTTGACAATATGACACTTGAAGATGTAGCAAAGGCTGCCATCAGGGAACAAAATGATGTTACAGAGTCTGTAAGCAAATAATTAGCAGGTTGTAAATATTATAAGTAAAACATGAATGGTTAAAATAAGAAAGGAAACTATATTATGTCAGACAAGAATTTATTAAATATAAAAGATTTATATGTAGATGTAGAGGATAAGGAGATTCTTCATGGAGTTAATCTTTCTGTTGGAAAGGGAGAAACCCATGTACTTATGGGTCCTAACGGAACAGGTAAATCAACACTTGGGTATGCAATTATGGGTAATCCAAGATATACAGTAAAAAAAGGTGAGATATGGTTTGATGGAAAGAATATAACTAACGAAGCTGTTAATGAACGTTCTAAAGATGGAATATTCTTATCTTTCCAGAATCCTCTTGAGGTTCCAGGCGTAACTTTAAGTTCATTTATAAGAAATGCACTTGAATTAAAGACTGGTAAGAGAACACGTTTTATGGAATTTAAGAAAGAACTTGAAAAGACTATGGAGCTTCTTAATATGGATAAGTCTTATGCAGAAAGAGACCTTAATGTTGGTTTCTCAGGTGGTGAGAAGAAGAAGGCTGAAATATTACAGCTTCTTATGTTAAAGCCATCGCTTGCAATTCTTGATGAAACAGACTCAGGACTTGATGTAGATGCTGTAAGAACAGTTTCAGCGGGTATCGAGGAATACCAGAAGAGATGTGACGGAAGTCTTCTTATCATCACACACAGTACTAAGATTCTTGAATCTTTATCGGTTGATTATACACACGTTATGATAGAAGGTAAGATAATTAACACAGGCGATGCTTCATTAGTTGACAAGATTAACACAGAAGGTTTCGCAGAGTATGAAAACTAATACGCAGCGCGTGCAGTTGTAGTTGTTTAACTGCAGATGGATATATATGAAATGTTAAAGAAAAAGAGAGGAGTTCCTTAAAACTATGAAAGAGAAAACATATGTTCAGGACATAGAAAGGAATATATATGATTTCAAGGATGAGGAAAAGGATGCATACCGAATCAATGCAGGTCTTACACCAGAGATAGTTGAAAAGCTTTCAAAGGAAAAGAATGATCCAGCATGGATGCAGAATTTCCGTCTTGAATCTTTACAGATATATAACAATATGAAGGTGCCAGACTGGGGTCCATCAATAGAAGGCCTTAATATGGATAACATTGTTACGTATGTAAGACCTAATACGGATATGAAGACAAAATGGTCAGATGTACCTGATGATATAAAGAATACATTTGAAAGACTTGGTATTCCACAGGCTGAAAGAAAGTCACTTGCCGGTGTCGGGGCACAGTATGACTCAGAGCTTGTATACCACAATGTAAGGGAAGATGTTGCAAAGCTTGGTGTTGTATACACAGATATGGAAAGTGCACTTAAGGGTGAATATGCAGATATGGTAAGAACACATTTTATGAAGCTTGTTAAGCCAGCTGACCATAAATTTGCTGCACTCCATGGTGCTGTATGGTCAGGCGGTTCGTTTGTATATGTTCCAAAGGGAGTATCAGTTGAGATTCCACTTCAGTCATATTTCAGACTTAATGCACCAGGTGCTGGCCAGTTTGAGCACACGCTTATTATAGTAGATGAGGGTGCCAATCTTCACTTTATTGAAGGCTGTTCAGCACCTAAGTATAATGTTGCCAATCTGCATGCAGGATGTGTTGAATTGTTTGTAGGCAGAAATGCAAAGCTTAGATATTCAACTATAGAGAACTGGTCTAAGAATATGTATAACCTTAACACTAAGAGAGCTGTTGTAGAAGAAGGTGGAACAATAGAGTGGGTATCTGGATCATTTGGTTCACATGTTTCTTATCTTTATCCTATGAGTATTCTTAAGGGAGAAGGCTCAAGAATGGAATTCACAGGAATAACATTTGCAGGTAAGGGGCAGAATCTTGATACGGGTGCAAAGGTGGTTCATGCGGCTAAGAACACAAGCTCTTATATCAATACAAAATCTATATCAAAGGATGGCGGTATAAGTACCTTCAGATCATCTGTAGTTGTAAACAAGCAGGCAGAAAATGCTAAAGCAGCAGTTTCATGTCAGTCACTTATGCTTGATTCGATATCACGTTCAGATACTATACCAGCTATGGATATCAGAACAAGAAAAGCAAATGTAGGCCATGAGGCACAGATAGGAAGTATAAGTGATGAGGCTGTATTCTACCTAATGTCACGTGGTATGACAGAGGAGGATGCAAGGGCATGTATCGTAAGTGGCTTTGCTGATAATGTATCTAAGGAACTTCCTCTTGAGTATGCTATTGAGATGAACAATCTTATAAGGCTTGAGATGAAGGGGAGTATCGGTTAATTGATATATAAATATGTGTGATATCCGGATATACACAGGAATGGAGAGTAAGATGAGTAATGTTAGTGAATTAAAGATAAATGCGCTTCCATCTAAGACATGGTACTGGCTTAATCTGAATGATACAAGGGTGGCATGGGATAGTAAGACTGTTCCATGTAATATTGAAACAGATGGATATGCTGATGCATTTTATGATGCACAGAGTAATGATTATGCAGATATCAGTGCAGCAGTAAAAACAGGCGCTACAGATGCCGCTGATGTTTTATTTGCAGATGAAAATATCACATCTTTAGTGATAAATGCAGATAAGAAAGCGGATAATAAAGTGATATATCTTAATATAGATGATTCTGTTGCTGTAGAAAACAAAGTGAATCAGGCAGGAAAGCTTGTTGTTAATGTAGAGGATAATGTAACATTTACAATAATAGAAACATTTACAGGCTCAGAGGAAGTGGCTGGTAATACAGCATTCAGAACTCTTATAGATGCTGGAAAAAACAGTCATGTAAAGCTTGTACAGGTGTTCTTACAGCCAAAGGAGCAGGATGTGCTTTGCGATGTTGGAAGCAGGTGTGCAGATGAAGCAGGTTTTAAGCTTGTACAGCTGTTTCTTGGAGAAGGCAGTCTTTATGATGGCATACGAACAGATCTTAATGGAAATAAGTCGGATTTTATGTGTGATATAGGATATTTTGGCGTTGCTAAACAGAATATTGACATAAATCTTATAGTTAACCACATTGGTAAGAAGACAAACTGCGGGATAAGCGTTGATGGAGCACTAAAGGATGCTGCTAAAAAGGTATTTAAGGGAACTATTGACTTTAAGAATGGTTCGTCTGGTTCTACAGGTGCTGAAACTGAAAATGTGTTATTGCTGGGTGAAGATGTTGTAAATAAGACTATTCCTGTTATTCTTTGCGCAGAGGAGGATGTCAATGGCTCACATGGTGCAACTATTGGTGAGCTTGATCCACAAACCTTATTCTATTTTGCAGCAAGAGGTATAGATTCAGAGACGGCAGAAGATATTATGACTAAAGGAAGACTGGAAGTCGTAGCAAGAAAGATAGAAGATGAAAAAACTGAGAAGCTTGCTAATGAACAGCTTTGCAAGGTGCTTGGTGAAAATGCCGTCCAAAGATTATAGAATGGAGATAAATATGAGTCGCAATTACAGGGATGATTTTCCACTTATAAAAAATAATGACAGAATATATATAGATAATGCTGCTACGTCACAGAAACCTGAATGCGTGATTAAAGCAGAAGCTGAGTTTTACGAAAAAAATAATGCTAATCCATTAAGAGGCTTTTATCCTCTTAGTATAGCTGCAACAAAAGAATATGAAGATGCAAGAGAAACTGTAAGGGAGTTTATTAATGCAGGTTCTACAAAGGAGATAATATTTACAAGAAATACAACGGAAGGTATTAATCTTGTTGCATATAGTTACGCTCTAAATAACCTTAAAGCCGGAGATGAGATAGCAGTTTCTATTATGGAGCATCATAGCAATATGCTTCCATGGCAGATGGCAGCGAGAATGACAGGAGCAAAGCTTGTGTATCTTGAATGTGAAAAAGATGGAACACTTTCAGATGAAACATTGGCAGCAGGTATTAATGAGCATACTAAAATAGTAGCGGTTGGTCATGTGTCAAATGTACTTGGCTGTGTTAATCCTGTAAAAAAAATCGCAGCTATGGCGCATGCAGCAGGTGCTATTATGGTTGTTGATGCAGCACAGAGTGCACCTCATATGAAGATTGATGTTAAGGATATGGATGCGGATTTTCTTGCGTTTTCAGGTCATAAGCTTATGGGACCTATGGGAATAGGTGTTCTTTATGGAAAGCAGGAGCTTTTAGAGAAGATGGAACCTTTCATGACTGGTGGAGAAATGATAGATTCTGTTACAAGAGAAGGCGCTGTGTATGCACAACTTCCACATAAGTTTGAAGCTGGTACAGTAAATGCAGCAGGTGCAGCTGGACTTGCTGCAGCAATCAGGTATATTAATGAAGTTGGCTTTGATTATATTGAAGAAAGAGAAAAAACACTTACGCGTATAGCTATGGAAGGACTTAAAGAATATGAACATATTCATGTTATTGGTTCTGAGAATCCTGATAACCATACAGGTATAGTAGCATTTACTATAGATAATGTGCATCCTCATGATGTCAGTGAAATATTATCTTCGGATGGAATAGATGTAAGGGCAGGACATCATTGCGCACAGCCGCTTCTTACACATTTGAAGGTATATAATGCTACAAGAGCAAGCTTTATGTTCTACAATACAGAGGATGAAGTACGTGCATTTGTTAAGAGTGCTATTAATGTAAGAAGGAGAATGGGTTATGATGAATAGAGGCTTTTATAACGAGATTCTGACAGAGCATAATATAAGACCAGAGTTCAAGCATGATCTTCCAGATGCTAATATAGTACTGGAAGGAGTTAATCCTAACTGTGGTGATGATATATGGCTTAAGTTAAAAGTGGAGAATGGCATAATAGAGGATGGAGCCTTTGTGGGAGATGGATGTGCTATATCGCAGGCTTCAGCAGACATTATGCTTGGCATGATTATAGGAAAGAGCAAGGATGAAGCATTAAAGCTTGGAAATCTTTTTCTTAAGATGATAAAGGGAGAGGCAACTGATGAAGAGATAGATGAGCTTGATGAAGCATCAGCACTTAAAGATATATCGCATATGCCTGCAAGAGTAAAATGTGCTGTTCTTGGATGGCATACCCTTGATGAAGCATTAAAAAAGGCTATGGATGATTACAAGTAAATATTTATAAAAGCTGTTTGAAACTGAAAATGTTTATAAAAAAATACATGCTAAACTATTGCCAAAAATATACCGGGGGGGGGTAAAATGTTTAGAGCAATAAAGTTAGCATTAAGTGTTATATCCACTGGATTTACTTGGAGAATGTGATGCATACAAATGAGGGGGATTAATTTACTTTGTGATGACTTTTATTGTAAAAACAATAGAAGAGAGGTACTATAAGAATGAGAAAGTTTTTTACTAAAAAGCTTGCATTAACTGTTACAGTTGCTTCATTACTAGCTGTTCAGGTATCAGGAGTTGCAGCAGCAACATTTTCTGATTATGTGAACAATTATGTAACTGCAAGTGATTCTACACAAACTGATGTAACAACACCATCTGATTTAACAGGATCAGACTCAACAAGTTCAGATGTAACAACACCATCTGATTCAACAGGTTCAGATGTAAAACCAGAAAAGCCAGGTAAGGATGATACTGATAAGGGTAATACAGAAAATGTAACAACACCATCAGACTCAACAAGTTCAGACGTAACAACACCATCAGATTCAACAAATTCTGATACTACAGGTGGTAATAATTCAGGTACACCAGCTTCAACAGGCTCAGATGTAATTGGAAACCTTCCACAGGGAGATCATTCACTTCCAGGTACAGTTGCAAAAGACGAAATAGTAAAGTCTGATGTTGTTAATGATGTTCTTAATAAAGAAGTTACTTCATCAACAGAGACTAAGGTAGATATTGTAAGTGATGCAGCACCTACACTTTCAGCTGATTTATTCTCAGCAGTAAAGGCTAACAACAAAGATATCACAGTTGGAGTTGTTAATTCACAGGATTATCTTTTATATTCATGGACATTTAAGGCAGCAACACTTAATAACACAGATAAGAACGTTGATCTTACATTAAATGTTTCTGATACTAAGAATGATGATATAGTAGCATTAACAGGTGTAGATGAATTAGTATATCTTAACTTTGCATATCATGGAGAACTTCCTGGAACAGCTACATTACATACTTATGTAGGCAAGTGGTTCCAGAATGGGGATGTAGTATATCTCTATTACTATAACGAAGAACTTAATAGAGTTGAGGTAGTTGGAGATAACGAGGGGTTAAAGGTTGTTGATGGATATGTTGATTTTGATATAAATCACTGCTCAACATACTTCCTTTCAGGCCATACAGCAGATGAAGTAAAGGCTGTTAACCCTGCAACAGGAGAACTTGCTGGAACACCTATAAAAACAGGTGATCATGCAAATGTAATGTTATATGTATTATTATCTTTAGCAGCAGTTTCAGCTATGGGATTAGTTGTTGTATTCGGTAAGAAGAGAGCAAACTAAAAATTCAAATATCACAATATTTAATAATAAAACCAGTGTTATATTGTCTATAGCACTGGTTTTTTGTATAATATATACATAAGAATAAGGAGATGGATGGAGGAAGTATGGAAATAACTGATAAAATTAATTATGTTCTGGGAAAAACAGTAGTGTATATGTTGTTGATAATATATCCGTTTGTTATGCATAACAAGTTAAATGATGTTACGTTAACAAGGTTTTTCTTCTTTATTATTGTTTCATATGTAGGTTTTTTGGTTCTATGTATTAATTCACTGGCAAGTTTTATATTAAAAAGAGTTAGCGATAAGAAAAAATATGATGATGACAATGTTGATTTTATTAATATTCAGGAAGGTGCGTATAGTGCTGAAAGTCAGAGCAGAAGTAAAGTGTATGATATAAAAGATAAGATAAAAAATATGGATTTATGGAAAAAATTAATATTTTTATTTCTTTTTGTATGTATTATGTCATATTTGTTTTCTCCATATAAAAGTGTTGCATTTCTAGGACACGGAGGAAGATATACGGGACTTGTTTTTTATGGTGCATGTGTTTGTATGTATTATGTTGTTTCAACATGTTACAGATTTGAAAAAAGAGATATTACATACGTATTATGTTCTACAATATTGGTTAATGTGTGGGCAGTGCTTAATTACGCGGGCATGGATCCATTCTACATATACAAGGATGTTCCAGCTGCCATGAAAACGGTGTACATATCTTCACTTGGTAATATAGATATATATGGAATGTATGTTAATATGATGCTTGCACTTGCCATGTTTTCGTTTGTATATGAGGAAAGTACAGCAGGTAAGCTTTTTTATGGTATTTGTGCACTGCTAGGAATGATGGGTTCATTGGCATCAGACAGCGATATGGCAGTTGCAGGCATGTTTTTTGCATTTGTGATTCTTATATATTTTGCAATATCAGATTATAATAGATTAATAAGGTATTTTATGCTCGCTGTAGAATTGTTTATTGCAGGACGTATACTTGGGGTTATATATATATTTAATCGGTTTAATACGAGGATTATAAAAAGTGTTGGCAGTATTATTGTTTACAAGAATGTATTTGTAGTGTTTCCAGTTGTCTGTTTCATAGCTATATTTATTATCCAGCTGCTTCACGACAAATGTGATTTGTTCGCCAATAAAAAACTGATTGATAAAATAAAAAAAATATATGTAATCATATGTGTTGTATTTGCAGCAGCTGCATGTCTGATGGTTATTATATGTACAGCTGTACAGAGAGGTCCGCTTGCTATTACTGATGACTGGGGCTCAGGACGTGGATACATATGGAAAAACTCGCTGGATGGATTTAAAAACCTTCCATTCATAAATAAAATATTCGGTGCAGGAGAGGCTTCTACAGCATGGGTTTTAAGTGATTATTCTGCTGCTGCCAACAACATATTTAACAGAGGAAGAGTAGACAATGCTCACAATATATGGATTAATATGCTTATAACACTTGGTATTGCCGGTCTTATAGTATATGTTTTACTTCTTGTAGCAGCAATCAGCAATATAAAGAGGCACCTTAAAGGTTCAAGTGAAGCCTGCCATATGAACAAATCAAGATATATGCTTGCAGGTGCAGGTCTTGCTGTTATGGTATATTCAATCCAGGGAACGGCTGAAATGCTGGAGGTTATTACATTTCCAATATTTTTCTGTCTGTTAGCAATGCTGAATTGCAGCACGAAAAATAAAAACACAGAAAAACAGGAATTAAATAAAAAAGAAACAGATATATAAATATCTGGCAGATTAGTATTTTGTAAGGAGAGTGTAAGGATATTATGGCAAAATATATTATGGCTTTAGATCAGGGGACAACAAGTTCAAGATGTATTCTTTTTGATAAGGCTGGAAACATATGCAGTATGGCACAGAAAGAGTTTGAACAGATATATCCAAGACCAGGGTGGGTTGAACATAATCCTATGGAAATATGGTCTTCACAGTACGCAGTTATATCTGAAGCTATGGCATTACTTGGTGCTAAAGCAAAGGATATAGCTGGAATTGGAATAACTAATCAGAGAGAAACAACAATCGTATGGGATAAAGAAACAGGAGAACCTGTATATAATGCTATAGTATGGCAGTGCAGAAGAACAGCAAAGGATGTAAAAGCACTTATAAGAGATGGTTATGGTGAAGTCATAAAGGCAAAGACGGGACTTGTTCCAGATGCGTACTTTAGCGCTACTAAGATAGCCTGGATTCTGAATAATGTAGAAGGTGCAAGGAAAAGAGCAGAAGAAGGAAAACTGCTTTTTGGTACGGTTGACACATGGCTTATATGGAAGCTTACAGGTGGAGCCATACATGTAACAGATTATACCAATGCATCAAGAACAATGCTTTTTGATATACATAAGCTATGCTGGGATAAAGAGCTTATTAATAAGCTTAATATACCTGAATCAATGCTTCCTGAGGTAAAACCATCGAGCTGTATATATGGATATACAGACAGTTCAGTCATAGCAGGCAGTATACCTATAGCTGGTGCAGCTGGTGACCAGCAGGCAGCACTTTTTGGACAGTGCTGTTTTGATGCTGGTGAAGTAAAGAATACTTATGGAACAGGCTGCTTTCTTCTTATGAATACCGGAAAGGAACCGGTTATATCAGAACACGGACTTATAACAACTATTGCGGCTAGTACCAACGACTGCGTAAAGTATGCACTTGAAGGCAGTGTGTTTACAGGTGGAGCTGTTATACAGTGGCTTAGGGATGAAATGCGTATGATTAAGAATTCTTCGCAATCGGAGAATTATGCAAGAATGGTTGAGGATACTAATGGTGTATATATAGTTCCGGCATTCTCAGGATTAGGTGCACCATACTGGAATCCATATGCGAGAGGCACAATAGTAGGAGTTACAAGGGGAGCAGGCAAGGAACATTTTATTAGAGCATCATTAGAATCTATAGCTTACCAGACATATGATGTACTTAAAGCTATGGAAAGTGATACCGGACATGTTGTAAGTGAATTAAAGGTTGATGGAGGTGCAAGTGCTAACGATTTTCTTATGGAATTTCAGTCAGATATACTGGATGCATCTATCAGAAGACCAAGATGCATAGAAACAACAGCACTTGGGGCTGCTTATCTTGCGGGGTTATCAGTTGGCTTTTTTAAGAATGAAGATGAGATAAAAGATAACTGGCAGCTTGATACTACATTTGAAAGCAGCATATCACCTGCTAAAAGAGACAGCCTTCTTATGGGTTGGAGAAGAGCTGTTAAATGCGCTATTAATTATACAGAAGAATAAAAACATATTATACAGATGTATAGATGTCGTGGTCAAAAGCCCCCGACATAAATATTTATGATATTGGAGGAAACTTGATTGGATAATAATGTAGGGAAGGCAGCTAAAGTTATAGAACAGGTTAATAAAGTTATACTTGGAAAAGACAGGAAGGTCAAGGAGATTATGACAGCATTTCTTGCTGGTGGACATATACTTCTTGAGGATATACCAGGAGTTGGTAAAACAACCCTTGCAACTGCATTTTCAAAAGCTATGAAGCTGGACTGTAAAAGAGTTCAGTTCACACCTGATGTTATGCCATCAGATCTTACTGGATATTCTGTATACAGAAGTGATCTTGGACAGTTCGTATATCAGCCAGGCAGTGTATTCTGTAACCTGCTGCTTGCTGATGAGATAAACAGAACATCACCCAAAACACAGTCAGCCCTCCTTGAGGTCATGGAGGAAAGAAAGGTATCAGTTGAGGGAATAACAAGAGATGTTCCTGATCCTTTTATAGTAATAGCAACGCAGAATCCGTATGGCAATGCAGGTACGCAGAGTCTTCCAGAAGCACAGATGGACAGGTTTATGATAACGATGTCTATAGGATATCCTGATTTTGAAAGTGAGATGGATATGGCAATGTCAATTGGAAAAACAGGACGGACAGATATGGTGGAGCCGGTTATAACAGCAGAAGATGTTAAGGAAATGCAGGAAGAGATATATGAGGTATATATGAATAAAAGCATATATAAGTACATAATTGAACTTGTTACAGCAACCAGGGAATCAGAATATATAGAAAGAGGTGCAAGCCCAAGAGCAACAATTGCACTCGTAAAAATGTCAAAGGCTTGGGCATGGCTTAATGGAAGAGATTATGTTATTCCTTCTGATGTAGGTACACAGTTTGAGTATGTGATTTCACACAGAATAGTACCTGATATGTCAGCACGTATGGAAAAGTTGTCAAAATCAGACATAATAAATAATATTGTAAAGTCTGTAAAAAGGCCGGTTGTTGGAGAAAAGAGCGTAAACTGAGGATGAAAGAATATGATGTCTAAAGTATTATTAATCTTTTTTGTTGTTATTTCGTGGTATGTTGCAGGAATGGTCCATTCATTTGCATTGATGTTATATGCAGTATGCCTTACTTTTTTTATGCTTGCTATGCATTTTGTTACAAGTATATATAAAAAAAGAGTGTCATTTGCTTTTGCTTCTGATTATGCAAGTGCGGTTGAAGGCAGAGATTATCTTGTCAGGGTTAATATAAATAATAATCATGGCCTGCCAGTAAGTAAAATCAGACTTGATATTGAAGTGTCATATGGTTTTAATGGAAATAAAACAAAATATATGCTTACAAAGAAAATATATGGAAGCTGTCATAAGAAAAAAGATTCTATAAATTTTACAATAAGGATGCCTTATGCAGGACCGGCATGTGTATATATTAAGCGTGTATATTTTTATGATTATACAGGTGTGTTCAGAAGAAAGGCTGTAACTGACAGTCATATGAATATAGCTGTGCTGCCGTATATTGAGGATGGCAGTATTTATATGGAATATGCTGCATCTGCAGCTGAGGCTTCCCAGGATTTATATGTTAACAGAAGTGGAAATTCAGTTGATGATATAAGACAGATAAGAGAATATCAGACAGGCGATTCCTACAGGCATATACACTGGAATCTAAGTGCTAAAACAGGGAGCCTTCTTGTTAAAGAATTCTCGCAGGAGACAGATATAGAAGTCAATGTGTTTGCAAAGGTGTTTATAGATGATTTATATGATTATAAGAAAATGGGAGATTTTTATGACAAGCTTGCCAATGAGACAATGTGGCTTATTAACGACAAAAGTATAATTAATCTTTTGTGGTATGATTATGAATATGATACGTTTATTAAACATCGTGTGAATAACAGAAAGGATTGCGAAGATGTGCTGTATGCTCTTTTTCTGTATCACGAAAAATGCAGGGTTAATAATAAAAAAACAGGCATGAATAAAGAGCTTCCATCTGCATATAAAGAAGGAAACATAGTTGTGGTAGATACTAGTCTTAAGGTGAGTGTTAATGGCAGTATAAAAGTATAAGTTATAGCGGAATGGAGAACAGTATGAAAACAGATATCAGTATAACGGTCAAACGGACAGAAGATAGTGGCTACAGAGGAAACATGTATCTTGGTTTTGCTGCGCTTTTTTGTGGCGTTCTTTCTGTTCTTCTGTTTATAAGTGGATTTAATGCTATAGGATATACGGGGGAACTTGTGTATCTGTCTGCGTTTTTGTTATCTTTTATATTCTGTTATGTGTATTACAATAAACCACAATTGTCAGTTGTATTATGCGTAATGATTTTTATAGGTATATTTATTGCGGTAATAACTGGACTGGATGATTTGCAGCTACAGGCGTATTCAGTATTTACGGCTTTCAGTGAGGGGAGAGCGGCTGTCAGGAATATAACTAAGCTTATGTGTGTGTTTACACCATTGCTAGTTGGTGTGTTTTATCTTTTTGAGATAGTTTTTAAGGTGCATTTTGTTTTGTCATTTGTTATGGTTTCTTTTTTACTGGCTTCACCTTTTCTTAAAATATCCATATCAGTCTTTAACATTTTTATTATGCTTGTATACCAGATTTTGTTTTATCTGATGAATAATCTGGATAAAAAGAAAAGAAAAACTCTGTATTCATCACATACAGTAAACAGCAGAAAAAACATTATGGGAAAATGTACAGTCATGTGTGCTGCATTGCTTTTTGCATCATTTGTTCTATCAGCTGTTATTATGAATACAATATCTGAGCCAGTATATAATTCGGTAAGCGGAATAGAAGAGGTGGTTTATAAGGTATCAAGTATAGCCAGTAACAGAGCCTCTGATATCAGCATGAATGGAAGTATAAGTACAGGAAACAATTATCAGACTGGGGCAGAACAGATTAAACTTACAACACAAAGAAAGCCGGAAGAGGATGTATATCTTATAGGTTACAGAGGTGGAGAGTATACAGGTAATAACTGGAATAAGGCTGATGATGTACAGATATGTAATGAACTGGATAAGAAAAAGGGAAATACATATGCCAGATATAGCTCAATATATAGTACATCTGAGGTGTTTGGAAACCTGTATTATCTTGGCAATTATATTATGAAAAGTAATGGACTGGCTGTTTCAAAGGATAAAGACAGGAGCCTTCAGCTTGATATAGCTTATACAAGTGATAAAAATAATATAATGCTGGAGCCATATTGCAGTAACCTGTATCTGGCACAGAAAAACTCTTATGATGAGTATAGTGTTATGTATTATGAACAAAAGGATATGGTTTCTTTATGGGATTCAGATAATATAACTGATTTAACGAAGAAATCAAGGATGGATGATTACATAAATGTGCAGTCTAATTATAAAACTGCAATGAAATCTTACTATACGCAGTATTCAGATGATATTACGCCACAGCTGGCTTCGTATGTTAAGGATAATCCCCTTTCATCACTTGAAGAAAAAACAACATTTATATTATATACACTTATGAGTAATACAAGCTACACAAGGACTCCTGGGATTATGCTTGGAAATACTGATGTGGCAGATAAGTTTCTTTTTGAGTCTAAAAAAGGATATTGTGTCCATTATGCAACAGCTGCAACACTTATGTACCGTATGTACGGAATTCCTGCAAGGTATGTAACAGGGTTTAAGGTGTCTGCTGACTGTTTTAAAGAAAATGCTGATGGGCAGTGGAGTACAGCAGTTACAGATTCAGCACAGCATGCGTGGACAGAAATTTTTATAGATAATTATGGATGGGTACCGGTTGATGTTACGCCAGCAGCAGATGGAACTATGAGGGTTTCTTATCCTGGATATAATATGGAAATATTTAACCAGATAATGCAGCAGAATAACTGGACAGCTGATATGCCAAGTATAAATGATATATCAAAGGAAAAAACAGAATATGTAAGAACTTGGCAGGGTGCTGTTAAAGCAGCTATAAAGAGATTTTTAAGGCTTGTATGGAGAATAATTAAAATACTGTTGCTGTTCATAGCTGTAATTAGTGTAGCAGCTTCGCCTTTATGGTTAAGATTAAGAAGAAATATAATACTTAAAAGACAGAACAAGAAAAAAGCAGTTTCTATATATAAAAGACTGATGTGTATGCTCCATACGACAGGCTATGTGACAGAGTATGATGGCACGGAGGAGGACTTTGCTGATGTGCTTATAACAGAATTTGCAGAGGATTATAAAGAGGATATGGCAGATATAAAAAGGGCAGTAGATGTATCAGTACAATCGGAGTTTTCTTTACATAGGGCAGCATCTTCTGATACGCAATGCGTTCTTAATGTGTACAATAAGATATCAGATATTATATATAACAGGCTTAGATGGTGGGAGAAAATAGTGTTCAGATATGTATATTGTTTTTAGACTTGACTATTCTTAATATTTATACTATTCTAATGGAAGCTTGAAATATATTTCATTGGAGGTAATATATATGCAATTAGCAATGATAACAATACAGCAGGTTTTGGTTTTGTTTGTATTAATATTTGCGGGTTTTATATGTGTGAAGGCAGGTGCGGTAAAAATAGAAGGCAAGAAGGCATTTTCTGATCTGCTTGTTTATTTTGTTGTACCATGTATGATTATTAATTCATACCTGACAGATTTTGATTCTGATATATTCAGGAATATATTGTATGCACTTTGGCTGAGTGTACTTCTTATAGCTATAGGTATAGCTGTTACTTTTATATTATCGATGCGTATTAAAGATGATAATCTTCCGGTTGTAAGATTCGGATGTATGTTTTCTAATGCGGCTTATATGGGTTTTCCGTTGATTCAGGCTTTGTTTGGCAGTGAAGGGCTTATATATGCAAGTGCATTTGTTACAGTGTTTAATATATTGTTATGGACACTTGGATATTCAGTTGTAAGCCGGACAATCAGCTGGAAGATGGTTGTAAAAAAGATATTTACGACTCCGGCGACACTTGCTGTTTTTGCCGGAATCATAATATTTGTTTTAAGAATTCCAATGCCATCAGTGCTTCATCAGGCCATAAGTGCAGCAGGTGCAGTTAACACTCCGTTATCAATGTTTATAACAGGCATGATTATTGCAGCAAGTGATATTAAGAAAATGTTTGCAAATAAACTTGTGTATTTTTCAATAATTGTAAGGATGATAATTATTCCTGCAATATGTATTGCGGTTTTTGAGTTGTTAAATATTCATGGAATGGTTGCCAATATTGTAATCATACTTGAGGCGTGTCCTTGTGCGGCTATCACATCTGTTTTTGCTGTACAGTTTAACTATGATGATGATGTAGCAGCAGCCTCAGTTGTTTTAACAACGCTTGTTAGTATAGTAACACTTCCTATAGTGGCGTTTGTTATAACAACTTTATAACAATTAATTGTTTTTTAATATAATGCCAGTAATTGTGAGGTTATTGGCATTTATTTTTTTTGTTTTTTATGTTATTATGATGTACGTGTCAAAAAGTCACAAAGCGGTTGTGATTGGATAAATGAACATTTTAGGACGGAGAAATATATGAAAATTTTATTTGTTTCGCTTGGCTGTGATAAGAATCTGGTTGATACAGAGAATATGCTTGGAATATTAAAAAATAAAGGCTTTGAGTTTACAGATGATGAATGGGATGCAGATATAATAGCTGTCAATACCTGTTGCTTCATAGGAGATGCCAAGCAGGAAAGTATTAATACGATATTAGAGATGGCAGAGCATAAGAAGGATGCAAAGTGTAAAGTGCTTGTAGTAGCAGGCTGCCTTGCACATAGGTATCAGGATGAGATTATAAAAGAAATTCCAGAGGTTGATGCATTTGTCGGCACATCTTCATATGATAAGATAGCTGATATGATTACTTCTGTTCTTGAGGAAAAGGGTATAACTAATTTTGTAGAGGATGCAGACAGAATGCCGATGGTTAAAGAGGACAGAATAGTTACAACACCAGGTTATTATGAATACTTAAAGATAGCTGAGGGCTGTGATAAGAGATGTACATATTGTATAATACCAAAGGTAAGAGGAAACTACAGAAGCTTTCCTGTTGAATATCTTGTTGGTCAGGCAGAAAAGCTTGTTGCAGGCGGAGTAAGAGAACTTATTCTTGTTGCCCAGGAGACAACTCTTTATGGAGTTGATCTGTATGGAAAGAAATCACTGCCTATGCTTCTGCATGAGTTATCTAAAATAAAAGATTTAAAATGGATAAGAATTCTTTACTGTTATCCTGAGGAGATTGATGATGAGCTTATAGAAGCTATCAAGAATGAACCAAAGGTATGCCATTATCTTGATATGCCTATACAGCATGCAAGTGATAATGTCCTGAAACGAATGGGCAGAAGAACTAATAAGAAGGAACTTATAGACATAACAGCAAGGTTAAGACGTGAGATTCCGGATATTGCTTTAAGGACAACACTCATTACAGGCTTTCCAGGTGAAACTTATGAAGAACACCAGGAGGTGATGGAGTTTATTGACGAATGTGAATTCGACAGGCTTGGAGTATTTACGTATTCAAGAGAAGAGGATACTCCGGCAGCATCAATGCCTGATCAGATAGATGAAGCGGTGAAAGAAGAATACAGAGATGAGATAATGCAGCTTCAGCAGGAAATATCAGCTGACAGGTCAGCTGATATGGTTGGAAGTATACTTGAGGTTATGATAGAAGGATACATTGCTGAGGATAATACTTATGTTGGACGTTCATATAAGGATGCACCTAATGTTGATGGACTTGTTTTTGTGGAATGTGACAGGGAACTGATGTCAGGTGATTTTGTTAATGTACTTATTACAGGCTCAACGGAGTATGATCTTATAGGAAAAATAGTTGAAGAATAAATTATTATCTGAAAGTAAAGGGAGGACGAGAAGTTGAATTTACCTAATAAATTAACAATACTTAGAACAATTATGATTCCGGTATTTCTTATATTTCTTTATATACCAGGACTTGGTATGACAGGAGATGTTTTGGCAGCTGCAATATTCGTGTTAGCAAGTTTTACTGACTTACTAGATGGAAAAATAGCAAGAAAATATAATCTGGTAACCAATTTTGGTAAGTTTATGGACCCGCTTGCTGATAAGCTTTTAGTATGTTCAGCACTTATTGCACTCGTGGATCTTGACAGAATTCCTGCATGGGTTGTAATTATAATTATTGCAAGAGAGTTTATTATAAGTGGTTTCAGACTTATAGCATCAGACAATGGTGTTGTTATAGCTGCAAGCTACTGGGGAAAGTTTAAGACAACTTTCCAGATGATAATGATTATACTTCTTATTCTTAATATTGATTATCCATATAGCAATATTGTTAATATGGTTATCATGTATATAGCTCTTGCGCTTACAATTATTTCGCTTCTTGATTATATAATTAAGAATTATAAGGTATTTATAGATGGCTCTAATAAATAGTCATACTAATGATGTAAATAGTCTGGATGTAAAAGTCATTTCTGTTATCAGAAATGGCTTTTATCTTCATGTGGAGTTAGATATTCTGATCATAGTATCTTATATTATTATGTTACATATTTAATGGCTGCAACACAGTAAGAATGGAGGTTTTATATTTATGAATATAGAGGAAAAGGTAGTAAAAAAGCTTAACGAAAAGAATATGCTTCTTACAACAGCGGAATCATGCACCGCAGGTATGATTGCATCAGCAATTGTTAATGTAAGTGGAGCATCTAATGTGTTCCATCAGGGGTATATAACATATTGCGATGAGGCAAAAAACAGTATGCTTAATGTAAAAAAAGAAACTTTAAAGTTATATACGGCTGTAAGTCCACAGACTGCATGTGAAATGGCGCTTGGCGCACTTTCTATATCGGATGCTGACATAGCGGTTTCAGTTACAGGAGTTGCTGGGCCTTCGATGGAAGATGGAAAGCCTGTAGGACTTGTATATATAGGTGTTGCATCAAAAAGAGCATCTGGTTATGCAGCTACGTTTGATGAGGCTTCAAGAATAACTGATATTAAAAAATATGAAGAGGCATATGAGCATTGCAAAGATCAGGAAGTACTGTATGCCGTAGATAACAATATCGTTATTGTCCGGAAAAACATGTTTGAAGGTGACAGAGGTGCAATACGCGAAAAAGCATGTAAAGAGGCTCTTGATATGATTTATACATATATTAAAGCTGTAGATATATATTAAAACATGGGAAAATATATCTTTACTTTCTTATATGTATATGGTACGATGAGGATATCCAATATGTTACATAAATATTTAAAATGATGTTCGAATAAATGTTCGAAAAAGCTTGACAAAATACATGGAGTATAATATTATCATAATAAGCGAACAGATGTTCAAGATGATGGAGGTATATATAATTTGGTTAATGAAGATAAGTTAAAGGCGCTGGATGCGGCTATTTCTAATATTGAAAAACAGTTTGGTAAGGGTTCGGTTATGAAGCTGGGTGATTCAACAGCGAACATGAATGTTGAATGTATACCTACAGGTTCATTAAGTCTTGATATAGCATTAGGTCTTGGCGGAGTGCCAAAGGGAAGGGTAGTAGAGATATATGGACCTGAATCTTCAGGTAAGACTACTGTCGCACTTCATATGGTTGCTGAAGTTCAGAAAAGAGGCGGTATAGCTGGTTTTATTGATGCTGAACATGCTTTGGATCCTGTATATGCAAGAAATATAGGAGTAGATATTGATAATCTTTATATATCACAGCCAGATAGTGGTGAACAGGCATTAGAGATATGTGAGACTATGGTAAGATCAGGAGCTATTGATATAGTTATCGTCGATTCAGTAGCAGCACTTGTACCAAAGGCTGAGATAGATGGAGATATGGGAGATTCACATGTCGGACTTCAGGCAAGACTTATGTCACAGGCATTAAGAAAGCTTACACCGGTTGTTAGTAAGAACAATTGTGTTGTTATATTTATAAACCAGTTAAGAGAAAAAGTCGGGGTTATGTTTGGTAATCCTGAAACAACAACAGGTGGAAGGGCTCTTAAGTTCTATGCTTCAGTAAGAATGGATGTAAGAAAGATAGAGACATTAAAGTCTGGAGGAGAGGTTGTTGGTAACAGGACAAGAGTTAAGGTTGTCAAGAATAAAGTGGCACCTCCTTTCAGGGAAGCTGAGTTTGATATTATGTTTGGTAAAGGAATATCAACAGAAGGAGATCTTATTGACCTTGCTTCTAATGTTGGGATTATCCAGAAGAGCGGTGCATGGTTTTCATATAATGGAGAGAAGATAGGACAGGGAAGAGAGAATGCAAAACAGTATCTTATCAACAATCCAGATATAAGAAATGAAGTTGATGAGAAGGTAAGAGCACATTATGGTATAGGTGATAATCCAGATAGTGATAAAGAAGAGACAGCTACAGAAGAGTCTAAGACAAAGTCATCTAAAAAGGAAAATACTGAGGAAGTTTAATGAAGACAGAGGAAACAGATAAGTATGTTACCTCTATTCAGGAAGTAGATTCTAAGCGCAGGCGGGTATTTATAAATTACGAGCCTGCGTTTGTTTTGTATATATCTGAGATTAGAAGATTTAATATAAAGAAAGATGCATATATTTCGTTAGAAGATTACGAGGATATTATTGATATATTAAATAAAAGATCAAAGATACGTGCGATGTCTTTACTGAAGGATAGAGATTATACAAGAAAGAAATTGTTTGAAAAACTTAAAGCTAATGGTTATCCGGATGAATGTATAGAAAAAGCAGTTCAATATGTTTCTTCATATGGATATATAGATGATAAAAGATATGCAGTTAATTATACTATATCCCATATGACATCAAAATCACGAAGAGTTATAGAACAAAGCCTTATGTTAAAAGGTGTAGATGCAGATATAATATCATGTGCGCTTGATGAATGTTATGATGAGATGTGCAATCCGGATATAGGAAATCCTGAACTTGATATTATAATAAAACAGCTTCATAGTAAGTACCACAATAAGGATTTGAATAATTATGAACAGAGACAGAAAGTAAAGGCCTCATTGTATAGGAAGGGTTTTATGACAGATAATATTAATAAAGCACTTGATATTGTGGTCAATGAAGAAAAAGAGTACTAATTATGCGAAAGTTAAGAGGTTCTAACCTTGACATTATGATGATTAAAGTATAATATTAGTATGTTGTATATTTTGTACAATGAAAACTTAATAAGGAGGTGCTCCTGTGTTAATTCCGATAGTTGTCGCAATTCTTGTTACACTTGCAGTAGTCGCACCTATTACATGGTTTATATCAGGCAAAGCCATTGCTAAAAGCAATGATGAAAAAATTGGCAATGCTAATGAGAGAGCCAGAGAGATAATAGACGAAGCTTTAAAGACAGCAGAGACAAAGAAGAAAGAGGCACTCTTAGAGGTTAAAGAGGAATCTTTAAGAACTAAGAATGAACTTGAGAAAGAGACAAAGGAAAGACGTGCTGAAATACAAAAGTACGAGAAGCGAGTCCTTTCTAAAGAAGAAACTCTTGATAGAAAGATCGATGCAGTCGAGAAACGTGACTTAAGTATTACCAGAAAAGAGGAAGAACTTGGTAAGTTAAAGCAGAAAGTTGACGAACTTGAAAAGAAAAGACAGCAGGAACTTGAAAGAATCTCTGGATTGACCTCCGAACAAGCAAAAGAATATCTATTAAAAACTGTTGAAGATGAAGTTAAACATGATACTGCTGTAATGGTTAAAACATTAGAAAGCAGGGCGAAAGAGGAAGCAGATAAAAAGGCAAAGGAATTGGTTGTCAATGCTATACAGCGTTGTGCTGCTGATCATGTTGCCGAAACAACTATATCAGTTGTACAGCTTCCTAACGATGAAATGAAAGGTCGTATTATAGGTAGAGAGGGTCGTAACATAAGAACTCTTGAAACTCTCACAGGTGTAGAACTTATTATTGATGATACACCTGAGGCAGTCGTTTTGTCAGGCTTTGATCCAATTAGAAGAGAGATTGCAAGAATCGCTCTTGAAAAACTCATAATTGATGGACGTATTCATCCAGCAAGAATTGAGGAAATGGTTGAAAAAGCACAGAAAGAAGTCGAAACATTAATTAAAGAAGAAGGTGAAGCTGCAACCCTTGAGGTTGGTGTCCATGGAATTCATCCAGAATTAGTTCGTTTACTTGGTAAGTTAAGGTATAGAACTAGTTATGGTCAGAATGTATTAAAGCATTCTATTGAAGTAGCCCAGATTACTGGATTATTAGCCGGCGAATTAGGACTTGATGTAAAGATGGCAAAGAGAGCTGGCTTATTACATGATATAGGTAAAGCTGTCGACCATGAAATGGAAGGCTCACATATTCAGTTAGGTGTTGATCTTTGTAGAAGATATAAGGAATCACCACTTGTTATTAATGCAGTAGAAGCTCATCATGGTGACGTTGAACCGGAAAGCTTAATAGCATGTCTTGTACAGGCTGCTGATACAATATCAGCTGCAAGACCTGGCGCTAGAAGAGAAACGTTAGAAACTTACACAAACAGATTAAAACAATTAGAAGATATTACCAACTCATATAAGGGAGTTGAGAAATCTTTTGCTATTCAGGCAGGTAGAGAGGTTCGAGTAATGGTTGTTCCTGAAGTTATCAATGATTCAGATATGGTATTACTTGCAAGAGATATTTCAAAACAGATTGAAGATCAGATGGAATATCCAGGTCAGATTAAGGTTAGTATCGTAAGAGAATCAAGGGTAGTGGATTACGCTAAGTAGAATAATCTATTTAGACAAGCTCGAATTAAAGAAACATACGAAAGGCTTAAACATTTAAGGTTTTAAGCCTTTCTTTTTTTATGTTTATATATTTAAATCAGAGATGCTGTGCCCTATTTTTGACGCTATTTTTAAATCAACCAACTGTCCGCCATAGACGGAAAAATGTAAATGTATGAAAGATATACTCAAGTTAGACTTAATAAAATTAAGTAACTACTTAATTTTGTTAATAATATTTTTAAAATTCCCTAAAATATTAATAAACTTAATCGTAAAAATTGCATTTATTGTAAAAAAGCTTGCTTAAATTATAAGTTCATAGTATAGTAATAAAGACCTTTGAAAATTAATGGAGGATAATAATATGCAGTATAGTGAAATGAGTAAAGAACAATTATTACAGTTAAAGGCTGAGCTTGATGAAAGATATAAAGAAGCTAAGGCTAAGGGGCTGAATCTTAATATGTCAAGAGGAAAGCCATCACCTAGTCAGCTTAATGTAACGATGGACATGCTTGATGTTATTAACAGTTCTTCGGATTTTAAGGCTGAGGATGGAACTGATTGCAGAAATTATGGTGTTCTTGATGGTCTTACAGAAGCCAAGAAGCTTATGGCTGATATGATGGGAACAACATCTGAACACATTATTATATATGGAAACGCAAGTCTTAATATTATGTATGATCAGGTTTCAAGATCATATGCACATGGAGTTATGGGAAGCACACCTTGGTGCAAGCTTGATAAGGTTAAGTGGCTCTGTCCAGTACCAGGCTATGACAGACACTTTGCTATTACAGAGAGCTTTGGTATAGAGATGATTAATATTCCTATGACAGAAAATGGTCCTGATATGGATATGATTGAAAAGCTTGTAAGTGAAGATGAATCAATAAAGGGTATATGGTGTGTGCCTAAATATTCTAATCCACAGGGTTATACTTATTCTGATGAAACAGTAAAGAGAATGGCAGCATTAAAGCCAGCTGCTAAGGATTTTAGAATATTCTGGGATAATGCATATGTTATTCACCATCTTTATGATGATAAACAGGATGAAATACTTGATATTATATCAGAATGTGAAAAAGCAGGTAATGCTGATATGGTATATGAATTCGCATCTACATCTAAGGTTACATTCCCAGGCTCTGGTGTGGCAGCACTTGCTTCATCAGCTGCTAACCTTGCAGATATTAAGAAATATCTTACAATCCAGACAATAGGATATGATAAGCTTAACCAGTTAAGACATGTAAGATATTTTAAGAATCTTGATGGACTTAAGGCACATATGAAGAAGCATGCAGATTTCTTAAGACCTAAGTTTGAAGCAACATTAAAGGTGCTTGATGATGAACTTACAGGACTTGGAATAGGTACATGGTCAGAACCAAGAGGCGGTTATTTTATATCATTTGATGCTCTTCCTGGCTGTGCGAAGGCTATAGTTTCCATGTGTAAAGAGGCTGGTGTAGTGCTTACTAACGCAGGTGCAACATTCCCTTATGGTAAGGATCCTAGTGATAGCAATATAAGAATAGCTCCTTCATTCCCTACTCCAGAGGAAATGTCAGAAGCAGCTGAGCTTTTCGTGTTATGTGTTAAGCTTGTAAGTGTTGATAAGCTTCTTGAAAGCAAGTAGTCAGAGGCTGATTAACATGTAGGCAGATTATTAAGGAGGTTGTCATGGCTAAATTCGGTTTTATTGGAATGGGTAATATGGGATACGCAATGCTCAAAGGTCTTCTTTCAGTATATACGCCATCTGATATTATATTCACATGCCCTGATTTAGAAAAGTGTAAGAGAATAAGTCAGGAAACAGGAGTAAGATATGCGGAAAGCAATGCAGAATGTGCTAATAATGCACAGTACGTTGTTCTTGCAGTAAAGCCACAGGTATACAATGTGGTATTAAAGAATATTAATAATGTTATACGTGAAGACAGTGTTGTTATATCAATAGCACCGGGTATAAGTATAGATAATATCAAGTCACAGCTTGGTATAAATGTAAGAGTAGTCCGTGCCATGCCAAACACTCCTGCACTTGTTGGAGAAGGCATGACTGGTGTTGCTTATGATAAGGAGGATTTCTCATTTGAAGAAAGAGAGGTTATAGACAGCTTCTTTAATTCTTTTGGCAAGGTTGTATATGTTTCAGAAAATCAGATGAATGCCATAGTATGTGCAAGCGGAAGTTCTCCAGCATATGTATATATGTTTATTGAGGCACTTGCTGATAGTGCGGTAAAGTATGGCATTAAAAGAGAAGATGCATATAAGCTTGTTGCACAGACAGTACTTGGTTCTGCAAAGATGGTGCTTGAAACAGGAGAGCATCCAGGTGTTTTAAAGGATAAGGTATGCTCACCTGGAGGTACAACAATAGCAGCTGTTGCGGCGCTGGAGGAACATAACTTCAGAAGTTCATTAATAAAGGCTACAGATGCATGCTATGACAAGTGTACCAATATCAAATAAAATGATGTGAAAGAATGGAACACTGAATGGAACACATTAAAAGAATAAAAAGAGAACTGGCTTATAAGGGCTCAATACTTGAGTTTTATAAGGATACTATGGTTACACCTGATGGGAAAGTGACTTATTGGGATCATATAGAACATAAAGGAGCTGCTGCTGTTGTACCGGTTCTTGATGATGGCAGGATTGTGCTTGTGCGCCAGTACAGGAATTCTCCTGATGAAGAAACACTTGAGATACCTGCGGGAGGTCTTGAGGCAGATGAACCAACAGAGCTTGCGGCGATAAGGGAGCTTGAAGAAGAAACAGGTTATAAGGCAGAACGAAAAAATGTCAAAAAGCTGATATCAGTGTATACAGCAGTTGCATTCTGCAACGAGATTATAGATATATATGTTGCAGATAAGCTTATAAGGACATGTCAGAATCTTGATGATGCGGAGAGTATTAATGTAGAGATATATACTCTTGATGAGATAAAACGTATGATATTTGACGGAACAATCAAGGATTCTAAAACAGTGTCAGCGATGATGGCTTATTCAGACATGATTTCACGTATATAACCATCTGCCTGATAATGTCAGTTACTATTTACAATCCATAGTAAACGATAAAAATAAAACAAAACAAAACATATCAGAAAAGATTCCAGCATATAATAGCCTGACCAGATAAAAGGAGGTTGTTATGGCTGGGATTTTTTTTAGACGAATTTTTGGACAATACAGATATTATATAGTTATACTTTTAGGAGCTGTAGTAGGATCACTGATGGCAAATCTTGTTATAGATGATATAACAGATAAAATAGGAATGTTCAATGAAGATTTTAATAATGCAATTATGAGCATCAGCCTTGATAAAACATTATATTTAAGATATATATTAAAGCTGCGTTTAAAAGAATATATATGTTTTATGCTTGTGCTTTTTACTCCGGTTGCTATAGCAGGAATATATATATTTATGCTTTTTGCCGGGATAAGTTCAGGTCTTATGATAAGCGTATGCATTATGAATATGGGGATAAAAGGAATGTTTATATATGCAGTATGCCTTATACCGCAGTATATAATATATGCAATTGCCGTTTTTTTAATGGTGTCATATATTGAAAAACGAATGATTAATATTAAAAAAACGGTAATTGTCATATTTATATCACTGATATTTCTGATAGCGGGAATCTTATATGAAGCTTATATAAGTCCATTTATAATAAGGTGGTTATTTGAGCATATCAGCTATTGTATATAAAAGCTTTTCAGATTCTTCCCATCCAAGGCATGGATCAGTTATAGATTTGCCATATATACCTTCACCGACCTTCTGTGAGCCTGGTTCGATATAGCTTTCAATCATAACACCCTTAACAAGATCCTTTACATCTTCTGAATGATTGCGGCTATGAATCACTTCCTTTGTGATACGTATCTGTTCAATATATTTTTTGGCAGAATTACTGTGATTAGCATCAACTATGCAGGCTGGATTAAGTAAATCCCTTGTTTTATACATGGAAGCCAGTCTGATAAGGTCTTCATAGTGATAGTTAGGAATATTCTGGCCATGCTTATTTACAGCGCCTCTTAATATAGTATGTGCCAGAGGATTGCCAGGAGTCTTTACTTCCCAGTTTCTATATATAAATGACTGATTAGCCTGTGCTGCAACAACTGAATTTAACATAACAGAGAAATCACCGCTTGTTGGGTTTTTCATACCGGCAGGAACATCCATTCCACTGGCTGTAAGTCTGTGCTGCTGATCTTCAACTGAACGGGCACCAACTGCAACATATGACAATACATCTGAAAGGAACCAGTAGTTTTCAGGGTAGAGCATTTCATCAGCAGGCATAAGCTCTGTTTCTTCCATAACTCTTATATGCATTTTCCTTATAGCTATAAGACCAGCAAGAAGGTCTGGCTTTTTCTCAGGGTCTGGCTGGTGGAGCATACCTTTATAGCCTGTACCGGTTGTTCTTGGCTTGTTTGTATACACTCTTGGTATAATAAGAACTTTATCAGCTATTTTTTCCTGGACTTTTTTAAGTCTTAATGTATAATCAAGGACTGCATCTTCGTTGTCAGCTGAACATGGTCCTATGATAGCAAGAAACTTATCTGATCTGCCAGTTATCACATCTGCAATTTCTTTATCTCTTTGTGTTTTCAGAGCTGCAACGTTTTTAGGAACAGGAAGGTCATTTTTAACTTCTGTTGGTGTAGGCAGCTTACGTATGAATTCAAAACTCATTGTATTTCTCCTTAATAAATCTTTATGCCAATAAATCATAGCATATAATTATAAAAAATGTTAGTATATTCTTATATATATTAAAAATATTTGCGGTAATTGTAAACTGTGGCTGATATGTATAAGATAGAAGAGGTGGCTGGTTATGAGAATGTTCGATGTTATAAGTAAAAAAAAGTATGGAGGAGTTCTTAGTAAAGAAGAAATAGAATATGTCGTGCAGGAATATACCAATGGTACGATACCTGATTATCAGATGTCAGCATTTCTTATGGCTGTATATTTTAAAGGAATGAGTTATGAAGAGACCTTCCTCCTTACTATGGCTATGGCAGATAGTGGCGACAGGCTTGATCTGTCAGCTGTAAATGGGATTAATGTGGATAAACATAGTACAGGCGGAGTCGGAGACAAAACAACACTTGTGCTTGCTCCTATGGTTGCAGCATGCGGAGGCAAGGTGGCAAAGATGAGTGGAAGAGGACTTGGCAACACTGGCGGAACTATAGATAAGCTTGAAAGTATACCGGGATTTAGAACATCACTTTCAAAAGAGGAATTTATCAAAAATATAAACGAAACCGGATTGGCGCTTACAGGACAGACTGGCAATCTTGCACCGGCTGATAAAAAAATATATGCATTAAGGGATGTGACTGCTGTTGTAGACAGTATACCCCTTATAGCAAGCAGTATAATGAGTAAGAAAATAGCATCAGGTGCTAAGGCGATTGTCCTTGATGTCAAGGTTGGCAATGGAGCATTTATGAAAAATATGGACGATGCAGTTAAGCTTGCTAAGCAGATGGTTAAGATAGGTGAAAGTGCAGGCAGAAATACGATTGCAGTCATATCAGATATGAACGAACCTCTCGGATATGCTGTTGGTAACGCTCTTGAAGTGAAGGAGGCTGTTGATACGTTAAAAGGACACGGACCAGCAGACCTCGTTGAGCTTTGCATGGAACTTGGTGCACAGATGCTTATAGCCTCAGATATAACGCATGACAGGAATAAAGCTTATGAAATGCTTAGTAGTGTGATAGAAGATGGAAGTGCATATGATAAATTTATTGAGTTTGTTAAACGGCAGGGTGGGGATATTAGTATATTTGATGACTGTAAGAGCTTGAAAAAGGCAGATTATACAGTCGATATAACAGCAGATAAAGAAGGCTATGTACATCATATACAGTCAGAACTTATAGGTGAAGCATCAATGATTCTTGGTGGAGGACGACAGAATAAGGAAGATAAAATAGATCATTATGTAGGTGTTGTGCTTTCAAAGAAGGTAGGAGATGCTGTGAAAGAAGGAGAGGCGATAGCAACGATATATGCGAATGACAAAAAGAAAATTGATGATGCAAAAGCATTAATTGTCAAAGCATTTGATATTAATAATCAAATTGTTGATACATATATGCTTATTAAGAGAATTATTAGTTGTAAAAATGTTTAAATGATGTTATTATTATATCCAAAAGGATAATTGATGTAAGTGGCAGAAATTTTTTGTCTCTGATATCATAATTATATAAGAGAAAAGGAGAATTGAGTAAGATGGAAGTAAGACCAGGAGCTAATCCTGCTGATGTCAAGAATTATGACACAGACAGATTAAGACATGACTTTTTAATTCAGAATTTATTCGTTGCTGATGAGATTAAGACAATCTATAGCCAGATTGACAGAATCATAGTTGGAGCTGCAACACCAGTTGACAAAGAACTTGTTCTTGAGGCAGGTGCAGAATTAAGAGCTAAGTATTTCCTTGAAAGAAGAGAGATGGGTATCATCAATATCGGTGGTAACGGAACAGTTACTGTTGATGGCAAGGAATATAATTTTAAGTATAAAGATGGCATGTACATAGGTATGGGTGCTAAGGATATTTCATTTAAGAGTGAAGATCCTAAGAATCCAGCTAAGTTTTATCTTAACAGTGCACCAGCACATAAGACATATCCTACAGTATTTATTGATCCAGCTAAGGATATTTTACCTGAGAACAAGAAAGAACTTGGATGTCTTGAAAGTGCAAACCATAGAACTATTAACAAGTATATTCTTCCTGGACAGGTTGAAAGCTGTCAGTTAGAGATGGGTATGACTTGTCTTGAACCAGGTAGCGTATGGAACACAATGCCATGTCATACACATGACAGAAGAATGGAAGTATATCTTTACTTTGAGGTTCCAGAAGATGCAGTTGTATTCCATTATATGGGAGAGCCAACAGAAACAAGACATATCGTTATGAGAAACGAAGAAGCTGTTATATCACCAAGCTGGTCTATTCATTCAGCTTCAGCTACTCATGCTTATACATTCATCTGGGGTATGGTTGGTGAAAACCAGGATTTCGATGATATGGATGATGTTGATATGAAGGACCTTAGATAATCAGAACGTATCTAAAAGGTGCTGATGACTATAATATTTTTATTAGAATGATTCTCATAGAATATAATGCATAATAAACATGTTATACATTTAAATTCTGGAGTTCATTGATATATATTAAGAGAAAAGGAGATTTTAAAATGTCAGTAAATTTTTCACTTGAAGGAAAAGTTGCTTTAGTTACAGGTGCTTCTTATGGTATCGGTTTCGCTATTGCTAGCGGAATGGCTAAGGCTGGCGCAACAATCGTATTTAACGATATTAAGCAGGAATTAGTAGATAAGGGATTAGCAGCTTATAAGGAAGCTGGTATCGATGCTCATGGTTATGTTTGTGACGTAACTAACGAAGAACAGGTTAATGCTATGGTAGCTCAGATTGCTAAGGATGTAGCTCCTATCGATATTCTTGTTAACAACGCTGGTATTATTAAGAGAATTCCAATGTGCGATATGACAGCTGCTGAATTCAGACAGGTTATCGACGTTGACCTTAATGCACCATTTATCGTATCTAAGGCAGTTATTCCATCAATGATCGAAAGAGGCCACGGTAAGATTATTAACATCTGCTCTATGATGTCAGAGTTAGGCCGTGAAACAGTATCAGCTTACGCTGCTGCTAAGGGTGGTCTTAAGATGCTCACAAGAAATATCTGTTCTGAGTATGGTCAGTACAATATCCAGTGTAATGGTATTGGACCTGGTTATATTGAGACACCTCAGACAGCTCCATTAAGAGAAAGACAGGCTGATGGTTCTAGACACCCATTCGATCAGTTCATCTGCGCTAAGACACCTGCTAACAGATGGTTAAAGCCAGAAGAATTAGCTGGTCCAGCTGTATTCCTTGCTTCAGAAGCTTCAGATGCCGTTAACGGACATATTCTTTATGTTGATGGTGGTATCCTTGCTTACATCGGAAAGCAGCCACAGTAATTCCATAATATAATGAGCACAAAAGAAAAGGAAGCGGCTGCGAAGCAGACATTTACTTTTCTTGCGCCATTAACGAATGAACAGTCATGCAAAGCATGACTAAAGAGCGCGAAAGCTGGGACAATTAACCTTGTTCCAGCTTTTTTTTAATATAAATTCGTAAAATATATAAAATAAATAAAAATACAAGATTTGACTATCAAAATATCCCCTTTTATGATACAATTACTATAAAAGTTTTACAAATATGAGAGGAGAACATTTTAATGAAACTTGAAGTAAGAAATCTTACAAAGTCTTTTGAAGATAACCAGGTCTTACATGGCGTTTCTTTTGAAGTGGAAAGTGGCAGCGCACTTGGACTCTTAGGAAGAAATGGTGCTGGCAAGACAACTACCATAAGAATTATTATGGATGTTTTCAAAGCGGATTTGGGAGAGGTATATCTTGATGGAAAGCCTTTTAATCCTAAAAAGCATCTTATAGGATATCTTCCTGAAGAACGCGGGCTATATCCTAAGAAAACAGTTCTTGAACAGATAGTATATCTTACAAGACTCAGAGGAATATCAAAGAAAGAGGCTGTGAATAATGCCAATAAGTGGTTAAAACGACTTGAGATTGATGAATATACTAACAGAAAGTTAGAAACATTGTCAAAGGGCAATCAGCAGAAGGTACAGCTTGCCTCAACGCTTGCGTGTGAACCAGAGATAGTTATACTTGATGAGCCATTTAGTGGACTGGATCCCGTGAATTCAAAGATACTTCAGGAAGTCGTGACAGAAGTCATTAATGAGGGTAGAATAGTTATATTTTCAAGTCATCAGATGAGCTATGTTGAGGAGTTCTGCCGTGATATAGCTATAATAGATAAGGGGAATATAGCACTTTCTGGCAATCTTAAAGATATAAAAAAGAAATATGGTGAGAACCAGCTTGTTATATCAGATGTTAACAAAGATCTGGATACTTTGTCGGATATAGTAAAAGAAAAGCTTTCAGATATTATAGCTGAAACAGGAAGAACAAGAGAAGATATTATTATTAAAAATATAAGTGCTGCATCAAGGGCAGATATATTAAAGAGAATAGTTGATTGTGGTATAGATGTTGAACATTTTGAAACATATAAGCCATCACTTAATGATATATTTGTTTCACTTGTAGGGGATGAAGCAGACAATGATAATAAAAAGAATAATATTGAAGGAGGTGCGCATTGATGAAAAAGTTAGGTGTAGTTCTTCAATATGAGATTATGACTTATCTTAAGAATAAGTCATATGTAATAAGTACAGTCATTATAGCTGTGATAGCTGCTGCCATTATGTTTGTGCCAAGATTTTTTGATATAAGTTCAATAACAGGTGTTGATAAAGGAACTGAGGAAAATACAGAAAACAATGCAGATGACAAATCAGATAATACAGATGAAGATAAGGATATAATGCTTATATATGATGAGTCGGGTGCATTGTCTGACATACGTATGCTTCAGGCAGCCTTTGATGATATGAAAGTTGAAAAGGAAGTATCAGAGGCTACATTAAAAGATAAGATATCCAGGGAAGAAGCAAAGAAAGGTTTTATAGTTCACAGCCTTACAGATTATGAGTACATTGTATATAATAAAAGTATGACAGATAGCACTAATATGCAGTTTGAACAGGTGCTTACAGCACTTAACCAGATGGTGTATTGTAGTACTAATAATCTTGATTATGAAGAGATAATGACAGCCTTTAATCCACAGATTAACAGTGAAACAGTTGTACTTGGCAAGGATATGGGCGCTAATTATATGTATTGTTATATACTTATCATTATAATATTTATGATAATTATATTCTATGGGGTCATGGTTGCAACTTCGGTTACACAGGAAAAGTCAAACAGGACTATAGAAGTACTTGTAACAAGTGCAGATACTAAGATTCTGTTTTTTGGTAAGGTACTTGCAGGAACTATAGCGGCACTGTGCCAGGCAGGCGTTCTTATGCTTGCTGTTGTTGGTGCATATAAGATTAACCAGAGTGTATGGGGTGGTATACTTGATATGCTTCTTGATATTCCTGCTGATGTGATTGTTACATATGCGTTATTCGGACTTGGAGGAGTGCTTTTTTATACATTTATATATGGTGCATTTGGTGCACTTGTATCTAAGACAGAGGACCTTAATAAAAGTGTTGGAAGTATCCAGATGGTCATAATGGTTGTGTATTTTGTTACACTTTTACAGCTGGGCAATATTGATGGTACAGCTATGAAGGTGCTTTCATACCTGCCATTCAGTTCATATAGTGCAATGTTTGCCCGTGTTGCCATGGGAAATGTGGCAGCGTGGGAGATTGTTGTTTCATTCATAATACTTGTTGGTGGTATAATAGCTGTGGGCATAGCAGGCTCAGCTATCTATAGAATGGGAACACTTAGATATGGTAATCCGATTAAGATAACTACGGCAATAAAAAGCCTTTGTAAAAAGAAAAATAAATAAGATTATGATAAGACCGTTAGATAATATTAGTATCTAACGGTCTTATGCTTATAAAATGCTTAAAATTTCTATAATAAAAATGTTAATAGCATGAACTAGACAAATGACGATTATAATTTAACAGTTTCCCCACCTGGTATCTCAACAATATGCTTGTTGTTTACAGCAACCCATACAGAACAAGCACTAGGGTTGTATATGTATTCATTGTCAGCAAACATCTGAAGTCTGTCAAAGGCTTCATTATAATCGACAATTTCTATGTTGGTAGCATACCATATATCATCGCGGTGTCCTATCATTTCAGAGAATTCTTCTATAACTGACCAGTTGTCATTTCTGTCGAATTCAAAGCTGTGACCCCATACATACATCATATAAAGATACTGCGTTTTAGTAAGAGCCATAAAGCGTTTGCCGAATTCAACAAGGTTGTGGTTATGATGGCATGTAGGTATCCAGTTCATATAATCTGACGGCATGGAAAAACCATTTTCATCACCTAAGAGAATAGGCCCTTCACAGCAGTCTGCATATTCAATGGCTGATTTTACAGCAGCATATTGATCTGCAGCTGGTCTTATATATTTTATTCCCAGATCCGCAGCAATGGAAGTAATAAGCTTATTGCCTGCTCCATTAGGTAGAGCCATGCCACGTACGGGTCTTTTAATAATCTTTTCTATAGCTGTTTTATCTTCAAGGATTTCTCTTGTGATTTCGTAGCTTCCACAACGGTTCATAGTTGGGTGCGTGCATGTATGAAGTGCAATTTCGTGGTTTTTATATAAAGAACTCCACTCATCAGAATCCAGTCGTATATCCATATCCGTAAGTTGAGAATTTACATTAAAGGTTGCACGGATTCCATTTTTATTGAATATATCTACCAGACGTCTGTCCTGTATTTTGCCATCATCGTAGCTTAAAGTAAGAACTTTGAATTTACCGCCTGGAAAACACTTATAAATTCTATTCATAATAATCTCCATTCCTGCGCTGCTTCTTTGCGCATCTCAAGTTTGTGCGAAGCACAAATCTTGCGTGTGAAAATCTTATTTTTCACACTATCCTTCATTTTGATATAACTATAATAAGTTATATCTATGTGTAAAACTACACATTCTTTTTTAGTATACAATAATTTGATTGTGATGTCATCAGAATTGAATTAAAATACACAAAAAATACAAGAAATGCCTGATAATATAAGACACTTTACGAACATACTTACATTTATTAATATCTTTATCGCTTATTATGTTATATTGTTTAACAGCTTCATTGTTTATATATACAGTCACAGTGCCAATGACATCATTTTTTTTAACAGGAGCCATAATACTGTCAGGTATATTGTATTCTATTTTAACTTCATCATCAGATTTAACATATGCACTATATTTTTTATCTATAACAACATTGATATCTTCTGATACGCCATTAGTTACTTTTACATTAAAGGTTTTTATATTGTCAAGAAGCACCTGTTTTTCAAAGTTGTTTCTTGCATAATCAAGCAGTACTTTTGAATCAGTCCATTTATAAGACTTGTTATTTGGCCATCCGCATGCAAGAAGTGCTACTATAAATGTTTTATTCTCATCTTTGTAGGCACATACATAACAATATCCTGCATCTGCAGTAAAGCCGGTTTTTCCTGATATTATATTATCATACATGGATAAAAATGCATTTGCATTAGTAACAGAATATCTTTTACCATCAAGATTGCTAAAGCTGTAGGAACTGCTTTTTGTTATTTCTATAAAATCAGGATTTTTGATACAGTATGACATCATGACAGAAAGATCATAGGCAGTTGTCTGGTGTATACCATTCTCATCTGAAGCATCAAGGCCATTAGGAGTTACAAAATGTGTGTTAGTACAACCCGCCTCTAAAGCTTTTTTATTCATAAGATCAGTAAATATCCTTACAAGAACCTTACTTTGCTCTTTACTGATATTTTTTAAAAATGAAGAATTATTACTATAATCAGGTATAAAAGATATATCATATATCAATTCATTCCTTTCTTTATCTGAAAGATTACATATGTAGTAGTAAGCTGCATTTTCAGCAATAATAACTGCGGTATCATTATGAGATCTTAACATCAGTGAAAAATACAGGTCTTTTATTGTGAATTGTTCCCCTTTTATTGCATTTAACTGTACATCTGGCATAGATGCGGCATATGCAGAGGTTGTTGCTATATAGTCATCGGCACATATGTTAAGAGCTGTAATAAGGGTGATGATTTTGGTTGTGCTTGCATTGGGTGCTTTAATATCAGCTTCTTTACCGTAAAGCAGACGGTTATTGTCAGCATCAATAAGTGCTGCATAACGTGCATGCAAAGATATATTGTTTTTAGGACTGCTGCTGGCTGCAAGCTGTGTTTTGCTTACAGCAGTAATTTTATGTGGAACAGCAGGGCTTAAACAGGAAGAGTAAACAGGAGATATTAAAAAGAATATATATTCAAAAAGTATAACAATAAATGTCAGCGATGATAGAATATATTTTAAAGGTTTCAAGCCGGACCTCCATATATGAATTTTTAAATATATTTAGCTTTTAAATGTATATACATTTGTTTTGCTATTATGATAAAATTATAGTAAAATATAAGGGATAAAAGGATATTTATATCTTATGGATATCAATATTTTACAAATATCCAATAGTGACTGCAGTGTTATGCAGCAATCAGTAAATATCGGTCATGAAGAGGTGCATATGAGTTATATAGAATTTCAAAACGTAAAGAAAATATACAAAATGGGTGACGTTAAGATTAAAGCACTTAATGGAGCAGACTTTAGTATAGAGAAAGGAGAGTTTGCTGTTATTGCAGGTGCAAGTGGTGCAGGTAAAAGTACAATACTTAATCTTATGGGTGGGATGGATACAGCCACGACAGGTAAAATAATAGTAGATAAAGAAAATGTTTCTAAATTTAGTGCTAAAAAGCTTACTACATACAGAAGATATGATATAGGCTTTGTGTTCCAGTTTTATAATCTTGTACAAAATCTTACAGTCAGGGAGAATGTTGAACTTGCAACACAGATATGTAAGAATCCGCTTGATATAGATGAGGTTATAGAGGCGGTAGGACTTAAAGACAGAAGTTCTAATTTTCCATCCCAGTTGTCGGGTGGTGAACAACAGAGAGTTGCTATTGCAAGGGCACTGGCAAAGAATCCAAAACTGCTTTTATGCGATGAACCAACAGGAGCACTTGATTATAATACTGGGAAGCAGATATTGAAGCTTTTACAGGATACATGCAGAAAACGTGGTGTTACAGTAGTGGTGATAACACATAATCTTGCACTTACAGCGATGGGAGATAAGGTTATAAAAGTTAAAAATGGTATAGTTGACAGTGTAACTGTGAATGAGAATCCACTTCCGGTAGAGCAGATAGAGTGGTAATGAAATATTAATTATGAATATAAACACAAAGCTTGCATGTTACGGAAAGGTAGTTTTATAAGATGAGAAAGGCAGTATTTAAAGATTTTATAAGAAACATAAAAGGATCGCTTGGGAGATTCTTTGCTATTATGGCTATAGTAGCGATAGGTGTAGCTTTTTTTGCAGGAGTAACTGCATCATCAGGAGATATGAAGCATTCATCGGATTCGTATTATGATGAGTATAATATGAACGATATAAGGATATTGTCATCAATAGGATTTACTTCACAGGATATAGAGGCAGTCAGTAAGGTTTACGGAGTAAAGGCTGTATACAAAACTAATACGCATGATGTACTCGTTGATTATGATGGCAGAGAGAATGTTGCACATATATCAGGTGTTCCGGTTGGAAAAGCATCGGATGATGACAGCTATATTAACCAGCTTAGGATAAAAGAAGGACGTCTCCCACAAAATGATAAGGAATGTGTTGTTAAGTATGAAGATACACGTAAGTCTATGCAGGTTGGCGATGTTATCAGTTTTAAGTCAGGAACAGAGGATGATATCAATGACACATTTAAGGATACAGAGTATACAGTAGTTGGTATAGTGTATACACCATGTTATGTATCATATGATTTAGGTTCGTCTGGCATAGGTAACGGTCATATTAATTATTGTATATATGTAGGTGATGATGAATTCAAAAACAACTACTATACGGAATGTTATGCGGTTATAGATGGCGCAAAGGATATGGATACTTACTCAGATGAGTATAAGAAGCTGATTGATAAGTATGCAGATGATATAAAGGCTATATCAAAAGAAAGGCTTGACATAAGAAAGCAGACAGTTATAGATGAGTATACAAGGGCAAAGGCAGACAAGAAGGAAGAACTGTTAGAAACGATTAAGAAAAATGTAGAGGATTCTATTACAGAACAATATCAGGCTTATTATCCTGGTATGGATGTATCCGCAATGATAGCACCTTACGTTAAGACAGCATATGAAAAGGCAGTAGCACAATTTGATTTTGATGCAGTTAATGCAGAATATGATAAGAAAATGAATGAAACACTTGCAGATAGTGATTCATGGGAATGGTATGTACTTACAAGGGAATCGTCATATTCATTCAGGGATTATGAATCAAGTGCAAACAGAATGAAGGCTATAGCAACTGTTTTTCCGTTGTTCTTCATAATAGTAGCTGGTCTTGTGTGTCTTACAACTATGACACGTATGGTAGAAGAAGAAAGAGGGCTTATAGGAACATATAAGGCACTTGGATATGGAAAAGCAACGATTGCACTTAAGTATGTGATATATGCATTTCTTGCTTCATTAACAGGTGCAGTTATAGGCTGTGCAGCAGGTCTTAGATTATTTCCATACATTATATATGAATCATGGAATATTATATATCAGATGCCTGCTATAAAATATGCAAGTCATACGATACTATCTGTTGTAGCAGTAGCAAGTCTTATTCTTGTGACTCTTATAGCAACATTATATTCATGCTATAACGAATTATCTGAGGTTCCATCGGCACTCATGAGACCAAAGGCACCAAAGAATGGTAAAAAGATTCTTCTTGAGCATACATTTATATGGAAGCATTTATCTTTTACGAAAAAGGTTACCATGAGAAATATATTTCTGTACAAGAAGCGTTTCTTTATGACAGTTATAGGAATAGCTGGATGTGGTGCACTTATAACGGCAGGTTTTGGTATAAAAGACAGTGTGCAAAGTATTATTGATAATCAGTATGGACAGATAATACATTACGATAATATACTTGTATTTAATAAAAATGCAGATAGTGATGCCAGAAATAATTTATCTGATAAGATTTCATCAGATGAGTATTATAAGTCCTCACTTATGGATTATGCCTATACGGCAGAGGTTAAAATACCAGGAAGCAAGGATGATTATAGTACGGAGATAACGGTTGTAAACGATACATCAGCGTATATGGATTATGTTACCTTCAGGACAAGAAGAAGTAAGAAAACTATAGAGCTTGATGATTCAGGAGTTATAATAAGTGAGAAGCTTGCTAAAGACCTGAATGTTAAAGAAGGAGATAACGTTCTTATACATGATGAAGATAATAAGCAGGCAACGGTGAAGGTATCAGGTGTTATGGAAATGTATATAAATAACTATATTTTTATGACGTCTGAGTACTACAGCCAGGTGTTTGGGTATACACCGGATAATAACAGGATACTTGGAATATTAACTTCTGATGGAGATGATATACAGTCTGTTATAGGAGACAGATATCTAACAGATAATAACGTGAAATCCCTTACGTTTGTTAAAGCTAATATAACGAGATTTGAGAATATGATACAATCGCTTGATCTTGTAACATGGGTTTTAATAATATCAGCCGGAATGCTTGCATTTGTAGTTTTATATAATCTTACAAATGTTAATATATCAGAGCGTATACGAGAAATTGCGACTATTAAAGTCCTTGGTTTCTATGACAGAGAGGTTGGGGAGTATGTTTACAGGGAGAATATAATTCTTACACTTATTGGAGGAGTTTTTGGACTTCTTCTTGGAATGGCACTGCATGCTTATATTATGACAACTATTGAACTTGATGGTGTTATGTTTGGAACTAAGATTAATATAAGTTCATTTTTAATATCGTATGGAATAACTATATTGTTCTCATTACTTATTAATATTTTTATGTATCCATCACTTAAGAAAATACCTATGGTAGAATCACTTAAATCAGTTGAATGATCATGATATGAATAATCAGAAGACAACCTTCATATACTGTGAAAAACAGTATATGGAGGTTGTTTTTTTATGGGTGATATAAGTCAGATAATAAGAATCCTCCCAAAAGATCTGGTATTGGGACTTGATCTAAACAGGCTGAGGTTTGATAAGATTAACGAAATAAGAATAAGGGTGGGACGTTACATAGCTATTATATATGATAATAAAGAGGTGATAAGCAGAATAAAAGCCAGTAAAGAACATATAAGAAAAATAATAGAACTAGCTGCTGATTATTCTGTATATGCATATGAACAAAGCTTCAGACAGGGATATATTACAATAGAAGGTGGACATAGAATAGGAATAGCAGGACATGCAATAGTAGAAAACAATAATATAAGAAATTTTAATTATATAACATTTCTGTGTATAAGAGTTGCACATCAGGTGCCAGGCTGCAGTGACAAGGTTATGGATTTTATATATGCAGGAGGCTTGGAAAACACACTTATAATATCACCTCCAGGATGCGGTAAGACAACATTGCTACGTGATGTTGTACGTAATATATCTGACAATGCAGAATTATCCATGAATATAAGTCTTATTGATGAAAGGCAGGAGATAGCTGGCTGCTTTATGGGAGAGCCACAGAATGATATAGGCGCAAGAACAGATGTTTTTGATGGATGCCCCAAAGATTCAGGCATGCTTATGGCTATACGTGCCATGTCTCCGGAAATGATAGCTGTTGATGAAATAGGCAGTAAATATGATGCCCAGGCTATCAGATATTGTATCGCATGTGGCTGCATAATAATAGGAACTGTACATGGATATTCAATAGAAGATGTCCTTAATAAGCCTTATGTAAGGGAGCTTATAGGAAAAGATGGTTTTAATAAAATAATAATAATGTCCAAAAGGCATGGAAAGGGGACAATAGAGAAATGTATAAACTATCGGGAGCAGTGCTTATAATTTCAATGACGACATATTATGGTTTTTATCTTGTCAGCCGGTTAAAAGAAAGAATAAATGTGATAGATGCATTTATATATTCCTTTGATTATATCAGGTCACAGATAAGATATGGACTGACCCCATTTCCTGTAATATGTCGGGAATTATCGCAGAACATAAATAATAATATAGTCAGCAGTACATACAAAAATATATACATAAAGCTGACTGATATAAGCAGGACAGGCGGTTCTTTTGATGAGATATGGCTGCTTGAAATGGACAAACTGCTAAAATCAGGATTTGCTAAAAAGGAAGAAATAGATGCTTTAAAAGAACTACGATGTATAAACATATATATAGATAAACAGATGCAGATAACATGTATAAATACTGTCAGTGATAAATTAAAAAATATATATTGCAGGCTGCAGCAGGAAGTGAGGGCTAAATCAAGGATATACCAGGTGTTGGGAGTTATGTCGGGTGTTATCATAGCTATTATTTTAATATGAGCATAAAGTGAAATGATAATATATACAGGAAAGGCAGGTATATGAATACAGATATAATTTTTAAAATCGCTGCAGTAGGAGTAATTGTTTCAATTCTTAACCAGATATTAAAACATAGTGGCAGGGATGACCAGGCGTTTCTTACAAGCCTTGCCGGAATACTTATCGTACTTTATTGGGTAATACCTTATATTGTTGAATTGTTTTCGTCAATGCAGAAGCTGTTTGATATATAAAGCCTGCGTAAGAAGGGATAGTGTAAATAATGCTTCAGATATTAATAGTTGTTGTATGCGTTGTTATAAGCTGCTTTCTTATAAAAAAAGAAGCACCAGCATTTGTTTCTGTTATTGTACTTATAACGGGTGTATTTATTTCAATATATATGCTGCGGATTTTTTCTGTTATTACAGGCTATATAAATGTTCTTATTAACAATATAGATATAGAAAAGGGTTATATAAAGATTGTTATGAAGATAACTGGTTTATCAATAGCAACGCAGTTTGTTTCTGATATATGCAGGGATAACGGTTTTAATGCAATGGCATCACAGCTTGAGCTGATGTGCAGAATATCAATAGTAATGCTTGGCATGCCTGTTATTATTGCACTTCTTGAAATGGTGAATAGATGTTTAAAATAAAACGTATCTTATTTATGTGTATGATAGTGTTTGTACTGATATTGTTGTATGGGAGTGCTTTTATAAAGAATAAATCTCCTGCAGTATGCCATGCAGCGCAATGTCAGGATGAGGAAAATGTGATTTCTGATGATTATATAGTTTCTGATGATTATGAAGATATAGACAGGATTGTTAAGAGAGAAACTGGAATAAATATTTCATATGGAAAAATAATGCAGTCTGTTCTGGATGATAAGGATAATTCCGGTTATGTAAAAAAGTTATTAATATATATATCTGATGTTATATATTCGGAAAAGAAAAACGTTGCACATGTGCTTGCATTATGCATAGCATCAGCACTTATAAGGACTATGACACCGCTTTTTAATGAAAAGCAGCTTAAAGAAACAGCGGCGGGAGTAATAAGTATTTCGTTGATAACAATGCTTTTATCAGTCTTTATGGGTGCTTATAATCTTGCAAGGGATTCTGTTGAAGCATTGATTAATATATATAAATCTATATGCATGACTTTTTTTCCTGCTGTTTGCGCAGCTGGACTTCCTATAAGTGCAGCCGGGTACTATCAGATAGTTATATGGATGATGACGGCTGCTGATATAGGCATAAAAAATATATTGATGAATGCCAATAGAATATATGTATGTGTGTCTTTATGTGACTGTATAGATTCAGAACCGCATTTTTTAAGATTATGTAACTGTATGCAAAAAGTAATAAAGTGGTGTGGATATACAATGCTTACTTTTTTTATGGGTCTTAATGGGATAAAAAGTATACTTAATCCATTAAAAGATAATATAAATACGTCATATATTTATAAAGCAGTAAGTATAATACCAGGAATAGGAGATGCAGCCTCAGTATTATCACAGACAGTTATTGCTTCATCTTCGCTTATAAAAAATACAATGGGAATAGCAGCGGTTGTTGTGTTGACAGTATGCATGCTGTTTCCTGTTGTTAAGCTTGTGACATTATCATGTATATTCCATGCAATAGCAGCAGTTATGGAACCAGTTGCTGATAAACGTATTATAAAGGCTGTAGCAGCATTAGGAACCGCTATAAGCAGTCTTACTTACCTTGTTGTTATATCACTTGTTCTTTTTGTACTGACAATAGTAATGATATGTGCAGCAACAAGCTGATTGTGGAATTATCGTATTTATAAAGGAGTTGAGGCAGATATAGAGGCAGTATATATATGGCTTAGGCAGGTAATAGTTTTTTATATAATATCAACATTGTTTGTTAATGCTGTTGCATCTGATAAGTATAAAGAATATATAAGAATAGTCACAAGGATGATACTGATTCTTATTATAATATCGCCACTAACAGGATTTTGGAACAATGGAAGCCTTATTAAGAACAGGCTCTCGATGATATATAAAGATTATATGGAAATAAGTAAAAAAACATCTGACACATCAGAAGATTTTAGTTACACAATAGAAGATGCATTGTCGAAGACACTAGAACTAAAGGTCAAAGAAATATTAAAGGATAATAATATAGCTTATGACAGCATAAAAGTTAATATAAGCAGAAATGCCGGTCTTAGCGGTAATGAAAGAATGGCTGTATCATCAGTGGTTATTAATACAAAAAATATGAAAAAAACGGATATTGAAAATATCGGACATAAAATATCAGATGAAACAGGAATAGAATGCAGCAATATATATATCAAATAATGTGCTGGCTGGTGTGGCAGCATATTTTCAAAAGGGGTGTTAAAGTATAAAAGCTGATTATAAAAAAATAGTGAATAAATTTGGAACAGATAAAATATTAATAGTAATACTAGCAGGTGTATTGCTTATGGCTGCAGCATTTCCATCAGGCCATTCATCGGCTTCTAAGGAAAGTAGTACAACAGCCATTGAAAGTGAGAGTATGAGTACAGATATGTATGAGGAATATGTAGAAAAACGGCTTGAAAAGATACTTGCAGATGTCGATGGGGTTGGAAAAGTCAAGGTCATGCTAAGCATCAGGAATTCAACGGAAAAAGTACTGGCAAAAGATGAAACATATTCAGAGAGCGAAAAAAAAGAGGCTTCTGATGGGAGCAGCAATCAAACAAATGATACACAAAATATAAGCACACATATATTTTATGATACTTCTGATGGCAGCAGACCATATGTTGTTATGGAAAATATGCCTGTTATTGATGGCGCGATTATTGTATGTGAAGGTGGTGATAACAAGGAACTTGTGAATGATATAACTAATGCGGTATATGGACTTTTGAATGTTCCAGTACATAAAATAAAAGTGATGAAAATGTCATAGATAAATGCGTGTATATGTACGCAGAAACAAAGATTCCGGTAAATTTTTAGTTGGAGGTTTATTGTGAAAAGAATAAAAAAGAATCAGGTTATAATAACTGCACTCGCAATAATGATAGCAGTCGCAGGATATATCAATTATGCTGGGAATATAACAGATATAATATCAGTTAGTGGAAGAGGCAGCACAGGAAGCGTTGATACAGCTAGTGAAAGCAAAGACAGTGAAATACAGGTGCCAGATGAAGAGCCTGATGATGAAAGCATGCTTGAACCAGGGAGTGTTATTCTTACATCGGGAGGTGTTGCATCAGGTGTTATATCAGAGGCAAAGTTAAACAGGGAGCAGATACGTGCAAAGAATACAGAAAATCTTACAAATATTGTAAATGATGCCAATCTTGACAAATCTTCTAAAACCGCTGCTGTTAATGAACTGGCTAAGATAGCTGATTATTCAGAAAAGGAAATGGCAATTGAAATACTGCTTGAAGCAAAAGGTTTTAATGATGTTGTTGCCTCTGTATCTGATACAGGCGTAGATATTGTTGTTAACAAACAGTCGCTTGAAACAAGTCAGAAGGCACAGATTGAGGATATAGCAAAAAGAAAGACAGGAATGACTTCTGACAAGATAAATATAAATGTAATAAAATAATGTGTGGATTTTACAATTCATATGATATTCTGCTGGTATAAAACAAGATTGTAAAAATATGGAATATTGAATGTGATTTAAGAAGTTGCATTTATTTATAATATTTATTATAATAGATGAAAAGATAACGTTGATTGACAGTCAGGAGGATATTATGACAAAAGAGTTTGAAGATAGAGGCAATACTTATACTATACATGAAAGCAAGGATATAGGAGAAGTAAGGGTGGCTGATGAAGTTGTTGCTATCATAGCTGGTCTTGCTGCCACAGAGGTAGATGGTGTTGAAAGCATGGCAGGTAACATAACTAATGAACTTGTAAGCAAGCTTGGAATGAAGAATCTTTCAAAAGGTGTTAAGGTTCATGTGGGAGAGCAGGATGTTGTTGTTAATCTTGCACTTAACATAAAATATGGCTGTGAGATACCTAAGGTATCAAGTGCAGTACAGGATAAGGTAAAGACAGCGATTGAAACTATGACAGGACTTAATGTGTCAGAGGTTAATATTAAGATTGCTGGTGTGAATATTGACAATTAAAGTACAGTGATATTTAAAAGACTGTCCTTTAAGGGCAGTCTTTTTTAAAAATTTATTAAGAATATACAATTGATTTTGTGTCAGTTGTATACAGAGAGGACTTATATGACAAGATCAGATATGAGAGAACACACATTTAAGATATTATTCCGTGTGCCGTTCCATGACAAGAATGAATTAAGAGAACAGATAGATTATTATTTTGATGAGTTTCCGGATGTTAAGGAAAAAGAATATGAATATATCAGAAAAAAAGCACTTCTTGTATCAGAGTTAAGCGATGACATTGATGCAAAGATAAACGAGGTTTCGGAGGGCTGGCCGGTAGAAAGATTGGGAAAGGCTGAGCTTGCGATTATGCGACTTGCAGTTTATGAGATGCTATATGATGAGGATATACCAGTTAATGTTGCTATTAACGAAGCAGTTGAACTTGCTAAGAAGTATGGTTCTGATGATAATGCTGCATCCTTTGTTAACGGGGTGCTTGCTAAGCTTGTATAGCATGATACAATGAGCGCAAGAGAGCCAGAAAGCTGCTGGCAGATATCTGGCGAATGACGATTACGATAGCTGCGATAGCAGCGGAGAGTAGCGAAGCTACGAATCGTGATATAAGAATAAAGAAATGAGGATTAATATGGCACAAGTGTATAGTGTTAAACAGATTAATTCTTATATTAAGAATATGATGCGGCAGGATTTTCTGCTTAACCGCATACAGGTTAAGGGGGAAATATCTAACTGCAAATATACGGACAAGAATGGCTGCATATTTTTCACACTTAAGGATGAAGATTCAACTATATCAGTTGTTATGTATGGTTCTGATGCGTATAAGCTTGACTTCAGACTGAAGGATGGCATGTCGGTAGTTGTTGATGGCAGAATAGACGTATATGTAAATAGGGGTGAATACCAGTTATATGCAAAGACTGTATCGCAAAGTGGTATGGGAGAACTGTTTAAGCAATACGAACAGTTGAAACAATACTATGAGGATATGGGATACTTTGCTCCTGAATATAAAAGAACTATTCCTAAATATGCTAAAAGAATAGGTATAGTAACAGCCAGAACAGGAGCAGCTATCAAGGATATAATAAAGAATGCTTATGAAAGAAATCCATATGTTGAATTATACCTGTATTCAGTCCTTGTTCAGGGTAAAGATGCAAAGTATAGCATAGCCAAAGGACTTAAGTATGTTGACAGTATGGGATATGACTGTATTATAGTCGGACGTGGCGGTGGCTCAATAGAGGATTTATGGGCTTTTAATGAACCTGAAGTTGTAGAAGCTGTTTTTAATTGCAAAACACCCGTCATATCAGCAGTAGGACATGAGATTGACTTTACAATAACAGATTTTGTGGCTGATTTCAGAGCTCCGACACCATCTGCTGCAGCTGTTAAGGCGGTTTTTGATATAAGACAGTTTGAAGTGGTTATTGATGGTTATAATGACAGGCTTATGTATGATATGGGTAAAACTATAACAGATTACAGGAATCGTTCCGAAAGGATGTTACTTTCTCTTAAAGCTTTTAATCCACTTGTCAGACTCAATAATAAAAAGCAGCAGCTTATTCATATGAGAGAGAAGCTGGATGTTAGTATGCAAGGCACATTAAATAAAGCCAAGCACAGGCTTTTGCTTTTATCAGCAAGACTGGATGGTGTAAGTCCATTAAAAAAGCTTGAACAAGGATATGCTTTTGTTGAAAATGATAAAGAAGAACATATAAGTTCAATAGCGGAGGTTAAACAAGCTGATGTACTATCTATACATGTAAAGGATGGTATTATAAATACCGTGGTGAAAGATGTTAAAAAGTTTTAATATATGAATATAGCGAGGTATTAGTGTGAAAAATAAGATTTTTCACACGCAAGATTTGTGCTTCGCACAAACTTGAGATGCGCAAAGAAGCAGCGCAAGAATGGAGTATTAATATGGCTAAGTCACCATCAATTGAAGATACATTTGAAAAGCTTGATAATATTCTTAGTGAGATGGAAAGTGGAGAACTTACTATGAATGAATCATTTAAGAAGTACAAGGAAGGTATAGAGCTTGTAAAAAAATGTAATTCCATGCTTGATAAGGTGGAAAAGGAAATGGTTATTCTAAATGATGATAACGATTCGGAGATGATAGAAAATGATTGATTTTAAGAAAGAACTTTTAGAAAGAACAGCACGCATAGATAAGATTGTTAATTCATATCTTCCAGAGATAAGTGGCAGAGCAGAATATATTAAATCAGCCATGGATTATAGTGTACAGGCAGGTGGTAAAAGAATCCGCCCGATGATAATGCTTGAAACATACAGATTATGTGGTGGAACAGATGAAAAGTGTGTATATCCTTTTATGGCAGCACTTGAAATGATACATACATATTCGCTTGTCCATGATGATCTTCCAGCTATGGATAACGATGATTACAGAAGGGGCAAGCTTACAACACATAAAAAATATGGTGAGGATTTCGGGATACTTGCAGGAGATGGTCTTTTAAATCTTGCATATGAAACTATGTTTAACGCTATAAAGAATATTTCGTCAGATTATGCTGATATAGAAAATGCAAAAAAGATGGCACTATATTCACAGGCAGCAGCGGTTATAGCATCTAAGGCAGGTGTTGATGGAATGGTTGGAGGCCAGTCGCTTGATGTATATCTTACAGATAAGCCTATGGATAAAGAACAGCTTGATTATATATTCAGGTTAAAAACAGGCGCACTTATTGAAGCAGCATTTATGGCAGGTGGGATTCTTGCCGGATGTGACGAAAAAACACAGGGATTATTATGTAAAGCAGGACATAATGTCGGGTTTGCTTTTCAGATCAAGGATGACATCCTTGATGTTACAAGCACACAGGAAGTGTTAGGAAAGCCGGTTTTAAGTGATGAGCGGAATAATAAAACGACTTATGTAACATTGTATGGATTAGAAAAAGCAGAAAAAGATACTTATGACATGTCAAAAGCGGCGATGGGTATAATAAAGTCAATAGGACATAACGAGTATCTTGAGGAACTTATAGATATGCTTATACACAGAAATAAGTAGAAATGGTGAGAGGATAGCTATGATACTAGAGAAGATCAATAAGCCTAATGATATTAAAAAGCTTTCTCCAATTGAATATAACCAGCTCGCAGCTGAGATAAGAGAGTTCCTTATACAGAAGATAAGTGTAACAGGTGGGCATCTTGCATCTAATCTGGGGGTTGTTGAACTTACTATGGCCTTGCATGTCGTATTTAATCTGCCGCAGGATAAGCTTATATGGGATGTTGGCCATCAGTCTTATACCCATAAAATACTTACAGGACGTAAGAACCAGTTTGATGAGCTTAGAAAGTTCGGTGGTATGAGTGGTTTTCCTAAAAGAAATGAAAGTGACTATGATGCATTTGACACTGGTCACAGTTCAACATCTATTTCAGCTGGATTAGGACTGGCTGAGGCAAGAGATATAAAACATGGCAATTATAGTGTTGTCTCTGTTATAGGTGATGGTGCACTTACAGGCGGCATGGCATATGAAGCATTAAATAATGCATCACATGTTAAAGGGAATTTTGTTATAATACTTAACGATAATACGATGTCAATATCAAAGAATGTTGGCGGCGTTTCTAATATGCTCAGCGAAATACGTTCGTCAGATTCTTATTATGACCTTAAGGAAAATATAGGAAATGTACTATATAAATTACCAAAGGGTGATAAGATTGTCGGGGCTATTAAAAAGACAAAATCCAATCTGAAACAGGTTATATTACATGATTCTATGTTTGAAAGCATGGGCATATATTATCTGGGTCCGGTAGATGGACATGATATGGATAAGCTTATAAAGATACTTAATGTCGCTAAAAGAATAAAAGGACCAGTGCTTGTCCATGTAGTTACACAGAAAGGGCGCGGATATAAACCGGCAGAACGTAATCCAAGCAAGTTTCATGGTATAGGTCCTTTTGACATAAAGACAGGCTGTGAAATTAACCAGCTGGATGTGCCAACATATTCAAAAGTCTTTTCGGAAGCAATATGTGAGATAGCAAAGAATGATCGTATGGTTGCAGCCATAACAGCAGCCATGCCTGATGGTGTTGGTCTTACTAAGTTTTCAAAATGGTTTCCTGACAGATTTTTTGATGTTGGAATTGCAGAGGCACATGCTGTTACTTTTGCAGCCGGACTTGCAGCAGGTGGGTTAAAACCAGTATTTGCGGTCTATTCATCATTTTTACAAAGGGCATATGACCAGATACTTCATGATGTATGTATACAACAGCTTCATGTTGTGTTCGCAATTGACAGAGCAGGACTGGTAGGAAGTGATGGTGAAACTCATCAGGGAATATTTGATATATCTTTTCTTTCTTCGATTCCTAACATGACGATATGCGCACCTAAGAATGATATTGAGTTAAAAGAAATGCTTAAGTTTGCAGTAGAGGATTTTGATGGCCCTATTGCAATAAGATACCCAAGAGGAAGTGCCTGTCTTTTATTTCATGAGTTCAAGGCGCCTGTTGTATATGGACATTCTGAGATAATGTATGTTGGAAATGACATGTATCAGGGAGAAAGTTTAAAAGAAAGCCTGCATGCTGTAAAGTATGATATCGCACTTCTTGCACTTGGAAGCATGGTCATAACGGCTGATAATGTAAGAAAAAGCCTTATAGAACAGGGATATACAGTTACTCTTGTAAATGCACGTTTTGTAAAGCCAGTTGATAAGGATATGCTGGATTATGTATGCCATAATCACAGGCTTATAGTTACGTTGGAGGAAAATGTATCATCAGGTGGATTTGGCAGAACAGTCTGTCAGTATATAAGTGATTCAGAATATGAAAATCCTGTTCTTAGTATATCACTTCCTGATGACTATATTGAACATGGAAGTGTAGATATATTAAGACATGAAACAGGTATTGATGAAGAAACTATAATCAGGCGGATTAATGATAAATATATACAGAATTACAGTGAAAAGTAAAAAATGATAAGTTAGAATACAGCATAATCAAATTGCACAGAAATGGAGAGAAGTATGAGCAAGGAAAGATTGGATGTCTTACTGGTAAACAGAGGTCTTGCAGAATCAAGAGAAAAAGCTAAAGCTATTATTATGTCCGGAAATGTATACGTAGAAGGACAAAAAGAGGATAAGGCTGGCTCAACCTTCGCAGATACAGCTAATATAGAAGTAAGAGGCAGTACATTAAAATATGTAAGCCGTGGTGGACTAAAACTTGAAAAAGCAATGGAAAATTTTGATGTTACAATCAAAGGAAAAATATGTATGGATGTAGGCTCTTCAACAGGCGGGTTTACTGACTGTATGCTGCAGAATGGAGCGGTTAAAGTATATTCAGTTGATGTAGGACATGGGCAGCTTGCATGGAAACTGCGTAACGATGAGAGAGTTGTATGCATGGAAAAAACTAACATACGATATGTTACACCAGATGATGTTGCTGATAAGATAGACTTTTCAAGCATAGATGTATCATTTATTTCTCTTACCAAGGTGCTGCTTCCGGTTAAGAATCTGCTTACAGATGATGGACAGATAGTGTGCCTAATAAAACCCCAGTTTGAAGCTGGAAGAGAAAAGGTTGGAAAACATGGTGTTGTAAGGGATAAGGCAGTTCATGAAGAAGTAATAAAGATGGTTATTGATTATGCAATATCAATAGGGTTTGAGGTTCTCAATCTTGAATTTTCTCCAGTAAAAGGACCAGAAGGTAATATTGAATATCTTTTACATCTTCAGAAGCATACAGAAGGAACATATGAAAATGTTCCTTTTGAAATAAAAAATATAGTAGACAAAGCGCATGAAACATTGTAATATATATTCATAGTTAACTTTAAGCGCTTTATAATATAGAGGTATCGATGAGAAGATTTTATATAGTTACTAATCGGTCAAAGGATGCAGAACTTAAGTATACATACAGCATTATTGCATACTTAAAAGAACATGGTGCAGAGGGCATATATGATGAAGATTCAGCTGCGGTTGAAGGAACAAAGTATTGTTATACGAATGCAGAAGTTATGCCGGATGACGTTGACTGTATTATAGTACTTGGTGGTGATGGAACATTAATACAGGCGGCAAGGGATCTTAATGAAAGAAATATACCATTACTTGGTGTGAACATAGGAACATTAGGATATCTTACTGATACAGATATGAATAATGTATATGATACGCTCAATAACCTTATTGATGATAAATATGAAGTTGATACACGTATGATGCTTGATGGTAAGATTTATCGTGATGATAAGGTTATATATGAGGATGTTGCACTAAATGATGTTGTACTAAGCAGGAGAGGTATTCTCAGGGTTATTGATTTTGATATATATGTTAATGGGGAGTATCTTAACTCTTTTGCTGCGGATGGAGTTATTGTTTCAACTGCTACAGGTTCAACAGCCTATAGTTTATCGGCAGGTGGACCTATTGTGCAGCCGAATGCAAGGCTGATTATGATTACACCGATATGTGCGCATACACTTACACAAAGAAGTATTATCTTTGGACAGGATGACGAAATTGTTATCCAGATAAATGATAATAAAAAATTATCAGAGGAAAGAGTGGCTACTTATGATGGAGAAAGCTATTGTAATGTTGTCACAGGAGACAGAGTGGTAATAACCCGTTCAGATAAGACAGCAAGACTTATAAAGACAAGCAGGATATCTTTTCTTGAACGAATAAGAAATAAAATGTGATTGTATGTAGTTGATACTTATCATAAAGTGGTAAGATTGGAGAATTGTTGTGAGAACAGACAGACACAAGAAAATATTAGAATTAATTAACAATAACAATATAGGAACGCAGGAAGAGCTTGCAGATGCGCTTAACAAGGCTGGGTATAATGTTACACAGGCAACTGTTTCAAGAGATATAAGAGCGTTGAATCTTACAAAGGTATCTGTTGATGGTGTGCGCCAGAAGTATACTACATTGACAGCTGGCAACCCAGTAACCAACGATAAGTACATACGTGTATTAAAAGAAGGTTTTATTGATATGGATATGGCGCAGAATATACTTGTTATAAGAACAGTTTCTGGTATGGCCATGGCAGTATGTGCAGCACTTGATGCACTTAAGCTTGATGAGATTGTTGGTTCAATAGCTGGTGACGATACCATCATGTGTGCCGTAAGAACAGTCAAGGATACAACTATTGTTATGAACAAGTTAAGGAAGCTTATAAAGATATAAGTATCGTTATGTTTGCTGCCACTTAAGAATATGGAGGCAGGTTGGAGGAATATGCTTACTAATTTACATGTTAAGAATCTTGCATTAATAGAAGAGGAAAATGTTGATTTTGAGGAAGGACTTAACATATTATCAGGAGAGACTGGTGCAGGAAAGTCTATTATTCTTGGTTCTATTAATGCAGCACTTGGTGCTAAAACTTCACCGGATTTTATAAGGACTGGTGCAGAATACGGATTAGCCGAACTGATGTTTGATATAGGCGATAAAAAAACATTAGATAAGATAAAAGAACTTGGGGTTCTTGATATAGAAGATGGTGAACTTCTTATATCAAGAAAAATAACTCCAACACGTTCACAGATTAAGGTGAATGGTCAGAATTTTACAGCAGCCCAGACACAGAAGCTGGCAAGATATCTTATAGATATGCATGGGCAGCATGATAATCAAATTCTTATGGATGATTCAGCACATATTAATGTTGTTGATGAATATTGCCTCGATGATATCTCCACTCTTAAGGAGATGATGAAGAACGATTACCAGCACTATGTAGAATGTAAGAATGAACTAAGCGAAATGGACAAAGATAATGATGAAAGACAAAGAGAAATATCATTTCTTGAGTATGAAGTCAACGAAATAACAGCTGCAGGATTAAAAAAAGGCGAGGACGAAGAACTTGAAGCACAATTCAAGAAGCTTAACAACCGGCAGAAGATAATGAATGAATTATCTGGTGCTGATATGCTGCTTAATTCAGGAGAAGATAATATCAGTGATATGCTGGGAATGGCTGTTAAGGCACTTGTTAATGCAGCAGAATATGATGAGTCACTTAAAAATCCATTGGAAATGTTACAGGATGTAGAGAGCCTTATTATGGATGTATCGCATGATATAAGCACATATATTGATGATAGTGATTATGATGATGCTGCACTCAACGACATACAGTACAGACTTGATACAGTTAATGAGCTTAAGAATAAGTATGGCGGCACTATTGAGAATGTTTTTACATCGCTTAAACAAAAAGAAAAAAAGCTGGATGAATATTATAATTATGATGAAATCTTAAAGAAAAGACAGGAAGCTTATGAAAATGCTTATAAAAAAGCACTGCAGACAGCTGAAATGTTAAGTGATACAAGAAAAAAGGCTGCAGACAGACTTACAACAGAATTCATAGAGTCTTTAAAAAATCTTAATTTTCTTGACGTGAGATTCAGAATAGATTTTGAAAAAAGCAATAATATTACTTCTAATGGGTATGACTTGGTCAGATTTATGATATCAACGAATCCAGGACAGGATTTACGTCCACTGTCAAAGATAGCCTCAGGTGGCGAACTTTCACGTATAATGCTTGCAATAAAAACGGTCATGGCGGGTGATGACAGCAAAACACTTATATTTGATGAGATAGATGCTGGAATAAGCGGAAGAACAGCACAGATGGTTTCTAATCAGCTTGCAAGGCTTTCAAGAAACCATCAGATAATATGTATAACACATCTTCCACAGATTGCTTCTATGGCAGATGCACATTATACTATAGAGAAAACAGTTCATGATAATAAAACATATAGTCAGATATCAAGAGTTGATAAAGAAGACAGCATATATGAGCTGGCGCGTATGTTATCAGGAAGTGAGGTTACAGCTTCGGTACTTGCCAATGCAAGAGAATTAAAAAAGACTTCAGAAGCTTTTAAAGATAATATGATGATGTAGAAGCTTATGATAATACCTGAGATATTACTCAGATACATTTAACATATTTTCAATATATATACCATATCCGCTTTTTGAATCATCGATTAGAACATGAGTCACAGCACCGATAAGTCTTCCATCCTGTATTATAGGACATCCTGACATACCCTGGACTATTCCGTTGGTCATGTCAATAAGCTTGTCAGAGGTTACTTTGAAGGATATGTTTTTTGAATTACTGTTTCCAAGAGAAGTTATTTCTATGTCATAGTCTTCATACTTATTATTACGGTAGAATCTTATATAAGCTCGGCCTTTGTGGGTCATATAACGATATCCAACATTCATAAGCTGAAGTTTGTGCCTTTGACATACTGAAGCATCGATTGCTCCATATATGCCATAGTCACTGTTTTTACTGATGGTACCTATAGGCTGTGAGTTTTTATAATCAATAATTCCCTGAAGCTCACCAGGTGTTCCATCCTGTCCTTTTACTATTGAAATGATATGAGTGTTATATATTTTACCGCCACTGATATCCATAACTTTTCCAGTAGAGTTATCTGTTATTCCGTGGCCTAATGCACCAAAATGATATGACTGGTCAATATATGTTAATGTACCGATTCCCTGAGCATCATCTTTTATCCATAATCCAAGCTTGTACATATTATCAGAAGCTAAAACTGGTGTTACAGATACATTAGATATATAACCATTGCGCATTATTTCCAGGTTGAGGCTGTTTCCTTCAGAATAAGCGATAATATCTGAAAAATCTTTTTTGGAATTTATTTTCTCATTATTAACGGATAATATATAATCGCCTTTTGTCAGAATATCAGCGCAAGGATTAACCGCTCCATAATATACAGAATCTATTGAGTCGGTTTTAACAACTAAAATACCATTACTTTTTAGATATAATCCAGCCTGGAAGCCACAAGGATAAACCTGTTGTTCATTTACCACATTTACATGTACAGTTTTTAAAAATATTAATCCGAATAGTTTTAAATCCATATTATAATTAGCGGGTTCGCCTGATATAAATGTAACTTCCTGATTAAAATCAGCACTTAATTCATTACCAGCTCTATTGACTGATGAGTTATAGACACTACCAGTAACAGGTACTGATAAATTAAAGGTTGTATTACTTTGTTCTGTGATATATATATTTTCAGGAAAATTTCTCTTAATATAACCGGTATATGTTACAACGCATAATAAAAGTGTTGTAAATATTGATGAAATAAATATATATTTAAAAATAAGTTTTCTCTTATACATACTAATCCTCATTTCTGTGCACTGCTTTTGCACATAACTGGTTTTTGTCTTATAAATATTATTTGCAGAAATACTTATTTTATATAAAGACTGAATGGTTAAATATAGTAAATAGTTTTGTCGTATTTTGTCGATAGTTGCGATGGGTTTTAATTGCTAAGGAATTATTATAATAGTATAATTATTACTGCGAATGTAGATGAGATATTTGTGAATTAACATATAAATACTAATCGCAAAAAGCATTTACAGATGTATTAATAATATTGTACAAGGTGAGGGGAAAATATGAATTCATTAAAGGTAGTTATAGCGGATGATAACGAAAAAATGGTAGACGTTATAAAAGAAGTTATTAATGATGAGCCTGACATGGAAGTGGTTGGAACGGCTGCTAATGGAGAAGAAACAATAAATATAATAAAAAATACTTCTCCTGATGTGGTTCTTCTTGATATTATCATGCCACAGCTGGATGGGATAAGTGTCATGCAAAGAATCAGAGATGACAAGACATGTGTCTCGCCTGCATTTATTATCATAAGTGCAGTTGGAATGGAGGATGTCACAGAGGATGCATTTGATAAAGGGGCAGCATATTATATTATGAAGCCTTTTGATAATGAAATGCTTATTAACCGTATTAAATATGTCGGAAAGGTACATAACGCACCAGCAGATAATAAAAGAAATATCGTGATTAAGGATACAGTTAATCATAAAAAATATGTTCTTGAAAATGAGATAACAGGCATGATACATGAAATAGGAGTGCCAGCACATATAAAGGGTTATCAATATCTGAGAGAATCAATTACACTCGCCGTCAATGATCCGGATATTATAAACAGTATAACAAAGATTCTATATCCAACTATAGCAAAAAAATTTGAAACAACGCCAAGCAGAGTTGAGCGTGCAATAAGACATGCTATTGAAGTGGCATGGAACAGAGGCAATCCTGACGTGCTTAATAATCTTTTTGGTTATACAATAAGTAATGGCAAGGGAAAACCAACTAATTCTGAGTTTATAGCACTTATTGCCGACAATATCCGTCTTACACATCCGACATGATGATAGTTATTCTTTGAAATATCAATATGAAAAATGTGAAAAAATGTTGAATTTAGTGCTTAAATCATAGATTTTTCCTTGAAATATTACAACTCCTATATTATAATATTAACGTATTTGTAAAAATGTTTTAACATAATTGTAATAAATAGGAGTTTATATGTATAGAAGAGCTTTAAAAACAGTTGCAGCAGCAGCACTTATAACATCAATCATGGGAACATCTGTATTTGCAGATGATCTTACTACATTAAAGAGTCAGCAGCAGGAGGCACAGCAGAAAGTTGATGACCTGACACAGCAGTTAGCATATCTTTTAAGTGAGATAGATAATCTTGAACAGGATATGGCTGATCTGGCTGATGAAGTAGATAGAACCAATGTTGAACTTGAGGAAGCAGAAAGAGTACAGAAAAAGCAGTTTGAGGATACTAAGTTAAGAATTCAGTATATGTATGAAGATCAGTCTGCATCTATGACTGAGGTCTTTCTTACTGCAGCTGATATGAGCGATGTTATCAACAAAGCAAGCTATATGCAGCAGGTATATGAGTATGATCGTAACAAGCTTGAAGAGATGGCTGATACAGCACGTTCCATTGCTGATTATAAGTCAACACTTGATAAGAAGCAGGCATCACTTGATGAGAAGCAGAAAGAGCTTACTAATAAACAGGCAACATTATATACAGCACTGGATAAGGCTAAGTCAGATAAGGAAGATGCCGATGCTAAGTATCAGGAGGCTGCTGATCTTGCAGAAAGAGCGGCCAGACAGAGAAGGGCTGCATCTGCGGCTGCTAACGCTTCTAAGGTGACAACAGTTTCATCTGTTCCAACAACAGCTAACAATAATTCAGCAGTTGCTTCAAAGATTGTATCAACTGCATATCAGTATATTGGAGTACCTTATAGAAGTGGTGGATCTTCACCAAGTGGATTTGATTGTTCAGGATTCACATCATACGTAATGGCACAGTGTGGAATCGGTGGAGTACCTCGTTCATCTGGTTCACAGGCATATGGTGGTGCATCTGTATCTGGAGGTATTAGTGCAGCACAGCCAGGCGATATCATATGTTATCCAGGTCATGTTGGTATATATATCGGTGGTGGTCAGATGATTCATGCATCTGTTCCTGGAGATTATGTAAAAGTTTCATCTGTTAATATTGGAATGAGTATTACAGCTGTAAGAAGATATTGGTAAAATGTATAGCATATATTGAATAAAATATTACATTGATAGTATGTAATTTGTTCAATATATGCTATAATATTAATCAGATATATATAAGTTACCAGAATAATTTTTGATATATGTTATTTATATAACATATAGAAAGGGGATTATATGAAGAATGTTTTGTTTATTGCTTCGGAAGCAGTACCTTTTATTAAAACAGGAGGATTAGCTGATGTAGTTGGTTCACTGCCAAAGTACTTTAACAAGGATGAGTTTGATGTCCGTGTTATGATTCCAAAGTATACATGTATACCATGGGAATATAGGGAAAAGATGGTATATAAAACACATTTCTATATTGATCTTGCATGGCGTACACAGTATGTAGGCGTTTTTGAAATGGAGTATGACGGAGTTATATTTTATTTTATTGATAATGAATTTTATTTTGGAGGTCCAAAGCCATATAGCTGGATTCATGAAGATATTGAAAAGTTTGCATTCTTTAGCAAGGCAGCGCTTTCAGCTATTCCAGTCATAGGATTTAAGCCAGATATTATACATTGTAATGACTGGCAGACAGGACTTATTCCGGTTTATCTTCATGAAAGATTTGCAGGTGGAGATTTCTATCATGGCGTTAAATCTATTATGACAATACATAATCTTAAATTCCAGGGTATATGGGATCTTAAGAAGGTTAAAGATATCACAGGTCTTGATGACAGTTACTTCACTTCTGACAAGCTTGAGGCATATGATGATGCTAACTACCTTAAAGGTGGCATAGTGTATGCCGATAAGGTGACAACAGTCAGTGAGACATACGCTGAAGAAATTAAGACTCCTTTTTATGGAGAGAATCTTGATGGACTTATGAATGCAAGGGCTAATGCACTTTGCGGAATAGTAAATGGTATTGATTATGAGGTATATAATCCTAAGACAGATACTTCACTGGCAGCTAATTATGACCAGATAACTTTCCGTAAGGAAAAGTGGAAGAATAAAGTTGCTTTACAGAAAGAACTTGGTCTTACACAGGATAAAGGTAAATTCATGATAGGCATAGTTTCAAGACTTACAGATCAGAAGGGACTTGATCTTATAGCTTATGTCATGGACGAGTTATGTGCTGATGATATACAGCTTGTTGTACTTGGTACGGGTGATGAAAAGTATGAGAATATGTTCAGACATTATGATTGGAAATATAATGACAGAGTATCAGCTAATATATACTACTCAGAGGAAATGTCACATAAGATATATGCGGCATGTGATGCATTTCTTATGCCATCACTGTTTGAACCATGCGGACTTAGCCAGCTTATGTCATTAAGATATGGAACAGTTCCTATTGTTAGGGAAACAGGTGGACTTAAGGATACAGTAGAACCTTATAATGAATACGAAAGCACAGGTACAGGTTTCTCGTTTGCTAATTATAATGCACATGAGATGCTTAGTATAGTTAATTATGCTAAAAGCGTATACTATAATCATAAGAGAGAGTGGAATAAGATTGTTGACAGAGGCATGAAAAAAGATTTCTCATGGAAGAGTTCTGCAAAGAAGTATGAGGAACTTTATAATTCTTTATAATATGATGAAACATAAGAACTAACCACTTGACTTGAAGTGATATAATATGCTATTATATCACTTGTCTGCGGATGTGGCGGAATGGCAGACGCAGCAGACTCAAAATCTGCCGATGGTGACATTGTGCGGGTTCAAGTCCCGCCATCCGCATTATAACTTTTTCCAGTATCTTTATATATAAAGGTACTGGAATTTTTTTATATTAATAATTGTTAATTTATTAACCTTATTGTTTCTAAATAAAAACTTAATAATACTTTAATTTCTATAAAAAAAAGATTATAATTCATTAGCAAAATAAATTATAGAAATAAATTTAGGAGGAATAGGTTATGTTACCATTATGGCTGTGCATTCCTTTTGCGGGATTGCTATTATGTATCGCAATTATGCCTCTTGTCAAAGCTGAATGGTGGGAAAGCCATCAGTTACATGCAGTTATATTATGGTCGATACTTTTTATTATACCTTTTGCTATAACACAGGGTGTTGGAACGGCAGCTGAAACTGTACTTGAATGTATAATAAACGATTATTTAGGCTTTATTGTTTTATTATTTGGATTATTCTGTGTTGCAGGAAATATTTCTTTAGATGGTGATCTTGTAGGTTCACCAAGAGTTAATACAATTATTTTGTTAATAGGAACATTTCTTTCGAGTCTTATAGGTACAACAGGGGCAAGTATGCTTCTTGTACGTCCTATTATAAAGATGAATTCATGGAGACACAGAAGAAGTCATATTATGATATTCTTCATATTCCTTATATCTAATATGGGTGGTTGTCTGACACCTATAGGAGATCCACCACTTCTTATGGGCTTTATGAGAGGAGTTCCATTTACATGGAGTATCCATCTGCTGCCAGTGTTATGTTTTAACCTGCTTGTGCTTCTTCCTGTTTTTTATATGATAGACAGAAAAAACTACAGACTTGATATCGCTGAAGGCAGTGTACCTGATATAAGCAAGGAGTCAACTGAACTTAAGTTCCAGGGTGGACACAATGTTATATTTATTATTACTATTGTAATAGCAGTAGTGTTAAGCGGTACACTTTCTAATGTTCCAGCATTCATAGGAGCTGATGGTGTGCTTAAGGGACTACATATAGGAGAAGTTACTTTCTCATTTGTTACTATGATAGAGATTGCTATTATTCTTTTATCAGCATTCTTGTCATTTAAGACAACTAAAAAAGAAATACGTACAAAGAACCACTTTAACTGGGGGGCTATTAAAGAGGTTGCTATACTGTTTATAGGTATATTTATAACTATGCAGCCAGCACTTATTATTCTTAAAGCAGTTGGACCTACACTTGGTATATCAAAGGCATGGCAGATGTTCTGGACAACAGGAGCACTTTCAAGCTTCCTTGATAATACACCTACATATCTTGTATTCTTTACAACAGCTGGTACACTTGGATTTACAAGTGGCATTACAACAAGTGTTGGCGTGATTACGGCAAAGGTTCTTATGTCTATTTCATGTGGCGCTGTATTTATGGGTGCAGGAACATATATTGGTAATGCGCCTAACTTTATGGTCAAGTCAATCGCAGATGAAAATGGTGTCCGTATGCCGGGCTTCTTTGGTTATATGATATGGTCAATAGGTATCCTTGTTCCAGTATTTATTCTGGATACACTTATATTCTTTTTATAGGAGGTTGGCATGATGAGTGAAAATACTACTAACAATATAAAAAATAACGACACGTCAGTGAGTGTCAATGAGTTGAAAAAAACTGCCTTAAACCTTGCTAATAAGATATATGATCTTGATGAAAGAGTATACAAGTCGGTTGGTTCCGAACTTGGACGTGTATTTATAGGTGATAAGACTAAATGTATAGATAAACTTAGTGCTCTTATATACAGCAATCCTCATGGATATACACTTAGAAGTGAGGTTGCACTTGTTGGCAATATGGCACGAACTATTCAGGATAAAAAAGAAAAGTCTAAGTTTATGACTGAATACAATGATATATTAAAAGAAATAGCAGAGATTCCACATATATTTAATTCAGTAGATATTCTTGATACTGCAATAAGTGAACTGAATGTATCAAATCTTCACAGGCATAACGATGATAAGCGTATGATAATATGCATAAGCCGTACAGAGGGAAGTGCTGGTACAGATATAGGTTTTGCACTTGCTGACAAGCTTCATCTTAATTATTATGATGCAGAGATTTTCAAAGATATTGTGTTAAGAAAGGATGCTGAAAAGGACGCAAGATTCAAAAGCAGGAAGATAGATTTAAGCCATGATATGATACAGCCAGAAAAGGCAAGAAGATTCAGCCGTAACCATGGACTTCCAGCCAATGATGCTGCATTCTTTAATGAATCAGAAATTCTTCGTGAACTTGCTGAAAAAGAAGATTTTATAGTTATAGGACGTTGCGCTGATGTTATTCTTAAGAATAACAATATACCACATATAAGTGTTTTTATAACAGCACCGGTAGAACAGAGAGCAAAACGTATTATGGAGCTTGAAAAAATACCATATTCCAAAGCTTTAAAAAGACTTGTAAAATTTGATAAGAAAAGGGAAAAATATTATAAATTCTATACTAATAACGTATGGGGACAGGCATATAATTATGACTTATGTATCAACAGTGCAAGCTATGGTATTGATGAAGCTGTTAATCTTATATTACGTGTAATCAATAGAGATAAACATGAGTAATACAATATGCTGAATTAAAATCGGCGCGTAAAACCAGCACTAAACCAGCACGCAGACTTTTTATGGAAAGTCTGCGTGTTTTCTGTTATAATAAAATGAATAAAGGTCTAAACTGGCTTATATGTTACTAACATCAATATATAAGTAGATATTGTAAAGCAGCAGGAATGGTGAAATGTATGAATGCATGTAAGAATTACCAAAAGATGATAAAAGATTATGATGAAGGAAGATTGTCATTAAAACAGGAAGAAAAATTCATAAATCATATTATTCATTGTAATGATTGTAAAGAAGAATTGGAGATATATTATATAGTATCATATGGACTTGATGAGAATTATGATGAGAATAAAATACCAGATGATATAAAGAACTGTATTGATTCATATGATTTTAAAACTTTGGTAGAGCTTAAGCTTAAGAAAAGCATAGAACAATGCAAAATGACCCGCCAGTGGAATCACGATATGAAAATGATGCATGCATTTATCAACATCATAATGGTTTTAATGTTTATTGTATGTATAATTATCAGATTTTATTAAATGTATACAATATATAACTTGTTTATTAAATGAGCAGTGTGAATATCACAAATAGCACAAGTATCAGAATGGAGGATTGATATGAGTAAACTTTTACTTATAGATGGACATAGTATATTAAACAGGGCATTTTACGGAATACCTGATCTTACAAACAATGAAGGCATACATACAAACGCTATGTATGGCTTTTTAAATATAATGTTCAGATTTATAGATGAAGAAAAACCAGATTATGTCACAGTTGCCTTTGATTTAAGTGCACCTACTTTCAGGCATAACACATATGCGGAATATAAGGGAACAAGAAAGCCTATGCTTCCGGAATTAAAACAGCAGGTTCCACTTATGAAAGAGCTGCTTAAGGCAATGAATATTAAAATTGTTGAGAAAGAAGGCTTTGAAGCAGATGATCTTCTTGGAACCATAGCAAAAAATTCACAAAAAGATGGCATTGATGTTTCAATCGTATCAGGAGACAGGGATCTTTTGCAGCTTGCTGATGATAAGATAAAAATACGTATTCCAAAGACAAAGAAAGGTTCAACAGAGGTTGAAGATTATTATCCTGAGGATGTTAAAAAGCTTTATGGAGTTACACCACTAGAATTCATAGAGATGAAAGCACTTATGGGAGATTCATCAGATAATATACCAGGTGCACCAGGCATAGGACCAAAGACTGCATCTGCTCTTATCGTGCAGTATCATGATATAAACAATATATTTGAACATATGGATGAGCTTAAGCCTCCCAAAGCTAAAAAATCAATATCAGAGAATGTTGATCAGATTAAGCTTAGCAGGTTCTTATCAGAAATAAAAACAGATGTGAATATTGACTATAATGTGATGGATGCATCTATTGATAATATGTTTAATGATGAGTCATATAAGCTTTTTAAAAGATATGATTTTAAAAATATGCTTAAAAGATGTGATGGCAATATACAGTCAGAACCTGACTGCTACGAACATTTTACAAGTGTTACAGACTTATCACAGGTTGAAGATATATTTAATAAGGCAAAAAAATGTGTTGCTGAATGCAGAAAAGTCGGTGTAAGTATAATGGCTGAGCATGAATTATATGCTGTGTCGCTTACATTTGGAGAAAAAGATATATATTATATTCCTGTATATGGCTTTGTGCTTACTGATTATCTTATAGAAAAGCTTGCAGATCTGATAAATGTTTCAGACAACAGATATATAGTTATTGATAATCTTAAGGATTATCTTCATATATTTGATAAATATGATATTGATGAACATTCATTTATGGATATATCAGTAGCGGCATATCTGATACATCCTAATAATGACAGATACGATTATGAAGCTCTTTCAAAGGAATATATGTCTATGCTTGTTATGTCAAGGCAGGAGCTGCTTGGAAAGCAGACTATTAAGGAAGCGTATGACAAGGATGATGACAATCTTTTAAAACTGGCATGTCTTACATCATATGTTAATTACAAATGCAGTGATGTAATAACGGATATTCTTAAGAAAGAAGATATGTATGAGCTTTACGAAACAATAGAAATGCCTCTTGTATTTGTTCTTTATGATATGCAGAAGTTTGGCATCAAAGTTGATAAGCAGGCATTATCTGATTATTCAAAAGTACTTGTTGAAAAAATAAATGTGCTTGAAAAAGAGATATATGAAGCAGCAGGTGAGGAGTTTAATATCAATTCACCTAAGCAGCTTGGTGTCATACTTTTTGAAAAGCTTGGGATGCCTAACGCAAAAAAGACTAAAAGTGGATATTCTACAGCAGCAGATATACTTGACAAGCTTGCACCTGATTATCCTATTGTTAAAAAGATACTTGAATATCGTCAGCTTACCAAGCTGAATTCAACCTATGCAGTAGGTCTGGTTTCTTATATAAGCGGCGATGGAAGAATACATGGAACGTTTAACCAGACTATAACAGCTACAGGAAGAATAAGCAGTACAGAACCTAATCTTCAGAATATTCCTATAAGAATGGAGATGGGAAAAGCTATAAGAAAGGTATTTATACCTAAGGATGGCTATGTGTTTATTGATGCGGATTATTCCCAGATAGAGTTAAGGATTCTTGCGCATATGTCAGGGGATGAAAAGCTTATAGAAGCTTATAATTCATCTGCTGATATTCATAGGGCAACAGCAGCAGAAGTGTTCAATACACCTATAGATGAAGTTACACCTTTACAGAGAAGCAATGCAAAGGCTGTTAATTTTGGCATAATATATGGTATGAGTTCTTTTGGACTCAGCCAGGATTTAAGTATTACTCCAAAGGAAGCCAAGGCATATATAGAAAAGTATTTTGCATCATATCCAGATATAAAAGCATTTATAGATGGTCTTGTTGAATCGGCAAAGAAAAAAGGTTATTCAGTAACTATGTTTAATAGAAGAAGGGAAATACCAGAATTATCATCAAGCAACTTTATGCAGCGATCATTTGGTGAGAGGGTCGCTATGAATGCACCTATACAGGGTACAGCAGCAGATATTATAAAGCTTGCTATGATAAGAGTAAGCAGGGCACTTAAAGAGCAGAACCTTAAGTCAAGGCTTATACTTCAGGTTCATGATGAACTTCTTGTTGAAACAGCAGTTGATGAAATAGATATAGTTAAGGACATTCTTACAAAGGGGATGAAAGAGGCTGCAAGTCTTAGAGTGCCTCTTGAGATAGATATAAAACAGGGAAATAACTGGCTTGAGGCACATTAAGTGTTAAGTTATGGTTGGATATTAAGATGTAATCACGATTTTAAAATTAAAAGATGATAGTAAGGAAGAAATATAATGAAAGTTATAGGAATAACTGGCGGAATAGGTGCTGGAAAATCAGAAGTGCTTAAGTTTCTGGCAGATAATTACAAATGTGAAATTATAATGGCAGATGATGTTGCTAAAGGACTGTATTATAAAGGCGGTAAGGCGTATCATATGATAACTATGCTTTTTGGTGATGATATTCTTTCTTCGGATGCCAGCATTGATAAGAAAAAGCTTGCAGATATTATATTTGCTAATCCTAATAAAAGAGCTGCTCTTGACAGTATAGTGCATCCTCTTGTCAAGCAGGAAATAATAACAAAGATTACTAATAACCGCATAGAAGGGAAGCTTGATTATACATTTGTCGAGGCTGCACTGCTTCTTGATGATCACTATGATATATTCTGCGATGAAGTATGGTATATAGATGCAGGAGAGGATATAAGAAGAAAGAGACTTAAAGATAACAGAGGATATTCCGACGAAAAGATAAATAACATATTTGCAAGCCAGAAAAAAAAGGACGATATCATTGATAAATGTGATTATTGTATCGATAACAGCGGCGATATTAAAGACACATTCTGCAGGATAAATGATATACTGAACAAATAATCAGCTGAGTTGTTATAATATTATTAATGTGATATATTAAAGTGCAGGATTTAAAAGTAATATTTGGCAGCATCAACTATAATATGTAAACTGTGTTGATGACAAACCTGATAAACGTATAAATGATAAGAGGAACAGATATGGAAAAGGATAAGAATACTAACAATTATGTATTTGGACTTGATATAGGTACAAGGAGTATAGTGGGTGTAGTTGGTTATCTTGAATATGGCAGATTTAAGATAGCAGCAATGGCAGAAAAGCTTCATACAACACGTTCAATGCTCGATGGACAGATTCATGATATATATAAGGTTGGCGATACAATAAGACAGGTAAAGCTTTCGCTTGAAAGCCAGCTGGATATTGACCTTAAAGATGTATGTATAGCCGCTGCCGGACGAGTGCTTAGGACTGTAAACTCAACAGCTGAGTATGAATTCGAGGAAGAAACAAGGGTGACGCAGGAAGACATATATTCCCTTAATCTTCTTGCTGTTGAACATGCTCATAATAAAATAAATGATGGTTCAAGTAAGGAAAAGTTTTATTGTGTGGGTAACACTCCTATAAGATATCAGCTGAATGATTATGATATAGGTAATCTTGAAGGACATAAGGCAAGAAAAATATATGTTGAGCTTATAGCTACATTTCTTCCAGAGGAAGTTGTAGACGGACTTTATGAAGCGGTTGAATATGCAGGACTAAATGTAGCCTCTCTTACATTAGAGCCAATCGCTTCCATGAACATTGCAATACCAGAACAGTACAGACTCCTTAATATATGCTTAGTCGATGTAGGAGCAGGGACATCGGATATATGTATAACTAAGGATGGAAGTATAGTTGCATATGGAATGATACCTCTTGCAGGAGATGAAATAACAGAAAAAATCGCAAAGAATTATCTTGTGGACTTTAACACAGCAGAAACTATAAAGATAGCTGCAAGCAATCCTGAAAATGATATGGTTACATTTAATGATATTATGGGACTTGAACAGAAGGTACCGTCAAGTGAAATTCAGGCTATAGCAGATGAGTCCATAGCGAATATGGCTAAAGCGACAGCAGACAGGATTATTGAGCTTAATGGCGGCAAGTCTGTAAATGCTGTTTTTGTTGTAGGTGGTGGAGGAAAGATGCCAAGCTATGTAGGGCATCTTGCAAAAGACCTTTCAATAGCACCCGAAAGAGTTGCAATACGAGGCAAGGAAGTGCTTACAACAGTTGACTTTAATATAGAGGGCTTTGAAAAAGATTCTTTATATGTAACACCTATAGGTATATGTACAAACTACTATACTCAGAAGAATAAGTTTATATTCGTTAATGTTAATAATGAAAGAATAAAGCTTTATGATAATAACAAGCTTACTGTGTTTGATGCCATAATGCAGATAGGATATCCAAACGAGAAACTGTTCCCAAGACGTGGTAAAGAGATAGAATATATGCTTAATGGAAAAACAAGGCTTGTAAGAGGACTTCCAGGAGAGGGAGCGGTTATAACACTTAATAAGGAGCAGGCAAGCCTTAATACGCCTATAGAGCAGAATGATGTTATTTACGTTGAAGAGTCTACTATTGGCGAAGCGGCATCCATGACTCTTGGACAGATTGAGGAATTCGGATCAGATATAACATTTGATGTAAATGGCAAAAATATAGTGTGTCCTAGATTTGCATATGTTAATGGTGAATTAAAGTCAGAATTCTATGATATAAGAAATGGGGATGCTGTTCGTATAGAGAATTTTTATACTGTTGGGCAGCTTTTTACATTCCTAGATCTTGATTATTCAAAGTATGATATTATGGTTAATAATATGCCGGCAGATAAAATGACAAAGGTGTATGAAAACTTTACTGTTGATTTTAACGAAAAAAGTGAACAAAAAGACTATAATGATGCACAATATGAAGACATAGATAATGAAGATGTGAATAGCGAAGATGTGAAGAATAATATAAAACATAGTGAAGAACGTACTTCTGGCAGTGATAGTGATACAGACGGGAATATTAATGCAGATAATAATGAAAGTAATAACCAACGTAATAATGAAAGTGACAAAGAAAGTGACAATGAAAGCAGCATCATAAGAGATATTACTATTATAGTTAATAACGCCCCTGTAACACTTTCTGGAAAGAGTCATTATATACTTGTAGACCTGTTCCAGTTTTATGATTTTGATTTGTCAAAACCAAAGGGTAATATAGTTATCCTTCTTAATGGTGAAACATGTGAGTATACAGCATCTATTAATGATGGTGATGTTGTTAAAATATATTGGGAATAAGAATGGTGGAAACGATATGAGAATGATGCCGATTGCAAGCGGTAGTAGTGGTAACTGTATATATGTGGGTTCTGACGACACACATATACTTATAGATGCCGGAATAAGCAGAAAAAAAATAGAAGAAGGTCTTAACAGTATAGATTTATCACTTAAGGACATAGATGCTGTATTTGTTACGCATGAACATATAGATCATATAAAGGGCCTTGGAGTCATGTCAAGAAAGGATGGTATACCTATATACTCAACTCCAGGAACTATAAACGGCATAGCAGCAACAACAAGCCTTGGAGATATTGACAACAGCTATTATAACACGATAAAGGCTGATTCAGACACAAGGATTAAAGATCTTGTAATACATAGCTTTGGAGTATCGCATGATGCTAACGAGCCAGTTGCTTACAATGTGACATGTGATGATAAAAAAGCCTCTGTTATAACTGATCTTGGATATTATGATGACTATACAATCAGCAATCTTACTGGTTCAGATATGATGCTTGTTGAGGCTAATCATGATATTAATATGCTGCAGCTTGGAAGCTATCCATATTATCTGAAACAAAGAATACTTGGCGATAAAGGACATCTTTCTAACGAAACGTCAGCAAGGCTTATTAATAACCTTCTTAATGACCATATTAAAGGGATTTATCTTGGACATTTAAGTAAAGAAAATAATTATGATAAGCTGGCATATGAAACGGTAAAGCTTGAAATAGATATGAGTGAAAATGAATATAAGGCAGGAGATATATATATAGAGGTTGCAAACAGAAGTGAGCCTTCCTCTTTGCTTGAAATATAATGCTTAGATATCTGACGTAAAATAGTGCAGTATAGCTATTGAAAATATAAATGTTATGTTTTAAAATCTAGAGATAAGTATATCTTTTTAATAGATATATTTATATAAATATTCACACTTAATATGCGTGTTTAACGCAGGAAAGAGGAAAAATATGAAGAAATGTGTAATTACAGTAGTAGGAAAAGATACAGTGGGTATTATCGCAAAGGTATGTACATATCTTGCTGATACAGGAATTAATATTCTTGATATCTCACAGACTATTGTATCCGGCTATTTTAATATGATGATGATAGTTGATTTATCTAACTCTACAAGTGGTTTTGATGATGTTAATAATGAACTGGATAAGCTTGGAAATGAGATAGGTGTTGTTATTAAGTGCCAGAGAGAAGAAATCTTTGATATGATGCATAGAATTTAATTAACTATTATTAAGTATACGCCATAGGCGATGCGGAAATGAGGAGAAAAATGATTAACATATATGAAGTTACTGAAACCAACAAAATGGTAGAGAAGGAAAATCTTGATGTAAGAACAATTACGCTTGGTATCAACCTTCTTGACTGTGCAAGCGAGAATCTTGATGAGGTAAATGAGAAGATATATAAAAAAATCACAACTCTTGCTAAAGACCTTGTAAAAACAGGAGAGGAAATATCAAGGGAAATAGGTATTCCAATAGTTAATAAAAGAATTTCTATTACACCTATTTCATTAGTTGGTGCCTCATGCTGTAAAACACCTGACGATTATGTAACTATTGCAAAGACACTTGATAAGGCTGCCCACGAAGTAGGAGTCAATTTCATCGGTGGTTATTCTGCTGTTGTATCAAAGGGTATGACAAAAAGTGATGAACTGCTTATACGTTCGATTCCTAAGGCACTTGCATCTACAGAGCTTATATGCAGCTCAGTAAATGTTGGTTCTACAAAGACAGGTATCAATATGGATGCTGTAAGACTTATGGGTGAAATAGTTAAAGAAACAGCTGCTTTAACAAAAGATGCAGACTCTCTTGGCTGTGCAAAACTTGTTGTATTATGTAATGCTCCAGATGACAATCCATTCATGGCAGGAGCTTTCCACGGAGTTACAGAGGATGATGCCATTATCAATGTAGGTGTCAGCGGTCCTGGTGTTGTTAAATATGCACTTGAAAGCGTAAGAGGAGAAAGCTTTGAAGTACTCTGTGAAACTATCAAAAAGACAGCATTTAAGATAACAAGAGTAGGACAGCTTGTTGCTCAGGAAGCTTCTAAACGACTTGGCATACCATTTGGTATAATTGATCTTTCACTTGCCCCAACACCGGCAATTGGTGATTCTGTTGCAGAAATTCTTGAAGAAATCGGACTTGAGAGAGCCGGTGCTCCTGGAACAACAGCGGCACTTGCACTTCTTAACGATCAGGTTAAGAAAGGCGGTGTAATGGCTTCATCATATGTAGGCGGACTTAGTGGTGCATTTATTCCAGTCAGTGAAGATCAGGGAATGATCGATGCAGTTAATGCGGGTTCACTTACTATTGAAAAGCTTGAAGCTATGACCTGTGTATGTTCTGTAGGTCTTGATATGATCGCTATACCAGGAGATACAAAGGCAACAACTATATCTGGTATTATTGCAGATGAAGCAGCTATTGGTATGGTAAATCAGAAGACAACAGCTGTAAGAGTTATACCTGTTGTTGGAAAGGGTATTGGCGAGACTGTAGAATTCGGCGGACTTTTAGGCTATGCTCCTATTATGCCGGTTAATACATTTGACTGCTCAGCATTTGTAAACAGACCAGGAAGAATACCTGCGCCTATACATAGCTTTAAGAATTAATTACACATTTTAGAATTAACATATAACTTACATAGTAAAAATCCCCCCGGAGCAAAAGCCTCTGGGGGATTTTTATGTATTGGATATATTCGCTGTATTTTGTATTAATTATAATTGGATATGCTTAACGATTTATCGATATAGAGATAACATTCATTATAATTTATGTGATATAATGAGCGCATAATATTTATAGAATTATTGACAGATTAAAATGCAAGGGGATTTATATATGAAAGCAGTAGGACTTGTAACAGAATACAACCCATTTCATAATGGACATTTATACCATCTTAATAAAGCAATGGAGCTTACAGGGGCGGATATAAGTGTTGCAGTTATGAGCGGGGATTTTGTACAGCGCGGAGAACCGGCGGTTCTTGATAAATATACGCGTGCTTCTATGGCACTTAACAGTGGAGTTAATCTTGTTATTGAACTTCCTGTTAATTATGCTGTGTCAAGTGCTGAGAGCTTTGCCGCTGGTGCTTTAAAGGTTCTTGATTATATAAAAGCCGACAGTATTGCTTTTGGGAGTGAAAGCGGTGATATAGAAAGGCTTTCTAAGCTCGCCCACATTTTGTGTGATAACGAAGATACTCTATATAAGGAAATATCTAAATACACTGCCAATGGAATATCTTATGCCGCCGCAAGACAGAAGGTTGTGGAGAAGCTGACGGATAAAGACACTGCGGAAATGCTTACAAGTTCTAATAACATACTTGCGGTTGAATATCTGAAAGCTATCATAAAAAATAATTATGCTATTAAACCTTATACAGTACAAAGACAGGGGGATAGTTATAACGATACAGATATAAGAAGTGAGTATGCAAGTGCGACAGCATTGAGAGAAAATCTTAAAAATGGAATGAACAAATGTATAGATAGTGATTGTGCAGCTGGTTATACTATAGATACTATAATGGAAGAAAATAACGATATAAATAATGATAAAAATAATATTATTAATAATATTATTAATAATATTAATATATCGGAATATATACCTGTAAAAGCGGGATTAATATTATCTTCAAATACTAATTATATATATCCTGATGACATAACAGAAGCGTTATTTACAAGGCTTTTAGATATACTTTTTGCGAGTAATTATGATAAAAATGTATTTATAGAAAATGTTATGCAATATCCAGATGTAAGCAAGGAGATTGCTGGCAGATTATATAAGTCGGCTATGGATATGATAACAAGGACAGTACCACAGAGGTCAGAAAGTAAAGATAATTGGGCGTTTTCATTTGGAAGCCTATGTGAACATATAAAGACGAAAGAAGTGCCACTTTCCAGAATAAAAAGAGCACTTGTAAGGATAACATTGGGACTTGATAAAAAACATATGGAAAAATATGCGAATGAACCATATATAAGGGTGCTTGGCTTTGATAAAAAAGGGCAGGAGTATCTTTCATATATAAGAAAAACTGTGGAAGTGCCACTTATAACAAAGACCGCTGATTATAAAGAAATACTGCTTGATGATATACACGCGGCTAATATTTATAATATGATTGTTGCTGGAAAATATGGAGTTAAAGAACTGGGGGATTATGTGAGGGGACCGGTCAGGGTATGATAAAAAGTGTGAGTTAAATAAGAGGAAACATATACAATTCAACTGTTGGAAAATAGTATGCTGTTGGCACAGGTTATATATTCAGGGAGTGTTAGGTATGTATTTAATATCAGCGTATTTTGATGAAAATACTAATAAAATATTGAAACATCTGCAACAAAGAATTGCCGATAAAACAGGCAATGATTTTATGATAAGGAATAATGTTATGCCTCATCTTACAATCAGTGCAATTGAGGCAAGGAATGTGGATGTGTTAATTCCAGCATTTGAAAAGGTATGCAGGAAAAAGTTACAGCCTTTAGAAGAAAAAGGCGTTATGAATGTAAATAATGCGATAAATATAGTATCGGTCGGACAGCTTTTTCCACGTGTGATATATGCCGAACCTGTCCTTAACGAGTATATGATGAATCTTTCAATATCCATATATAATGAATTTGCAACAATTCCAGAAACTAATATAAGCAAATTTTATCAGCCATATTCGTGGATGCCGCATATTACACTTGGCAAATGTCTTGATAAGGAGCAGATGAGACAGGCATTTGCTGTATTACAGGATTTATTTATGCCTATAGATGGTCAGATTACTAAAATAGGATTGTCTATGGTCAATCCATATAGAGAAGTGATGAGTGTAGCGTTGTAAATATTCACAGATTTAACTGTGTGGTTTGGAATTAAAAAGGTTATAGATAACATAAATGATAATGCGGCAGCTTAAATAACATTGAATTATAGACATAATTCAGTAAAATTGCTTAACATTTAGAACAATTCTCACCTTGTCTTACGCAAAAAAAAGGTATATAATGGGGGCAAAAGTAGCGGTTACATAATGATAAACATAATGTACCGAAATTCATATTTTAAGGAGGAGTCAGTAATCATGGCATTTATTGACACAATTTACGCTAGAGCAAAAGCAGATAAGAAGACTATCGTTTTACCAGAATCTATGGATAAGAGAACATTCGCAGCTGCTGAGAAGATTTTAAAGGAAGGTATCGCTAATCTTATAATCATCGGTACACCAGAAGAAATCGCTGAGAACAGCAAGGGATATGATATTACAGGTGCTACAATCGTAGATCCATTCAATGATCCTAATAAGCAGAAATATATCGACAAGTTCGTTGAATTAAGAGCTAAGAAGGGTGTTACACCTGAGATGGCTAAGGAACAGATGGAGAAGGATTATATGTACTATGCATGCCTTATGTGTAAGTGCGGTGATGCTGATGGTGCAGTTTCAGGTGCCTGCCATTCAACAGGTAACACAATCCGTCCAGCTCTTCAGTTATTAAAGACTAAGCCAGGTATCAGCAGTGTATCAGGTTTCTTCCTTATGGAAGTTCCTAACTGTGAATTAGGCGAGAATGGATTATTCGTATTCGCTGACTGTGCTGTTAACCCAGATCTTGATTCAGAGAAGCTTGCAGAAGTTGCAGCATTATCTGCAGATTCATTTAAGAGCTTTGTTGGCGCAGAACCTAAGGTTGCTATGCTTTCATTCTCTTCATACGGAAGTGCTAAGCACGAGAGAGTAACTATGGTAGCTGATGCAGTTAAGATTGCTAACGAAAAGTACCCAGACATCGCTGTTGATGGTGAACTTCAGTTAGATGCTGCTTTAGTTCCAGAAGTTGCAGCACTTAAGGCTCCTAACAGCAAGGTTGCTGGTAAGGCTAATACATTAGTATTCCCTTCACTTGAAGCTGGTAACATTGGTTACAAGTTAGTTCAGAGACTTGCTAAGGCTGGCGCTTATGGTCCAGTTCTTCAGGGTCTTTCAATGCCAGTTAACGATCTTTCAAGAGGATGCTTCGCAGAAGATATCGTTGGTGTTGTAGCTATGACAGCAGTTCAGGCTCAGGATGCTGCTAAATAATTGTGTACATACATTTTGATGATATGATTGCCACGCGGCAGTCAGGTACATCATTTATAATATATGAGGGACGAATTATTTGCCCCTCATATTGTTTGTATAACTAACATAGACTGATTATTTAATATGATATTTTTATTTTGAATATAGTGCTATCGGTGAGCCGATAAAAAGTATTGTTAAATGATTTATATTATATTAAATGATTATATAACTTATATTTAATTTTATAGGAGATTAATAAGAATGAATATTTTAGTATTAAACTGCGGAAGCTCATCACTTAAGTATCAGTTAATCAATATGGAAGATGAAAGCGTTATCGCAAAGGGTCTTGTAGAAAGAATCGGTATTGATGGTTCTATCCTTACACATAAGCCAACAGGAAAGGATAAGTATGTTGTTGAAACACCTATGAAGGATCACAACATCGCTGTTAAGCTTGTACTTGATGCTCTTATGGATGCAGAACACGGTGTGATCAAGTCTACAGATGAAATCGCTGCTGTAGGTCACAGAGTACTTCACGCAGGTGAGAAGTATATCGAGTCTTGTCTTGTAACAGAAGACGTTAAGAAGGTAGTAAGAGAGTGCTTCGATTTAGGACCTCTTCATAACCCAGCTAACCTTATAGGTATTGAAGCTGTTGAAGCTGCTATGCCTGGTAAGCCAAATGTAGCTGTATGGGATACAGCATTTGGTGGAACAATGGAGCCAAAGGCTTATCTTTACGCTATTCCTCGTGAATACTATGAAAAGTATGGCGTAAGAAGATACGGTTTCCACGGAACAAGCCACAGCTTTGTATCAAAGGAAACAATCAAGTTTGCTAACCTTGACCCTAAGACAGCTAAGGTTATCGTATGCCACCTTGGTAACGGTGCTTCAATCTCAGCTTCTATTGGCGGCAAGTGTGTAGATACATCTATGGGTCTTACTCCACTTGAAGGTCTTATTATGGGTACTCGTTCAGGTGACCTTGATCCAGCTATTATCGAATACCTTTGCAACCATGAGAATCTTACAGTAAGCGAAATGCTTAATATTCTTAACAAGAAGTCAGGTGTTCTTGGTATGTCAGGTGGTATTTCTTCTGATTTCAGAGATCTTAACGCAGCAGCTAACGAAGGCAATGAAGTAGCTAAGGTTACACTTGAAGCTTATGCTTACAGAGTAGCTAAGTACATCGGTTCTTACACAGCAGCTATGAACGGTGTTGATGCTATCACATTTACAGCAGGTGTTGGTGAAAATGCAGCTTGGTTAAGACCAATGGTATGCAAGTATCTTGGCTTCCTTGGTGTTGAACTTGATGAAGCAGCTTCACAGAAGGCTTGCGGTGTTGAAGGCATCATCTCTACACCAGAATCAAAGGTTAAGCTTTGTGTAATACCTACAAACGAAGAGCTTGCTATCGCAAGAGAAACATTAGCACTTGTAAAGTAATTAACGACATATGTTAATTGATTAAATATATTAAATTAGTTATTGACAAACCAATATCAGGTGCGTATAATAGACAAAGTGTGGTAAGCGTTATGCTTATTTACTATATATAGTATGAATTGGAGACAATTATGCTAATTGATTTAAGAGAGCTTTTATCCGGTTCACAGGATGAGAAGAGTTATAAAGCAGATATTGAAATGAATACATTTAGTACAGGTTCATCTGATTATGATATAATTGATAAACCTGATGTTAATGTCAGCATTAAAAAGCTAGGTAAGAATAAGCTTTCTATAAAGGCTGATTCTTATGTTACCCTTAGTATTCCTTGTGACAGATGCTTAGAGCCGGTTGATACCAAAGTTAACTACACAGTTGATGAGGTTGTTGACTTTAATGATAATGCATCCGAGGAAGAAGCAAAAGAAGAAAAAGACTATATTGATGGATACAACCTCGACGTGGACAAGTTAGTTTTCGGCGAAATACTGATATCCATGCCGGGAAAAACCTTATGTAAGGAGGACTGCAAAGGAATTTGTCTGATTTGCGGTGCGAATCTGAACAAAGGAGAATGCGGTTGTGACAGGGATATCCTGGATCCAAGAATGTCTGTTTTCAAAGATATTTTAAAGAATTTTAAGGAGGTGTAACCGAATGTCAATTTGTCCTAAGAATAAATCTTCAAAGGCTAGAAGAGATAAGAGAAGAGCTAATTGGAAGATGAGCGCTCCTAATCTCGTAAAGTGCAGCAAGTGTGGTGCTTTAATGATGCCTCATAGAGTATGCAAGGCTTGTGGTTCATACAACAAGAAAGAAATCGTTTCTGTAGACTAATCCAGTAAAATCATGGAATTAGGGTGTTATTAAAGGGTTAGGTATTAAAATGATCTAATAGTAGCCCCAATTAAAGACAGAGCGATATATATTTTCAAAGGGATAAAGAGAATAATCTTTATCCCTTTTTTTTACTTTGATTTGTCCTTTTTGTTTCGGATATTATTTTACAAAAAAATAAAGTAATATGTTTACAATGGAAACAATGGAAACTCTGGTAATATATCCTTGATAAAAACTTATTTTCGTAGTATATTTATTAAGTATTTTCATACATTATGATATAAGTGCAAGAAGTGTATATTGTTTAGTTACAGTGTGGATAGAATCACTAAAGTAACGATTTTAAAATAATATATTGATGCGCATTTATCTCATATAATAGAATATAAGGAATGGACAGATATATGATAAAAGTTGCACTTGATGCTATGGGTGGAGATAATGCACCAGTTGAGATTGTTAAAGGTGCCATAGCTGCTGTTAATGCAAGCAATGAATGCTTTGTATATCTTGTAGGTCAGGAAGATGTAGTCAGGGCTGAGCTTGCAAAGTATACATACAATGAAAAACAGATAGAAGTTGTCAATGCTTCTGAGGTCATCGAAACTGGTGAGCCTCCGGTCATGGCAATCAGAAGAAAGAAAGATTCTTCAATAGTTAAGGGCCTTAATATGGTTAAGAATAAAGAAGCTGATGCTTTCGTTTCAGCAGGAAGCTCAGGAGCTGTATTGGTAGGAGGCCAGGTTATTGTAGGTCGCCTTCCAGGAGTTGAGAGACCTCCTATAGGAGCTATTGTTCCAACTGATAATAGCTGTGTACTTATTGTTGACAGCGGAGCTAATGTTGATGCAAGACCTGATTTTTTAGTACAGTGGGCTAAGATGGGCTCTATATATATGGAGAATTGTGTAGGTATAAAGAACCCACGTGTAGCTATTGTTAATGTCGGACTCGAGGAAGAGAAGGGTAATCAGCTGGTAAAAGAAACATATCCACTTCTTAAGGCATGCGACGATATTAATTTTATTGGAAGTATTGAAGCAAGAGAGATTCCACGAAGTGGTGCAGATGTTATAGTATGTGATGCATTTGTTGGAAATGTAATACTTAAGCTATATGAGGGACTCGCTGGAACTCTTATTTCTAAGATAAAAGGGGCTTTTTATTCAACGCTTAAATCTAAGATAGGAGCATTACTTGTAAAGGGAGCACTTAAAGATACATTAAAGACTATGGATGCGTCTGAATATGGTGGAGCACCTCTTATCGGCCTTAACAGACTGGTTGTTAAAACACATGGAAGTTCTAAGGCTAAAGAGATTAAGAATTCCGTTCTGCAGTGTGTTACATTTTCAAAAAGCAATATCAATGAAAAGATAGTTGAATCACTTGCTAATATGCCACACACAGATACAGAATCCGAAAAGTAAATGTATAAAATATATGAATGATTAAATATAAGCCTGAAAATAAGATATAAACAGGCGGGAATGGAGGAATAATATGGAGTTTCAGAAGTTACAGAGAATTATCGCAGATGTTCTAAATATCAGTGAGGATAAAATCACACCTGAATCTACTTTTGTTGATGATCTTAAGGCTGATTCACTTGATGTATTTCAGATTATCACAGAGATAGAAGATCAGTTTGAGATTCAGATTCCAGATGATGCAGCAGAACATATAACAACAGTTGGTGATGCTGTGTCACAGATTCAGGCAGCTCTTGCTAAATAATCAGGATAATAACAGATATGGAGTGCCGCCAAGTATCACTGCATAACATGCAGGCGAGGCGGCATTTTTATACTTATGTGTCAACTATATGATGAAAGGAAAAATATATGCATAATAAGAATTTATCAGAATTAATGCAGACAATACATTATGAATTCGAGAATATAGATCTTCTTAAAAATGCACTCACACATAGCTCATATGCTAATGAGAAATGTATTAAAAAGTATAAAGATAATGAACGTCTTGAGTTTTTAGGTGATGCCGTTCTTGAACTTACATCAAGTGATTATATATATAAGAATTATGCTGATATGGATGAAGGAAGGATGACAAGATTACGTGCAAGTATAGTGTGCGAACCAACACTTGCCATATGTGCAAGAGCTATAGGATTAGATAAGTTTGTCATGCTTGGTAAGGGTGAAGAACTCACTGGTGGAAGAAAGAGAGATTCTATTATATCGGATGCATGTGAGGCAGTTATAGGTGCAATATACCTGGATGGTGGTTTTGCTAATGCAAAAGAATTCGTAACATCATTTATTCTTAATGATCTTGAAAACAAGCAACTCTTTTATGATAGCAAAACTATTTTACAGGAAGTTGTCCAGGCAGCTCATAAAGAAGTGGTATATGAGATAATTGATGAGACTGGTCCTGAACATGATAAGAACTTTATTGCAAAAGCTTATGTTGAAGGTATGTTTGAAGTAACGGCAAACGGACATACAAAAAAACATGCCGAACAGAGAGCTGCATATGAAGCACTCGTATATCTTAAGAAGCATGGACAGGCATAATGTAATTAATGGAAAAGGAATAATAAATAAAATATGTATTTAAAGAGTATAGAGGTTCAGGGGTTTAAGTCCTTTGCTAACAAGATAGTGTTTGATTTCCATAACGGAATTACAGGTATTGTAGGACCGAATGGCTCTGGTAAAAGTAATGTTGCCGATGCAGTAAGATGGGTTCTTGGTGAACAGAGTGCCAAACAGCTGCGTGGTGCTAAAATGGAAGATGTTATATTTGCTGGTACTCAGAACAGAAAGCCGGTTGGTTTTGCATATGTTGCTATAACTCTTGACAACAGTGATCATGCATTGCCTGTAGAATACGATGAAGTAACTGTGTCAAGAAGAGTTTACCGCTCTGGTGAAAGTGAATATAAGATTAATGGACATTCCTGCAGACTTAGAGATGTCACAGAAATGTTTTATGATACAGGTATTGGTAAAGAAGGTTATTCTATTATAGGACAGGGTCAGATAGATAAGATTCTTAGCGGAAAACCAGATGAGAGAAGAGAGCTTTTTGATGAGGCGGCTGGTATTGTTAAGTTTAAGAGACGAAAGTCAGCTGCGATAAAGAAACTTGAAAATGAAAGAAGTAATCTTGTCAGAGTTAACGATATTTTGTCCGAACTTGAGAAACAGGTTGGTCCATTAAAGCAACAGTCAGAAAAAGCAAAGGAATATCTTAACTATAAAACAGATCTTAAAAAATATGATGTTAATGCATTTTTACTTGAAACTGACAGAATAAGGAAGGAAACGGCAGAGCTTAATGACAGACTGAAAATAGTAGATGATGATTTAGAAGATTCTAAATCTGAATATGATAATACAAAATCTGAATATGAAGCAGCAGAAAATCAGCTTAATGATATTAATGCCCAGATAGACGAAAACAGTCAGACTGTATCAGCTCTGGAACTTGAAAACCAGAAACTTCAGGGAGAGATAAATGTATTTACAGAACAGATAAAGACATTTAACGCTAATAAGCAGCTTCATTCTGAAAGATTACTGGATATTGAAAAGGACAAGCAGAATAAGAATAACTCAGTTAAAGAGCTGAGGGAGCAGTATAATGACCTTAACACAGAACTTTCAGAGTATAATGATAAGTTAGCGGCTATTAATGATACAGCTAAGGCTCTTAACGCTGAGATTGAAGGAATATCTGGACAGATTGATAATCGTCAGAACAGCATCTATGATAACCTGACAGAGCAGTCTACTATCAAGGCTGAAAATCAGAAGTTTGTTACTATGCTTGAACAGCTGGAAATAAAAAAATCTGAGCTTACAAGTCATATTATCAAAGGCAAGAGTGATGAAAGTGCACAGAAACAGGTTATTAAGTCTCTTACAGCAGAGCTTGATAATGCTGTTGGAAAGCTTGAAGATATTAATAATTCGATTGAAGAAAGTAACACGTCAGTAACACAGCTGAAAGCTGAAATCGCTGAAAAGAATAGTGAACTTGATAAGCTGACACAAAACTACCATAGAGAAAAGTCACGTCTTGAATCTTTAATAAATATTACAGAAAGATATGATGGTTATGGTAACAGCATAAAAAAAATCATGGAATTAAAGGATAGCAATCCTGGTATTCTTGGTGTTATTGCTGATATAGTAAAGGTTGAGAAGCAGTATGAAACAGCTATAGAAACTGCACTTGGAGGAACAATCCAGAATATAGTTACAGATAAGGAATCTACAGCAAAAGAACTTATAGGTTATCTAAAACAGAATAAGCTTGGACGAGCTACATTTTTACCTTTGAACGCCATACATGCCAGAAATACGTTAGAAAATGAAGCTTGTATAAATGAAAAAGGTGTTATAGGTGTGGCAAGTAACCTTGTACGTGTTTCTTTCGAGTATGAAGGACTTGCTAAGTATCTTCTTGGACGTATTCTTGTTGTTGATAATATTGATAATGCACTTCTGATCGCTAAAAAATATAAATATACGCTAAGAATTGTAACACTTGAAGGTGAGCAGTTAAACCCAGGTGGTTCAATGACTGGTGGTGCATTTAGAAATTCCAGCAATCTTCTTGGACGTAGAAGAGAAATAGAAGAATTAAAACAGTCTGTATCTAATACTAATAAACAGATAACACAAGAGAAGGCAGCTGTTGCTGATTTAAGGAATCAGGTTGCAAAGTACCGCGAGGCACTTGATTCTTATAATAAGCTGTTAAGAGAAACTCATATCAGAAAGAATACTATAGACGTTAATCTTAAGCAGGCAGATCTTAAGCTGTCAGAGATTATTGCTTCATATGGTGATGATATAAAAGAACAGGCATCTATTGATTCTGAAATCTTAAAGATAAGTGAAAGCAGGAATCAGGTCAGTGGTAATCTTAATCTGCTTGACAATCAGAACGAGGCAGCCAGAAAAGAGATAGAGAATCTTGGCAAAACTCTTGAAACAAAAAAATCAGAAGAAGCAGCTGTTGCACTGAAAATAGAGAATCTGAAAATATCACATTCATCTATAGAGCAGAAAGCCTCATTTATCAATGAGAATATAGAAAGACTATGTAAAGAGCTGGATAATCTTGAAGAAGAAAAAACTTCTATACAGGAAAAGATAGGTGAAACAAAAGAACTTGTATCAGCTAAGCAGGCTGATATTGAGCTTGTTAAGAATTCTATAGAAGAGTCCGAAAGAAAAATAACAGCAATAGGTGAAAAACTTGAAGATTTAAGAGCCGCCAAAGAAAAGGTTAATGCGAGTCATAAAGAGTTCTTTAAGAAACGTGAAGAATTAAATGAAAAAATAATTCTTCTTGAAAAAGATAGTATGAGACTTCATAACCAGTATGACAGACTTGAAGAATCTTATGACTCACTTGTAGATTATATGTGGAATGAATATGAGCTTACATATAGTTATGCTCTTGAGTTAAAGAGCGATGAGCTTAATAATATTAACGATATAAGAAAGCAGATTAACATATTAAAAGCTGCAATCAAGAAACTTGGAGATGTCAATGTAAATGCTATCGAAGAATATAAGTCAGTAAGTGAAAGATATGAATTCATGAAGACACAGCATGATGATATGATTGAAGCAGAAGAATCACTTATGAAGGTTATTGAAGAACTTGATGAAGGCATGAGAACGCAGTTTACTGCTAAGTTTGAAGAAATAAAGGTTGAATTTGATAAAGTGTTCAAGGAACTTTTTGGTGGAGGCAGAGGAACAATAGAACTTGTAGAAGGAGAAGATATTCTTGAAGCCGGTATACTTATAATATCCCAGCCACCTGGAAAGAAACTTCAGAATATGATGCAGTTATCGGGTGGAGAAAAAGCGCTTACCGCTATTGCACTTCTTTTTGCCATACAGAATCTAAAACCTTCTCCATTCTGTCTTCTTGATGAAATAGAAGCGGCACTTGATGATTCAAATGTTGGAAGATATGCTAATTATCTTCATAAGCTGACAAAACATACACAGTTTATTGTTATCACTCACAGACGTGGTACAATGTCAGCAGCTGACAGATTGTATGGTATAACCATGCAGGAAAAGGGTGTATCTACTCTTGTATCGGTTGATCTTATAGAAAATGATCTTAATGACAGGAAAAAAGAATCGTAGAAAATATATTGATTAAGAAAGAGAGGCTGTATATGGGACTTTTTAGTAAATTAAAAGAGGGTCTTACAAAGACACGTAATAATATAGTGTCAGGTATTGATAATATATTTAGTGGTTTTTCTTCAATAGATGATGATTTTTATGAAGAACTTGAAGAAACACTTATTATGGGAGATATCGGTGTAAGAGCAACAGACGAAATTATAGAAGAATTAAAATCTAAGGTTAAAGAAAACAAGATTAAGGATCCTAAGGATTGCAAGCAGTTACTTATTGACACAATCCGTGAAAAGATGAATCTTGGTCCTAATGCATATGACTTTGAGAATCAGAAGTCAATAGTCATGCTTATAGGTGTTAATGGTGTTGGTAAAACAACATCAGTAGGTAAGCTTGCGGGACATTTAAAGGCGCAGAATAAAAAGGTTATCATGGCTGCAGCTGATACCTTCAGAGCAGCAGCTATAGAACAGCTTACAGAATGGTCTAACAGAGTCGGAGTAGATATTATTGCTCAAAGCGAAGGCTCTGACCCTGCCGCCGTTATATATGATTCAATAGCAGCTGCAAAGGCAAGACATGCAGATGTTCTGTTGTGTGATACAGCAGGAAGACTTCAGAACAAAAAGAATCTTATGGAAGAGTTAAGAAAGATAGACCGTGTTATAGAAAGAGAATATGCAGATGCTTACAGGGAAAATCTTATTGTGCTTGATGCAACAACAGGACAGAATGCTCTTTCACAGCTAAGAGAATTCAATGACGTAACAAACATAACAGGTATCATCCTTACTAAGATGGATGGTACAGCTAAAGGTGGCATTGCAGTTGCTATCCAGGCTGAATTCGGGATACCAGTTAAGTATGTTGGTGTTGGTGAAAAGGTTGAAGATCTCCAGAAGTTTGATTCTGATACATTTGTTAATGCATTATTTGATGTTGAGATAGATGATGAAGATGAAGATCAGAAATAATATCATCAAATTATTTATTAAATATTATATAAAAAACTTGAATGATTACGGTAATAGGAATAATATATAAAATGTCAGAATTTTATTTTGACATTCATATCATTTTATAAAATTCAGGAAAGGAAAGTACTGTCGTGGTATAATGGGATTTTTAGTATATATAGAATAATGTGTTGTTTTATGCATTTGTATGATATACATTTATTGCGATAGCACTATATAAGTAATAATGGAAGAATTAACACTTAAGAAATTCGAAGAAGCTGCTGAAAAGGTAAAGGAAGCCACACTTCCAACTAATCTTGTATACAGCGAATATTTTAGTAACCAGACAGGCAACAAAGTATATTTAAAGCCTGAAAATATGCAGTACACAGGTGCTTATAAGGTTCGAGGAGCTTATTATAAGATAAGCACTATGTCAGAAGAAGCTCGTAAAAAAGGTCTTATAACAGCTTCAGCAGGTAATCATGCACAGGGTGTTGCATTTGCAGCTAAGAAGTATGGTGTTAAGGCAACTGTTGTTATGCCAACAACAACACCTCTTATAAAGGTAAACAGAACAAAAAGTTATGGTGCAGAAGTTGTGTTATATGGTGATGTTTATGATGAAGCGTGCGAGTATGCTCTTAAGTTAGCTGAAGAAAAAGGACTTACTTTTGTTCATCCTTTTGATGACCTTGATGTTGCAACAGGTCAGGGTTCTATCGCTATGGAGATTATAAAAGAGCTTCCAACAGTAGATTACATACTTGTACCAGTAGGTGGCGGCGGACTTGCCACAGGTGTTTCTACACTCGCAAAGCTTCTTAATCCTAATATAAAGGTTATTGGTGTTGAGCCAGCAGGTGCTAACTGTCTTCAGGCTTCTATAAAGGCTGGAAAGGTAACAACACTTCCAACTGTAAGCACAATTGCTGATGGTACAGCTGTTAAGACTCCTGGAAGCAAGCTGTTCCCATACCTTCAGAAGAATCTTGATGATATAATCACAGTTCCGGATGAGGATTTAATAGTATCTTTCCTTGATATGGTTGAGAATCATAAGATGATAGTTGAAAATTCTGGTCTTCTTACAGTTGCAGCATTAAAGCAGATTAAGGATAAAGATAAGAAAATTGTTTCTATCCTTTCAGGTGGTAATATGGATGTCATTACTATGTCATCAGTAGTCCAGCAGGGACTTGTTCAAAGAAGCAGAATCTTTACAGTATCAGTTCTTCTTCCAGATAAGCCAGGTGAACTTGTTAAGGTTGCCAAAATAATTGCTGATGCCAATGGTAACGTAATCAAGCTTGATCACAATCAGTTTGTAAGTATCAACAGAAAAGCAACAGTTGAGTTAAGAATTACAATCGAAGCATTTGGACATGAGCATAAAGAACAGATAGTGTCAGAGCTTGAAAAGAATGGATTAAGACCTAGATTAGTAAAGGTAAACATCTAATATTGTCTGTTCCTGACATCATTATTTAAATTTTTTAAAAGTGTCAAGTAAAAGTACTTGACACTTTTTTAGTACCATGATATTATACTCAAGGCTTAAGAATATTTATGAGCTGGAAAGTTAAGGTGCATTGTGGAACGTATTGTAGAACAGACATTGTTATATGATTTTTATGGCGAGTTACTTAATGAACATCAGCGGGGTGTTTATGAGGATGCCGTGTTCAATGATTTATCCTTAAGTGAGATTGCAGATGAATATGGAATATCAAGACAGGGTGTTCATGATCTTATAAAAAGAGTATCTAACACACTTGATGGATATGAGGCAAAGCTTCATCTGGTTGAAAAGTTTATGGATACTAAAGCAAAGATTACAAGAATAGACGAGCTTGTTGATGCATATATCAAGGATGAGGATATGAGTTACATCCATGAGATTAAGAAGCTCTCTAAAGAAATTATCGAAGATTATTAATCATACATTGGAGGTCATATATGGCATTTGACAGTCTTTCAGATAAACTTCAGAATATATTTAAGAATCTTCGAGGTAAAGGCCGCCTTTCTGAAGCTGATGTCAAGGCAGCACTCAAGGAAGTCAAGATGGCATTACTTGAAGCTGATGTTAACTTTAAAGTTGTTAAGAACTTTATCAAGTCAGTAGAAGAGCGTGCTATTGGACAGGATGTTATGTCAAGTCTTACACCTGGTCAGATGGTTATAAAGATTGTTAACGAAGAAATGATATCTCTTATGGGTTCTGAAACTACCGAGATTAAGTTAAAATCTGGCAACGAAATAACTGTTATTATGATGGCAGGTCTTCAGGGTGCAGGTAAGACAACAACAACAGCAAAGCTTGCCGGTAAGTTTAAGGAAAAGGGTAAAAAGCCTTTACTTGTTGCATGTGATGTATACAGACCAGCTGCTATTGAGCAGTTAACTATAAATGGTAATAAACAGGGAGTTGAAGTGTTCTCTATGGGAACAGGACATAATCCGGTTGATATTGCCAAGGCATCTATAGCACATGCTAAGGATAATAATTTTAATATTGTTATTCTTGATACCGCTGGTCGTCTTCATGTTGATGAGAATATGATGGAAGAGCTTATCAATATAAAGAATGAAGTTGAAGTTGACCAGACTATATTGGTAGTTGACTCTATGACAGGTCAGGATGCTGTCAATGTTGCCGCTTCATTTAACGAAAAGGTTGGAATTGATGGAGTTATTCTTACTAAGTTAGATGGCGATACAAGAGGTGGTGCTGCACTTTCAATCAAGGCTGTTACAGGAAAGCCTATCCTCTATGTAGGTATGGGTGAAAAGTTATCAGATCTTGAGCAGTTTTACCCGGATCGTATGGCATCAAGGATTCTTGGAATGGGAGATGTCCTTACACTTATTGAGAAGGCAGAAGCACAGATTGATGCTGACAAAGCCAAGGAGATGGAAGCTAAGCTTAAGAAAGCAGAGTTTGATTTTGATGATTTCCTTGAGTATATGGGTCAGATAAGAAATATGGGCGGTATAGGTTCTATTATGAGTATGCTTCCAGGCATGGGACTTGGTGGCAACATGAAGAATCTTCAGATGCCTGATGAAGATGAAGCCGAAGCTAATCTTAAAAGAACAGAAGCTATCATACAGTCAATGACAGCTAAGGAAAGAAAGAATCCTGATATTATCAATCCATCAAGAAAAAACAGGATTGCAAGAGGTGCTGGTGTTAATATCAGCGAAGTAAACAGGCTCATCAAGCAGTTTGAACAGATGAAAAAGATGATGAAACAGATGCCTGGTATGATGAAAGGTGCTAAAAAGGGACGTTTTAAATTACCTTTTTAACATATATATTATTATGAAAGATTTACAGGAGGTGAAACAGTAATGGCAGTAAAGATTAGATTAAAGAGATTAGGTGAGAAGAAGTCTCCTTTCTATAGAATTATCGTAGCAGATTCAAGATCTCCAAGAAATGGTAGATTTATTGAAGAAATCGGTACTTATGATCCTAATTACGATCCATGCAAGCTTAACGTTGATGCAGAACTCGCTAAGAAGTGGTTAGCTAACGGAGCTCAGCCTACAGAAGTAGTTGGAAAGCTTTTCAAGATGGCAGGTATCGAAAAATAAGACTAGTGGAGGTATTTAGCTATGAAACAGTTAGTGGAAGTTATCGCTAAAGCACTAGTTGATAATCCGGATGAGGTTGTAGTAACAGAAACACAGAAAGATAAAGCAATTGTCGTAAATTTAAAGGTTGCTTCATCAGATATTGGTAAGGTGATCGGTAAATCCGGAAGAATTGCAAAGTCTATTAGAGCTGTTGTATCTGCAGCCGCATCTAAGACTGATAAAAAGGTCATTGTAGAGATAGACAATTAATGCACTGTTATGAGTCATTATACTTTTTAAGTATAGTGGCTCATTTTTGTTATTAATATTTGCAGTAAAACACCAGGTGCATATAGTATCATATTAATACTAGTACATCGTTTTCAAAATAACGTACTAGAAAATATGTTCGCCATATGTTAATATAATGATGAAATAAGAAGTATAGGAGAATAATATTATTATGAAACTGATACACTGTGCAGATCTGCATCTGGATTCTGATATGACAAGTAATCTTACTAAAGAAAAAGCAAAAGAACGAAGGACAGAGCTGTTAGTGACATTTCAAAGGATGATTACATATGCAAAGGAAAATGATGTACATCATATTCTTATATCTGGAGATCTGTATGATAAGAAAAACATATCATCTACTGCACGCAATGTTTTTTTAACAGCAGTTACTGATAATCAAGATATTATATTTTATTATCTTAAGGGAAATCATGATGCTGAAAGTATGTTTATTGGAATGAATAAGATTCCAGATAATTTAAAACTGTTTGGTACAGAATGGACAGAATATAAGATTACTTCTGAAAAAGATAACAACAACATAGTTATTAGTGGCATAGAACTTACAGCGGATAATTCCGATATTATATACAATTCTCTTATTCTTGACAATAACTGCTTTAACATAGTCATGCTGCATGGTCAGGAAACACAGACTAAAAGCAGAAATGAATATCAGAGCATATCAATCAGACTTCTTAAGAATAAAGGGATAGACTATCTTGCGCTTGGACATGTACACTCATACAAGAAAGAAAAGCTTGATGCAAGGGGGATTTACTGTTATCCAGGCTGCCTTGAAGGCAGGGGTTTTGACGAATGTGGTGAACATGGCTTTGTTGTTATAGATGTAAACAATAATACACTAACAAGCCACGAAATGATACAGGCAGCTTCAAGATGCCTGTATGAAATAGACGTAGATATATCAGAATGCCTGAATTCATCTGAAATAATTAATAACATACAGCATGCACTTGATATGAAGCATTATAGCAGTTCAAGCATGATTAAAGTTGTGCTTACAGGTAATATAAATGTAAACTGTGAAAAAAATATAGAATATATTACAATGATGTTTTGTGACAAATATTATTATTTTAAGTTGTATGACCATTCTGGAATAAAAATAGATTATGATAATTTTCTATATGAGAATTCTGTAAAAGGAGAGCTTGTACGGCTTGTGAAAGCTGATGATGCGCTGGATGATGACACTAAAGCTGCTATTATAGCGATTGGAATCAAAGCTTTAACAGGAGAGGAATATATATGAAATTAGTAAGTCTGCATATAGATAATTTTGGCAAATTTAATAACCTTGATATGAGCTTTAATAATGGACTTAATCAGTTGATAGAAGAAAACGGATGGGGGAAAAGTACACTTACTGCATTTATTAAAGTCATGTTTTATGGCTTTGATAATTCCTCTAAAAGAGATTCCTATGAAAATGAGAGAAAACGTTATAAGCCGTGGAATGGCGGAATATATGGTGGTAATATAACATTCTGTCTTGATGATAAACGATATACGATATATAGAACATTTGAAGCAAAAGATAAAGATGATACATTCCGCCTTGTTGACCAAAGAACAATGTTAGTTTCTTTAGATTATAGCTCCAATATTGGATATGAAATCTTTAAAATAGACAGCAGCACATTTAAAAAGACCTTATGTATATACGAAAATAACTGTATAACAGAAAGCACCGGCGATATCGAAGCACTTCTTGGAGATGAACAGTCAGATACAGAGGATATAAATAACTTTGACAAGGTTATTAAAAGCATGGATGATAAGCTTAATGCCTTAAGTCCTGACAGAAAAACAGGGGAACTTTATAAACAGAAGGACAAGCTTAATGAAATACAGGCACAGTTAAAAGAAATGCCAGTATTAGAAGATAGTATAGACACAACTATAAGACATATAAAAGATACAGAAAAACTTATGGAAAAGCTGTCTTTGCAAAAACAGCATATAAAAAAAGAACTGGATAAGGCAAGCTATTACAATGAAATGCAAAGCATTTTAAAGCAATATAATATATATAGCAGACAGCTTGAAGAAAAAAGACAAGCCTATGAAGAAAAGCTTGAAGAATATGGCAGGCTTCCAGATATTAATGATGTTTGTATGAAAATACAATATGCAGACAGGATACTTGATAAATACAGCCAGCTAAAAGAACTAGAGCCTAATAAGACACAGTATGACAGGCTGCATGAACTTAAAGCATCGGTGTCTTGTTATTCGCATCATGAGCTTAAGGAACAGATTGATAACATAAACCATCTGAACACATTAAAGTCTGAGATACAAAGTGAATTATCTGTTGCAGATAAATATAGAAACATTCTTTTAATAGCAGCTATAGCAGCCGGTCTGCTTTCTATTATAGTTGGTGCTATAACTGGTACTGGTGTATTGCTGATACCAATAGGAATAATATTAATAATTGCCGGAATAGTGTATAATAAAAAGAAAAAAACTGAAAGCAGTAAACATATTCATGCAGCTATTAATGAATTAAAAAGCGATTATAAAAAGCAGTATTTACTTATAAAAGAATGGCTTGATGCACACGATATTAATTTTGATCCTGATGTAGTATACACACTGTCAACAATAGATAACAGATTGTATGAATATGAAAGAATCGTCCAACAGATAGATAAGTATAATATCCAGTATAAGCAGGCTGGTATAAGTGGATATGTCAGGAATATATGCAGCTTTATAGCAGGCTTTGAGAATTATATGCCACAAGAACTGGCTGATATTATAAATGATGATAAAAAGAAGCAGGATATTATACTGCTTATAAAAGAGTGTAATAACTGCCTTTATAAAATGAAGCAGGATATTGAAATAATCGGACATATAAGAAAAGAATATGATGATGCATATAATATATTTAATACATTTGAAAGCCAGCATAATGATATAGATAAAATCATAGAACAAGTATCAGATGCTAATCTTGAACATACTGTAAATGTGTCTATGCTTAACAGCAGGCTGGATGATATAGAAAAAAAACTCAAGCAGCATAACGATGATATGGCTGGATATAGCACACAATTACGTATATATCAGGATAAACTTGATGAGCTTACAGATAAAAATAATATACTTTCGGAACTTATGGAGGATTATGAAATACGACTAAAAAAATATAACAATCTCAAGCTGGCAAGAGAATATCTTATAAAAGCCAGAATATCGTTTTCATGTAAATATCAGGTTTCAGTTAAAAATAAATTTAATGAATATATTGATATATGTAACAATGCAACGGACGTCCACGACAAGTATAGTATTGATGTTAATAACAGACTGCTTACGAATGAATATGGACAGGAAAGAGAGCTTCGTTTTTTTAGTTCGGGTTCAAAGGATATAGCCAGCTTATGTTTAAGACTTTCATTTATTAATGCTATGTATAAGGATGATAAACCATTTATAATCATGGATGATCCTTTTGTTAATATGGATGATAACATCATAAATGGTGCTAAAGCACTTTTAAATATACTATCCGATAGTTATCAGATAATATATTTTACATGTCATCAAAGCAGAATTATCAAAACACGGGATTAGGTCTGAGTGCACCTTGCCACATACCCGCATACATAAATATGTGCACAGAAAAGAGGAATTTTATGAACGAAGATATGTTAAGAGTAGGTGTGATTACATCAACTCACGGAATAAAAGGAGAGGTTAAAGTGTTTCCTACTACAGACGATCCTGCAAGGTTTAAAAAGTTAAAAGAATGTGTAATTGCTGGAAAAAGAGGAAATGTAAATGTTACTGTACAGTCCGTAAAGTTTTTTAAACAGTTTGTTATACTGAAATTTAAAGAATTTGATAATATTAATGATATTGAGATTTATACAAAATGCGACCTGCTTGTAACAAGAGATAATGCTGTTAAATGTGAACCGGGTGAATATTTCATATGTGATCTTATCGGACTTACTGTTGTTACAGATGAAGGGAATACTCTTGGAAAGCTTACTGATGTTATAGAAACAGGAGCTAATAATGTGTATGAGGTCACAGCCCCTGGTGGCAGAGTATATTATCTTCCGGTTATTGATGAATGTATACTTGCACATGATCTTGACAATAAAACAGTTACAGTACATGTGTTAAAGGGTCTTCTTGACATTAACTAAAGCAGAATTCACAACGAAATATTTTATTGAAATTAAGATTGCATGTTTTTATTGCATATTTTTATGAAATTAATACTTGCATATTTATTTAGTATATGTTATTCTTATCAAGTTGTGAAAAGAGACAGTCCTCTGTTGTGCAGGTCACATTAAGAATGTCGAAATAATAAGGAGGTCACACATGAATACAATTATTAAGAACATCGAAGATGCTCAGCTTAAGGCTGAAGTACCAGCTTTCAATGTTGGTGATACTGTAAGAGTATCTGCTAAGATTAAGGAAGGAAACCGTGAAAGAATCCAGGTATTTGAAGGAACTGTTTTAAAGAAGCAGGGTACAGGAGTACGTGCTACATTTACAGTTAGAAAGATTTCTGGTGGAATCGGTGTAGAAAAGACATGGCCATTACATTCACCTATCGTAGAGAAGGTTGAAGTTATCAGACGTGGTAAGGCTAGAAGAGCTAAGTTATTCTACTTACGTCAGAGAACAGGTAAGGCTGCAAAGGTTAAAGAATTAGTTAGATAATTATAATAATTCTATAATAAAATGAGGTTGTAACAGGTTTGTACCTGAATTACAACCTCATTTTATTATAAATATTTTTTAAGTTTATATCTTTTGTAATCATATAAAAACCGGCCTGCAGTTTTGCTTTAGAGCCATCAAGGAAATTTATTTCTCTTCTATAATAGATTGCATCCTCGTGAATATCAGGAACAGCTGGATTGAACTGACCAGTTAAGGTATAATCAGCCTGGATTTCATTAAAATAATTCTGAAGATTAGCCCAGTCAGCGGCAACCCTGGCTTTATGAATATGCCTGATTAAAGAAGGGCTTAGTATACCGACAAGCACAGCCATAATGGCAATAACAATAATGAGTTCAACTAATGAGAAACCTTTATTGTGATTATTTTTATTATGTTTATTAAAAAAATTATGTAAATGTATCATATAGTATCCTCCTTTTTATATTTGTAAATAGATTAAGTTGTGGTCAAAAGCCCCCGACTTAATCTCATGGGATTATAAATTGTACATAATAATAAGTCAATAAAATAAATATAAAACTTTTTGATTATATGCTATGATATGTGTATCGAAAGCCACCGGCTTTGATACCTACGGATTGTTCCATGCGACGCACTCCCGCAATCCGCTCTGGCATTATAATAATATAAAATAGTTTTTAACAGAAATGGAGATTTCAATGTATTTAGATATCTTAGGATTAATAGGTGCGTGTTCGTATGCACTTGACTGCGTAGAAGCAGAGCTTGTACACTCAACTAATAAACACTCTAAACGAGTTGCGTATATGAGCGTGTGTATTGCAATGAATATGGGGATTAATGATGAAAGTCTGCAGGATTTGGCAGCTTGTGCACTTATGCACGACAATGCACTCACACAATATATCAAAGAAGAACTGCATAATAACTATATAGATATACATGGTAAACAGAAGCAGCTTCCACAGGTAGGACAGCATTGTATACTTGGTGAGCAGAATATAAAAAAGCTTCCATTTAATACTGATGTTACCAATGTTATTCTTTATCACCATGAAAATGCAGATGGAAGTGGAATATTTGGTAAAAAATGGAATGAAATTCCTTTGTTTTCCAGAATTATACATATGTGTGATATATTAGATCTGGCCTGCTGTAACTCTATTAATTCTGATAAGCATTCCAAAGCTGCTTCCAATAAATACTTACCATACTGGAATAAAATACAATACTTTCTTGAAAATGTGCGTGGCAGGCTTGTTGATAATGAATGTATAGATTCATTCCTACAGGTGTTCACGCCTGATAATATTAGTGAGCTTGATTCTGATAATATAGAAGTGAATCTATGGAGCAAAGTTCCACGAATGAATAAGGAGCTTAACTTTAATCAGCTTAAACAGATAGCAAGTTTTTTTGCAGGAATCATAGATTATAAGTCTCCCTTTACAAGTACACATTCTATTGGTGTAGCCTGTATAGCAAAGAAGCTCGCAGGATATATGGGGCTTGGAGAGGAAACCTCACAGAAAATATATCTGGCAGGTGCATTACACGATATTGGCAAGGTAGCCATAGGCAATGATATATTAGAAAAGCCAGATAAGCTTACAGATGAAGAATATTCAGTTATGAAGCATCACGCAGCTTATACCTACTATATATTATCAGACATTAACGGCTTTGATGAAATACGTGACTGGGCGGCTTTTCATCATGAAAGACTTGATGGTACTGGTTATCCTTTTGGTAAAACAGCAGCAGAATTAGGTGTTGAAGAACGTATAATGGCTGGTGCAGATATATATCAGGCGCTTACAGAAAGCCGTCCTTATAAAAGCGGAATGCCACACAATAAAGCCTGCAGTATTCTGTATGATATGGCTAATAAGGGCTGGATTGATTCTGATGTAGTTTCAAATATAGATAAATGCTTTGCTAATGAAGCTGATATATTGTAATCAGCTATATTATAATTAAGAATGGAGATAATAAATCTATACTTTTGACCCAGACTTTGATACCTACGAATTGTTCCGTGCTACGCACTCCCACAATTCTACCCAATATGAGCGAGCTCATGTGGGTTTAGACCTTTTGACCCTGGTATCATATAATATTAAGAAAGAGAAATAACACAGGTATCAAAAATGAATACTAATATATCTTACATATATGATGGCAGGAAAGCTTTCTTTCATCTGCCTGGTTTGTTTGAATTCTATGAATTTTATAAGGTTTTTCTGCCTTTATTTTATGAACACAGGGAGTATTTTTATGATTGGTGCGATATAGGCTCTATATATGGTGCACCTGCCGACTGCCTGTGGGGTGGAGGGCGTGCTGGATTTGGAGATTGCGATGCCAGAGAGGTATTTAAGCTTATGGCAGAATATAAAATATCATCAAGGCTTACTTTTAGTAATTCTCTTCTTAAAAAGGAACACCTATCAGATAAAAAATGTAATGAACTGTGTGAATTGCTAAAGGCTGCTATAAAGAAACAGCATACTTATTCTGGTATCAACAATACTTCTATTAATACAGCATGTAAGACAGATGGTGTTAAAAATGGCATTATCGTTCATTCAGACCTTCTGCTTGACTATTTAAAAAATAAATATCCTGAATTCTATTTTGTTTCATCAACAACCAAGGTGTTGACAGATTACAATAAATTACTGGATGAAATAAACAACGAGGCTTTTAGCTATGTTGTTCCTGATTTTAGATTGAACAAATGTTTTAATAAGCTGGAAAACATGACGGCTGCACAAAAAAATAAAGTTGAATTTCTATGTAATGAGTGCTGCTGGTTTGAATGCTATGACCGTAAAGCCTGCTATGAAGCGGTGAGCCGTATGAATCTTGGTGAAAATTGTGCAAGCCATATATGTGTATCACCAAAAGCTGCCGAAGGTTATAGCTTTTCTGGTGCAATGAGTAACCCTGCATTCATAAGTGTAGATGATATAAGAAATATATATATTCCTATGGGATTTACTAACTTTAAAATAGAAGGAAGAAGCCTTGGAAGTGCACTTATTCTTGAATTTATACTTTATTATATGACCAAACCTGAATTTCAGATTCATGTAAGGGAAGCCATATATCTTGATAATATGCTTGATTTATTTTAAAGAAAGAGAGAGTACTACTATGAATACTACAGATATGAATGATACAACTATGACTAACACAACTATGAATAATATTGATATATTAAATAAATTGCATATTGCAATGATTGAACTATACAGTGGTGATGCTAAAAGAATACAACATTTCTGTAAGGTACACAGCTATGCCCGGCTGATTGCAAAGATGGAACATGTAGATAACAAAACTGTATTTGTTATTGAAACGGCTGCCCTGACCCACGATATAGGGATACATATATGCGAAGAAAAGTATGGGGAATGTAGTGGAAATCTTCAGGAAAAAGAAGGTCCTTCACTTGCAGGAGAGCTGCTTCATAAGCTTGGGTTTGAACCAGAAATTTCAGAGCGTGTGCAGTATCTGATTGCACATCATCATACATATAATAACATTGATGGTATTGATTACCAGATACTCATAGAGGCTGATTTTCTTGTGAATATGTATGAAGATAATGTATCAAAGGAAGCTGTATTAAAGGCTTATGATAATATATTCAGAACTGAATATGGAAAGCAGCTATGCAGGGATATGTATGGTTTTTGATTTTACAGGCACAGATAAATCATGTCTTTGACACCTATTTCATAATCCTGTATAATGCGTTATATATTATTGAATAAAACGGAGAGTTTTTATAATGAGTTCATATTATAGAAGATATCAGGAAAATACAGTACTTCTTAATATATGTAAAACAATAGTTGATATTGTTATGGTTATTGTTGCTGCGTATGTTATTGTTTCGTTTTCCTGTACAAGAACAACTATATCAGGTAGTTCCATGGAAGATACTATAAAGAATGAAGACACAGTACTTATCAACAGGTTTGCATATACCTTAGATGGACCTAAGCGTTTTGATTGCATTGCCTTTGAGCCAGATGCAATCGGTTCCTCAAAGCTATATGTTAAAAGAGTGATAGGACTTCCTGGTGAAACTGTCCAGATTAAAGAAGGACATATATATATTAATGGTAATCTGCTTGAAAATGATATTAATGATACATATATTGTAACTGCTGGAATTACAGCAAACGAGATTCATCTTGCAGAAGATGAGTATTTCTGTCTTGGTGATAATAGAAATAACAGTGAAGACAGCAGATTCTCAAGTATAGGCATGGTTAAAAAAAAGCATGTTATTGGAAAAGTATGGATGGTATTACAGCCTTTTGAAGATATCCGGTTTGTCAAATAAATAAGATCATCTACTTTAATTTATGAAAGGTACTTATATGCAGAAATCAAGAAATAATAATGGTTCAACAAATAAAAAATCAATAGAAAAAAAATATCAAAAAGAACAGCAGAATTCAAAGGACTGCAATACAGCCAAAGCTGGTAAAAGCAGTTTCAACTGGTATCCTGGTCATATGACTAAGGCTAAAAGAATGATGGAAGAAAACATAAGACTTATTGATCTTGTTATAGAAATAGTTGATGCGAGAGTTCCAATGAGCAGCCGTAATCCAGACATAGATAAACTTGCCTCTAACAAAGCAAGAATAATTCTTCTTAATAAGGCTGATTTAGCAGATGATTATGTAACTAACAAATGGATTGCTTATTTTAACAGTAAGAATATATATTGCCTTAAGCTTAATTCAAGAGACAATTCAGGCGTTAAACAGGTAAATAATCTTATACAGACCGCATGTGCTGATAAAATCGAACGTGATAAAAGCAGAGGCATCATGAACAGAACTATCAAAGCAATGGTTGTTGGTATACCTAATGTTGGAAAATCTACATTTATCAATTCCTTTGCTGGTAAGGCAAGTGCCAAAACTGGTAACAAGCCTGGTGTTACTAAGGGAAAACAGTGGATTAAGCTTGGGAAAAATGTTGAAATGCTTGATACTCCAGGTATACTATGGCCAAGATTTGAAAACCAGGATGTTGGAATGCGCCTGGCCATGATTGGCTCTATTAATGATAATATTCTTAACATAGAGGAACTTGCTATAGATACTATTAACTATGTGTATAACAACTATCCTGATAATATTATTGAAAGATATGAGCTTGATAAAGAAGCTGTAAAAGCAAGCTATGATGAAAGCGCTATTAATCCAGATAATTCAATAGCACTGTATATTATGGAACAGGCTGCTTTAAAGAGAGGCTGTATTAAAAAAGGCAATGCCATAGACTATGAAAAAACAGCGAATATAATACTTGATGACTTCAGAAGTGGACGTCTTGGACGAATCACACTTGAAAGGAGTGAAGATAATGCCAACAGCTAAAGAACGTGAAGAAAAAAAAGCACTTAAGCTTCAGGCAGAGCTTGAACGTATAGAAAATATGTGTTCATACGAAAAGGAATATGCGGGATATACGTATATATGCGGTATAGATGAGGCTGGCAGAGGTCCATTTGCAGGTCCTGTTGTAGCAGGGGCGGTTGTTCTTCCTAAAGACAGCAGAATACTATATGTTAATGATTCCAAAAAATTAAGTGAGAAAAAGAGAGAAGCTCTTTATGATGTTATAATGAATGAAGCTGTTTCAGTAGGTGTCGGAATAGTAGGTCCTGAAAGAATAGATGAGATCAATATACTTAATGCAACCTACGAGGCTATGCGCCAGGCGATTAATAATCTTACTGTAACACCCGATATATTACTTAACGATGCAGTAGATATACCAGGAATTAATATAAAACAGGTTCCTATAATAAAGGGAGATGCCAAAAGCCTTTCTATTGCAAGTGCAAGTATAATCGCTAAAGTAACAAGAGACAGACTTATGTATAGCTACGATGAATTATATCCTGAATATGGATTTGCGAAGCATAAAGGATATGGAACAAAGCAGCACAGGGATGCTTTAGCAGAATATGGAGCTTGTCCAATACATAGAAAGACCTTCATAAAAAATTATATATAATAATATGATTTTACTTGTTTTTAATGAATATACTGCAAATTGCAAATGATTTATTTATCAGATAAAAATACAGAGAATGGAGATTCGTATGGATATTAATGTACAAAAGCTTTCTAATATATCGTCAACAGGTACCGAACAGACTGATAATACATACAACACTTCAGAAAAAAATATCAATATAACGAATACTCCTGCTTCTGGTTTAAATAATATAAATAGCAATGCTTACTCTGTGTTAAAAAATCTTATGCCCGGAGATGTCCTTTCAGGCATTATTAACCAGATAAAAGATTCCCAGGTTCTTATTGGCTTTAATGATGGTTCTTTATTGTCTGCACACCTTACGGGTGATGCTAATGTTTCAAAAGGGGATAATATAACATTTCTTGTAAAAAATATTTCAGATAATCAGATATCCCTTAAGGTAGTATCAGCTGGTGAACAACAGAATATGTTTATAGATAAGGCACTAGAGGCTGCTGGATTATACGCTACAGATGAAAATACAGCCATGCTTAAGGAGCTGTTATCACTTAATATGCCAGTAAGCTCAGATATGCTTAACAATATGAACAGGCTTATGGCGCAGTATCCTGGTGCTAACATTAACACAATAGCTAATCTTATACGTCTTGATATGCCGGTTACATCTGATAATATAGCTATGTTTGAAGCTTATAAAACCTTTGATGCACAGATAAATAACCAGCTTAATTCCCTTGGATTAAATATTTATAATAGTATAAATAATGCTTGTGTGACAGGTGATTTAAAAGCACTTTCAGATATCGGAAATCTGATAAATGGTATGTACGGAATTAACGGAACTGATAGTGAAGTAAAATCAGAATTCTTATCTTACTCATTCCCAGATGATTTCATAAACAAGCTTACTGATAAACTAAACAGCGTATCTGATGCCGGAAAAGTTCTGTCTGATAGTATTATAAAAGACAACATATCATTAAAAGATACCATTAACTATATACTAAATAATCCTTCTTTATCTGATCCTTCATCTGGCATTACGAATTCAGCTGTATTTAAACAGCTGCTTGGTCAGTTTATAACAGAAACTATGAGACTTACTCCCAAGGATGTTGGTACACCTGGTGACAATCCTATAAACAGCTTCTATAAAAGGGTGCGTAAAAATATTGAAGATGTTGAAAGCATATATAAAAGCAGCAACATCAATGAAGACATATCAAAAAGCATGGAGGATATAAAAAGTAACATAGATTTTATGAATGATCTTAATAAGAATATGACTTTTTTTCAGATGCCTCTTAAGTTTTCTGAGGGTGAAGGCAACGGTGAATTATATGTTTTCACTAACAAAAAGGCACTTGCACATAATTCAGAAGATGTAAGTGCTATGCTTCATCTTGATATGGAACATTTAGGTCCTATAGATGTTTATGTAAAGCTTAACAAAAAGAATGTATCAACTAATTTCATACTTGAGAGTGAAGAACTGCTCAACTTTGTATATTCACATATAGATGAACTAAATGAAAGATTAGAAAAGCTTGGGTATTCAACACATTTTGAAATGAAGGTGTCTGAAAATGTCAAAGATGAATTCGATTTTGTTAATGATTTTATTGAAAGAGATATACGGCCAGAAAATAACGGACAATACATACTTGATGTAAAAGCATAAATCATAATATAACATGGATTACAGGTGAAAGGGGGATGGCTATATGGCTGATAGCAGGTATAAAAATAATAATGCTGGTGATATCGTAAATGGACCTGATGGAGCTGTACGAAAACAGAAGGTAGCGGTTGCACTACAGTATAACAAAGGCGAACAGGCACCAAAGATCATCGCTTCGGGAAAAGGTCATATTGCTGATAAAATCATAGAAAAAGCAAAAGATTCAGATGTTCCAACCTATGAAGACAGCAAGCTTGCCAATACTCTTTCTAATCTTGAAATAGGAGATATGATTCCACCTGAACTATATACAGTTGTTGCCGAAATACTTGTTTTCGTAGATAAGACAGATAAATTAAGAGGTAAAATACATGGTTGATAATAATCCACCATATAATAAAAGAAATATAGGCACTAGGTATGAGAACATAGCGGTTGAATATCTTTTATCACAGGGACATACAATTATTAAAAGAAATTATAGAACCAGACTTGGTGAAATAGATATCATATCTAAAGATAATTCAACAATTGTATTTACAGAATGTAAATATAGAAGCAATAACAGATATGGATATGCGATAGAGGCTGTAGATGTGCGTAAACAGCATAAAATAAGCCGTGTTGCTTTGTTTTTTTGTACCAGGTATGGATACACCTCTTTTCCGTGTCGTTTTGACGTCATTGGAATAGACCATAACAACAGAATAACTCATATAAAAAATGCATTTGACTACAGATGATAATAAAATCATATAAATCAGGATAAGGAATAAAATAATGCAGGATATTAATACTCTATGCCGTGTCAACAGTTCTTTATTATATAGCGGACTTATTGAACAATTCGGACATCCAGATAATTTTAAAAACACGATTTATACTAATATATCAGAGCAAAATACACCATATATTACATTTGCACCATTTTCTAACAGCGATGTAGTAAAGCAGGCTTTTTCCACAAGACTCGGTGGTGTGAGTACAGGAATGTTTGAGAGCATGAATCTTACTTTCAACCCTGTAGGACAGTATGAGGCAGATTCATATAAGAATGTATACAAAAATTTTGAGCGTATGGCATCAGTTCTTTACATACCGGTAGAACGCATGGTATATACTAAACAGACACACACAACCAATATAAAGATTGTTGATGACAGCCATGCTGGAATGGGAATTACAAGAGAACGTGATTATGATAACATAGATGGATTGGTTACAAATACAAGAAATCTATGTCTTGTATCATCCTATGCAGATTGTATTCCTGTTACCCTTGTTGACGAAAAACAGCATGTGATTGCAGCTATGCACGCTGGTTGGAAGGGCACTGTTGGAAATATAGCAGCTAATGGTTTTAATGCAATGAAAAATGCATTTGGCTGCGTAAACGAAAATATAAAAGCATTCATAGGTCCAGGAATATGCATGGATTGCTATGAAGTAAGTTCCGATGTTGCTGATATGTTTAAAGCAGCATATACCAAACAGGAAGTTAATCTTTTGTTAAAGAATGGAAAAACAGAAGGTAAATATCAGCTTAATCTTTTGTCCGCTAATTATATTAACCTTATTAATTGTGGTATTAAAGCGTCTGATATATATGTATCAGATGTATGCACATGCTGTAACAGCAATATTCTCTTTTCACATCGTGCAAGCAAAGGAAAAAGAGGAATAATGTGCAATTTTATTTATCTGAGATGATTATAACCAATAAACAAAATTTATTAAAAATCTAATAAAAATGGTGTAATGTAATAAGAAAATCCATCCTTATTACATTACACCATTTTAAAATATTCTTTTTATTTTTCTTTTTTCAATGTATTTATTTTGTTTTATTGTTATTTTCATGAGCTTTTTTATATTCAGCCCTTAATTGTGCTTCTTCATTCAGTCTCTTAGCTTTTCCCTTCGGTCCAACCTTTGCCAGAACATAAAGAATTATTGCGAGTATAATTATTGGTATACCAACAGTAATTATATTTGATAAAGTTTCTGATATAACTGAATTTTCAAAAAGTGATTTTCTTACTTTAGCATAACTGGCTGAGCTTATAATGCTTTTAGCATTGGCTGTCATATCCTCTGAAACACGGTTTGTCTTAGACTGGATAGCATATGTGTATATATATCCTCGCACAACAGTATAATATTTCTGACTGTAAACAGTAACGTCATTTGATACTGAATGTATATTAGTTACAAAATAAGGAATATCATTAATCTTTATCAGCTCACTTGACTCAAGCTCTTCCTTAATGTTGTCATTATTTATAGCCGACTGTGATGCAACATATTCATTGTATAATGAGTTAAGCTCGTCTTCTGATAATTCATTTAAGTTACCAAGATTCTTTGATGCTGTATTTCCATAAACAACTATTTCATATCCGACATCCTCTGGAACTGCTTCAAGATATATTTTATTAGCTATCATATTGTTAGTAAGCACCGATGCTTCATCAACACCCAGCTTTTCAAGGTATGAATTATTATTTGTTGTTGTTCTTGTAAAACATATCAGTTCTTTAGGTACCTTTACAGACAAGTCTATATCAGAAAACTTGAAATTGTTTGTGTCACCTGCCGCATATGCATATGTAAAAGTAGCCACACACATGACTGATGCTATAATCATAGCTGCGGCTTTTTTTATGATTTGTTTGTTAAACACGTAAAACCTCCTTCTTAAAACTACGCATTTCCAATATTTCGTATGATAGCATAGCGCTTTACAAAAAGCAATTAAACTGGTATTATATTTTAGATTATGTGTGTTAATTTTTCATAAATTAACATTATCAGATGATGTTTTTAAGTATAAAAATTATTTTTATCTACTAAAAAAGATTTTTTATAGTATTTTGTATGGAGGCGAATATATGAGTAAACCAATAGTTGCTGTAGTTGGTCGTCCTAATGTTGGAAAATCAACATTGTTTAATGACCTTGCAGGACAGCAGATTTCTATTGTAAAAGACACACCAGGTGTCACACGAGATAGAATATATGCAGATGTAACATGGCTTGATAAGTCATTCACACTTATTGATACAGGCGGTATTGAACCAGATACAAGTGATATTATTCTTGCACAGATGAGAGAGCAGGCAGAAATAGCCATTGAAACTGCAGATGTAATTATATTTCTTACTGATGTAAAACAGGGGCTTGTTGATTCTGATGCCAAGGTGGCTGATATGCTCAGACGTTCAAGAAAACCTGTTATTCTTGCTGTCAATAAAGTTGATAACTTTGACAAACTTATGCCTGATGTATATGAATTCTATAATCTTGGTATCGGTGATCCGCATCCTATATCAGCAGCTTCCAAGCTTGGACTTGGTGATATGCTTGATGCTGTTATCAGCCATTTTCCAGAGGATTCAACAGAGGAAGAGGAGGATGAACGTCCTAAGGTTGCTATAATAGGTAAGCCTAACGTTGGTAAGTCATCTATTATTAATAAACTCCTGGGAAAGAACAGAGTTATTGTATCAGACATTGCAGGAACAACCAGAGATGCGATTGATACAACTATAACCTATAATAAAAAAGAATATGTATTTATAGACACTGCCGGTCTTAGACGAAAGAACAAGATTAAAGAGGATCTTGAAAGATATAGTATCATAAGAACAGTTGCAGCAGTTGAAAGGTGCGATATTGCTATTCTTGTTATTGATGCAACAGAGGGTGTAACGGAGCAGGATGCAAAGATTGCTGGTATAGCACACGAAAGAGGCAAAGGTATTATAATTGCTGTTAACAAATGGGATGCTGTTGAAAAGAATGATAAAACAATATATGAGTTTACAAGTAAGATAAAGGATACTTTATCATTTATGTCTTATGCTGAAATTATCTTTATCTCTGCTCTTACAGGACAAAGAATCGGCAAGATATATGAGCTTATTGATACTATTATAGACAGTCAGACTATGCGTATACCAACTGGTGTATTAAACGAGATTCTTACAGAAGCTGTCGCCATGAAGCAGCCACCATCTGATAAAGGTAAGCGGTTAAGAATATATTATATGACACAGGTATCAGTTAAGCCACCTACATTTGTAATGTTTGTAAATGACAAGGAACTGACACATTTCTCATATACAAGATATATTGAAAACAGAATCCGTGAATCTTTTGGATTCAGAGGTACTTCGATAAGATTTATCAACAGGGAACGTAAGGAGAAAGAATAATGCTAAGCAGAGTTATATGTCTTATAATAGGATATTTTGTTGGTGCTATTATTCAGACTGGTTTCTGGATAGGCAAGTTTAACCATATTGATATAAGAAATTATGGAAGTGGTAATGCAGGAACTACTAATACTATGCGTACACTTGGGAAAAAAGCTGGTTTTCTGACATATTTTATGGATGCTTTCAAGTCATGCCTTGTTGCTATCATTATACATTTTGTATATGGCAGTAATTCAGGTGTATCGGAAATGCTGCTTATTCTTTATGGTGGCTTTGGAGTAGTGCTTGGACATAACTTTCCATTTTATCTTGGATTTAAGGGTGGAAAAGGTATTGCTGCTACATCTGGCATGGTCATAAGCCTTATACTTTTTCCTAAGTATTGCTTTATGTTTACTGTATTTGGAATGCTTACATTTGGTTTAGTTACAAAACTTTCAAGATATGTATCACTTGGTTCTATTATCGGTATTATAGGTTTTTTTGTTGAATTTGTAATCTGGGGTCTGCTTGGATGGCTTCCACTTGCTGATACAGAGTTTAAAGAAGCTGTTATAGTTGTATTATTATTCGTTCTTCTTGGCGTTGGAAGACACCATGGCAATATTAAAAGACTTTTAAACGGAACAGAACGTAAAATCGGTGAAAAAAAAACTGATAATTAAAACAAAAACAGAAATATCAAAAAGTTATTATAGTTTTATAGTTATCGGCAGCATATATGTATTCTTCTTACTTGGGCATATATGCTGCCAGAAATGAGGATTTAATGGTAAAGATTGGTATACTTGGTGCAGGAAGCTGGGGACTTGGACTTGCTATGCTGCTTAATAATAATGGACATGAAGTTACAGTTTGGTCAGTATTTCCTGATGAAATCAAAGAACTGGATGAAACCCGTGAAAATAAAAGATGTCTTCCTGGTGTGATATTCCCAGAACATATTAAATTCAATGCAGATACAGAATATGTTGTCAAAAACAGTGATGTGCTTATACTTGCTGTTGCCTCTCCTTACACCCGTTCTACAGCTAAGCTTATTGCTCCTTTTGTTAAGGAAGGACAGTATATAGTAAATGTCGGTAAAGGTATAGAAGAGCATACGTTAAAAACACTATGTGAAGTAACCAAAGATGAAATCCCACAGGCAGTTATAGCTGTTCTTTCAGGTCCAAGCCATGCAGAAGAGGTTGGACGTGGTATTCCTACTACATGTGTTATAGGAACTGCTAAGAAAGCTGATGCACAATTTCTCCAGAATGTATTCATGAGCAATGTATTCCGTGTATATATAAGTCCTGATGTACTTGGTATATGCATAGGCGGTGCACTTAAGAATGTTATAGCTCTCGCTTCTGGTGTTGCTGATGGACTAGGTTATGGTGATAATACAAAAGCAGCACTTATAACAAGAGGTATCGCTGAGATTTCGCGCCTTGGATGCGCTATGGGCGCCGATATAAAAACATTTGCAGGTCTTTCAGGTATCGGAGACCTTATTGTTACATGTGCAAGTATGCATAGCCGTAACAGAAGAGCAGGTATTCTTATTGGAAAAGGACACACTATGAAAGAAGCCATGGATGAAGTACAGATGGTTGTCGAAGGTGTATATGCAGCAAAAGCAGCACTTGAGCTTTCTAAAAAATACAATGTTGAAATGCCTATAGTTGAACAGGTTAATCTTGTTTTATTTGACGGAAAAGCTCCTGCCGATGGTGTAAAGGATCTTATGTTAAGAGATAAAAAAATTGAAGCTGGAAATGTAGACTGGAATTAAAAATAGAATCCTTACTAAAAGAAATGGGGAATAGAATGGCACATTTAAAGCACGTTAATAGAGCTTATATTTCAAAAAAATTAAAAGATGGTTTAAGCGGGCTTGAATATAAAAGATATAATTATATATGTGCACCTACAGGATATGGAAAAACTCTTGTATGTTCAACATTTTACAAGAATTATTCAAGACGGACAGTTTTATGGATTGATGCAGACACAACACCTGACATATTCTGGAAACGTTTATGTACATCATTAAATGTAGTAAATGCAACTTACGCAAACGAACTTTTAAAGGCTGGTTTTCCGTATAACGATGATGATATAAGGAACATCACATATATTCTTGATATGTTTCCATCAAAAGATTCAGAGTATATTGTCATAATAGATAATTTTGATAAAGTACATACCAGTGTTCTAGGCAGGCTTTTTAGTGCTAATTGTATCAAAAATCCACTTGGCATAAGCTTTGTGTTTATCGTAAAAGCTGTTACTGACCATAAAATAATAAATCTTATCACTAAAAATGAAGTAGGGTTTATCGGCACCGAACTGCTTTCATTCGATATAGATGATATTATTTATTATTACAGGATAAACGAGCTTGTTATCACGAGGGAAGAGGCACTTTCAATATACAACAAAACTTATGGCTGGCCATATGCTGTTGAAATATATATGAAAAATCATAATATGTCCGATAATCATATAATGAATATTCTGGATTCTTTTATATATACAAACATCTGGCTTGACAATACTGACAGCATAAATGAATTTATCTTAAAGATGTCTGTATTTAATAATTTTACTTTGACACAGTGTTCAAGACAGACTATGTTAAGTGAAAAAGATTGTTATAATATACTTATGGGAACAAGTCTTATTATGTATGACAAAGATTCACAGTCATACATGTTTAATCCTGTATTCAGGCATTTTGTTACAGATATTCTTAATAATAAAACAACTGATGTCATCTATAATATAACACTGGATGCAGCAAATACCTATAAAGCTTCTCATAACTACTATGAAGCAATCGCACTTTATTCACGTATAGGACATTATCAGGAAATATATGACAGTGATGTTTCAGTTGAAGAGCTTTATGAATATGTCATAAAATCCAATAAAGATATATTTTTAGATATTGCTAACCATTATTGGAGTGTTGAAAAAAAAGGACATTATGATATGGCAGTCAATATCAGCTTTATTATGTTTTTGTATAACGAAAAGCTTACTGCTGCAAAGCTTATATCAAACATATCAGATGATATAAAAAAAGACTGTCATCTTTCAAAAGAGCAGGTGATGGATTATAATGCGGCACTTACATATATAAATGCTTTTCTTGATTATAATGATTTCACGAAAATGAACGCTCAGTTTATTAAGGTTGCTGATATTACTAACAAACCTCTTAAACATATAGCTGGACATTTCCCCTTCAGCTTTGAATGTCCATCAGTAATGAGTATATATCATTCCTCACCAGGTGCACTTGATTATGAAACATATGCTTTAGAGGAATGTGCATCAAACTATTACAGAATCACAAATGGACATGGAAAAGGTTTTGAGGCACTTATGAAAGCTGAGGTTTTATATAACCGTGGTGAAATAGAAAGTGCTGAAATATTATGTCACAAAGCGTTGTATATGGCTGATGGGCGCAATCAATACAGTATATATATAGCTGCAACATTTATTATGACACTTATATCGATATATAAGGGTGCTAATGATGAGTTTAAAGAGCATATGAATAATATGACACATATCACGGAAAATACAAGTTATTTACCACAGCATATGCATAAAATGACTGATATATGTAAGTCATACATATATTCAAATCTCTCAAGTCCTGATAATATGTGTGAATGGTTAAAAGATTATAAGCAGTTAGAGCTTTCAATTAATTTTCATTCGCTCGGATTCGCCAATATAATATTGGGAAAATATCTTATACTTATAGGTGATTATCATAAATTTCTTGGGATAAGTGGTCAGTTTTTAGGGTTAAACCATATATATTCATATGTAATATCTAATATATATACATATATATATCTTTCAATAGCTAACAACGAGACTGGTGAAAAGGAAAAATCCCATAAATTCATCATGATGGCAGTTAATCTGGCTATGCCGGACAGATTATATATGCCATTTGTACATAATTATCCATATATTAATATGCTGCTTGATGAAATAAATACAACTAAAGATATATCATTTTTTGTTAAAAATATACAGAGGCTTTCAAAACCTTATGAAAAAGGTGTGAAGGCTATCAATAAAGCCGGGCGTCTGCTTGCCGATTATGGATTGACTGTAAGGGAAGCTGATGTTGCTAAGCTTGCTGCTAAGCGTCTTACCAACAAGGAAATTGCTGACCAGCTTTTTATTGCTGAAAGTACTGTCAAATCAAATATGAAAATGATATTCAATAAGCTTGAAATTAATTCAAGAGCAGAACTTAAGAATTTTTTTGATTAACTATAAAATAAAATGATTGTGAGGTTTTTATATGCGTGTTATAGCAGGAACAGCCAGAAGCCTTCCTTTAAAAACTATAGAAGGAACTGACACAAGGCCAACTCAGGACAGAATAAAAGAAACATTATTTAACATTCTTCAGTCAGATATACCAGGATGCCATTTCCTCGACTTATATTCTGGAAGCGGTGCTATAGGTATTGAAGCTATCAGCCGTGGAGCAGCAAAAGCTGTACTAGTTGAGAATTCTAAGGCTGCTGCACAATGTATAAGAGATAATCTTAAGTTTACAAAGCTTGATGATAAAACTGATGTTATGGAAATGGATGTTCTTTCAGCCATTAACAGACTTAAAGGAAAGGGTGTATTTTCAATAGTATATATGGATCCACCTTATTCGCATGACTATGAAAAGGACGTTCTTATTGCATTACATAATTCAGATATAATCGATGAATATACAACAGTTATTGTAGAGGAAAAGCTTGATAGTGATCTTGATTATGCCACAGACTGTGGCTTTGATATTGTAAGAGTCAAAAAGTATAAAACTAATAAACATTTGTTCTTACGCCTGAAGGGAAGTGCTGAATAATGAAGAAAGCTATATATCCGGGCAGCTTTGATCCGGTTACTCTTGGACATCTTGATATAATAAAAAGATCAGCAGCGCTCGTAGACCATTTAATAGTAGGAGTTTTAAACAACAATACAAAAACACCATTGTTTTCAGTAGATGAACGTGTTAATATGTTAAAGGAAGTTACTAAGGATATTCCGAATGTAGAAGTATTAAGCTTTAGCGGACTTCTTGTAGATTTTGCCAGACAACATAAGGTCCAGACAATCATACGTGGTCTGCGTGCTGTAACTGATTTTGAATATGAGCTTGCCATGTCACAGACAAACAGAGTGGCAGCTCCTGACATTGATACAATTTTTCTTAACACGAGTCTTAAATATGCATATTTAAGTTCAAGCATTGTAAAAGAAATGGCTATGTATGGCGGCGATATAAGCAAGTTTGTTCCAGCATGTATCATTGAAACTGTAAGAGAACGTTACAGTATAAGCTATAAAGATAAGTAAATCGAATGAAAAAGGGAGAGTTGACAATGAGTAGAATAGAGCAGATTATAAGTGATATTGAAAGTTATATCGATAACTGTAAGTTTCAGCCTTTATCTAACACTAAAATCATAGTTAATAAAGATCAGTTAGAAGATATGCTCAATGAGTTGAGATTAAAAACCCCTGAAGAGGTTAAAAAGTACCAGAAAATACTTAACAATAAAGATGCTATCATCGCTGATGCCAAGGAACAGGCAGAAACTATAGTTAATGCTGCACAAATTCGTACAGAAGAGCTTATCAATGAACATGAGATTATGCAGAGGGCATATGCACAGGCTAATGCTCTTATAGAACAGGCGACTGCACAGGCACAGCAGATTCTTGACAGTGCAACGGAAGATGCCAACAGTATCCGTCAGGGAGCCATGGATTACACCGACGATATGTTAGAAAAACTTCAATATATCATTGAAAAGTCCATAAGGGATAACCGTGACAGATATGACTCATTATTATCAGGCCTTGATAATATATTATCTATCGTTAATAATAACCGTAACGAATTAAAGACACCTGTTCCTGAGGAAGAGGCACATACTGAGGCATATAATGAATCAACAGCACAGTCAGAGGATTCTTCAGTACAGGATACGCAGGAAGATATATTAGAATCCATAGATGACAATGATAATATTCCTGAATAAATATAATCTTCACATATACATTCATATGCTTTAAGCTGCATGAATGTATATGTTTTTTTATTTTTCTGATTTCATTCTGATGAAATAGTTATGACAAGATAAGTAACCAATATTGTACATATTGTCAGTTTTATTTTTTGAAAAATATATTTCTTTATATCAATACATACTCCCACATTATCTTTAATTACCGAATATGTCTGCATAAGTGTTGATAATCCGCCAAATGCATTGATTGCTGATATAAGCAATATTTTAACCAAATGGCTTTTTATGGCTGATGCAAAATATATTCCATTTGTGATCTCCATAAAACCGCAGACAATCCAGTTGATATAAGGCATAGATACCATATGCGAAAAATATTGTATGTAAGCACACAGACATGAAAATATAATTATATAGCCTCCAAGCTTTAAAACTGATGTAAGCATTTTATCTATTGAATTATTCAATATAGTAAAGAAATCCATATATTCAGCTGACTGAATATATCTTTTTGAATCACGAATACATTTAGCAGCGGTCCTGTTTCTTACATATTCATAGATGATAAGAAGAATAGTGGGAAGATACACGCATAATAAATAACAGAATATATTAAAATGCTCTGACAAATAGTTATAATATATATAATTGATAACAAAGCCCGGACTTGATATATTACAATACGGCATTATATATGTAAACCATTCCTTATTATTATAATTTTTCTGATATTTAATACAATTCAGTGCACCTGCTGGAAAACCACATAGCAGGCTGCTTAATATGACAAGAAATGTTCCATATGTATAATCTGCAGGTATATAATAGTTAAAACATTCTATAAATATCATTCCCATAATTAATCCAGGTGCAACCTTAAGTCCCCATAATTTTATTCCTGATATTGTCGCTGGAATAAGAATATCAGGAGTTATCATCATTAACGCAAAAAACATCAGTAATATAACAAATATTAAATTATGTCTAGTTTTCATCATATTCTATCCTGCTATACATTTTCTTAAGCCTTATTTCATATCCTTAATTAAATATATACAATATTATCAAAAAAATGAATAAAGCTTATTTTAAAAAACTTCTTTTTATGCTTATACTAGGTATTGCTGCTGCTTTATTAACAAGTTGGTTAAGATGCTCATCGCATATACTGCATAATCTTAATATTGATATTGATGATAATGCTTTCACAAATATGGACATATCATGTTCTTATGATGAGTTAGTTAATGCAGCTGATGCAATAAATGCTGATAAAGGGCAGCTTATGACGATATGCACATGTTTATATGACGGAAAAATATCTTATGATAATCTAAAAAAAATAACACGTCCTCTATATGTACGTATAAGTAATTATCTTAACCGGACACAGGCAGATAAATTCAGACAACAGAAAAAAATATATAATAGTATTTTAAATGACATCAGATACTTTCCAGTTCCACGCTCAGACAAAAGATATGAATGGGTAAATTATGTTAACTCATGGAATAATGCGCGCACCTACAAAGGAAACCGTACACATGAAGGAACAGATATAATGGGAGATATAAATAAAGATGGTGTTTACCCGGTTATATCTGTAAGCGATGGCTATATAAGTAATATAGGCTGGCTTGAGCTTGGTGGCTGGAGGATCGGTATAACCTCCTGTAACGGAATATATTATTATTATGCTCATCTTGATTCATATTACAGGGATTTTAAGCCTGGAGATAAAGTGAAGGCTGGAGATATAATCGGATATATGGGAAGTACTGGATATAGCAGGGTAGAAGGTACTAAAAACAAATTTCCAACACATCTTCATTTTGGAATATACATAATATCCGATACCAAGACTGAAATAGCCATTAATCCATACAATATACTTAAAATAAATGAAAATAATGCTTTGATTTATAGCTATTAATCCCTCTACATGCTATAATGAGTAAAATTTCAGAAATTGAGGTTACATAAATGGAAATACAGATGTGGAAGGAAATACTTAATCCATATGAACTTGCTGTAGAAGAGCTTCAGGTTAAGTTTAATCATATGGTGAAGGAATATCGTCAGGCTGGTATTTACTCTCCCATAGAGCAGGTTCTTGGCAGAGTAAAATCAATATCAAGTATACTTGGCAAGGCACAGAAGCAAGGGATAGATATCGATCAGATAGAAGGAAATATACTTGATATAGCCGGAATAAGACTCATATGCCAGTTTACTGATGATATATATAACGTAGCTGATTTAATACGTGCAAGAAGTGATATGGAAGTTATCAATGAAAAAGATTACGTTAAGAATATAAAACCAAGTGGTTACAGAAGCTACCACATAATAGTCAGATATAAGGTTGAAACTGTAAAAGGAACCAAAGTTATACCTGTCGAAATCCAGATACGTACACTTGGTATGAATTTCTGGGCTATAATTGAGCATTCGCTGCAGTATAAGTATAATGGTAATATACCATCTCATGTCCGTGAAAGACTTACATCTGCTGCCGATGCAATATATACACTTGATAATGAAATGATGAGTATCCATGAAGAAATCATAGATGCCCAGAATTTTGTATCGACTAAAGCAAATATAGTTTCTGATATATTAAACAATATCCAGAGCCTTTATAAGGTTGCCAATAAACAGGAGATTATCAAAATACAGGACGAATTCTATGATATATATGAAACAGAAGACGTAGCCAAACTTCAACGCTTTTCAAGACAGCTTGATATGATTGCAGAAAATTATAAGGCACAGAGTATATAGTGCAGAAATGAGGAACAAATGAATTTACCAGAGAGTTATCTTAAAACAATGAAGGATATGTTAGGTTCGGAATATGATGCATACCTTGAAAGCTTTAATGATAAAAGATTATATGGACTTCGTGTTAATAACCTTAAAATATCAACAGAAGATTTTCTAAAAATAAGCCCGTTCAGGTTAAAACCAATACCATGGATTAAAAATGGCTTTTATTATGAGGAAGATGATAAACCTGCAAAGCATCCTTACTACTATGCCGGCTTATATTATATCCAGGAACCTAGTGCCATGACACCTGCCAATGTTCTTCCTGTAAAACCTGGCGATGTTGTTTTTGACATGTGTGCAGCTCCAGGTGGTAAATCCACTGAACTTGCTTCAAAACTTGCAGGAGATGGACTTCTTATAACAAACGATATAAGTAATTCACGTACTAAAGCACTTCTGAAGAATGTAGAAGTGTCCGGAGTTTCTAATTTATGTGTTCTTAATGAGGATCCAGCAAAAATATCAGGTAAATTCCATGAATTCTTTGATAAAGTCCTTATAGATGCACCATGTTCCGGGGAAGGAATGTTCAGAAAGGATAACAAGCTTATACGTGCATGGGAACAAAATGGTCCTAAGGTATATTCTGCCATTCAGAAAAGCATTATACTACATGGTGCTGATATGCTTCGTCCTGGTGGAATGCTTCTTTATTCAACATGTACATTTTCAAAGCTTGAAGATGAAGAAAGCATAAGATATCTTCTTGATAACAGACCTGATATGCATCTTGTTGATATAGTTTCTTATGAAGGCTTTGCAAAAGGTTTTGTATCATCTGATGAAGATTTGAAAGATAATATGGACAAATGTGTCCGTATTTTCCCACATAAGATGTCAGGTGAGGGACATTTTGTAGCTCTTTTAAAAAAAGACAATCCTGATGATGTTTTACATGCAAAATATGTGCATACACCACTTAAACAAAAGCTACCTGACGAATTGACAGATTTTCTTAAAAATACAACTATGAATATAGATACTGATTATATCAATATACGTGATTCACGTGTATATGCTATATCAAAACATATGATAGATGAGAAAGGTCTCCGCATAATACGTAATGGGCTTCTGCTTGGTGAACTTAAGAAAAACCGTTTTGAACCAAGCCAGGCTCTTGCTATGGCATTAAAAAAGGAGCAGTATAACAACTGTATAGATTTAAAGCTTAGTGATGAAAGAGTTATAAAATATCTGAAAGGTGAAACTTTAGATGTAGATGATTTCCCTGACAGTAAGGGATGGGCACTTGTATGTGTTGATGGATATCCTCTTGGATGGGGAAAGTCTAATGGTTCCCAGCTTAAAAACAAGTATCTTGCAGGTTGGAGATGGATGTAAAATGCAGTTAAGACTAGATAAATACCTGTGTGATATGCAGGAGGGAACAAGAAGCACAGTTAAAGATATGATAAGGAAACAACGTGTATCTGTAAATGATATCGTTGTTACACGTCCTGAATTAAAGGTTAATACAGATATAGATATAGTATGCATTGATGGCAGACAGATAGGTTATTTCCATTATGAATATTATATGTTAAATAAGCCACAGGGTGTTGTATCTGCAACAACTGACAAAACCGACAAAACAGTTATTGATATTATTACAGACAAAAAAAGAAAAGATCTTTTTCCGGTAGGAAGACTTGATAAAGATACAGAAGGTCTCCTTATCATAACGAATGATGGGGAACTTGCCCACAGACTTTTATCGCCAAAGCATCATGTTGATAAGACATATGAAGCTGATGTCAAAGGAAAATTGCCAGATTCATGTGTAGAAATGTTTGCAGAAGGACTGGTTGTTGATAGCAGCTTCACTGCTATGCCAGCTATACTCAATATAATTTCTTATGATGCTTTTACTGATACATCTCATATACGTATTACAATAAAAGAAGGTAAATATCATCAGATTAAACGTATGTTTAATGCCGTTGATTCAGAAGTCCTTTACCTTAAACGTTTATCTATGGGAAGTATAGTACTTGATAAAGCTCTTAAGACCGGGGAGTATCGTGCACTTACAGATGCGGAAATATCAGCATTGAAGGATTTTTAATAGATATTTATATAGATATACAGAAAGGTAACTTTATGACTAACGATTTTTTACCTGTTTCAAAATCAGACATGAAAAAAAGAGGATGGACACAATGTGATTTCATATATATATGTGGCGATGCGTATGTTGATCATCCATCATTTGGACATGCAATAATAACCAGACTGCTTGAAGCTTTTGGCTATAAAGTGGGTATTATAGCCCAGCCAGACTGGAAAAATAAAGAGTCCATAACAATACTTGGAGAACCTCGTCTGGCTTTTTTAGTATCTGCTGGTAATATGGATTCCATGGTTAACCATTATACTGTTAATAAAAAACGACGTCATCAGGATGCATTCTCACCTGGTGGTGTTATGGGGAAACGCCCGGATTATGCAACAATTGTATATTGCAACCTCATAAGGCAGGTATATAAAAAAACACCCATTATCATTGGTGGTATAGAAGCTTCCTTAAGAAGAATGGCTCATTATGACTACTGGTCTGATAAGGTGAAGCGTTCTATCCTTATTGATTCTGGTGCCGATATCATATCCTATGGAATGGGAGAACATTCTATTATAGAAATAGCGGATGCCCTAAACGCTGGTATTGATATACATGATATAACTTTTATCAAGGGAACGGTTTATAAAACAAAAACTCTTGATAATCTTGAAAACTATATCGAGCTTCCATCTTATGATGATATTGTAAACAGCAAGGAAATGTATGCTAAAAGCTTTTATACCCAATATAAAAACACAGATCCGTTCACAGCAAGGATTCTCGTAGAAAAAGTTAAAGAAAAAATGTATGTTGTGCAAAACCCACCAGCTATGCCACTTACAGAAGTTGAAATGGATGATATCTATTCCCTTCCATATATGCGTAATTATCATCCTATGTATGAAAAGGATGGTGGTATACCAGCTTTGTCAGAAATAAAGTTTTCAATAACAAGCAACCGTGGATGCTTTGGAGGCTGCTCATTCTGTGCCCTTACATTTCACCAGGGAAGAATAATACAGGTAAGGAGCCATAAATCTATCATAGATGAAGCAGTAGAAATGACTAAAGATGCTGACTTTAAAGGTTATATACATGATGTTGGAGGACCTACTGCCAACTTCAGGCATACCTCATGTGACAAACAGCTTACCAAAGGCGTATGTATGAACAGACAATGCCTTTTTCCAAAGCCATGTCCTAACCTTAAGGTCGATCATTCAGATTATATAAAGCTTCTGCGTGAATTACGTGCACTGCCTGGTGTAAAAAAAGTATTCATACGTTCAGGTATAAGATTTGATTATTGTATGTGTGATTCTGATGACACATTTATAAATGAGTTGTGTAAGTATCATATAAGTGGACAGTTAAGAGTTGCACCTGAACATATATCTGATAATGTACTTAATAAAATGGGAAAACCTTCAAATGATGTATATGAAGGCTTTCTTAAAAGATATCAGCGTATAAATAAAAAAACAGGAAAAGAGCAGTTTGTAGTGCCATATCTGATGTCAAGCCATCCTGGCTCCACCATGAAGGAGGCTATAGAACTTGCTGAATATATAAGAGATCTTGGATATATGCCGGAGCAGGTTCAGGATTTCTATCCAACACCTTCAACACTATCAACATGCATGTACTACACAGGACTTGATCCTGCTACCATGGATAAGGTATATACACCTGTAAGCCACCATGAAAAAGCCATGCAGAGAGCCCTCATACAATACCGCAATCCTGAGAATTATGAGCTTGTTAAAGAGGCTCTTATTAAAAATGGACGAACAGATCTTATAGGCTTTGGTCCTAAGTGTCTTATTCCGCCACGTAATATAAACACACATAGTGGCAGATATGTAAAAATGGCACCAAAAAAACAATCTCCTGTTAAACAGTCACAGGTTAAACAGCATGCGCAGCATAACAACGCAAAAAATAACAAGACTGTTAATAAAAAGAAAAGGGGGCATAAATAATGAATAAGAAAAATAAAGGTGATTTTGGTTATCTTAATTATAAGAAGAAGCTTAATTTTATAATAGCCGCCGTTGCTTTACTTATAATAATTGCTGTTTTTACCACCGGTCTTATAATATTTAAATCCCGAAATAATTATATGACCCTCGTTGCCACTGTACTCGTTCTTCCATGGGCCAAGCTTGCAATTGCATATTTTGTACTAATTCCACATAAGGAATGTACGCATGACATATATGAAAAGCTTGAACGAGCAAAAAAGAATATATCAGCTATATATGATGTTGTGGTAAGTAATTCAAAAAAACCAATAGGAGTATGTGCTATGGTTGTTACCGACAGTTCAGTTGCTGCGTTAAGCCTTGATAAAGCACCAGATAAGGAACTCTTTGAAAAAAGTCTCAAGGATTTTTTAAAAAATGATAAATTAAATGCATCTGTTACATTATATACGGACACTAACAGCTTCTTAAAAAGAGTTTCCAGCCTTGCGGCAAACTTTGATGCAGCTGATGAAAACAAAACAGACAGAATGGGATATATAAAAAACAGCACATTAAATATGTGCCTTTAATATTGCAGCTGATGCTTTACTGATACAGACAGCATGCGCAAGAATGGAGATTAATATGAAAGAATTAATAATAGACAGACTTGGAAGTAACCAGAGGCTTGATAAATATCTTGCAAAATATCTTTCTGCTGCCAATAAAAGTTTTATATATAAAATGCTTAGAAAGAAAAATATAACCCTTAACAACAAAAAAGCTGATGGAAGTGAAAAGCTGATGGAAGGTGATTCGGTTAAAATATTTTTCTCTGACGAAACTCTTGAAAAATTTACAGAGGGCAGATATAAAGCTTCTGACAATGCCATTGATTATGAATCTGTATATAAGCCTCTGGATATTGTTTATGAGAATAACGATATAGTACTTATTAATAAACCCTCTGGCATGCTGTCACAAAAATCTGAGCCAAAGGATATATCGCTTGTTGAATATCTCACAGCATATCTGCTTCACTCTGGTTCAATAAGTTACGAAGATCTTAATATATTTCATCCTGGTATATGTAACAGGCTTGACAGAAACACAAGTGGAATAGTTGCGGCTGGTAAAACCATGAATGGGCTTCAAAAGCTTTCTGCCCATTTTAAAGATAGAACCCTTAACAAGTACTATATATGCATTGTTAAGGGTGAAATAACCAAAAGACAGCTTGTAAAGGGGTATTTAAAAAAAGATCATAGAAGTAACAGAGTAACAATATATAAGCAATTACCTGATGATATCCCATCTGATAAAAATATGCCAGCAAATGATAAGAATACTGATAAATCAGAATACATGCCAATAGAAACAGAGTATGTTCCTGTTGTATCAAATGGCAGGATAACTCTTCTTAAGATACATCTTATAACAGGACGAAGTCATCAGATACGAGCGCATCTTGCCAGCCTTTCCCATCCACTGGCTGGTGATTACAAATATGGTGATGCTTCATTTAATCAATATTTTGCTGATAAATATTACTGTAAAAACCAAATGCTTCATTCATATGAAATAGATATACCTGATATGAATATACATGTACACACGGATATACCTGCTTCATTTATAAATGCTTTAAAAGGAGAACAGATATGGCAGCCTGGAATTCCAGAGGTCTTAGAGGCTCTGCACTAGAAGATTATATTAATATGACAAACGAAAAATATCTTACTAACCATCTTGGACTTATCCAGAAAATACCAACACCTATAACACCTATACGCATGAACAAAGAAACAAGGCAGATAACACTTGCGTATTTTGAGCAGAAGAGTACTGTTGACTATATAGGTGTCATCCAGGGGATTCCTGTGTGCTTTGATGCGAAAGAATGTGCAACAGATACTTTTTCAATTCATAACATTCATGAACACCAGATAAATTTTATGAAGGAATTTGAATTACAGGATGGTATTTCATTCATTATATTATATTTTTCAACAAGAGATGAGTTCTATTATATGCCATTTTCTGATATAATAACCTTTTGGGAAAGAGCTGCTAATGGCGGACGAAAAAGTTTTACATATGATGAAGTGGATAAAAGCTACAGAATCAATCATGGAAAAGGGATTATGCTTCATTACCTTGAAATGATTCAAAAAGATATTAATGAGCGAACGGGAGAATAACGTGTTATGGAGCTTAATTATATTAATGATTATGAACTTGTTAATGGATATGCAGTTATTGATAGTGATTTTTCAATAATAACAGCTAATGAACGTATGTACAAATTCGTTGGAATATCAACTAAATTCACAATAGCAGAAATAATACATCAGGTTGATATTGAGGACTTTATTAATGTTGCCAACAGTCTTAGATTAGGACAGAGTAAAAGCATGGTTCTTCGCATGAAAAGAATCGATAATTCATATCGCTGGGTACTTGCAGATATCAAAAGATGTCTTCTTAATACCCAGTACGATGAGCATACAGCAGAATATCTGGAGCTTTGCGTATCCGATGTTATTGCCCTTAGAAACAGATGCAATACACTAAATGATGATCTTTCATCATACAGAAGAGTTATATCTATGGATGACGAATTATTCTATATATATGAATATGAGAAAGATTTATTAACAGTGTACAACTATATCGACAATGATGCTATAGTTGTTATATCTGCTCCTATTATAGAGGTATATAATCGTATTATTGCAAAACAGTTTATTCCAGAAACAAGCATTATTCCTTTCAGGCAGCTCTTAAATGATATACAGAAAGGAAAATCTGTATATGAATATGATTTTAATATATGTATTTATTCAGATTATGAACAGGAGCAGCCAAAACTTGTGAATTCCCATCTGCGTGGCTCAACTATATATTCACAGATGCATGCCATGCGTTCTGTGGGTACGCTTAAACTAACCGGCCTTAAAAGCGTATTTTCAAGAACTACCTATGATTTTGAATATCATACACATATTCTTGAAACAAAAGATCTTGAATTATATACATTAAACAATGCAAAATATAATAAAAATTGTCACCTGACTTTTATTAAGATTGTTATTGACAACATTTCCGACTATGAATACATTCATGGAAAACAGAACACTCTTGAATTACTTGAGTATGTTGAAAATATACTTATTAAAGCAGTAGAATATCGCGGTGTTATTGGAAGAACAGATAAAAAGTGGCAGTTTATTATTGTTATTAAAGATATAAATAACGAACCTGAATTACGGGCATTTATAGAATATATGCGTTCTCGTGTTTCGTGGGAATGCAGAAGCTATGACAACTCCTTCAATATAAGTTTTTCAATAGGAATATCAAGATACCCTGATAATGGAACTGACTGGAAACTTCTGACAGATAAGCTTATTAAGGCTACGGATATAGCTGTTAAAAAAGGTGGAAATCGTTATATAATCTATAAAGAAGCAATTCATGGAGAACTTCCATAAAATCATTGACATTGATAGTGTCTTTATGTATAATCTCTTTAACTTGTTATCACGTTACCTTGCTAAAGTCAGACGTGACTAATATATTTTTTTAGTTAAAGTTTGTTATGATACACGAAAATGGAGAATAATAGTGCGCGGAATGCAAGCACAAAAATGGAGGATTATTATGAAAAAAGACTTATTACATACACCCGAAGGTGTCAGAGATATATACAGCACAGAATGTGTTGAAAAAAAAATAATTGAAAACAGACTTCATGATGTGTGTAAGTTATACGGATATAATGATATACAGACTCCTTCTATTGAGTATTTTGATGTATTCAGTAAAGAACGCGGCAGTGTTCCATCGAATGAAATGTTTAAATTATTTGACAGATATGGCAATACTCTTGTTTTAAGACCTGATATGACACCATCTATTGCAAGAGCCGCAGCTAAATATTTTGAAGATCATATACTTCCTATAAAACTATGTTACGTAAGTAATACATTTATCAATGTCAGCAAATATTATCAGGGAAGATTAAAGGAAAATACAGTTATTGGTGCAGAATTAATAGATGATGACTCTATTTATGCTGATTATGAAATCATATGTATGGTTATTGACTGCATGAAAAGTGCTGGTCTTAGAGAATTCCAGGTAGAGATTGGCAACGTTGCTTTCTTTAATGGTCTTTTGGCAGATGCCGGCATCCTTGGTGACTCTTATGAAGAGCTTCTTAATCTTATCAATGAGAAGAATTATATTGGTGTTGAAGAACTTCTTAATTCCATGAATATAGACAAGAATACAGCTAAGGTTCTTCTTGAACTTCCTCAGCTGTTTGGTCAGGCAGAAGTATTAGAAAAGGCCAAGGGTCTGACGGCTATTCCAGAATGCATAAGTGCTGTTGACAGACTTTTAGCATTATACGAACTATTGAAAGTTAATGGTTATGATAAGTATGTTTCATTTGATCTTGGAGAATTAAGTAATCATACATATTATACTGGAATTATATTCCATGCATTTACATTTGGAACAGGAGAACCTGTCGTAAGTGGCGGTCGTTATGATAAGCTTCTTGGACAGTTTGGATGTGATAAAGCTTCTATAGGTTTTTCTCTTATTGTAGATAGACTTATGGCGGCCATAAACAGACAGCATATAGATATTCCTGTGGAATACAACGGAGTACTTATAGTATATTCACAGGATAAACTTTTGGATGCCATTAAGCGTTCTGATGAGTTAAGAAAAGATGGCATCAACGTATGTATGATACAAAAAAATGCCTCTGAAACTGAAAAACAGTATGAGGAATACGCTGCTGCTTCCCAGCTTTCAGATGTTATATATATATATAACGTTCCATAAAACGATTATTGTCTGTGCGTACCTGACATAATCTGTTTTTATGCATAACTGCATAGCTATTTAATGTACGCAGAAATGAGGATTAGTGTGAAAAATAAGATTTTTCACACGCAAGATTTGTGCTTCGCACAAACTTGAGATGCGCAAAGAAGCAGCGCAAGAATGGAGGATTATTATGAGGTATATAACAGTTGCACTGGCAAAAGGCAGACTTGCTAAAAATGCACTTGATATATTTGAACACATTGGAATTACATGTGACGAAATGAAGGATGAGAAAACAAGAAAATTAATATTTACTAACGAAGAATTAGGTATTCGTTTTTTTCTTGCAAAACCATCAGATGTACCAACCTATGTTGAATATGGTGCAGCTGACATTGGAATTGTTGGAAAAGATACTCTTTTAGAAGAATGCCGTTCACTTTATGAGGTGTATGACTTAAAGATGGGACAATGTAAAATGTGCGTTTGTGGTCCAGCATCAGCAAAAGAAAAGCTGAAACATCATGAGCTTATAAGAGTTGCTTCCAAGTATCCTAATATAGCAAAGGACTACTTCTACAACAAGAAACATCAGACAGTTGAAATCATCAAGCTTAATGGTTCAGTTGAACTTGCACCTATAGTTGGTTTATCTGAGGTTATTGTCGATATCGTAGAAACTGGAGCTACATTAAGAGAAAACGGGCTCGAAGTTCTTGAGGAAGTTTGTCCATTATCTGCACGTATTGTAGTTAACCAGGTCAGCATGAAGATGGAAAATGAGCGTATAACAAAGCTTGTCAGTGATATACGTAATTACCTTGAAAATAAATAACAGATATTTAAAATAACCATTAAAATATCAATCAATATGCGCAAAACCGCAGGATGGGAGAATATATGAGAATTGTTAAATTAACAGATGAAACTAAAAATAATATACTTGAGAATCTTTTAAAAAGAAGTCCTAACAGCTATGGAAAATTCGAAGCTGCGGTAGGTGAGATTCTTTCTAATGTAAGAGCCAACAAAGATGCTGCATTATTTAAGTATACCAAAGATTTTGATAAGGCTGATATCAATGCTTCTAATATTGTTGTAACAAAAGAAGAGATAGAAGAGGCTTACACAAAGGTTGATCCAAAGTTAGTTAATGTTATAAGAAAAGCCCTTAAAAATATAAAAGAATATCATGAAAAGCAGAAGCAGTACAGCTGGTTTGATTCTAAACCAGATGGCACAATCCTTGGACAGAAAGTAACTGCACTTTCAAGAGTGGGTGTATATGTTCCAGGTGGCAAGGCAGCTTATCCATCATCAGTTCTTATGAATGTTATTCCAGCCAAGGTTGCTGGTGTAGAACAGATCATTATGTGTACACCTCCAGATCATGAAGGAAAAGTATATCCAACAACACTTGTAGCTGCTAATGAAGCCGGGGTTGATGTTATATACAAAGCAGGAGGTGCACAGGCTATTGCTGCTATGGCATATGGTACAGAATCTGTTCCTAAGGTTGATAAGATATGTGGTCCTGGTAATATATATGTTGCACTTGCAAAGAAGGCAGTATTTGGTTATGTAAGTATTGATTCGGTTGCTGGTCCTAGTGAAATTCTTGTAATCGCTGATGAAACAGCTAATCCAAGATATGTTGCTGCAGATCTTTTATCACAGGCTGAGCATGACGAAATGGCATCAGCAATACTTATTACAACAAGCAATGAGCTTGCACAAAAAGTATCAGATGAAATAGATGGTTTCTTAAAAGAATTATCAAGAAGTGAAATTATATCTAAATCTCTGGATAATTATGGATACATTCTTCTTGTTGATAATATAGATGATGCAGTAGATGTAGCAAATGAAATTGCATCTGAGCATCTTGAAATAGTAACAAAGGATCCTTTCAATACTATGACAAAGATTAAGAATGCAGGTGCTATTTTCCTTGGTGAATATAGTTCTGAGCCTTTAGGTGATTATTTTGCAGGTCCTAACCACGTACTTCCAACTAATGGTACTGCTAAATTCTTCTCAGCATTAAGTGTTGATGATTTCATAAAGAAATCAAGTATTATATCATATTCAAGAAATGCCCTTGAGGAAATACATAATGATATAGAAACCTTTGCAACAGCAGAACACCTTACTGCACATGCTAATTCAATAAAGGTCCGTTTTGAAAAATAAAAGCGTAATAACGCAGAAATGAGGATTTATATGTCTAATTCAGATTACAGACAGGCAAGTATTCATAGAAAAACAAGTGAAACTGATATCAATCTTTTCATAAGACTTGATGGTTCTGGCGATGCCCAGGTTGATACTGGAATCGGTTTCTTTGATCATATGCTTAAAAGCTTTGCAAAGCATGGTATGTTTGATCTTAAGCTGAATGTTACTGGTGATTTAATAGTTGACTGCCATCACACCATTGAAGATGTAGGTATTGTACTTGGGGAAGCTATTAAAAAAGCTCTTGGAGATAAGAAATCCATAAGAAGATACGGAGATATCATTCTCCCTATGGATGAAGCACTTATTTTATGTGCTATAGATTTATCAGGCCGTCCATATCTTGTTTTTGATTCAACATTTTCATCAGATATGGTAGGTTATTTTGATACACAGATGGTTAAAGAATTCTTTTATGCAATATCTTATAGTGCAGGCATGAACCTTCATATAAGAAAAATCACAGGTGAAAATGATCATCACATCATAGAAGGCATGTTCAAAGCTTTTGCTAAAGCTCTTGATGAAGCCTGCATGAAAGATGCACGTATAAAATCAGTATTATCTACTAAAGGAAGTTTGTAACTATTATACATAACAAGACAATAAGAAGAATTATAACATGCTGTTGTTTCAATTCCTCTTATTATCTGGATTTAACCATAAACACTATATAACGGAATTGGAGATTATTACAATGAGATTATATCCAGCAATTGATATCAAAGATGGTCAGTGTGTAAGACTTAAAAAAGGATTATTTAATGAGGTTACTGTATATTCTGATAAGCCATATGAAATAGCAAAAGCTTTTGAAGAAAGTGGTGCACAGTTTATACATACAGTAGATCTTGATGGAGCCCTTAAAGGACATGGAGTTAATGCAGATACTATTAAAAAAATAGTATCAAGTGTCAATATACCTGTCCAGATGGGTGGTGGAATAAGAACTCTTGAAAATATAAAAGAAGTGTTAGCTCTGGGCGTGTACAGGGTAATAATAGGAACTAAGGCAGTAGAAAATCCTGATTTTATAAGACAGGCTATTGAACAATTCGGACCTGAACATATAGTTGTTGGTGTAGATGCAAAGGATGGTCTTGTTGCTATAGAAGGCTGGGAAAAGGTCAGTGATAAGACAGCACTTTCATTAGCTCTTGCCATGAAAGATATGGGTGTACAGACTATAGTTTACACTGATATTTCCAAGGATGGAATGCTTTCTGGTCCTAATGTTGAACAGACTAAGCTTTTATCTGATAAAACTGGTATCAACATAATTGCTTCCGGTGGAATGTCATGCGTACAGGATCTTAAAAATATTAATGATGCTGGTATCCATGGTGCCATAATAGGCAAGGCTATATATGAACACAGAATTAATCTTAAGGATGCCGTTAATATGTTTGAATCAGGTGCATCTGTTATAGAAGCTGGAAAGAAGATGAGTACAAGCCTTTCTTTTAAAGATTTTAAGCTTAATTCTGATGGTCTTATTCCAGTTGTTGTTCAGGATTATGTAAATAATGAAGTTCTTATGGTGGCTTACATGAACGAAGAATCTTATAATATGACTGTTGATACTGGTATTATGACTTACTTTAGCAGAAGCCGTCAGGAATTATGGATAAAAGGAGCAACTTCAGGACATTATCAGTATGTAAGTTCACTTGACATAGACTGTGATAATGATACAATATTAGCTAAGGTCCGTCAGATTGGCGCTGCATGCCATACTGGCAACAGAAGCTGTTTTTATAGAAATCTTTATCATAAAGACAGATAGTATATCATATAAACCATAATGAGGATTCCATGGATATTAAATATATTATCACAAAAATTAATAACAATATAATATGTTCACAATATACTGGTGATGACTGCCAGTCACTTAATATAGCTGACGCTGGCAGTCTTACTGGTAATATATACATTGGCAGAGTTGAAAATGTTGTTAAAAACATCAACTCTGCTTTTGTTGAAATCGAGAATAAAATCAAATGCTACTATCCCCTTGATAGTAATAAGAATAGCATATACCTTAACACTAAAAATAACGATAAAGTAAACATAGGTGATAAATTACTTGTGCAGGTAGTTAATGATGCCCATAAAACAAAGCCACCTACTGCAAGCTGCAAAATAGAGCTTACAGGAAAATACGTAGTATTATCAAGTGATGTAAACGGAGTCGCTGTTTCAAAAAAAATGAAGAATTCAGACATTTGCAGCGAAGCTGCCATTATGCTTAAAGACATACTTAAAGCTTCCATAAAAAGTATTAACAGCGATATTGGCTTTAATGACAGATTCACTTATGGATTAATCATACGAAGCAATGCTGTTAATGCCACACCTACAGCTATAGCTGATGAGGCTGTGAAACTGATATCAGAATATAATTCCCTGTTAAAAGCTGCTGTTTATGGCAAATTTTACACCCTGTTAAAAGAACATGAACCCGATTATATAAGTGAAATAGTGCATTTTAGTTCTGATAATAACATTGAAATAATAACCGATATCAAAGAAAGCTATAATATGCTTAGCAGCTGCTTTGCTGATATTCCATCTGTTACCGTAAGATTTTACGAAGACAGCCTTCTTCCGTTATATAAGCTATATTCTGTGGAAAAGAATCTTACACAGGCTCTTTCGCCAAAGGTATGGCTGAAATGTGGGGGATATGTTATTATTGAGCAGACTGAGGCTATGTCTGTAATAGATGTAAACTCTGGTAAAAATATTGCCAGGTCTAAAAAGCAATCAGATAAAGAAAAAGCTGCTTTAAAAGTAAATCTGGAAGCTGCCAAAGAAATCATCAACCAGATACGCCTACGTAACCTGTCTGGTATTATTATTATTGACTTTATAAATATGTCGGATGATAACAGCACCAGACAGCTTATGTCTTATCTTAAGGAGCTTGCTAAAAAAGAGCATATACAGACTAATGTAGTAGATATTACTCCTTTAGGTCTGGTTGAAATGACCCGAAAAAATAATGGTAAAACATTAAAAGAATTAATAGGCTGATGTTTGGAGAGTATGAATATGAAAGATATTGATATAGAAGAAAACAACTCATGCAGATATGAAATAAGATATAATCGTATATACGATTATATCACCACACACACCACACTTAAAAACACAATATTGTTTATATATAAGGTTCTCCCTTATTTTGTTGCGTTATCATATATACTGCTTATCATTATGTGTCTAAGAAGGAAGGATTCAATAGTAACACCAGCTATATCCTTTAGTGTTGATGCCACTGGATATGTTGAAACCTCTAATATATTTGTTATATCAAAGCTTATACTTACACCTCTGACATCATTCATTGTGGTATCTTTCTTCCGTAAATGTATTGATGCAAAAAGACCTTATGTTAAATATAATATCACACCTCTTGTTAAGAAAGATAAAAAAGGTGAATCTATGCCCAGCAGGCATGTATTTTCAATAACTATTATAGCCATGTGCTGGTTATATATATATCAGCCCGTTGGAATCGTCCTGCTTATATTAACAATTATTCTTGCTGCTGTAAGAGTTATTGCTGGTGTTCATTTTATAAGAGACGTTATTGCCGGAATAGCAGTTGGCATATTATGTGGTTTTATAGGCTTATGGATATTATAATACCGGCTGCAAATACATGATATTTTTATAGCCTGCAAGAAAAAAAATAATCCACAAAAACAAAAAAGTAAAAAAACAAAAAAATATTTAAATATAGTTGACATTTTATGATTCATACTATATTATATTCTAGTGTGCCGCTCAGTTAGGATATAAGAAGGATTAATCCTCTCCAAAACTGGCGAGTAATTATTTTAGGAGGTGCCATATGTACGCAATTATTGCAACAGGTGGTAAACAGTACACAGTTTCAGAAGGCGATGTAATCAAGGTTGAAAAGCTTGGTGTTAACGCTGGCGATACTGTTACATTTGACCAGGTTCTTTTCGTTAATAACGGTGAAGCTAAGGTTGGTGATCCTACAGTAGCAGGAGCAACAGTTACAGCAAGCGTTGTTGAAGAAGGCAAGGACAAGAAAGTCATCGTGTATAAGTATAAGAGAAAAACTGGATATCACAAGAAGAACGGTCACAGACAGCTCTTCACTAAGGTTAAGATTGAAAAGATCAATGCTTAATTAGTGTGAGGTGTGTTATCCATGACTCATATAACTATCTACAAGTCCACTAATGGTGGAATAGTAGGATTCAGATCAGCTGGTCATGCTGGTTATGCGGAAGAGGGTAGCGATATCATATGTTCCGCAGTATCTATTCTGACATTCAATACTATCAATTCTATTGAAAAATTCACAGATGCGAAGTTTGATGTGTCGGTAGATGAAGAAGCGGCTGTAGTAGATTTTATGGTCACTTCTGATATTAGTGATACAACTCAGGTATTGCTTAATGCATTGGAGCTTGGTTTAAGTTCTGTTGCTGCTGGTAATCCTGATTACTTATTGATTACCGTCAAGGAGGTGTAATGTTATGTTGAATTTGAACCTTCAGTTTTTCGCTCATAAAAAGGGTGTTGGTTCTACAAAGAATGGTAGAGATTCAGAATCTAAGAGATTAGGTGCAAAGAGAGCTGATGGACAGTTCGTTTTAGCTGGTAATATTCTTTACAGACAGCGTGGAACAAAGATTCATCCAGGTGTTAATGTTGGTCGTGGTGGCGATGATACATTATTCGCACTTGTTGATGGAACTGTTAAGTTTGAAAGAAAGGGCAGAGATAAGAAGCAGGTTTCTGTTTATCCTGTTGCCTCAGAGAACTAATTAGTTTTTATAAGCTCCAAATCTTCGGATTTGGAGCTTTTTGTAATATTGAAACAAAGCAGCGTAAGAATGGAGATTAATATGTTTTCAGATAAAGTAAGAATATTCATTAAGTCGGGTAAAGGCGGCGATGGACATGTAAGTTTCAGACGTGAGCTTTATGTACCAGCTGGAGGTCCGGATGGTGGTAATGGCGGCAATGGTGGCGACATCATATTCCAGGTTGATAAAGGTCTTAATACACTTGGCGACTTCAGACATAACAGTAAATATATAGCCCAGAGTGGTGAAGAGGGTGGAAAGAAAAGATGTACAGGAAAGAACGGCGAGGATCTTATAATCAAAGTTCCAGAAGGTACTGTAATATATGATGACGAATCAGGCAAGGTAATAGCTGATATGTCAGGTGATAATATGAAAGAAACTATACTTAAAGGTGGTCATGGCGGTAAAGGCAATATGAATTACGCTACTGCTACTATGCAGGCTCCTCAGTATGCACAGCCAGGTCAGGAGGCCAAAGAACTCTGGGTACGCCTTGAATTAAAATGTATAGCTGACGTTGGACTTGTTGGTTTTCCTAATGTTGGTAAATCTACATTCTTATCACGTGTAACTAATGCCAGACCAAAGATTGCTAACTATCATTTCACTACACTTAATCCAAACCTTGGTGTAGTTGATATAGATGGCGGTAAAGGTTTTGTAATAGCTGATATCCCTGGACTAATAGAAGGTGCATCAGAAGGTGTCGGACTTGGGCATCAGTTTCTAAGACACATTGAAAGAACAAAGGTTATTATCCATATAGTGGATGCTGCTTCTACAGAAGGAAGAGATCCTATAGCAGATATAAAGGCTATCAATGCAGAATTAGAAGCATATAATCCTGATTTACTCAAAAGACCACAGGTAATAGCCGCTAACAAGATAGATGCAATATATGATGATGGCACATGTGCTAACCCTGTTGAACTTATAAAGAATGCTTTTGAGCCAGAAGGAATAAAAGTATATCCTATATCAGCTGTAACTGGACAAGGTGTTAAAGAGCTGCTCTATGCTGTCAGAGAACTTCTTGACAACTTTCCTGATGATGTTGTTATATTTGAGAAGGAATTCGACATAGATGAACTTCTTGACAATTCCGATGATAACTACAACGTATACGTTGATGAGAATGGTATATTCATAGTCGAAGGTGAACGAATAGACAAAATGCTTGGATATACCAATCTTGAATCTGAAAAAGGCTTTAACTTCTTCCAGAAATTTATGAAGAGTTCTGGTGCTATAGACAGACTTGAAGAACTTGGAATAGAAGAGGGGGATACTGTAAGAGTTGGCGATTATCTTGAATTTGACTATTACAGGGCCTGATAAATCATTTTAGCTTTTAAATAAAACTACACTTAACTATGAAAGGAGCTTGCTATGACAAGTAAACAACGTGCATATTTAAAGAGTCTTGCTATGACTATGGATCCGATATTCCAGTTTGGAAAAAACAGTCTCACTCCTGAAAACACCAAAGCTATTGCTGAAGCATTAGAGGCCAGAGAATTAATAAAGATTAATGTTCTCCAGAATTGTGCAGATGATCCTAAGGAAATAGCGCAGATTGTAGCTGAAAGAACACACTCACAGGTTGTTCAGGTCATTGGAAAGAAAATTGTTTTATATAAAGAATCCAAAGATAACAAGAAAATAGAACTTCCTAAAGACAATAAGAAAAAATAGTATTATATAAAATATCCAAAAATAGCAGAAATGGGGATAATTATGGCTGACATTGTTGGAATAATGGGTGGAACATTTAATCCTGTTCATAAAGGACATATTGCTATTGCAAAGGCAGCACATGAACAATTCAATATATCACAGATTCTTGTTATGCCTTCATATTCACCAGCATACAAAGACAACAGCAAAATAGTTTCTGCAGTTCACCGCTGTAATATGATAAAGCTTGCCATAAACAATTACAATTATATGTCTCTTTCTACACTAGAGATAGAACGGGGTGGAAAAACATATACTGCTGACACCTTAAAGCTTATGAAAGATGATTATGATAACATATATTTTATAATAGGCGCTGACTCGTTATTTACACTAGATAAATGGTATATGCCTGATTATATTTGTTCACATTGCCATATACTTGCAGCAAACAGAGATAACCATTCCATAGATGAGCTTACAAGGCAGAAAGAGATACTCATTAATAAATATAATGCCTCTATAGATTTCATATCATGCAAGGATTATCCCTTCAGTTCAACACATATACGCAATGAAGCAGCAGCCGGACATGATATTTCATCCTTTGTTGGTAAAGAAGTTGCAGAATATATAACAGCCAACAGGCTTTATAATTAATTCAATTATATATATGTCACAAACTGGCAGAATGGAGATAATATGGATAACATGTATATTGAAAAGCTTCGAAAAGAGGTTAAACGTGCTTTAAAAACAGATAAGATGCGATTCAGACATACTATTGGAGTTGCCGATACAGCTGCCTGTCTTGCATCAAGATATGGCATAGATATGCAGAAAGCTTATATAAGTGGATTATTACATGATTGTGCTAAATGTGTACCAGATGAAAAGAAAATTGCAGAATGCAGACAAAATGACATAACAATTACAGACTCAGAATATAAAAGTCCTTATCTTCTGCATTCAAAGCTTGGTGCTTTTTATGCACGCACACAATATGGAATAAATGATACAGATATATTAGAAGCTATAACATGGCATACAACCGGTCACCCAGATATGACTATGCTTGAGAAGATAGTATTTGTGGCTGACTATATAGAACCATACCGCAACAAAGCTGCCAATCTTGACAAAATACGATATCTTGCATTTACTAATATAGATGATGCTATACTGCATATACTTAATGATACAATAAACTATCTTAAAGAAAACGATAAACCTATTGATGGAATTACTCTTGAAACCTATAATTTTTATAAGAATTATAATAAATCTAATATTACAATAGAAAGGAATAATAAATATCATGATAAAAGATACTTCAAAGCAGATGGTAAAAACTACCGTAGAAGCATTAAAAGAAAAAAAAGGTTATGATATAAAGGTTATAGATATAAGTGAAATATCTATACTTGCTGACTATTTTATAATCGCTAATGGTAATAATACAAACCAGGTACAGGCCATGGTTGACAATGTTGAGGAACAGATGTATAAGGCTGGCTTTAACGATCCTAAAGTAGAAGGTTACAATAATGCTTCATGGATTCTCCTTGATTATAATGATATTGTAATTCATGTATTTGATGATGAAAGCCGGTCGTTCTATAATCTTGAAAGACTATGGAAAGATGGAAAAGAAGTAGATATTGATAATCTGTAAAATATAAGCTACAGGTACCAAAAGTGAATTAGCTATTATCTATAAGAGAGCCACAAGAGCCACAGTAACTTATTTAATAAGTTTACTGTGGCTCTTGTGGCTCTCTTAAAAGCATCCGCCCTAATATACCGATATAATAGATATCGGGGTTAAAAGCTCACGACTATGATATATCCCATCTCATAAGTCCTATAACCTTACCTAATATCATACAGTCATCAACAATAATAGGATCCATAAAATCATTCTCTGGCTGTAACCTTATATGTCCGTTCTCCTTATAGAATCTTTTTACAGTTGCAGAATCATCAAGAAGAGCAACAATAATTTCACCATTTTCTGCTGTATTACACTTTTCAACAACTATCTGGTCACCATTATAAATACCTATATTGATCATACTGTCACCTTTTACTGTCAATATAAAAGTTTCTTCATTAGGCATGAATTCTGATGGGATAGGGAAGTAACCAGTAATATTATCAACTGCTAATATAGGCTCCCCGGCAGCTACCTGTCCTAATACTGGAACGTTAACCATCTCACGTCTTGTAAGATTAAAATTATCATCTATTATTTCTATAGTTCTGGGTTTTGTCGGATCTCTTCTGATATATCCATTCTTCTCTAATGACTCCAGATGTGCATGTACAGATGAAGTAGATTTAAGATTAACAGCAGAGCATATATCTCTTACTGAAGGTGGATAACCTTTATTAAGAATCTGTGATTTAATATATTCAAGAATTTCAGACTGTTTCTGTGTAATTCGTCCATACGCCATATTATATACCTCCATTTAATTATATCTGCTTTGCAGCCGCTTCCTTTTCTTTTGCGCTTATTATATTTTATAATAACATATTTTATTTAATATGCAAACATGTTTTCTGAAAAAACGTTCTGAAAATATGTTCGATTGCTCATTGACAAACATATGTTCTTATAATATAATTCAATCATCAGGAACAAGTGTTCTGTTTTTTATTGAATAAGCTTTAAAGCATATTACTATTAACAGAATTTAATTAGCAGAATTATATACAAAGGAGGTCTTTATATTATGAAGCATATATTAAAAAAGAGACATCTGTTACACAGGATATTACTTATTAATGCAATATTACTAATTATAATATTAGGAACAATTATGGTTAATGCCTCTGATACAAAACAGCCTGATAAATATTATACAAGTGTTATGATTGAACAGCATGATACATTATGGTCACTTGAATCACAATATAATAATGGAACAGAAGACCGTGATACGTACATTAACAACATTAAGCAATTAAACCATATGAGCAATGATACTATTATTGATGGAAGTTATATATTGTTATATTATTACTAATTAGACTTTTCATACCTAATCTGATAAAATATAATATAATAGGTTAATCAAAAGGTTCTCATATATCTTATATAATGTACCTGTTATATAAAATCCTAAGATTAACTTATTAATAATAATTATAATTGGAGATGTTATATGTTATTTAAAAATTTAGAGAATATTAATTCGAATATAGCAGCTGAACTATCAAAGCATAATATCAATGAGATGACTGATGTACAGGCTAAGACATACAAGCATATCTATAATAATAAAGATTTAATAGTATGCTCTGGCACCGGTACTGGTAAAACACTGGCATATCTGTGTCCTATTATATCAAGACTTTCAGATACAACTAAAAATATCCAGGCTATTATATTAGTTCCTAACGGTGAACTTGCTTCGCAGATCAATAAGCAGCTTGAAGATATTTTTTCATATGATAACTGTCCTTATTCATCTATGTTTGTAACCGGCGAAGGGAATATCAACAGACAGCTTGAAGCACTAAAACATAAACCAGCTATATTAGTCGGAACTCCTGCAAGAGTATACCAGCTAATTAACATTAAAAAGCTTAAAGTACATGAAGTTAAGACTATTGTACTAGATGAAGCAGATAAATTATTAGGTAAAACATATATTGAACATGTATATTCTATAAGAAAGAGTCTTATGAAATACACACAGGTTCTTTTATTCTCTGCAAGTATAGATAAAAAAACACGTAAAGAAGCTAATTCGCTTACATATAAAGCAATAGATATTAATATTAATGCCATTAAGAATTCAGAGAGTATTATTCCTTCTTCTATAAAACATAATTATGTGATCACAGATAGAAGAGAACGTATAGAAACCCTTAGAAAGCTTGTAAAGGCTGTTAAACCTGTAAAGTGTATTATATTCATAAATACTAAATACGACCTTGAGGAAGCCTTACAGAAGCTTCAGTACCATAATTATAATGTAGGATGTATTTCAGGCAATCAGGATGCCATGAGCAAACGAAATACTCTTAATAATTTTAAATCTGGTAAGCTTCAGCTTCTTTTAGCAACCGATATAGCTGCAAGAGGCTTACAAATTGATAATATTGATGTTGTTATTAATGTAAACTTACCTGAAGAACCAAAAGAATATATACATCGTGCTGGACGTTGTGGACGTAATGGCAATAAAGGTCTCGTATTATCTATCATCACAGAAAATGAACTTAATAAAATTAAAAAGTACCAGAAAGATTTTCATATTAATATGCTGCAGAAAAAATTATATCAAGGACGTCTTGTTGCTAAATAAATAATATAGAAGATGAGTATAATATATAAATATAACGCCGATAAATCTCAATTTATCGGCGTTATATAATTATTTTATTTATTATTCTTTACCTGTTCAAACTTTTCAATAACTTCTTTAGACGGACCACCTGTTGCTAAGCTCACAATAACTATAACAAGCATAGCAATTATAAAAGCTGGTAAAAGCTCATATATTCCAAATATTCCTCCAAGTTTTGATATTCCATATTTCCATACAAATATCATAATACCTCCAGTAATCATACCGGACATAATTCCATACTTATTAGCTTTTTTCCAGAATAAGGCACATAAAACAACTGGTCCAAATGTAGCTCCAAAACCAGCCCATGCAAATGATACAATCTCAAATACAGAACTGTCTGGATTTGATGCTAATATAATTGATATAACTGATATTATAACAACTGTAATTCTTGCAACTAACATAGATTTTTCTTTTGACATCTTAATACCAAATACTTCTGTTACTATATTCTGAGAAATACTTGAAGAGGCTGCAAGCAGCTGTGAATCAGCCGTTGACATTGTTGCAGCAAGTATACCAGCAAGAATAACACCTGCAATGACAGCAACCAATGCACCATGCGTTGAAAGTAAATGTGCTATTTTTACAATTATTGTTTCTGAATTGCTTCCTACAAGTGTTTCTATAGCACCTGCTTTAGTCATGCTAAGTCCAACTATACCTATAAATACAGCTACGCTAAGAGATATTACAACCCATATTGTAGCAACTCTTCTTGAAAGCTTAAGCTTATTTTCATCTTCTATAGCCATAAATCTTAATAAAACATGAGGCATTCCAAAATAACCAAGTCCCCATGCAAGCATGGAAAAAATCTTTAAAAAGCTGTAAGGCTGTGCTGAATTAGTAGCTGCAGAATATGTATCAAACAATCCAAGATAGCCTGGAAGTGCTTTTGAATTATCTATAACTGCATCTACTCCACCAGCTACATTTATACCAAACAAAACAACAACAATAAGTGCTATAGTCATAACTATACTCTGTATAAGGTCTGTCATACTTGCCGCAAGGAAACCACCAAGTGTGCAATATGCAACAATAATAACAGCACTTATGATCATCGCTGCAAGATAATTAAAACCAAATAAGCTTGAAAACAGCTTTCCACATGCAGCAAAACCTGAAGCAGTATAAGGGATAAAGAAAATAACAATAATTACTGCTGCAATAAATGTCAATATTCTCTTATTATCCCCAAATCTTTTAGAAAAGAAATCAGGAATGGTAAAAGCATCATATCCTTGCGTATATTTTCTTATTCTTTTAGCAACTATAAGCCAGTTAACATATGTACCTATAGCAAGTCCTATAGCTGTCCATGCAGCATCTGCTACACCTGTAAGATATGCAAGTCCTGGAAGACCCATAAGAAGCCAGCTGCTCATGTCAGATGCCTCAGCACTCATAGCTGTTACAAATGGTCCCAGCTTTCTACCTCCTAAATAAAAATCATCTACAGCATTATTCTTTTTAGAACATACTACACCGATGATAACAACAGCAACAAGGTATATAATAATTGTTGCCATAATAATTACCTGTGACATAAATTTTCTCCCTTTTTGTTTTATATATAATTTTTGTTAATAACTTTAACAGTATATCATATTTCTGTTAAATTAGTCAAAAATTATATAAAATCAAAAAGGGAGAATCCTATTTATTTTTACTATTTATTTTTATTCGTTATTCTTCAAGTTTATCAATATAATTATACTTTTTAAACTCCTTGATATCCGCATCAGAAGGAATATCAAAATCAGATAATATCTCAACGTTTGTATTGATACCACAATTATTATATATCCACTTAGCATCTGCCGGAGCCATAAATATTGAACCATATGTAAGACTTGTTCCTATCTTGTTATATTCATCAATATTCATGTTTCCAATAGTTTTTGTAAAATAAGCTGTAGAACATATATATTCAGAATTATCAAGTCTTGAACTATAATGTGCATATCCATTATTGTCAAGCTTGCGCCATTCAGCTTTCTCTGATATAACTGTTGAACCTGTTTTTATATTTTTATTAACTGCAATATGAAATGCTTTTATTGTCCTGCCATTCTCACTTGTTCCATCAACAGTTGATATAACTGCAATATTCTTAGAAACATTGATTCTAATGCGATATGACTGATTCTTTGCAACATATGTTGAAGTTTCTTCCTGCAAAGATGACTCATTATCCAGATCCTCTGTCTGATTGTTAAGTTCATTGTCAATATTATCATTATGCATTCCAGCTATTGTCTTATATGCAAACATGATAAGTGCAAACAACAATAATAAAATCAATACATATAAAACAAGATTACTGCCTTTAAACCATCCTTTAATATCCTTTTTTTTAATGCGTTTATATCCTCGTATCTCCATATTGACCAACACCACTATTAATTATTAGTTTATACCCTGATTTTTCTCTTTAAGTTCTATAAACTTAAGAATAACTTCAATAGCTCCTTCAATTCCAACAAGACCACTATCTACACATAAATCATAACTCTTGGCATCGCCCCACTTTTTACTTGAGTAATAATTATAATAGCTTGCTCTCTTCTTATCTGTTTTCTGAATAAGGTCAGCAGCCTTTGAATCATTCAATTCATATAATCTCTTAATTCTTTTAACTCTTTCATCAATACTTGCTTTAATAAACACACTTACAGCAAAAGGATCATCTTCAAGCGCATAATCCGCACATCTTCCGACTATAACACAAGATTCTTTTTCTGCAAGCTTCTTTATAGCATCAAACTGTGCTAAAAACACCTTGTGGTTAATAGGCATATCTACGTATGAATTGGAATATCCTAAAGAATATGTATCCATAACTAATGAATAAAGAAAACTATTAGTTGGTTTTTCATCCTGTGAGGCAAACAATTCTTTACATAATCCACTTTCCTTAGCTGCAAGCTCAAGAAGTTCCTTATCATAACATTTAATTCCTAATCTTTCAGCCAGCTTCATACCTATCTCATGACCACCACTACCAAATTCACGTCCTATTGTTATTACTGTTCTTCCATCCATAATGTTTACCTCCTGGTTACAATAATGTTTAACTTCACATTATTTTATTAAACATATTATACTTTAAATTGTGTATAAAATCTAGTAATTTTTAGTAAATTTTATAATTTTTACAATTTTAACAAAATATTCAGTAAATAAATTTAAAAATTATGTAACATCATATTATTAAGATATTCAGAGATATCTTTACCATATTTATTGGCTACAATACTGTATTGACTAGGTGTAACACATACAAGTCTTACTGTGCTATATCCTCTTGCTCCGAACATATAATGCTTTACTATATTAGAATTCTTTATCTTATTTATCACCTCTTCAGAAGGCTTATTCCTTGTTATTATAATAAATGATATATAAGAATACATGTGATTTTTACAAGGCAGTTTATTATCATTTCTTACAAAATGCGGTTCAATATCATCAACTGTAAATTTTAAAAGATCATTTAATTCATCCAGGCCAAGATTATCACAATTAATGAAGAATAAATGCTCATAGCACTTAACATTCCATAATTTTGCTGATTCTGTTGTACTGAACTTGTCACGATTTTTATAATTATAGGCATATATAACAAATTTACGGTTATTAAACCAATAGTTATGATAAATGTCAAATGTATCAGATATTCCATTAAGTATAATATCTATAAATTCTTTTCTTCTCATATATTTCACACTTTCCCGATATAGCTTAATATCTGTTTACTATATGATAACCTGCTTTCTTAACTTATCAAGTATCATCTTGAAATACTCTGGCAGAGGAGCACTATATTCAACATATTCTTTAGATGTTGGATGGATAAAACCAAGAACACCTGCATGTAATGTCTGTCCTGTCAGCTTAAAAGGCGATCTGCCACTTCCATAAACATCATCTCCAAGCAAAGGATGTCCTATACTTGCCATGTGTACTCTTATCTGATGCGTTCTTCCAGTTTCCAACTGACATTCTATATAGCTGTACCTTCCAAACTGTTCCAATACCTTATAATGTGTAACAGCTCTTTTACCATTCTTTTTATCTATTGTCATCTTTTTTCTATCTGATGGATTTCTTCCTATTGGTGCATCAATTGTACCTTCTTCTGTATTAAACCCATTAAGAACTATGGCATAATATTTTCTTGTTATCGAATGTACACTTAACTGCTCTGCAATAAAATTATGTGAATAATCATTTTTACAGGCAACAAGTACTCCTGTTGTATTCATATCTATTCTATGAACAATTCCTGGTCTTAGAACTCCATTAATACCAGAAAGATTATCAAGACAATGATACATTAGTGCATTTACAAGTGTCCCTGTATAATGACCAGCTGCGGGATGAACTACCATTCCCTTAGGTTTGTTAACAACTATAATATCGTTATCCTCATATACGATATCCAATGGTATATCTTCGGGTTCTATCTGTGGTACCTCAAGTTCTGGAAGAATAACATCAATCACATCCTCTGCCATTACCTTATAATTTGATTTTATACTTTTACCATTTACCTTAATCAGATTATTTTCAATAAGCTTCTGGATTCTTGAACGTGATACATCCTGCATTTCGTCGGAAAGATACTTATCTATTCTTATATTACTATCATCAACATCAACTATAAAACATTGATTTTTATTATTATTCTGCATATACTGTTTTCCTGTATTATTCTTTATAAAAATTTAGTTATCACTAACATTTCTATTTTTATTTTTGAATGATAAAAAATCAAACTCATTATCCTTGTAAACGAATAAAATTAAAATTATAAACATTGCTACAGATATGGTTACATAACAATCAGCTACGTTAAATACTGGAAAATTAATAACCTTAAAATAAATAAAATCCCTGACATATCCAAATCTGACACGATCTATAAAATTACCTATTGCTCCTGACACAAGCATTGTACACACTATATACATAGGCAGATATCTTTTATTTAACGGCATCCTTATAATAACATATGTAATCAATGCAACTATAATAACTGTCAATAAAAGAAATGCATTTATCCTGCCACTAAACATACCAAAAGCACTTCCATCATTTCTAAGATATGTAAATGTGAGAACATTCTTTATTACATCTACATCGTTTTTCATATAAAGATTAGTTTCTGCTATATACTTTGTTATCTGATCTATTTGTGTTAAAACAGATGTCATAATAATATATATAACAATACTTATTATACGTCTTTTACTGTCTATTTTATTATTAACCATATTTTTTTCCTTTTACAACATCATATTGTTAAAATAGCATTTAATTTAGAACACTTTTCAATGCATCTTTCATTTCTATATCGGATACATCATAATCTATATATGCATTACCGATACTATTTAATAAGATAAACTTAATTTTTCCTGCATCCATCTTTTTATCACTTTTAGATACTTTAACAACATCATCCGCATTTATTCCACTTACTGTAACAGGGAATTCATAAAGCTTAAACATATCAAGAACATCTTCATACTCTTTCTGGCTTATATATCCTCTGTTTACTGATATTCTTAATGCTGCTATCATGCCAAGAGTTACACATTCTCCATGATATAATGTAAAATTCATCAGCTTTTCAATGGCATGTCCTAATGTATGTCCATAATTAAGAAGTGCTCTGTCCCCTTTCTCCTTAGGATCCTTTTCAACAACTTCTCTTTTAATATTACAGCTCACATATATCATATATTCAAGAGCATCTGCATCCATATCTTTAATTTTTGTTGCATTAACCCTTAACCAGTTATAATAATCTTCATCCTTTATAAGTCCATGCTTTATTATTTCTCCAAAGCCTGAATTAAATAATCTTCTGCTAAGGCTTTGCAATACTGATATATTCATATATACAAGTTTTGGCTGATGAAAAGCTCCGACCATATTTTTATATGCTCTGAAATCCACTCCTGTTTTTCCACCTATACTTGAATCAACCTGTGCCAGTAAAGATGTCGGTACCTGGATAAAATCTATACCTCTTAAATATGTAGCAGCTGTAAATCCAGTCAGATCACCTACAACTCCGCCTCCTAATGCAACAAGCATATCTTTTCTGTCAAAATGGTTCTGTATAAGAAACTCATAAACATCCTCTACTGTATTAAGATTTTTATTTTCTTCTCCAGCTTTAAATACATACGTAAACACTTTATTACCTGTTTTTTCTAATTCTTTTGCAACATCATCTGCATATAATCTGGCAACATTGCTGTCAGATACTATACACAGCTTTCTTCCTGTTACACCAAGCCTGTTAAATTCATCAGAGAGTCTGTCAAAGGTTTTCTCAATAACAATATCATATAAAGGTTTACCATCATATTTAACGTTAATACATTTTGCCATTTATATTTCCTCTTTCAAATAATATATTTATTATACAAACTGCCACCCTTGGCAGTAAACCAGGAGTGGCAGCAATATTTACAATTTAAAACTTAGTATCATTATTCTTAAATGAAGTTAAATCAATGCCACCTGCGACGATTTCAGGTATATCGCCTGAAATATCTACATTAGGAGGTGTCACAAGAAATATGTAATTAGTAATTTTCTGTAAGTTACCTCTGATAGCATAACATGAACCAGCTGAATAATCTATGACTCTCTGCGCAACATCCACATGTATACCCTCAAGATTAAGCACAACAGCCTTGCCAGAAAGTAAAGTATCTGTTATTTCACTGGCATCTTCCATTGATTCTGGTCTTATTACAACAACCTCAAGTCCTCTTGATGTCTGCTTCATAGGAACTACCTTGCCCTTTGATGCAAACTTTGGTCTGTCATTTACTGTATTAGCTGCTATATCTTCATCATCTGATTTCTTAGAACCTGAAAATAACTTCTTTCTGGAAGCCGTCTTTTCATCTTCGTCATCATCATAATCATCGTAATCGTAATCATCATCGAAATCATCATCCTGAACCTTAAAAAGATTAAGAAATCCATCAACAAAACTCATATTCTCTCTCCCTATATATAATTATTCTTTGTAATATACCGTTACTCTGTTCTATGAGCATACTGTCTTTGCTTTATCTGTTAGAATAATCCCTGGCACCAAATATAGCTGTACCCACTCTTATGTGTGTAGCACCTTCTTCTATCGCAACAATATAGTCATTAGTCATACCCATAGAAAGTACATCCATATTGATATTATCAATGTTTTTAGCATTAATGTCAACACATAATTGCTTTAATTGTCTGAAATACATACGATTATCTTCAGGATTGGCAACATAAGGAGCACTTGTCATTAAACCACGTACACGTATACCTTTATAATCTGATATTTTTCTTATAAAATCTTCTACCTCATCTGGCTTAAAGCCGAATTTATTCTCTTCACCAGCTACATTTACCTCTACAAGAATATCAGCAACAAGTTTTTTCTTTATGGCTTCATTACTGATAGCTTCTGCTAAACGCACTGAATCAACAGAATGTATCATAGAAGCCCTGCCAACAACATACTTAACTTTATTCCTTTGAAGATGACCTATCATATGCCATACTATATCCTTAGGAAGAGAGTCTGCTTTATCAACCATTTCCTGCACGTAGTTCTCACCAAACTGTCTTATATTGCAATCATATATTTCCATAAGCATTTCTTTGGGCTTTGTTTTACTTACTGCAATAAGACATACTTCCTTTGGGCTTCGTCCACATTTTTCACAAGCTTTTACAATATTATTCTGAACTGTAACAAGATTATCTTTAAGCATAATAATTCTCCATTCTTGCGTATGAAAAATCTTATTTTTCACACTATATCTCCTTGTTTTTTATGACATTTATTTAGTATATCATTTCATTAGGCTTGTATTTATCAGCCTCTAATAATATTCTGTCATATACTGTTATTCCATGAGTGATTTTTTGTTTTACAATATAATATTCGTTATTCTGGTCTAGAATTTCTACAGGACAGAATATCGTGTAACCCGTATTAACACAGTATACACCCTTTAACTTTGCAACAGGTCCTATAACAAATCTTGATGACGAATCAGGCATCACAATAACCTGTCCTGATTCAAAGCTTTCCTTATTGACATATACATATTCATCAGTAGTTTTATATATATCAGCCTCTGCAAAGGAAGGAACAATATTTCCGTTTTCATCATATTTTTCAACTATGAATCCGTAATTATTGCTATTTCCTCCTTTGGTCATATATGACTTTGGTATCTCATAAAAATCATTTTCTGTAACAGATGAAACTGGTATTTTCATACCACTTTTACCAGTTGTCACAAGCTCTATATCAAGAAATCTTTCAGATGCGTATCTTATCATATAGCTATCAAGAGATAATCTGCCATAAATGCCATCACCTTTTTCTATAATTGAAAATCCACATGTAAACGTCATATTATCTTTTTTAACTTTAATATCTATAGTTTTCTTTGACTGAAGACCATATTTACTGATATCATCCTGGTTAAGCTTTATCATAAGATACCAGTTTTCACTTGTAACCATTTTATACGCAGGATTGCCTGTCACCATTATAGATTCTGCTTTAAGATTGCTTTTATTATAATTGTCTTTATTGAAATCCGAAGATGTTATAGTTTCAGGTTCTTTGCTCTCATATCCATCTACAGAATACACAACAATACCATTAGTCTCTGCTGGTATTGTTCTGAATAAATCCCTGCTTCCTGTACTTTCTATAATAGAATCAATATTGTTCATTATATTTTCGTTAATAGACTGCAGCACTGCAGCATTCAGATCTGACTTCAAATCATATATATACGAGAAATCACTTCCATCATAATCATTTTTATAATTATTAAGAGTCGATTTAATATCCGCCAGATTCTGCTTTGATAGGGAATTCTCGCCAACTTTATTATAGCCTGCCAATATATCTGACACTCTTCCTGTTTCATCTACCGAATATACTGTGTCCCCCTTTTTCACTCTGGTGTTTTCTCTCTGATAATAATTAATATTTCCTGAATAAGGAGAATAATAAACGCTCTCACTTCGTAAAGCAATAGCTGTATATACAGCATTATTAGTAAGAGAACCTGTATTGACCTCATATGTCTGAACCTTGGATTTAGATATATACAGTACAACGAAGCATATTATATATATAAGTACAAGTGCAAATATAAAAGCAACTGCACGTGGTCTTCTTTTATATCTAACTACCTTACTACCTGACATTTATGAACCTTTCCTCCTATATACAATAAGCTGTCACACTAATACACATACAGGGTTGCTTAATGCGACAGCTTCATATTATTATTGATATATTTCTCTCCATTCCATATCGCCACGCTCTAATGATTTGATCAGAAGCTCAGCCGTTGCAAGATTAGTTGCTAACGGTATATTATACATATCACATAACATACATATATTATTAGAATCAGGCTCATGAAGGCTAGGTGTTTCAACATCTCTTAAAAAGATTACAAGATCCAGCTGATTATGCTCAATCTGGGCACATAACTGCTGGTCTCCACCAAGATGACCTGCAAGGAACTTGTGAATCGATAGATTGGTAACCTCTTCTATAAGTCTTCCTGTAGTGCCTGTAGCAAACAACTGATTCTTGTTTAATATTCCTTTGTATGCAATGCAGAAATTCTGCATCAATTTCTTTTTTGAATTATGTGCAATTAAACCTATGTTCATAAGAACCCCCTATCTTATTAGTAATAGCAAGCCATAACGAATACTCCTGCTTATATTATCCTCTGAAATCTTCAGCAAATATATCATCATCCCTGTCAACATTTCTTTGCAGATTAACATTAAGTACAATTCCCATGGCTGCAAAAAGATTAACCAAAGATGTAACTCCACAGCTAAAAAACGGCAATGGAAGTCCGGTATTAGGTAAAAGCTTTGTAACAACACCTATATTAATAAATGTTTGAAAAGCTATATAGGCTGCTACACCACAGCACAACAGCCGCCCTTCCTGATCTTTGGCTCTTACTGCTGTAATTATACACTCTATTACGATTGTAAACAACAATAAAATAGTAATTACGCTTCCTGTAAATCCTAATTCTTCACCTATGACCGCAAATATAAAGTCATTCTGTGCCTCAGCTATATACCCAGCGTTCTTAAGCGATGATGGATCATCATTATTAAGTCCTTTTCCTGACAATTGTCCTGAACCAATAGCCTGTACAGCATAATTCTGCTGATATACACCTGCACTTATATTACCATCCGTTGAATCACTGCCATATATGAAATCAACGATTCTGTTTCTTTGATATTTCTCCATGAATATAGGATCAGGAGTTGCAATAATATATACAAGAAATGCAGCTACCAGCGGTACGACAATAAGCAACGCACCTCCAATTATCTTATAGCTTAATCCGGCACAGAATATAACTGTAAGGATGATAAGCACAACCATGACTGTAGTTGAAAGATCTGGTTCCTTAACTATTAACAATATAGGAACAAGAAGTACTAACGCGAGAATAGTAAGAAACTTCCATGTGTTAAGCCTGTCCTTATACATAGTTATGACTTTCGCAAGAAAAATGGCAACAATCAGCTTCATAAACTCAGAGGGCTGTATTTGAAAAGATCCTACTCCAAGCCACCTTTTAGCACCATGGCTTTCTTTTCCCGCTATAAGCACAAGAATAAGCAATATATTACCAAGTATATACCACAACCAATAATATTTTGTTATAAACTTATAATCAACAAATGATATAAATATCATCATCAGAAATGCAGCGGCCATGCCCACTCCCTGCTTTAACGTATACTCTGAATTGGCACTGTTTACAACTGTCAACGCATAAGCACATGTAACTGCTATAAAAATTATCAATCTGTAATTGTATGACCGCATTTTATACTTTTTAAACATAAAATCTCCACCACCAATATAATCCGTTTCCGGTTACTGTGTGATTATTTTTCACTGTTTCTCATATCCTTAATAGGAATATTAGCATATATTGCAGGTACAGAACCATTATCACCTTCTGTTGATGTAATCTGAATATCAAGTTCTTCTGCATCTATAACCATGTATTTTGAAATGACCTTAATAATGTCATTCTTTATCATTTCCATAACCTCTGGTGAACAATTCGCCCTATCGGAAACAAGTAATAACTTAAGTCTGTCCTTTGCTACATCCCCAGAGCCTTTCTTCTTAAACAAATCAAGTAAACTCATATCTTCTTCCATTCTGCCTTATATGGCTTTTATAATAACTATTAATTTTTCTTGTCACCCTTAAATAGTGCCGATAACTTTTTGAAGAATCCACCTTTTCCATTAAGATCAAGGAATGGAACTTCTTCTCCAAGTATTCTTTTACATATATTCATGTAAGCCTGTCCAGCCATGCTGCTGTCACCAACTAGTGGCTGTCCTTTATTAGTTGCTACAACTATATTCTCATCATCTGGAACAGCACCTATAACGTTAAGCTGAAGTATATCATTAACATCAGAAATAGACATCATTTCCCCTCTGTTAACCATGTCCATGCGGATTCTGTTAACAATAAGATCCTCATGGTCCTTAAGACCATTTGCATCAAGAAGTCCAACTATTCTGTCTGCATCACGTATAGCAGAAACCTCTGGTGTAGTTACAACAAGTGCTCTGTCTGCAGCTACTATTGCATTCTGGAATCCCTGTTCAATACCAGCTGGGCAATCAAGAATTATGTAATCAAATCCTTCAGGATCTGCCTTAATCTCTTCTACGACCTTTATCATCTGTTCTGGAGAAATTGCAGATTTATCTCTTGTCTGTGCTGTTGGTAAAAGATACAAAGAAGGACATCTTTTATCTGTGATCATTGCCTGCTTTAAACGGCAGTTGCCCTCAACAACATCTACAAGATTATATACAATTCTATTTTCAAGACCAAGTACTACATCAAGATTTCTTAAGCCTGTATCAGTATCGATCATAACTACCTTTTTACCAAGTTTAGCAAGACCTGTACCTATATTAGCAGTGGTTGTAGTCTTACCAACGCCGCCTTTTCCTGACGTAACAACAATAACTTCACTCATTTTATTTCCTCCAAATATCAATATACTAAGTAAATAAATACACAATAGAATAATTATGCTTAATTTTGTGCATTAAATCAAGCCTTTTTTTATAAATATCGTCTTTTTGTGAATGTTTGAAAAATCTTCCAGCTTTAATATTAAGAATTAAAGATGTATATCTTCCAATACATTCTGTTCAAAATCTTCAACATATATATTGCCTTCATATACATAGGCTATTTTAGGCTGGACTGGCTGCTTTGCCTTTACCTTAAGCTTCTTTCTTACCGGGCTGCTGTCAGAACATCTTGCGATAATATCTGCTATCTTGATCTGCATAGGTTCCATATCCAACGCTACAACAAATGCATTTTCGTTGCCATTAGCACCAGCAAATATATTTCCCTTTAAGCTGCCAAGAACAATCACATTTCCACACGCAACAACCTTTCCACCAGGATTTACATCTCCGAGAATAACCACGCTGCTCTCTGTTTCCAATACCTGTCCGGATCTTAAGGTTCCTTTATAGAACTGACACAAAGGCTGTGCTGGTACTTCTATTTCTTTCCCCATAATTTCTGCTGTAACATCATGCTTATTTTTGTTATTCATTGCATCTGCAACTGCTCTTTGGTATATCAGATCTCTTTCCTCATCATGGTCAATAAGACATACAATATTAATATCTGTAACCTCAGATATTATATCCATGATCTCTTTTTCCTGCGTATCTGATAATTCTCGTCCTTCAAGTGATAATGCAAGAGCAGCATTGTTAAAAAACTTAGCTGATGCTGTGAATTTATCTCTTATCATATCTTTAAGTTCATCAAAGCTCACAGAAGCATCCATTTTTACTGCAATTCCATTCTTATTTCCTTTTATTACTACTGAATTATCCAATTATTTCACCTCTTATTTTATTAAATGATGATTGCGTAGCAATGCAGCAATCTGGCACATCAGTCAGGAGGCAAATACTTTTCCTCCTGACATCTTTAAATTACTCTAAGCCATAATATATCTTATATATATCAGCTGTCAAATCAATAGATGTACCTGATGAGTATCCATGCTGTATACATACAGAAACACATATTTCCGGATTATCATATGGTGAATACGTAACCAGTAAAGAATGATCTGGTTCTTTTGTATTTTCCTGTGCAGTACCTGATTTAGCAGCAATTTTCATGCCAAGCTTTGATATGCCTGTATATGAATTACCAGCAAGTGTCATACCCTCATGTACTGTATCCCATATATTACTGCTTAATTCCACCTGGTGATCAACCTCGGCTTCATTTTTTCTTATAAGATTGCCATCTGAATCAGTTATTTTATCTATAAGTGTAAGATTATAACACTTTCCAGATGAAGCTATCGTTGTAACATATCTAGCAAGATTAAGTGTACTATACTTATGATTACCCTGTCCTATAGCCGAAGCAATCGAGTTCGTATTGGAAGCCTGTGGTGAATTTTCCTCTATTTCAACTCCTGCCTTGGTTGATAATCCAAGAAGATCTGAATACTTCTGAAGTGTGCTTGTTCCATAAGTACTGTTATAAGTTCCATCCTTTCTACATGCCAGATTATAACCAACATTATAGAAATATACGTTACATGAATCTCTTATAGCCGTTGCCGCAACTTCTCCACCATGTCCTGATAATCTCCAGCACTTAGGTGCAGGGGTTACCTTATCAAATGAACCCGAACAATAAAATGTTGTACCAGACGATATAGTTCCTGTATCCATACCTGCTATTGTAGTACATGGCTTATATGTTGAACCAGGTGCTGTAAATGACTGAGTTGCCCTGTTTATCATAGGCGCAGCTTTATCATTGATCAGGCTGTTGAAATATTTGGCATCAACTGTTCCTGAAAGCTTGTTATTATCATAGCTTGGATAAGAAACCATAGCTAATATATCACCATTTTGTGGATTAGTAATAACTGTTGATGCTGAACATGGCTGCAGTGCAAGCTGTGCAGGAGTTATTATTTTATTAGTTATGGCATATACCATAAACTCATAAGCGCCAAGTCCTCCTGAGGCAAGCGATGCATATCTTGAATTCTCATCGTTCATATCAAGAACACCCTGTTCATACAGCAGCATACATATCTGTCTTCCAGATATATTTCCAGCATTGACCATATACTTATACATCTTTTTATAAAACGATGTATCTTCCCTTAGATAACTATCTATATAATCAATAAGTGCATCATATGACTCCTGAAGACTTGTATACTGTTCAGATGAAAATATATTAAGATTAATCCAGTTTTTTGATATGCCATGTGTAAGCAGTTCCTTAAGGCTTGTTCCGTTGCCTTCTGTCCAGTCCTTATATACATTATCATCTGTATCTACATTAGCAGTATTAAATACTCCTCTATCTTTCAGGCTCGTATATACATACCATATATACAGCTGCTGTTCCTCATCAAGCTTTCCGTATGGTGTATCTCCCACAGACAGTTCATTTCTTAGCCATTCCATTGTACTATCCTGTTTAGATAAGAATGCTGAATATATCTGTCTTTCAGTATCAGTACTCTGGGATGCAATATGCTTTATTGACACTATATTGTTATCTATAAGGGCAAAATATACTTCTTTTGCAAGTATATATACTGTATTTACACTTCCGTTAGAATTATATGAATATTTTGTATCCCCATTACGCATATATGTTAATAATATCTGTATAATTTTATCCTCAAGGGCATTGTATATTTTTTTCTGAAGATTAATATCAATCGTCAGATATACGTCATTACCCGCTGATGAATCCTGTTCATCAAGCACCTCTGTTATTCGTCCTACAGTATCAACGTAAACCTTTCTGGTACCCTTTGTTCCTGCAAGCTCTGATTCCATGCTCTTTTCTATACCACTTTTTCCGACAATATCATTGCTGTCATAGGAATCATCCAATGTTTCCAGCTCGCTTGACGACACCGTACCAGTATATCCTAATATCTGGGAAACATACATGCTGTCTACGTATCTTCTTATATACTGCTCATCTACCGTAACACCTGTAAGCTCATCTGAATTTTCAAGGATTGCAGCTACAGTCTCATCTGAAACCTCATTAGCAATTGTAAATGATATATATCTGTTATATGAATTAGCAGACATATATCTTCTTAAGTTAACTATCATAAGTGCATGTTCTACACTAAAACCATCAGCTACCGGATTCATTCCCTGCTCTTTTAACAGCTTTATAGTAGCTGCCATAGCTCCGCCATCATTTATATAATCATCACCTGCTACAGCTACGCCATATCTGTCACATAATTGTTTAAACAGCTCACCTGCTGATACATTTCTCTGTTCATCTGAAAGCTCACTTATAGAACGCTTACCATATATATCTCTTAAGAATCTAAGCAGTTCATTATCCTTTATGTTATATTCATACATTCCATTAGAATAAACAATAGGAAAATCATTCGAATAGCTGTCACCTTTTTCTTCAATAATTGTAAGAGTTTTATCTATTGAAGTATTAAGCAGTCTGTTTTTGGTATCATTATCCTCATACTTTCCACTATCGCTTATCCTTACTGCATATGCAAGATCATTATACGCCAGTAAAACTCCATTCTTATCGAATATTCTTCCTCTCGTGGCAGCAACACTCATGTCCTTTTGTATTGAACTTGATAAATCTTTTACATAAGACTCTCCATTAATAATCTGAAGTGAAAATAATCTGTTAACAAGTACGCCGACAAGTACAATAAACACCATTATCAACGGAAAAATTCTGGATTTGAAGAGACTTAGAATATAATCAAATATTTCCTTCATCTAAATTACCTTTTTTCCTTTTCTTCCACTTAACATCAAGCAATGTATCAAGTTTCATCAACGGATAATAAATAACCAGTGCAATTATAAGGGTATAAACCATCTCCGGAATGATAAACTTTGTTATGAAATAATCTGCATTTAACCTGTTATGTAAAAGGAACTTACCTATGTATGATAAAAATTCATAGATAAAATCTGAAAGCATAACCATTGCTAAGGGAATAAGGACCTCAACTTTCTCATATTCTTTATAAAACATTCCTGAATAATATCCTACGTACACAAAAACCAATACTGAAAAACCAAATAATCCAGAAAAGAATAAATCATACATGATGCCTGCAAAAAAACCAACAAACATCCCCTCATTCTTTCCTTTAAAGAAACCAAACAGCACTGGAAGGATAATCAAAAGATTAGGAACTATGCCGCCTATGGCAATAGTCCTTCCAAAGGTTCCCTGTATAAGGTAAACCAGTAAAATTATAACCAACTCTGTTACTTTTCTTTTCATGGTTCTCCTGCCTTTAATTATTGTTTTTTCATTTCAGTTATAATAAGTACTTCCTGAAGATTATTGAAATCTACCGCTGGAACAAGATATCCTGACTGTGTAAGATTGTTAGAATCAGGTGTTACATCTTTAGCATAACCTATAAGTATCCCCTGAAGATATTTATCACTTATATTGGATGTAACTACCTTATCCCCATCTCTGACTGTTATATCACTTTTAAAATGTGTAAGCTTAACAAATCCACTGTCCGACTGTTCTATATCGCCTTCAACAATACAAGTTTCATTAGTATCTATAAGCATTCCACTCACCGAATTATTATCCTCGATTATTGTCTTAATAATCGAATAATTCTTTCCAACTTCTGTAACAATCCCAACAAGACCACCGCCGGCAATAACATTCATATCTTTTTGAATGCCATCATCACTGCCTTTATCTACCTTAAATGCTTTAGACCAGTTATCAGCTGTTACTTCTATTATTCTTGCTCCCACCTTTGTATATCCTGTATACTTCTCATCGAGCTGATACAACTCCCTGAGTCTTGAAAGTTCATAAGTATCCTGTCTTAACTGATTGTTTTCTTCTGTAAGATCATCAACCTTGCTCTTTAGTTCCTTATTCTCATCAAGAACAACTGATATTTCCTGAAGAGTCGTATACTTATCGTATGTCCAGAGTCCAAGATTATTCATTCCTTTCTGAAGAGGAACCACTACCATTGATATAGCACTTCTTAAAGGTGCAACAAGCCTGTCTGTAAAAAAACTTGTCGATATAAATATAAGACAAACGGCAGTTAAAACAATTAAAATATACTTGGATGTCATGAATGAAGATACTTTCTTTTTCATTTTACTCTTCCTTAATCATAATTTCTATCTTTTGGAGTATAAGCAATCTTTGCAAACTGTGGATTAGTTACAACTCCAATAAGACCTCTTACAACACTCTCAGAAGGCTGATCAACTATATTAACATTAAGATTAGTCTCCTGTCTTATAAACTTTTCAAGATTATTAATCTGTGATGTACCACCTGATACATATACACCATCCTTTATAATATCAGCTGCAAGTTCTGGTGGAGTCCTCTCTAGTATAACCTTTATTGCATCCATAATAGAATGAAGGGCATCAACTATTGCATTATATATAACATCAGAAGAAACATCAACACTTACAGGAAGTCCGGATAATACATTACGTCCAAAGCCTGGTGCAAATGTTTCATCAACCTTTACTGCACTTCCAAGCTCTTTTTTTAATCCCTCGGCAGTCTTGCTGCCAATAACAAGATTATATACCTTTCTTACATTACTGATAATGCAATCATCTAACTTGTTACCACCAATTTTTATTGACTTACTTATAACAATTCCGCCAAGTGATAAAACAGATATTTCTGTTGTTTCAGCACCGATGTTTACCATCATAACACCTCTTGACTTAGTAACATCAAGCCCTGCACCGATAGCATCTGCCACAGGTTTATCTACTATATATATATTCTTGGCTTTCACCTTTGAATCTGCCACAAGTTCATAAAATGCTCTTTTTTCAACCTCTGTAACATCTGTTGGAACAGCTATATAGAAATCATTATTACCTGTATTTTTCTTATCATCGTTAACTTTGTTAAAAAAATTCAGTAATAAAGTCTGCATATTCTCTATATCTGCTATCACACCGAACTTTACAGGGAAAGAAACCTCTATATTCTCTGGTGCCTTTTCATACATTTCATATGCTTCATCGCCAAAAGCAAGAAGATCTTTTTTGTTAGCAATTGCTATTATATTTTTTTCATTAAGGATTGCATCCTTATCCTTGCAGCACATTTTAAAATTACTTGTGCCAATATCAATACCATATACGTTAGACATAATTTTCTTCCTTTCATGTATGTGAATAGCTGCTGCATAATTGTAATCCTATCCTATACAGCCATATTCTTTTAAACTTGTGTAATTATTATCTCCAATAATTATATGATCTATAAGATGAATTCCCAGAATCTCACCAGCCTTACTTATCTTGTCTGTAACTTCAATATCCTGTCTGCTTGGATTGGAATCACCACTTGGATGATTATGCACAAGTACTATGCTTACCGCTTTGTTTCTGCATGCCTCGTAAAACACCTCCGATGGTGATACAAGGGAACTGTTGACTGTGCCAATTGAAAGGACAATATCACTGATTAATCCCAGCCTGCTGTCAAGCATAATAAGTATCAGTCTTTCTTTTGTCAGATACCTCATATCCTCCATATAATACCCTGCTATGGTATCAGGCGATGAGAACTTAAGCCTCATAGCAGCCTGCCTTTTGGCAATACGCCTTGATAGTTCACATATGCACTTTAGCTGTGCTGCTTTAGCCATACCTATGCCTTTTATATCCATAAGCTCCTGTACTGACATATCTATAATGCCAGGCAATCCTTTACTACCAGCACTGTTAAGTATATCCTCTGCGAGATTCTTTGCTGTTTTGCCTGCTGTACCTGTCTTTATAATAGCTGCAACAAGCTCAGTATCTGTAAGACTGCCTGCACCAAACTCCATACACTTTTCATAAGGCATAAGATCCTTTATTTCATCTTTTTCACATATTAAATTATCACTCATAAAATATCGATAAGCCTTATCTTATATAACTTTATAAGCTATAATAGCCAGTATAACGCCAATAATACTTGCTATTGTTATCCTAAGCTGGATAGAAAAAGTAAGTACCATAAATCCCAGATTAAGAATAACCGGACTTTCTAATGCTCCTACTCCAAATGTCTGTCCATATCCTAACCAGCTAAGAGCAGGTATCCCTGCTGTAACCTCTGCTATCAGACCACCAAGCACGATACCTATAAGAATAAATAATATAAGAAACCATCCATTCTTATACTTGGAAATATTACTCATGCTACTCCATTCCCGCACGTATCAGTAACACGTACGCAATTATTTTATCAGTATTTCTATCGGAATACAACCACTTAGGCATAATAAAATATTCCAAAATAACCTAAAATAGTATATCACAATTAATTAATCTTAAGAAGTCCCTTTTCATACATTTTCTGCATACTCATCATAATACCGAATTTCGCATGGTACCATGTAAGTCCACCCTGGAAATAAACAGCATATGGTTCCTTTACTGGACCATCTGCACTAAGCTCAATAGATGAACCCTGTACGAATGCACCTGCTGCCATAATAACATCAGAATCATATCCAGGCATAGCCCATGGTTCAGGCGTTACAAAGCTGTCAACCGGTGCTGCTGCCTGTATGCCTTTGCAGAAAGCTACAAGCCCCTCTTTAGTCCCAAGTTCTACAGCCTGTATAATATCATATCTTTCTTCTTTGGCATCAGGTATACATCTAAATCCAGCCTTTTCATATACATTAGCTGCAAATATAGCACCCTTTAATGCTCCAGCAACAACAGTAGGTGCAAGGAACAGACCCTGATAGAAATCTTTATTTACATTTATTGTTGCACCAACCTCTTTGCCAAGACCTGGAGATGAAAGTCTGTATGCTGCCTGTTCTATGCAGTCCTTTCGTCCTGCAATATATCCTCCACAAGGTGCAAGTCCACCGCCTGGATTCTTAATAAGTGAACCAACTACCATATCAGCCCCGACCTCTGATGGTTCTATCTTTTCAACAAACTCACCATAGCAGTTATCAACCATACATATGACTTCCGGTTTAATGTCTTTAATAAACTTAATAAGTTCTCCAATTCTTTCAACTGAAAGTGTCGGTCTTTGGGCATATCCTTTTGAACGCTGTATAGTTACAAGCTTTGTCTTTTCATTGATAGCTTTTCTTATACCTTCATAATCAAAACTTCCATCAGGCAGAAGGTCAACCTGCCTATAACTTATATTATATTCAGCAAGACTTCCTTTAGATGGTCTTATTCCTATAATCTCATCCATAGTATCATATGGCTTGCCAACTGGCGATAAAAGCTCATCACCAGGTCGAAGATTAGATGATATCGCCACATTAAGTGCATGAGTACCGCATATTATCTGAGGTCTTACAAGTGCATCCTCTGTTTTAAATATATCAGCATATATTCTCTCAAGAGTATCCCTTCCTTCATCGTTATAACCATACCCACTTGTTCCATACAGATGCATCTCTGCAACCTTATTCTTCTGCATTGCGCTAAGCACCTTCAGCTGGTTATACTCTGCTATTTCATCTATTCTATCAAATCTTTCCTTAAGTTCTTTAATAACATTCTGACCATAATTATACACATCCTCACTTATGCCAAGATGTTCACAGTACATATTTTTCATATTTTTCCTCTTTCTTTTGCTTTCAGCATAAATTCTTTAACATACTTTATACTTATTCTGTCTATTGTGCAACTATATTCTTGTCCATCAGTATCTGAAGCATATATGATAACAGTTTTTCCTTATCATGGCCAAACTCGTCAAGATTAAGCCATTCAATGTCTTTTTCCCTTTTAAACCATGTTATCTGTCTTTTTGAAAAATGTCTTGTATTGTTTTTAATATTTTCCTTCAGTTGTTCAAGAGTACATAAGCCATCAAGATAATCAAGTACTTCCTTATATCCTATTGCCTGCATTGATGTGACATCTCTATCTATACCACTCTCTTTCAGTCTCTTAACCTCATCAACAAGTCCTTCATCAAACATCTGGTCAACCCTCAGGTTAATTCTGTCATACAGCAGCTTTCTATCATCATTCAAAACAAAATATACATAGTTATAAGGTGATTCTTTTTTCTGCTGTTCCTCATTATGCTCAGATATTTTCTTACCTGTCTGTTTATAATATTCGATAGCTCTTGCAACTCTCTTAACATTATTGTAATGGATTACATCTGCTGACTTTTCATCTATCTTTCTTAACATATCGTGAAGATACTCTGCGCCTTCACGTCTTGCTATATCATACAGTTCTTCCCTATATGAAGTATCTTTATCTTCATTTTCAAACTGTATATCATAAAGAACTGACTGAATGTAAAAGCCAGTACCACCAACTATAAGCGGTATATGCCCATTAGCTCTTATTTTATCAATCGCCTCGCATGCCATCTTTTTAAATATAGTTATATTAAATTCCTCATCAGGATTCATAACATCTATAAGATAATGCTTCACTCCATGCATTTCTTCCTGTTTTATCTTGGCAGTTCCTATATCCATGCCCTTATACACCTGCATAGAATCTGCACTTATAATTTCTGCTCCAATCTGTTTTGCAAGTCTTATAGACAAAGAAGTTTTTCCAACCGCTGTTGGACCTGTTAATATAACTAAAGGCTGTTTTTCCATGTTAATAACCACACCTTTCTACAATCTGTCTTTTACCTGTTTTACACAATTCTCTTGAATTTTCTTTCTATATCATACTTGCTCATAACTATAAGAGTTGGTCTTCCATGTGGACAATTATATGGATTATCTGCTTTCATAAGCTCATCCATAAGTTCCTCTGCTTCCTTATAAGATATTTTATTATTACCTTTTATTGCAGCTTTGCACGACATAGATGCGACCTTTTCAGTAAGGATATCCATATCAGTCATTCTTCCTTCACTCATAAGTCCATCAAGAAGATCCATAAGCATCTGTCTGTAATCAAGCTTTGGAAATCCCGCCGGAATTCCTGTAACCTTATACTCACTACCGCCAAACTCTTCTATTTCATAACCCATTTTAGTAAACACCTGCATATTCTGTTTAAGTACTTCTTCCTCATTCATATTAAGTGTAAGAATAACAGGTGGCATAATCATCTGTGTATCAATATGCTTTTCCCTGATTTTTTTCATCATTCTCTCATAAAGAACCTTCTCATGTGCAGCATGCTGATCCATCATATAAAATCTGTCCTCAAACTCTATCAGCCAGTAAGTATCAAACAGCTGGCCTATTATTCTGTAATTATCCTTATTATCCTCATCAAGAAGCTTATCCTTAAACATCGAGAGCTGTTCAGGTTTTACTTTAACTTCTGCCTGATATTTTTGTTCATCATCCTTTACCATAGCCTCTGATCTTCTTGTTTCAAATGGTTCTGGGAGTCTGGTTTTTGTTTCATCCGGCATAGCTTTTTGTAATTCTATCGTTCTTGTTGATTCCAGCTTTAGTTCTGACTTTGATTCCGATTCTGGTTCTATCTTTACTTCTGACTTTAATTCCGGCTTTGATTCTACCTTTACTTCTGACTTTAATTCCGGCTTTGGTTCTGACTTTGGTTCTTGTTTTAATTGTACCGTTTTTTTAGTTTCTTCTGTTCTGTCAATTCCAAATGCTGCCTTTGTTTCTTTTATTTCCAGCTCTTTTTCCTTATTTAGCTTCTGCATTATCTGTCCATCAGCTTCAACCTCAGCAACAAGCTCTTTTCCCTTTAACGTGGAAAGAATTGTATCATACACAAAATTATATACATATTCATTATTAGAAAATCTAAGCTCCATCTTAGTAGGATGTACATTAACATCTATGATTTCCGGATTAATCGTAAAATGCAGAACTGTAAACGGATAATTATGTGGCATTATAAAACCTTTATATCCAGCCTCAATCGCTCTGTTTATTATACTGCTCTTTATATATCTGCCATTTATATAATAGTTCTCATATACCCTGTTACCACGATTCACAAACGGTTTTCCTATATAACCCTCTATCCTGATATTCTCAGCAGCACTATTTACTTCATAAAGATTCGCAGTAATATCTCTTCCATAAACATTATATATAATATCCTTAAGCTTCATATTTCCAGATGTATGAAGCTTATTCTGGTTGTTATTAATAAATCTGAATGATATATCAGGACGTGATAAAGACAGGTACTGCATCAGGGAATTAATATAACCAGCTTCTGTTGCTGCTGACTTTAAAAACTTTCTCCTTACAGGTGTATTAAAGAAAAGATTTCTAACAATAAATGTAGTACCATCAGGTGCACCTATATCTTCAACTGATATTTTCTTTCCACCCTCAGACAGATATCTTGTACCTGTAAGACTCTTTTGTGTCTTTGTTATCAGTTCTATCTGTGAAACTGCAGCTATACTTGCAAGTGCTTCACCTCGGAATCCCAGAGATGAAACTGTTATCAGATCCTCTATAGACTTTATCTTGCTTGTCGCATGTCTTTTAAATGCTATATCTATCTCATCTTTATTGATTCCAGAACCATTATCTGTAACTCTTATAAATGAGATTCCACCTTCCTTTATTTCAACAGTAACTGCATTAGCCCCTGCATCTATAGCATTTTCAACCAATTCTTTAACAACAGATGAAGGTCTTTCTATAACTTCTCCTGCAGCAATTTTATTAATTGTATTCTGATCAAGCAGCTGAATTCCCAACGTCAGTCTCCTTTCCTTATTCACACATATAGCATTTATCAATCAAAAGCAGAATAATCATCCATTTTAATCAGATATATTTTCTTAATTTACCAGCGGTTTTTAACCTTCCCCTGCAGCTTATATAACGTATTAAGCGCATCTATTGGTGTCATATTACTTATATCAAGTTCTTTAATATCCGATATAATGTCATCATCTTTAACCGTATCAAACAATGACATCTGTTTATCCTCTAAATCATTAATCTTTTTATACTGATTATTCATTTTTTCAAGTTTCTTTGAATATTGGGCTATATCCCTTGCCTTCTGTGATATATCTGCATCACTTAACTCAGCAACAAGCTCTTTAGCCCTGTTAAGTACCGTTTCCGGAACTCCTGCGAGCTTAGCCACTTGTATACCATAGCTTTTATCTGCTCCACCCTTTATAATCTTACGAAGGAATACTATATCATCACCACATTCTTTAACCGCTATGCAATAATTATTAACTCCGTCAAGCGTTCCTTCAAGCTCTGTAAGTTCATGATAATGTGTCGCAAAAAGTGTCTTTGCCCCAAGAATTTTTGTATTGGCTATATATTCAACAACAGCCCATGCTATACTTAATCCATCAAATGTACTTGTACCTCTTCCTATTTCATCAAGTATTATAAGACTTTTTGAAGTAGCATTTCTTAATATATTGGCAACCTCTGTCATCTCAACCATAAAAGTTGATTGTCCTGAAGCCAGATCATCTGATGCTCCTACCCTTGTAAATATTCTGTCAACTATACATATACTGGCAGAATCCGCTGGAACAAAACTACCTGTCTGTGCCATAAGCACAATAAGTGCAGTCTGTCTCATATATGTAGACTTACCAGCCATATTAGGTCCGGTTATTATAGTAACTCTGTTTGATGAATTATCAAGATATGTGTCATTAGATATAAACATATCATTGGTTATCATCTTCTCAACTACCGGGTGCCGGCCATTTTTAATATCTATTATTCCTTTATCGTTGATTTTTGGTTTTACATAGTTATTCTGCGTTGCAACAACTGATAAAGAAACAAGTGCATCAACCATCGCAACAGCTTTGGCAGTATTCTGTATTCTGACTACTTCCTTTGCAATCTTTTCCCTGACATCGCAAAATAAATCATATTCAAGCGAATACAATTTATCCTCTGCACCAAGTATAACATCCTCAAGATGTTTTAATTCATCTGTCGTATAACGCTCTGCATTGGTAAGTGTCTGCTTTCTTACCCATTCAGGAGGTACTTTGTCTTTAAATGAATTCGTAACCTCAAGATAATATCCAAACACCTTATTATACTTGACCTTAAGATTTTTAATACCTGTTCTTTCTTTTTCACGCATTTCAAGCTCTGAAAGCCACTCCTTGCCTTTTATTTTGGCATTGCGAAGCTCATCTGCCTCTTGTGAGTAACCTTCCTTAATCATACCTCCATCACGTAATGATATAGGTGGTTCATCTACTATCGCTGAAAGTACAAGCTTATAAAGATCAGATAAATCATCCATTTTATCAAAACATTCTACAAACATAGAAGTCTTAAAGCCACCAACAATACGTCTAATATGTGGTATCATTTCCAGTGTATTGCGAAATGCAATTATATCCCTTGGATTTGCTGTTTTACAGCTTATTTTAGTCATAATACGTTCCATATCATAAACAGGATTAAGATACTCTCTTAGTTCTTCCCTGTCTATCATACAATCATTAAGCTCTTCTATTGCATCCTGGCGTTTTATTATCTCGTCTTTGTTTATGAGCGGCTGTTCTATATATGAACGAAGCATACGTGCTCCCATAGCTGTCTTAGTCTTATCCAGCACCCACAAAAGAGAACCCCTCTTTTGTTTTTCACGCATTGTTTCCACAAGTTCAAGATTTCTTCTTGAAGAGCTGTCAATAAGCATATATTTACCAGATGAATATGGCATCAGTGTAGTTATATGAGGCATTGTACTCTTCTGTGTCTCATAAAGATATGTAAGAAGCGCACCCGCTGCTATAATCCCAACCGTATAATCTTTAACTCCCAGGCCATCAAGCATTTCAATATGAAAATGTTCAAGAAGCTTATTTTTGCATGTTTCTTCATTGAAGTACCAGTTATCAAGTGTTGACATTGCTATACCAAGCTTTGCATTAATCGCTTCAAGATTAATTCCACTCATTGCAAAGTATTCATTCACAATTATTTCTGATGGAGCAAACTTATTTATTTCATCTATCAGTTCACTCCCCCCATCAAGCTCTGTTACAAAAAAATCTCCAGTGGAATAATCAGCTATAGATACGCCAAGGTTATCTCCAAGATACACTATGCTCATCATATAATTATTTCTGGTTTCATCAAGTCCAAGCGTATTGATATTAGTTCCAGGTGTAACAACCTTTATAACTTCTCTTTTAACTATTCCCTTGGCTTTTTTAGGATCTTCCATCTGCTCACATATAGCAACCTTATGACCTGCTGCCACAAGTCTGTTTATATAAGTTTCGGCAGCATGAAAAGGAACGCCGCACATAGGCGCACGTTCCTCCTGTCCACAATCTTTACCAGTTAATGTAAGCTCAAGTTCTTTAGATACGATTATTGCATCTTCAAAAAACATCTCATAGAAATCACCAAGTCTATAAAACAATATACAGTCCTTATACTCGTTTTTTGTTGCAAGATAATGCTGCATCATTGGTGAATACTCAGCCATTTTCATCCTCCAGTCACTAAATATACATTCTTAATCATTCATGGTTCCCATATAATAGAAACCTTTACATTCATCCATATGAACATTAACAACAGTTCCAATAAGAGATTTATCTCCCTTAAAATGCACTAAAATATTATTAGTCATCCTGCCAGTTAAAAAATCACTGTCATGGTCGTCTACATCCTCAACAAGCACATCCATATCATGGCCTTCGTATCTTTTAATATGTTCATGGCTTATATCAGAAACAGTCTGTAATAGGCGGTTAAATCTTTCCTTAACAACATCCTCTGCAACTTGTCCTTCCATTCTGGCAGCAGGTGTTCCAGTTCTTTTTGAATAGATAAATGTGTATGCACTATCATATTTTGCTTTTCTTACAACATCAAGAGTATCTTCAAAATCTTCTTCCGTCTCACCTGGAAAGCCTACTATGATATCAGTCGTAATAGATATATCCGGAATAGTTTTTCTTATCTTGTCTACAAGTTCAAGATAATGCTCCTTAGTATATTGTCTGTTCATAAGCTTAAGCAGCCTGCTGCTTCCTGACTGAAGTGGAAGGTGTATGTGATTACACACCTTTGGATTGTCACGTATAACCTCTATAAGCTCATCAGACAAATCCTTAGGATGTGGAGTCATGAATCTTATTCTTTCAAGTCCATCTATCTTAGCTATTTCACCAAGAAGCTCTGCAAATGTAACATTATCATCAAGTGTTTTTCCATATGAGTTAACATTCTGTCCAAGAAGCATAACTTCTTTTACTCCATCTGCAACAAGTCTTTCAATTTCTCTTATTATTTCTTTTGGTTCTCTTGACTTCTCGCGTCCCCTTACATATGGAACAATACAATATGTACAGAAGTTGTTACAGCCAAACATTATATTAACGCCCGACTTAAATGGATACTTTCTTGAAGTTGGCAGCTCTTCAACAACCTCTTTAGTTGAATCCCATATATCAATAATCTGTTCCTCTGATGTAAATCTGTTATATAACAGCTCTGCTAACTTAAATATATTAAATGTACCAAATACAACATCAACAAACTTATATGAAGACTTTATCTTTTCTACAACCTCAGGTTCCTGCATCATGCATCCGCACATAGCTATAATCATTTCATGATTATTTCTTTTAGCCTTTTTTAGCTGTCCAAGTCTTCCATATACTCTTAAGTTAGCATTTTCCCTTACTGTACATGTATTATATATAACAAAATCAGCATTCTCTTCATTATCAGATTCTTCATATCCAATATCCTTAAGTATGCCAAGAAGCTTCTCGGAATCCCTGGCATTCATCTGACACCCGAAGGTTGAAACAACTGCCTTAAGTGGTCTTTTAAGTCTTTCTTCTTTTGCCTTAACTATCTGTCTGCATGCTTTAAGATAGTAATACTGCCTCATAGGTTCATATTCAGGCACTGGAGCTGATAAATCAATACTGTTAATCATATTTTCTATTGTATTATCCATATAATTCTTAATTACCTTTCAATCTGTTTATATTGATATCTGTTTTATCATTCATCTACGCTGTTATGAGTTTCCAGAAATCCATATGGCCTACAGGCCTGCTATAATAATACCCCTGTATGTAGTCTGCACCAAGATTTCTTATTTTCTCAAGTTCTTCTTTTGTTTCTACACCCTCTGCACATATCTTAGTTCCCATTTCATGTGCCATTTTAATAATAAAGCCAACTAGTATACTGTTATTATCGTTGTTATGGATATCTGTCACAAAAGATCTGTCAACCTTTAATATTCCAAACATCCTATCTTTCATATATTCAAAATTAGAGTATCCCGTTCCAAAATCATCGATTGCAAGTAAAAAGCCATTACTTACAAAATCATCAAGCACTCTTTTAACTGCAATATTCGAATCCATCTGAATACTTTCAGTTATTTCCAGGACATAATGGTTATTAGCCGCCTTATGTCTTGATATATTTTCCAGAACATCCTTCTTAACATCACTTTTTATTATCTGCACAAATGAAAGATTTACATGCATGACAAAATCAGGGATTATATCTATACACCTGCTGCAGAATTCCGCTGCCGTATCCACAATCCATCTTCCAAGAGGAATTATAAGTGAGCTTTCCTCAAGCAATGGAATAAAATCAACAGGTGACATGAATCCATACTTTTCGCTGTTCCATCTAATCAGTGCTTCTGCACCTATTATTTTACCTGTTGCAACATTAACTATAGGCTGGTAAAACAGTTCAAAGCCTTTATAATTATCATTTACACAGCTTCTTAATTCATCCTGTATCTGAAGCCTTTTAAGATAAGCTGCATATTCTTTTTCATCATAAAACTCAAAACGGTTCTTGCCATTAAGTTTTGCTGAATGCAACGCAAATCTCATCTTCTTTGAAAGTTCTTTAAAAGAATCAGACTGCGAGTCAAAAGTACATGCACCTGCTGATATATTAAAGAACACCGCATAGCCTCTGTCACTTATGGTTTTATCTATATATGTCCTTATCTGCTTATAAAGCTGGCGCGCATTTTCAGCTATATCGCCGCTTACATCAAGCATTAATACTGCATATTCATCACCCTTCATTCTGTAGACCTTAAACGATTGTGCAGAAGCCTCTTTTAACAAAACAGATGAAAGCATTGAAAGCACTTCATCGCCAGCCTGAGAGCCATATTTTTCATTTATTTCTTTAAAATTGTCAATACCTATAAGCATTCCATATCCAGTGTGAGTTTCATTTCTGATGCGCGAATTATACTCTTCCTCGAAAACAGATTCTGTATACAAGCCAGTTATATTATCGTATCTGTTTTTCTTTCCTATTTCAGCCACACGGCCTATCATATAATTAATGTTATTTTTACGGACAAGCACACCTCTGCAGCTTATCCATACATAGCCATTTTTTTTTGACCTCCAGCGGTATTCCATGTCATGTTTCTTTATGATACCATTCTGAAGATCACTTATATTGTTAAAAACAGCTTCATAATCATCAGGATATATAACATCCTTTAGTCTCATTCCAGCATTTTCAAACTCAGCACATTCAAGTGCAAATGTATCCGTTACTCTTTTACTGTATATTGCATGATCATTGCTAAGATCATATATATAAATATAATCATCTGTACATTCATCAATAAAAGACAGAAAATTCTTCCAGTCTTCTATATCAGCGTCAATCTGTTCCATACTGCTTCCCCCATTCTGTATAATACAACCATATAATCGTATGAATATTACATAAACGCCCTTTATTTACATTACTTTCTGACCTGACCGTTACCATATATTATATATTTGCCCGTAGTCAGCGCTTCAAGACCCATAGGTCCTCTTGCATGTATCTTCTGTGTACTTATGCCTATTTCTGCCCCAAAGCCAAACTCATAACCATCTGTGAATCTGGTAGATGCATTTACATATACACACGCTGCATCTATTTCATTAAGGAACTTCTGTGCATTTGCATAATCCTTAGTTATAATAGCTTCTGAATGCCCCGTATTATATCTGTTTATGTGTTCAATAGCAGCATCAATACTATCAACAACCTTCATAGAAATAATATAGTCTAGATACTCACGTCCCCAGTCCTCATCAGAGGCTGCAACAATTCTGTCATCTATGCTTTGAGCTGTTTCATCACCACGGATTTCTACATTCTTAGTCTTTAACCTGTCTACTATCACAGGAATTGCAGCTTCTGCGATTTTACTGTTAATAACAAGCGATTCACATGCATTACATACTCCGATTCTCTGTGTTTTAGCATTGTAGATAATATCAACCGCCATATTTATATCCGCATATTCATCTACGTATATATGACAGTTTCCAGTTCCAGTTTCTATAACAGGAACCGTACTGTTGTTAACAACATTCTTTATAAGTCCTGCTCCACCTCTTGGGATGATAACATCAACATACTCATTCATATGCATAAGCTCATCTACATATTTTCTATCTGTATCAGTTATATAAGATATAACCGCAGGATTGATGCCTTCCTTTTTTAAAACATCTGTTATAACATTAACTATAGCTATGTTTGAATTAACAGAGTCGCTCCCGCCTCTTAATATACACGCATTTGCTGACTTAAAGCACAATCCAAATGCATCTGCTGTAACATTAGGTCTTGATTCATATATTATAGCCACAACACCAAGCGGTACTGTTTTTTTGCCTATCATAAGACCATTAGGTCTTGTTTTCATTGATTTTATCTCACCTATAGGATCGTCAAGTCCGGCAAGCACCCTTAGTCCGTCTGCCATCCCTTCTATTCTTGCATCCGAAAGTAAAAGTCTGTCAAGAAGAGCTGTACTCATGCCATTCTTTCTGCCATTGACAATATCAGTCTCATTGGCCTCCTTTATGTAATCGGCACTTTTTATAAGTGCATCTGCAACCTTATTCAGAGCATTATTTCTTTCTGTTATCCCTAATCTGGCAAGTTCTTTTGATGCAGCCTCTGCCTCTCTGCCTATAATCTTTAAATCTTTCATACCTACCTCACTTCAAACAATTATAAATCAATTAATAATACGTTTTTCTGTAATTATTTTATCTGGTTTTATATCAAATTCTTCTGACATAATGTGTTCGACGATCTGATAATCAAAGCATATTGCAGTTTTGTAAAAATCAGACATATGCTGCTGTAAATATCTGTCATAGAACCCACCACCATATCCTATTCTGTTCTTTTGTGTATCAAAAGCTATTCCAGGCATAACTAATAATCCATCATTAAGTGATGCGTAATCATCACTTACTGGTTCCATGATTCCCATATATCCTGGTGCAAGATCCTGGTAACTTTTTATTTTCACGAATTCCATATATTTTACATCTTTATCTTTAAACACCTTTGGGACATATACGTTTTTTCCAGCTTTTATACTTTGTTTTATCAGTATGTCAGTTCTTACTTCCTGATTATAACTTACATAAACCAGTATATTATCACTATTGATATATTCATCCGATGTTATAAGCTGATTAATTATAGCCTCACTAAGAGAAGCAATATCCGTATCAGACATAGATTTTTTTATTTCCGATATATACGCTCTTATTTCACTTTTCGTCTGCATTATTTTTCATCTTTTCTTCATGTCTTTTCTTTACATCTATAATTGAGCCATCTGGATTCTTGATTTTAATAGTATCTAAAGTGCCTTTCAGATTACTACGGAATGCTTCAATATACTCTTTTCTTAACTTGATCTGTTCCTGTGCTTCTTCTTTTGTCAATCCTTCAGCCTTTGATTTGTGATAAAGCTCATTAATTCTGTTAATTGTGTCCTGTGTTACCATATCCACCATCCTTATAATACTACATTGTAAACACTAATAAATCTTCGCCATTGATAATACATGTTTTAAATTCTGCCTTTTTTTTAAGAAGAACATGCTGTATATCAGGAAACTTATATGCTTCTATATATTCAGAATTTTTTTTAATAAATGGTATGCCTCTCTTTATTCTAGTCACAAGGATAACATCATTAATAACATACCGTATTTTCATATCAGGCGGCATCTTATATTCCTCTTTCTGTGTGTTAAGATTAACAAGATACATTGCTTCCTTATCTTTTTTTATTGTGTAAGGATTATCATTAATTACATATGTGTAATTAAGATCCGATGCTTCCTTTATGTCATTATTAATTCTGATCTGTTTTATTTTATTTTCAAAATCATATAATACAACTTCCTCAGACATAGTAAACATATTAAACTTTGAATATATAACCCTGTTACCTGAACGTTTCATATATGCAAATGTTTTTTTACTATCAGCACTATCAAGTACTTCCATCGTTATTTCGGCCGGATTCAGCATCATTTCTGATACAAACTGTCTTGTATTAACCACAACAATACATTCATAATCATCCTTAATAATATCTTCCGATAAACCATCTGTATTTTTTATGCCTGCATTATAAACATCTGTATTATTTAAGCTTGTATTATTTATATCAGAAACAAAGCTTTTGGTCTTTCCAAACTTAAAAACACAGCTGTTTCCTTCAAGTGGAATAATATTATATAAGCCACATCTGCTAAGCAGCGAGCCCTTTACTGATATATCCTTATCGACACTGAAATCTCTTAATTTTACTGAATGTACAGTGCTATCATCACGTCCGATTTCTTCAATAATAACAAAATCATATTCAAGAACATATATATGAATACTTACCTCCTCTAAATGTTTTATTATATCAATCGGATACCTGTAAACAAGACTGCTTTCGTTATCATCGAATGAATATCTGTACAAGAGAATATCCATTCTTGCATCTGTAAGCTGTTCAGCTGAAACAAAGAAAAGATAGTCGTGCATATTATGCGCATACTGTATATCTGCAATATTATATTTTTTGATTTCAGGAGAAATCTCGTACTTTTCGTTCGTTGTTGAATTCAGAATGTACATTTTCTTTCCTATAAAATCAAGAAATCTGTAGTTGTCATCTGTCATCTGTAATACAAGACCATTGCTTATAGATGAAAAAACTGCGTCTTCTGAATTTCTGATAAGCTTAATGTCCATCGACACCTCCTGATGCTAATCTATAAGTCCAACAAGATCAAAATTCTGCTTTTTATCACTGACAAACAATGTTCCAACATCTTCACCAGCCATAATACCTGTGATGTTATCTATATTGTTTCCATTTGCTATAACCATATCCGCTCCTGAACTTGTTGCTATTCTTGCTGCTATAAGCTTAGTTGCCATACCACCTGTTCCGACACTGCTTCCAGATGTAGTTTTACCCATATCAAGAAGATTGTCATCTATTTTATCTACCTGATCAATAAACTTTGCATCAGGGTTTGAGTTAGGATCATCTGTATACAATCCATCAATATCTGATAATAATATAAGCATGTCAGCTCCTACTATAGATGTAACTATCGCTGAAAGTCTGTCATTATCACCAAATGTCTGTACCTGCTTTATCTCATAAGTAGACACTGTATCATTCTCATTTACTATAGGGATTGCACCTAACTTTAATAGCTCATTAAACGTATTTTCTGCATTCTTCCTGCTTGTGTCATTCACAACCGTAGTCTTTGTCATAAGCACCTGTGCTGCTATTGCACTATACTCAGCAAATATTTTCTGGTAAACCATCATAAGTTTAGCCTGTCCTATGGCAGCACATGCCTGTTTAACCGGCAGTTCATCCGGTCTTTCATGTAATCCTATAGCTGTCCTTCCTACCGCTATAGCACCAGATGATACAAGTATCACATCTTTGCCGGAATTCTTAAGATCAACCAATGTCCTTACAAGCTTTTCTATCTTTCTTAAGTTTAACCTTCCTGTGTCTTTATGCATCAAAGAAGATGAACCTATCTTTATTACTATTCTTTTTCTATTGCGAATCTCTTCTCTCGCACTCATCTTAATTCCTCGTTCCCTATAATACAAAATCTATTTCATGGGTAACAGTGATAAATTTATCCAGCTACCATTTAAACATTGCTTTTTATTTTACTATAATTTCAATCAGCTATCAAGCGCAAAGCTATATTTTCTGAAACCTTTATGCCATCTACAGCTGCTGATGTTATACCACCTGCATAACCCGCTCCTTCACCACAAGGATACAATCCATGGCAGCCTGCTGATACAAGTTCATCATTTCTTGTTATTCTGACAGGACTTGATGTCCTGCTTTCAACACCTGCAAACAATGCCTCGTCCATGTCAAAGCCTTTAATATACCGGTCACAGCCTGTTACACCCTCACTTATAGCTTCTGCTATATAATCAGGCAGTATACTTCTTACATTAGTCAGCTTATATTCTCCCTTTATGCACGGACTTACTGCACCAAGTGATGTTGATGCTGTATTTTCCTTGAAATCGCCAAGAAGCTGTACGGGTATTTTTCCTTCACCAGCAATATATGCAGCAGCTTCCAGTTTTCTTTGAAACTTAACACCATCAAGAGTCCCATAGCCATAATCCTCAGGAGTTACTGTGACTATCATGGCACTGTTAGCATTAGACGAATCTCTTCCTGAATAGCTCATGCCATTAACAGCAAGCATATTCTTTTCTGAGCTTGCATTTACAACATATCCACCAGGACACATACAAAATGAGTACACTCCTCTCTCCCTGCCTGTACAGACTGACTTATAAGTCACCTTATAATCTGCTGCTGGAAGATTATATATATTATTTCCATATGCATTATTGTTAATAAACTCTTGTGGATGCATGATTCTTAGACCAACTGCAAAAGCTTTAGGCTCCATAATAATCTTTTTATCATAAAGCATGGCAAATGTATCCCTTGCACTATGTCCTATGGCAAGGCACACATTTTTACATTTTCTTATAAACTCCTTACCTGATGAAGAATCATATATTGTTATACTTCTAACATGTTTATTTTCAATTTCGATATCCTTCATTTTATGTCTGAAATATATATCCGCACCTAATGATTCACAGTATTCTCTTATGTTTTTTACAACAACAGCTAAAACATCCGTTCCGATATGCGGCTTATTAGAACATAATATGTCAGCATCTGCACCAAATCTGACAAATGTTTCAAGCACATCTCTTATTCTTCCAGTCGGGTCTTTAATAACTGTATTAAGCTTACCATCAGAAAATGTTCCAGCGCCGCCCTCTCCAAACTGCACATTGGATTCTGTATCAAGTTCTCCCCTATCCCAGAATGTACTGACCTTTTTTTGTCTTACATCAACACTGTCTCCACGTTCATATATAACTGGTTTCATGCCTGCTTCTGAAAGTTTCAAGGCCGCAAACATGCCTGCAGGTCCAAACCCGATAATAACAGGTCGTTCCTCCTCACTTATATGTCTTTTAACATCACTGCCTGATACTGGAAATTCATATATACTTTTTTCAACATACATCACATTTGGATTCTTTTTTAAGAATTTCTTTAAATCAATGTTATTTCCATTTTTTGATATTTTCTTTACATCAACGCTGTAAACATACATAATATAGGGCTTATGTCTGGCATCTATAGATCTTTTTACAACATCATATTCTATCTGGTATTCATTTTTTAATCCCAGTGTTTTCTTCAGCATCAATAAGAGCTGTTCTTTACTATGATCTGGCTTTAACTTAAGATTATTTACTCTTAATACATGTTCCTGTTTCAATTATCTGCACCTTTCCTTTATATAACGTCTGACTCCATCAGCTGCTGCCTTTCCAGAGCTCCATGCCCACTGAAGATTATATCCTCCACATCTGCCATCAACATCAAGCACCTCACCCGCAAAAAAGACACCTGCTACCCTAAGCGACTGCATATCTGATGATGAAACCGCTTTTAAATCAACACCTCCCTGACATATCTGACCATTTTCAAAGCCTTTATTATCGACTATATGTACATTGAAATGCTTCATATTCTCGAGTAATTTCTGTAATTTAGATATTTTCAGTTCTGATACGCGGCTTGCTGCATCAATATTACATTTTCTACTCACCATAGTAACAAGCTTTTTATTAACTATTCCTTCAAAAAACTGTTCAACAGTCTTATATCCTTCCTGTTTAACCATATATGAAAGTATATATTCCATTTCCTTATCATCAATATCAGGCAGCATATCTATACATACATGCACATCTTTTTTTTCATAAAGTGCTTTTACTGCGTATCTGCTTATCTGAAAAACTGGTATACCTGATATTCCATAATCTGTATACTGGATTTCTCCTGTATCCTCTGATATTTTTATACCATCTATGTATATTTCTATCTTTCCCTGGCTTCTTACTCCGGCAGCTATTCTATAAAGCTCCTTTTCATCTCCTATAAGCTGTACTAATGCCGGAAGCGGTTTTATCACCTTTATCCCAAGTTTTTTTATAAGCTCATATCCCGAACCATCAGAGCCAGTCTTTGGAGCTGCCTTTGAGCCTGTTGCAAAAACAACTGTATCTGCTATATAATCAATCCCCTCACATTCTATAAGAAACTTATCCTTCATATCAGCAGACAATTTAACAACATTTTTTATTATAACATTTGTATGGATACTCACTTTTTTATTTTCAAGCTCCAGCCGTAATGCATTCTGTAAAGAAGACGCAGTCATTGAAAGTGGATACACATACCCATTCTTTTCTTTATGGTATATTCCTATCCCTTTAAAGAAGTCGAGTACAGCATCTACATTAAATCTGTTTATTACATCCATGACCCACTTCGTGTCTTTATTCTGGTACATTGTTTCATCCATGTTAAGGTTTGTAAAATTACATTTTCCATTACCAGTCTGTAATATTTTTGTACCTATTCTTGAAGTATGTTCAAGGATGCACGTTTCTATTCCATATCCTGCAAGAGTAATGGCAGCCATCATTCCAGCTGCCCCTCCACCTATAATTATACATTCATGTTCTTTCTTCATGTTCTACGCTCATTCCTGTCTTTTTTACTTAAGTCTGTTAACTGCTGTATGCCTGTAAGAATTCGTACAATTCATCTTCCCCGTAAAGCTCTATTCCTGTCTTTAATAGTTCTTTTTTATCGTGCGGAAGATTATCTGTATTTATCAGTGCATAATCAAAAAATTTCTGCACTTCTTTATCAGCATCAGAAAAACATTTATATATAGCTATACCATCACCTATATCTTTGATAATATACTTCTGCGGAATCATCTTTTCTGGCTCATTATTAATAACAGCCTCCTGTCCGGCTTCTTTATAAGATTCATCTGATATTTCCTGTTTGTTATCTTTGTATTCACTTTGTCCTGTTGCATACATACCACCAGAACCAGAATTTCCATCATTATTTTTTTCTTTTTTTATTCCTGTTGAAGCAAGAATAATAACAAGAACCATAATAACAGCTATAACCATGCACACAGATATTACATTTCTTCTACTCATCATTATGATATACTCTCCTTCATAATGGTAAGTATTAGCATATATTTACAAAATATACATTAAAGTTTAAATGCATATGGCAGCAGGGCATTAATATCATAAGAATATATCCCATCTTTATCCTCTGTAATTATCCTTTCATCCCCATGGAAGAACTCACTCATGACCTGTCTGCATATACCACAAGGATAAGTTTTCTCTCCAGAAGATGAAACAACTGCTATCCTATCAAAGTCAGAATGTCCTTCACTTACAGCCTTGAATATAGCTGTTCTTTCCGCACAGTTTGATGCACCAAATGAAGAATTCTCTATATTACATCCTGTAAACACACTACCATCCTTCATAAGCACACATGCTCCAACTGCAAAGTGTGAATATGGTGAATATGAATATTTCATAGCATTTTTTGCCATATCTAATAACTGTCTGTCAGTATACATATATTCCACCTTCTTACTATTTCATATGCTTCCTTTGCGTTCATTATATCATCTTGTTATGCCAAGATTATCAAGCACAGCTCTTTGTTTAGCCTCCATAACACTGCTTTCTTCTTCAGTCATATGGTCATAACCAAAAAGATGCATCATACTATGTGCTACAAGAAATGCAAGTTCTCTTGTAGGTGTATGTCCATATTTTTCAGCTTGTTCAATAACCTTTTCAACTGATACAACTATATCTCCAAGCATAAGTTCACCTGTATCAGGATTAAAATAATCCTCTGTATTTGTATCAAACTCTTCCTCTAAAGAATCAAAATCAGATGGTTTATCATAATTAATCATTGGAAATGATAATACATCAGTTGCTCTGTCTACCTGCCTGAATTCTTTGTTAATTTCATGAATAGCCTCATTATCAGTAAGTGTTACATTCACCTCAACCTCATATGGACATTTTTCATATGTAACTGCTTCATCAATAACCTTATTAATTATATCTTCATAATCAAGCTCAAGCTTTTTTTGTGTTTCATATTCTATATTAACTGTCATTTCTTCTGTTCCCCTTCTTTTCCTGTTTTATTTTTCTTTCTCTTTCAGCTCTGTCTGACCGCCTGTTCTGCCTTTCTTCATACTCCTCGTATGCTTTTACAATCTTTTGTACAAGCGGGTGTCTGACAACATCATGGTTAGTCAGCTTAACAAAACCTATCTCATCTACCTTTGACAACACCTTCATAGCTACATCAAGCCCTGATGTGACATCTTTTGGAAGATCCTTTTGTGTCTGGTCACCAGTTACAACAACCTTTGAACCAAAACCTATTCTTGTTAAGAACATCTTCATCTGTGCCGGCGTTGTATTCTGTGCTTCATCAAGTATTATAAATGCATTATCCAGTGTCCGTCCTCTCATATAAGCAAGTGGTGCAACCTCAATAAGGCCTTTTTCCATATTAGCGTTAAAGCTTTCTGCTCCCATAATCTGGAACAGTGCATCATATAAAGGTCTTAAATATGGATCAACCTTACTCTGAAGATCTCCTGGAAGAAAGCCAAGCTTTTCTCCTGCTTCTATAGCCGGTCTTGTAAGGATTATCTTATTAACCTCATTATTCTTAAACGCCTGTATAGCCATAGCCATAGCCAGATATGTTTTACCCGTTCCAGCTGGTCCTATACCAAACACTATCATCTTATCACGAATCTGATCAACATAATTCTTCTGTCCCAATGTTTTAGGTTTTATCGGCTTTCCTGCTATAGTTCTGCATACAGTATCCGAATCTATCTCCAACAGGCTATTTTCTTTATCATCAAAAGAAAGTGATATAGCATAATCGACATTCTGTCTGCTTATCTGGTTTCCACGCCTTGCCAGTTCTGTAAGATTATCAAGGACTCCTTTGGCTCTGTCCACAGCAGTTTTTTCACCAATAAGCTTAACAACACCATCTCTTGCTATAAGGTCAACCTTTAAGCTTCTTTCAATCTCTCTGGCATATTCATCAAACTGGCCAAACACCATACCGCTGTATTCTGCCGGCATATCAACTATAACTTCTATATCACTCATATGTTTATGCTCCATTTCTTTAACTATCTGATATCAGTCTCAGGGTCAACCAGAATCTCAATTTCGCCTGTACACCTGTAATTTTTTTCTGATGCATCTATATTAACACGACAATCTATTATTTGCACTCCTTTTTGTTCAATATGCTTAATATATGTATCAAATCTCTGCTCAAGCAGCTGTCTGCATTCCTTTTCATTCCGTTCTTTTATGATGCAATTATACTCATACTGTGTTTCAAACCCATATGTTATTTTAGTATCTATATGTCCAGGTAAATATAACTTCCTGTTTTCAATTTTACTCTCATATAAAGTTTCTTCCCCAAATGTTATACCAGCTTTCAATTCTCCATATTCATTTCCTATTATTAATCTGTGATTTTTTTCTCCAGTAAATACTTTGTCCTCATATCTGGCATCAATATGATCATCATATGGAATAACCGTTCTTACTAATATATCAGCATCAGAATCAACATATGTTTCTTTCACAACCACTCCCGAATCATCTGTCACCGTAACTATCCCCTCAACAAGAAGCTGATTTACAGATACCGGATCTCCTGAATGTACGACCGGCGTACCTTTTCTTGTTATAATGCTGTATATATCTCCATCATATCTTGAATATATATCTTTTTTTACATCTGTATCATCATATCCACTGCCATCTGCCATAGTATTTCCATCTGCCTTTTCCATAGAATAGTTTTCCTTTATATAAACTATAACTCTTGAACCTTTAACTGCTACGCATGCCCATGTCACATCAAAATCATCCCTTATCTTTTTTTCCAGGGAATCACAATCAATTGTTTTAATAAACTTCGCACAACATATTCCGTTATCTGCCATATATTTTTTTATTGTTTCGTCTGTATATATATGGTTTCCATAACAGTCAATCTCCCATACAAACATCCCAAGCACGCGTAAAACAACGAACATAACAACCATGCCTGTCAGAAATGAATAATGCTTTCTGTATCTGAACAAAAAATATACAGGATAAGCTTTACCTGTAACTTTAATATGTACGTGTGTAAGTCTTATATATTTTCTTAATTTAAAAAAATCTTTTCTTGTCATTCTGACAGTTATGCGGTTTTCATACTTTCCATCGTATTTCATATGAATAAATGTAATATCATCTTTTCTGCATATATTGATGAAACGTCTTATCTCATCACCTTCTATAATAAGTTCTATATAAAATATATATCTGAGATGATTTTTCATACTCCCTCCATCAAGATAATAGCAGTCAAAGACATTAATCGAAAGTAATCTGGACAATCCTGCCTTTTACAGATATTTCATCTGCATCAAGATAACCTATATCCAGGTGTTCTCCCTCTACATATACAATCCCTCTTTTGGTGAGTATCTTCACACATGTATCATTATATTCCATTATAGTTTTAATGTTTTCAATATACATTTCCCGGTTTCCTATTAATGTAAGAACAGGCAGTGATGTTGACATCCCCGGTAATGTCATACAATCCGTTAAAAAAACATCTTTATTATTTTTATCTTGTTTTTTCACACTGACCTTCCATTCCTGCCTGTTAATACCTGGCAAATGATTATATTACAGACAAAATGAATAACTATTAATATATATATAATATATGCCACTTCCATGTAATATATGCACCTAAAAAAATCCCGATGCATCTTATGATACACCGGGATTATAATTTCGCTATAAAAATTAATTGAACTTACGTTTTCTAGCAGCTTCTGACTTCTTCTTACGTCTTACGCTTGGCTTTTCGTAATGTTCTCTTTTACGAATTTCCTGCTGAATGCCTGCCTTTGCGCAGTTTCTCTTGAATCTACGTAATGCGCTATCTAAAGACTCGTTTTCTTTAACGATGACATTTGACATACCTTTTCCTGACCACCCTTCTGTTGCGTAATTGTGCTGGGCAATACATATAGGGTTTTACCTTTACCTAATCGCACAACAAATATTATATCACAGAAAAGCACGAAGTCAACTAATTTTTTAACTTTTTTATTATCTTATAACTGTTCTTCAAGCACATTTGGAGCCTTCTTTAAAAGCTCTGGTATTCCAGCCGGATTCTTTCCTCCTGCCTGTGCCATGTTAGGACGGCCGCCACCGCCGCCACCTACAAGTGATGCAACAGCCTTGATCAGATTGCCTGCATGGGCTCCTTTTGCAACTGCATCATCAGTAGCCATAGCTATCATATTAACCTTATCGCTTCCTATTGCACTTACAACAAGAACAACGCCTGAACCTATTTCGTTCTTAATCTTATCACCAAGGTTACGAAGCTCATTCATGTCTACATTATCAACCTTAGTAGCTACAAACTTAACACCCTTTATCTCAACAACATTATCTGAAACATCTCCAAGTGCATTGTTTGCCAGTTCAGCCTTAAGCTTTTCATTCTCTGAAGATAATGCTTTTATTTCATCGTTCATTGTATGAATTCTTCTGACAAGCTGTACACTTTCTGTCTTAGCAGCCTCACTTGCTTCCTTTACAAGCTTCTCAAGTTCTTCGTAGTACTTAAGGACTCCCTTATCTGTAAGGGCTTCTATTCTTCTTACACCAGCAGCAACACCTGCCTCTGATATAATCTTAAAAAGTCTGATATTAGCTGTATTAGCAACATGTGTACCACCACAGAACTCCTTAGAGAAATCATCAATGCATACAACCCTTACGCTTTCACCATACTTTTCACCAAAGAGCGCCATAGCACCTGTCTTTTTTGCTTCTTCTATAGTCATAATCTTAGTTTCTACAGGTATAGCTTCAACTATCTTTTCATTGACTATATCTTCAACCTTTTTAAGTTCTTCAGCTGTCATGCTCTGGAAATGTGTAAAGTCAAATCTTAATCTTTCAGGATCCACATAAGAGCCTTTCTGCTCAACATGATTGCCAAGAACCATCCTTAAAGCTTTCTGTAAAAGGTGTGTAGCACTATGATTCTTACATGTATCAGCTCTATATTCAGAATCTACTAAAAGAGTAACTGTATCACCAGCTTTAATCATGCCTTTTGTCATAACTCCGACATGACCGATTTTTCCACCCTTAAGTTTTATAGTTGTATCTACCTTGAATTCACCCTCAGGAGATGTAATATAGCCTTTATCGCCTTCCTGTCCACCCATTGTAGCATAGAATACTGTTTCATCAACGATTATAGTTCCCTTATCGCCTTCTGAAAGTGCCTCTACAACATCTTCTTCAGTTGTAAGAACTGTTACCTTTGAATCATTCTTAAGCTTATCGTATCCTACAAACTCACTTGTTATTGCTGGGTCAATCTCGTCATATACGGTAGCATCTGCTCCCATGTAGTTACTTACCTTACGTGCCTTACGTGCCTTTTCTCTCTGCTCGTTCATGCACTTACTAAAGCCTTCTTCATCTATTGTAATGTTCTTTTCTTCTAATATTTCCTTTGTAAGGTCTATTGGGAAACCATAAGTATCATAAAGCTTAAATGTATCCTCTCCTGAAAGCACATTCTTATTCTGTTCTTCAAGAGCCTTTTCCATATCGGCTAATATACTAAGTCCCTGATCAATAGTTTTGTTAAACTTTTCTTCTTCCTCAGAGATAACCTTTGTTATGAACTCTTTCTTTTCTTCAAGTTCAGGATAACCATCCTTAGATCCTTCTATGACTGTTTCACAGAGTTTAGATAAGAACTTGTCCTGAATTCCTAACAATCTTCCATGTCTTGCTGCTCTTCTTAAAAGTCTTCTAAGAACATATCCTCTTCCTTCGTTAGATGGCATAATTCCATCGCTGACCATAAATGTAACGGAACGTATATGATCTGTGATAACTCGGATAGAAACATCCTGTTTTTCATCTTCTTTATATTTTACACCTGCCATTTCGCACACCTTGTTACGAAGTGCCTGTAATGTATCAACATCAAATATAGAATCAACATCCTGAACAACTACTGCAAGTCTTTCAAGACCCATACCAGTATCAATATTCTTCTGGATAAGATCTGTATAATGACCATGTCCATCATTGTTAAACTGTGAAAATACATTGTTCCATACTTCCATATATCTGTCGCAGTCGCATCCCACTGTGCAGCCTGGCTTACCACAACCATACTTTTCACCACGGTCATAGTAAATCTCAGAACATGGACCGCAAGGACCGGCACCATGCTCCCAGAAATTATCTTCCTTACCAAAACGGAATATTCTTTCTGGCGCAATACCTATTTCTTTATTCCATATATCAAAGGCTTCCTCATCATCTTCATATATAGATGGATATAATCTGTTGGCATCAAGTCCTACAACCTCTGTAAGGAATTCCCATGACCAGTGTATAGCTTCTGTCTTGAAATAATCACCAAAAGAGAAATTACCAAGCATTTCAAAAAATGTACCATGTCTTGCTGTCTTACCAACATTCTCAATATCACCAGTTCTGATACACTTCTGGCATGTAGTAACCCTTCTTTTTGGTGGAATCTCCTGTCCTGTGAAATAAGGCTTTAATGGAGCCATACCTGAATTAATAATAAGTAAACTGTTATCATTATGTGGAACGAGCGAAAAGCTCTTCATCTTTAAATGTCCCTTGCTCTCAAAGAAATCAAGATATAATCTTCTTAATTCATTAACACCTCTGTACTGCACTTTAATTATCCTCCTGTTTAGCTGCCTTTTTAGCATCTAATCCTTTTCTTATCTTACCGCCGGCAAATACTGCAAGAACTAAAAGTCCAAGCATAACAATGAACTTTGCCGCTTCGAATATAATCTCTGAAACTAATGTAAGTCCTATCATAATTCTTCCTTTCTGCTACTGCCGGCTTCGCAGCAGCTACAAACAACTTAGTATTTTATCATAGCTTATATCAATTTTCAACTCATAACAAACTAGCAATTCCATTTTCCATTTTCAAGAAAATATCTGGCACTATTTTCTGCTGCATTTATAATGTCACTGTTATAGCCTATTGTTTTTAACAGCTTTATTGCATTTCTTGTTGTTGCCGGACCTGAATATAGTTTAAAATCAAATATAACCTCATCATCTGTAACCTTCTCCTGGAAATGATAATTATCATATTGACCACTAAGAAGTGTAGTAAGCTCAATATCATGTGTTGCAGCAAAAACAAGAGCCTTACTTGCACTGACACTCTTTAATATCTCCGATGATGCAGCAATTCTTTCAACTGTATTAGTACCACGAAGCACTTCATCAACAAACATAAGAACAGGATGTCCTTCTTTGTTAACAGCATCCAGTATTCTTTTAAGCGATTTTATTTCAACTATATAATAACTGTTTGAATTACTAAGATCATCACGCAAAGCCATTGATGAATATATCCTGTATACAGGAGCTTTGTAATAATCAGATACACTTGTATATATAGTCTGTGACAAAAGCGCATTAACCGCTATTGTCTTAAGAAATGTTGATTTTCCGGATGCATTAGAGCCTGTCAGCAAAACATTATGCTTTGTACTTATAGAATTGGCAACAGGCTTCTTTATAAGCGGATGATATACATTTTTTACTTCAAGCTGCATATCACTATCATTCTTAAATTCTGGTATGCACCATGCATCAAGCATATTTCTAAAAGATGCTATTGCAATAGATGATTCTATAAATCCCAGAGTGTCTATAAGCTCATATATACACTTTTCTTTATCATGAAAAAGCTTTATAAGGTTGTTAAACTTAATAAGGTCTGCATGTGTAAGCATTCTAAGATAATCAAGTGCCATTTCCATGATAGAGCCATCAACATTTCCAGTTTCAAGCAGCCATGACCTTTTCATTATATCAGATAAATCTTGTGTTATATTTTTAAGCTTAACATTGTACTCTTCAAGAAAATCAACATTAAGTGCAGTTATTTTTCCAGCACCCATCATAAGCTTAACTATATGGTTGACACATATAAAATATCTGTCAACGCCAGCTTTGAATTTATAATATGTTATTATTGAAAAAGCGACTGCTGCAATACACAGCCATATTCCTATAACAGGATTTATAACACACGTAAAAACTATTGCTGCAACCAAAAATAACAATGAAGCATAATGAAGTGCATTGCTTTTTTTATCAAGCCCCACAACAACATCACAATAATCACTAATAGATATGTGCTTTGCCCTTCCTATCCAGACAAATATTTTTTGAAGTTCAAGCCTCTTTGATGCATTTTTATCTATGGCAGTGGCAAGCCTATCAAGTTTTTTTAATGACTCCATATCAGCATCTGGCTGTCTTAACATTCTGTATAAATATTCCTGTCCGGCTGATGAATTAGTATTATTCATCATACGGAATATATCATCCATGCCAAGATCATTCCATGTTATATCATCTATAGAATTCTCATTGGCATTTCTTTTAAAGTAATGTGATATACATTCGTAATCATCACCAGTATACTTTCTTTGTGCTGGTTTTCCCCATCCATTTTTCAGTTTATTAATAATAGCATTCTGTTTTCTTTTATTATTTGTTATTGTAACATATACAGCTACAAAAACCACCATTACAAAAAATACAATTATCTGCATACTTGACTTGTCCATTATTTCCCTCCTTGAACACAGGATAATACTGCGGTTTCAAGTGAAAGCTTTATCATATCATCAAAACCCTCCTGACGCTCTTTAACCGACAGCGACTCACCATTAAGAAGATTATCACTTATTGTAAACATGGCAAGGGCTCTCTTTGAAAGTCTTGCTGCATTCATATATAATGCTGCCGATTCCATCTCTACCGCAAGGACATTCATTTTACTCCACGATTTATTATATTCAGTATTATCATTATAAAAAACATCTGTAGATACTACATTACCTACCTCTGTCCATATGCCATATAACCCTGCCTGTTCATAGGCTGTATGCAAAAGTCCAAAGTCTGCTATGGGCGCATACAATCCTGGAAGGCGGTACTGCATTGCATAATTAGAATCTGTACATGTTCCCATAGCAAGTACTATATCTCTTAAATCCACCTTATCAGATATAGTTCCAGCTGAACCTATTCTTATTATGGTATCAACATCATAAAACTTAAATAATTCATAACTGTAAATACCCATTGAAGGCATTCCCATCCCGCTCGCCATAACCGATAATTCCACATCTTTATATATGCCAGTGTAACCATATATATTCCGCACTGAATTGAATTTTCTGACATTATCAAGATAAGTTTCTGCAATATATTCAGCTCTTAAAGGATCACCCGGCATAATTACTGTTCTGGCTATATCTCCTATCTTAGCCGTATTATGTGGTGTAGCCATATTACTAATATTTCCTCCTTAATACATTTAAACAAAGGCTGTATTCTGCCATAACATCAATACGTTTATGTCACTTTCAAGCTATATGCAATGCAACAGACCTTAACGTACAGACATGCAGAAAAACAGCCTGTTATTAACCTTTATATCTATTTTCCTTCATATTTTATGACAGAATCAACATTATAACCTGTGAGCTTTTCTCTGCCATCAAGTCCCTCAAGTTCGATAAGAAATACTATTTTCACTACAACTCCTCCCAGTCTTTCAATAAGTTTTATGATAGCTTCTGTAGTACCGCCTGTTGCAATAAGGTCATCTATTATAACAACCTTCTGTCCTGGCTTTATAGCATCCTTATGCATTTCAAGAGTTGCAGTTCCATATTCAAGTGAATAATCCTCTGATATAGTTTCACAAGGAAGCTTACCCGGTTTTCTTACTGGAACAAAACCCTTGCCGTTAGCATATGCAACTGGTACACCAAATATAAAGCCTCGTGATTCTGGTCCTGCAACTATATCATAATCAACATCCTTAAGTAAATCATTCATGCCATCTATAGCAAGCTTTAATCCCTCCGGGCTCTGTATAACCGATGTTATATCCCTGAATATAATCCCCTTTTCTGGAAAATCCGGAATGTTTCTTACGTAATCTTCTACTTTTTTCATATTATCCTCCATTCTTGCGCTGCTTCTTTGCGCATCTCAAGTTTGTGCGAAGCACAAATCTTGCGTGTGAAAAATCTTATTTTTCACACTATCCTCCTATAGAACAGGCAGAATTCCACTTATCATTTATAAGTACATTATTTACAACTCATTTTATCAGATTCATCATATACAATCAAGCATTTATCTATACAATCAGACATACAAGCCCGGAATTTTCATTCATTACCTTTTCTATCGTTTCACTTATTTTATCCATATTTTCTTTTGTTATATTATGAGTTTTTTCATATATACCATCATCCACAATCTGTTCAATCGTTTTTCCAAATATGCTTGTGTCCCATATACCATCAGGATTGTCATTCGTGCTCTTCTTTATATAGTCAATCAGGTCATCTGCCTGTTTTTTTGTTCCAACTATTGGTGCAATTTCTATATTTATCTGAGTTTTAAGCAGATTTACCGAAGGTACTCTTGCTTTTATTCTCACACCATACTTATTTCCATTTTTTATAACAACTGGTTCATCAAGTTCTATCGCATTTCTTACAGGTGTTACTACGCCAAAGCCTGACAGATTAACCTGTGACATGGCCTCTCCTATGCCCTCATACTCCTTTTTCCTTATAGACAGGTCTCTTATTATGCTTACAAGTTCATATTCGTTACGGATGCTGGTTCCTGTAAGTTCACTTAATATATCATAATATATCCCCTGACTCATATCATAATCCACACTTACTACGCCTTCTGCCATGTTTACATCACTTATTGTAAGCTGTTTTATGTATTCATTATCATTATTATATTCATAATTATCTGCATCTTTTATAGTATTAACATCATTAAGCATCTGATGTGCCACCTGACAAAGTTCCTTTCTCAGCCAGTGTTTTGATGGCAGAACCTGTGTCCATGCTGGCGTATTAAAATCTATTTCTTTGACCGGGAATTCTTTAAGGATACTTTCAAATATCCTGTTTACATCCTCCTGCTTTAGCTGATCACAATTAACCGGCATAACTGAAACATCATATTTCTCTGTCATATCAGCTGCCAGTCTGCTTGTTTCCTTTGAATAAGGTTTAACACTGTTTAGCAGGACAACGAAAGGTTTGCTTATCTGTTTAAGCTCATTTATAGTCTTTTCTTCTGCAGGAATATAATCTTTCCTGTCTATCCCCGTTATACTTCCATCAGTTGTTACCACTATACCAATCGTAGAATGTTCTGTAATCACCTTTTTAGTACCTGTTTCAGCCGCCTTGGAAAACGGTATCTCCTCGTTATTCCATGGAGTTTTAACCATTCTTTCAACACCATTTTCCATGTGTCCGTTAGCACCTTCTATCATATATCCGACACAATCAACCATCCTTACTTTAACACTTATTCCATCAAATGGTGTTATAAGTGCAGCCTCTTTTGGTATAAACTTTGGTTCTGTCGTCATAATAGTGGTTCCCCCGGATGCCTGTGGCAGTTCATCTGTAGCTCTTTTCTTTTCATTTTCATCCTGCATTACAGGAAGCACACATAATTCCATAAATCTTCTTATAAATGTTGACTTTCCTGTTCTTACTGGTCCTACTACTCCCAGATATATTTCACCATTAGTTCTGTGTTTAATATCGTTATACATATCATAACCAGCATCCGTATATGACGTATTAGCCTCCATAACAAAAACCTCCTGAATATACACTTGTAAATGTATATTCAGGAGGTAATATAATTATGACCATGACATATATTGCTAATCCAGCATAAACTATAAATTATGACTAATAACTAATAAATAATAACTGATTACTAATAACTGATTACTCCAAACTGTGCCAGTGTATAAAATACAAGAATAATAAGAAGCAAAACAGGCGCTATATACTTGACCATCACTCTGTATATAAGCTTTCTTTTAAATGTCTCACCATTCTTTGTTGCTTCATTTATAACATAGTCTGGTTTAGCAAACCATCCGATAAGAATACATGTAAGGAAAGCAACAACCGGAAGGAGCAGACTATTACTTATGAAATCACAAAATGTCAGGAAATCCATACCTAATATTGTAACATGAGCCCATACACCATTGCCCAGCGAACATGGTATTCCAAGTAATACTGAAAATACTATGATTCCTATGCACGCCTTAAGACGGCTTATCCCCAGTCTATCCATAATCATAGATGTTATCGCTTCCATGACTGAAACAGAGCTTGTAAGTGCTGCAAAAAATACAAGAGCGAAAAACAATACTCCAATAATTCTTCCAGCAGCCATCTGTCCAAACACCTTAGGAAGTGTTACAAACATAAGACCCGCACCGCTCGCCTGCGTACCAGCTTCTCCGCTGAATATATATACTGCTGGAACAACCATCATACCAGCAAGAAGTGCTATAGCTGTATCAAATATTTCAATCTGGTTAACTGATTTTACAAGACTCACCTCGTCTTTAGTATATGAACCATAAGTTATCATAATACCCATTGCAAGACTCATTGAGTAAAACATCTGTCCCATTGCCGCACATACTGTTTTAAACGAAAACTTGCTAAAATCAGGAAGCAGATAATACTTTATACCATCCTTAGAACCAGGAAGCATTATGACATAAATACATATTACAATCGCAAGCACAATAAGAACTGGCATAAGGAATCTGCTGACATTCTCAATTCCTTTTTCGACTCCTGATATAACTATAATCGAAGTAAGTGCAAGAAAAATTATAAAAAAGACAAGTGGTGCCCATTCCTGACTGACAAAGTTTCCGAAAAACGAATCATTTGCGGCCTCAGTAACCTCTCCCGTTGCAAAAACTGCCACATATTTTGTAACCCAGCCACCTATTACGCAGTAATATGGAAGAATAATAACAGGAATTATGAACGCAATAGGCCCTATAAATCCAAATTTTTTATCAACCTTGCTATATGCTCTTGTAGGACTAAGCTTTGTTTTTCTTCCTATAGCTATCTCTGTTGTCATAAGTGTAAAACCAAATGTCAACGCAAGTATAATGTATACAAGAATAAATATTCCTCCCCCATATTGCGCTGCCAGATATGGAAATCTCCATAAATTACCAAGTCCTACTGCACTTCCGGCAGCAGCAAGAACAAAGCCTACGCCGCCTGTGAAGCTGCCTCTTTCTTTTTTATCCATTATTAATATCCAAACCTTTCTATATTTATCTATTCATCAAACTCTGCAAGAACATAGTAGCCCCTGCTCGTCTCTCCAACTTCTTTTACAACCCCATGCCTTGACTTTAATCTGTCTGGTGTTGAATAATTCCCAGACATTGCCACCGCAGGTTCTATCGTATAATAATAGCTGCTTGGAAGCTTTCCTTCAGTTATATCTACCTCATCACCCGGCTTAACAAGATTAGGCCGGCTCATAGTAAACTCCATCTGTCTCATAATACCTCCATTCTTGCGCTGCTTCTTTGCGCATTTCAAGTTTGTGCGAAGCACAAATCTTGCGTGTGAACTTACAGATTGATTTTTTCAAGACATTTGATAGTATATTCATCAAGCTTGCTGTTTAGAGCTGACTGCTGTTCTTTGCTTATATTTATCACACCATCCGCAATACTTTTTGCGGACTCTGAGGCTTCCTTTAACGTCTTAGCATCTGTGTAAATATCAGCTATTCCGAAATCAAAATCACCACTTTGCCTTATCCCAAAGAAATCTCCCGGACCACGCAGCTTTAAATCTTCCTCTGCAATCCTGAATCCATCGTTAGACTTGTTCAGTATCTCAAGCCTCTGCTTTATCTGTTTTGATTTAGCTGATGTTACAAATATACAATATGACTGATATCTGCCACGTCCAACTCTTCCTCTTAGCTGATGAAGCTGTGCAAGCCCAAAGCGTTCCGAATTCTCAACCATCATGACTGTGCTGTTAGGCACATTAACACCAACCTCTATAACAGTTGTTGATACAAGAACATCTGTATCTCCATTCATAAACTTTTCCATTTTCTCATTTTTTTCAGATGCTTTCATCCTGCCATGAAGATAATCAATCCTTGCATCAGGTATAGCCTCTTTTAACTTCTGTGAATAATCAATCACATTTTCCGCTTCAATATTCTCACTATCCTCAACCATAGGACATATAACATAGCATTGGCGTCCTTCCTTTATCTGCCTGCTAATGAATGTGTATGCTTTAGTTCTATACGATGTATCAACAACACAATTCTTTATTGGCAGCCTGTCAGAAGGAAGTTCATCTATAATCGATATATCAAGATCACCATAAAGTATAATAGCCAATGTTCTTGGTATAGGAGTAGCACTCATGACAATAATATGTGGATTCTCTCCTTTATCAGAAAACATTTTTCTTTGATTAACCCCGAATCTATGCTGCTCATCTGTTATCACAAGCGCAAGCTTCTTATATATAACCTTTTCCTGGATAAGTGCATGTGTACCAACTACTATATCAAGCTCTCCTGTCTCAAGCTGTACATACACTTTTTTCTTTTCTCTTAGTGTCATAGAACCAGTCAGCAGACCAACTTTAAGTTCTATACCTGATTTATAAAAAAGCTCTGTCATTGACTCAAATTGCTGCTTTGCAAGAACCTCTGTCGGTACCATCATTGCAGCCTGGCATCCTGCGTATGCAGTATTCATGAGTGCCAGTATGGCAATTATAGTTTTTCCTGACCCAACATCTCCCTGGATAAGCCTGCTCGTAACATGTTTTCCTGCCATATCAGCTTTTATTTCTTCCCATGTCCGCAGCTGTGCGTTAGTCAGTGTATACGGCAGCCTGCTTATAAATTCATCTGTACGTTTATCATTATTAATTATATATGAATTAGGAATACGCTCATTAGCTGACTTTAGATTCATGGTTGCAAGAACAAAAAGGAAAAACTCTTCAAAGGCTATCCTGTGTCTGGCTTGTATATAATTCTCCATTGAATCTGGAAAATGTATATTATGCATAGCTTTATTATGTTCAAGAAGTCCATATTTATCCATAATCACATCTGGAATGAACTCATGCTCCATTCCAACTGCATATTCATCTATCGCCTGCCTGACAGCCTTTGTAACTACCTTGTTAGACAGTCCTTTTGTCAACGGATATACCGGTGACATACTGTTCTTTATTTCTGCATAAGCTGCCATGGTATATATATCAGGATGCTCTAATGCATATTCTCCATTCTTTACAACAATTCTCCCCCTGAAAATATAATGCATGCCAACACGTAGTTTTGACTTCAAAAAAAGCGAATTATACCATAAACATTTTATAGTATCCATATTTTCATCTTTCACAACTACTGATATTATACTTTTCCGTTCTCCACCATATATCTTAGGACTTGCCACTACTGTTGCTTCAACTGCAGCAACCATCTTTTCACTACTGCCTAGCGAATTAATAAAAACAGGCTCCTCATACACAATATAATCTCTTGGATATAATCTTACGAGATCCTCTACCGTATATACAGAAAGCCTGTTAAGATTCATTGCAGTCTTAGTCCCTATTCCTTTTAATTGTGTAATATCCATACATCAACCTCGGATAATAGTCTTTGACGTGTAATATTTTGTTTATTCTACAGATACGATATAATAATATACCGGCTGTCCACCATACTGAAGTTCAACATCAACACCATCAAACTTTTCTTCTATCTTGTATACTAACTCTTCTGCCTTGTTTTCGTCGATATCTTCACCATAATATACACTTATAAGCTCAGATTCATCATCAACAAACTCAGAAAGCATATCTATAAGTGTATCATCCATATCCGTACCTACAGAAGCAAGCCCATTGTCTCCAAGTCCAAGATAATTGTCTTTTTTAATTTCCTTACCATCAATAGATGTATCTCTTACTGCATATGTGAGCTGTCCAGACTTAACTGTCGAAAGTGATTCAAGCATAGCCTTCTCGTTTTCATCTGCTGATCTTGTAAGCTCAAAATTAATCATAGCTGTTATACCCTGAGGGATAGTCTTTGTTGGTATAACAATAAGCTTTTTATCCTCTATAATAGATGCAGCCTGGTTAGAGGCAAGAATAATATTGCTGTTATTAGGAAGCACAAATATTGTATCTGCATTAATCTTATCTGCTGCATTAAGAATATCTTCTGTTGAAGGATTCATAGTCTGTCCACCCTGAATAACTTCATCAACACCAAGACCCTTAAATATCTCTGCTAATCCTTCACCTGCCGCTATAGTTATAAAACCAAAGTCCTTCTTAGGTGCATTCTTAGGTTTTTCATCCTCATGCTTTTTCATTGCATCTGCTGCAACTGCTGACTGATATTCAGACTGTGCAATAACCTTCTGATTATGCTCTTCCCTCATGTTGTCAACCTTCATCTTTGTAAGCTGTCCATATTCAAGACCCTTCTCAAAAGCCTGTCCTGGATGATTAGTATGAACATGCACCTTAACGATATCATCAAGATTAACACATACTATTGAATCACCTATAGAAGAAAGAAACTTTTTAAATTCTGCTTCTGTATTTTCGTTAAATGGTTTTTCAAGCATGATAATAAATTCAGTACAGTATCCAAACTTAATATCTGCATTATCAATAGCAGCACCTTTGCCTGGCATACTCGAACCAGCTTTAAATTCTGCATTAGGCTCTGTTATTGTAAAATCTGTAACCTTGCCTGTGAGTGCATCAAGCATACCTCTTAACACTACTACAAGTCCCTGTCCGCCTGAATCAACAACTCCTGCTTCTTTTAATACTGGAAGCATATCTGGTGTCTTTGAAAGGACTTCTTCTGCATATTCTATGATAAGAGTTAAAGCCTTTTCCATATCAGTGATAGATTCCGCAACCTGTGCAGCCTTATCTGAAACACCTTTGGCAACCGTAAGGATAGTTCCTTCCTTTGGCTTCATAACAGCCTTATAAGCTGTTTCTGTAGCTCTCACTGTTGCAACAGCAAGTGTCTTTACAGTTATTTCCTTAACCTGTGACATTTCTTTAGTGAATCCTCTAAGAAGCTGTGAAAGAATAACACCCGAATTACCTCTGGCGCCTCTTAGCGATCCTGTTGATATTGCTTTAGCAAGATTCTCCATAGTTGGATTTACAATAGAACTCACTTCCTTAGCCGCTGACATAATAGTAAGTGTCATATTAGTACCTGTATCACCATCTGGTACAGGGAATACATTCAGATCATTAATCCATTCTTTCTTTGATTCAAGATTCTTAGCGCCTGCAAGAAACATCTTCTGCACAAGTGCTGCATCTATAGTAGTAATAGCCACTTTATTCCTCCATTCCGCCATAATAAAGGCTTGTAAATAATTCTATACTAATCAATTAATCTATAACACGCACACCTTCTACATATATGTTAATCTTCTTAATCTCAAGGCCTGTGCATTCAGATACTTTGTATTTTACATTTTCAATAAGATTATCTGCAACCGTTGAAATACATACTCCATAAGAAACGATAACATGGAAATCAATCTCTATCCTGTTATCACTATCTATATCAACCTTAATGCCTCTTGTAAGACTGTCTCCCTTTAACAGCTTTACAAGTCCATCCTTCATACTTACAGCTGCCATTCCGACAATGCCAAAACACTCAACTGCAGTTGAACCAGCATACTGGGCAACAACCTCACTTGAGATAGATACTTTACCTAACTTATTATTCAATATTCCATTCATATCTAGCCTCCATACTGCGACTTGTATTTTAAGGAACCTACGCGAATCTACCGCAGAAAGTCCACGCAGTCAGACTTTCCTCGCATTATGGAAAATAATTTCTCATATAATCTGCGAATTCCGATTTAATCATGTATATATTATACTATCAAAGCTAAAATAAATAAAGTGAATCACGCAATTTTATTAAACTGGGCAATTCACTTTAATGTACTGATATAAATTTTCGAAAATTAATAGCATTAGGCACGCTCAACTTTACCTGAACGTAAGCAAGAAGTACAAACATACATCTTCTTTGTTGCTCCATTAACCTTAACTCTAACAGACTTAACGTTAGAATTCCAAATCTTATTAGATCTTCTATGAGAATGACTCACTGCATTACCAAAGTGAGCACCTTTTTCGCAAACTGCACATTTAGCCATATCAATTACACCTCCTTACCGGTATTCGGTATTGGGTAAAATTACCCACAACAGAACATATTGTATCAGAACACAATATATTTTGCAACACTTTTTTTTAGAAAATTTATATTCTGTCAATGGCAGAACATATTATATCCTACAAGAATCAATATAATAATAATAGATATGCATAAAAACAAGTTATCTGCAAGAAGCAGCGCTATTATCATGCCAACAGCAATCCAGAATATAATAAATCCAAGCATCCGGCACATTTTAATCCCCCACACAATTTATAAAATGTCTAATCCTGGTTAAAAGCATAGTAGTATACCACAGATTTCCATACTAAAATATATGTTATTTTTTTATATATATAACCTGCAGTCTCATATAAAAATGCTTGGAACAAATGCCAAAATGCTTATTATTGCAAAATACAATCAATCTTCCTTTGAAACATCTCCGATGGCTTCATCTATATCATCATCCATCTTAACATCACCAAATCTGCCAGTTATTTTATCAACAACATCAGGAACCATATCCAGTATCTTAGTAACTGTATCCTGATTTTTGATATTAACAAGCTTTGTCGCACCATTCTGTATTACAAGAACAGCACTTGGCGACATTTTTGCAGTCATGACTCCACCTGCATTATTCTTTTTATCACCTGCAAAAGCTCCGGCACCAACGCCAAATGAAACATCACATAATGGTAAAATTATAGTATCCTTCACATGCACAGCTTCACCAACAACTGTCTTCGCTGATATAAACGAATCCATCCCCTTAAAAAGTGATGCAACGGTTGTATCAAAACTGTTCTTATTATTCTCTGCCATATACACTCCTCCATTCTATCTTTTAAATACCAGTTTCCGAAATCTGTCATTCCTGTATACACGAAACGCTATAAGCAGAAGCTTGTATATCCTTATTCTGCCTTTTAAATATATGCTTCCCTCTATTATTTCCTGTTCAAAATCCGGGGTTATATTCATATCTATGCCGATAAATCCGTAAAATATTGAGGCATAGACAAGGATTTTGCCAGTAATATAAGGATCCTCACACCCATAATGAATATTAATATCCTGCTTAACAGGTTTAATTTCATGAAGAAGAAGCTTAAACTGTTCAAGCAGGAATCTGAACATTTCTTTATTTGGCTCATCTTCAATCGCAGTTTTTATTTCATCAATTTTTGCTTTAAGCGTATCCTTTGTTTTTATAGCCTTTATGGTTTTAAGCTTTATTTTTTTTAATATATTCTTAGCTTTATCTATCAATACAGCTATTCTGCCATCTGTGTTTTCTTCTTTTTTCCGCTGTCCGTTTTGAGCTTCATCAGGCTTTTTAGCTGTTTTTTGTGTAGACCCAGTCTCCGGTTTTGCTATAGTTTTCTTTACCAGTGTCTCATTTTTTTTCGTTACTGATTCCGTGGCTGCTACACTGTCATGTTCATGATAAACATTTTCTTTTTTTTCTTCATCAAAAACATTCTTTTCTTTTTTATGCTTTGGCTTTTTTTCAACTTTCGGGGGTTTATTCCCAGCTTGACTATCCTGCTGTTTATTGCTGTCATATAACGTAAAAAACAAAGCCTTAACCCTGATATCAGATTCTTTATCATAAGACATATTTATTCTCAAAAGATTAAAAAGCCATCCAACATGCAGCTTTCCCTTAAAATGCCCATGATAATCTGCTAAAATCCTATACCTGACAGGTACAAAAAGAACTGTGATTACCGCAAGCAGCAACAAACCAGCAATAATAAGAAGAATTATTCCGATAATCTTAAGTATCAATAATAAGATATGCACCAACGAACATTCCTCCTACCGTTTATTTCCAAACTTCAAATATCCGCTTATATCAAAGCCGCCAGTATTGTGATACACCTCATCAATTATATCTCTTACAAGTTCAAGTGCTTCCATGCGTCCTTTTGCTATTCCAACAACATATATATCTTTAAGAACCTTTTTTTCTTTAAAGTGTGTCTGCAACAGCACATTAGCAGAATACACATCAAGTATATTGGAAGGATTCGATGGCAGTGTTATAAGATATGTATCAAATGACAGTCTCTTCTTTACAACACGACCCAAGATCTTATATTTAGCTTTTCTCGCTTCATCGCCCATATATAGTCCTTTATACCACTTCACAATATGCTCCCATAATCCAATCTACTGACCACTAATCAACATTCTTATAACTTCAACAACAGCCTTTTTTTCTGCCTCATCGCTACATTGTATAAGCGAACTGTTAATATAATCCTGTATTTCTTCTGTATTATTAAAAAATACAGGAAGCATTGATAATACCGATGCCATCACAGCCCGTCTTACACATACCTCTTTTGATGCAAACAGTTCATCAAGTTCTTTTATAAACCTTTCTGCAACAGAATCGGCATATGAATCAGCAGGTATCTCTTCAAAATATTCCTTAGGCGCTATATCTACAAAATCACTTCCAGATTGTAATTTCTGAATAACATCCAGATCTTTATACATATCAAGCATAGACATATCAGCCAGCTTTTCTTTAAGGTTTCCGAAAGCATACTGTGTAGCAAAATCAGCTGACATAATCGCTTCAAGAATATGCTCCTGTTTGCCTTCAAACGCTTCAAAAAGCACTGCTATTTCATCAAGATCCTGTTCATCCTCAAAAACAGCCTTTGACTTTCTTATAATATCTTTTGATGCATTCACCTCATTGCTATCTCCAATTGTATTATTGTCAGATAATATAATTGTATACAGATCATTTACTATCTGTGCAAGAAGAACATATATATCAGCTGCATCAGCCATCTTTTCTGTTGCAATATCCAAAGCACCTTTAAGTCTTGTATATCCGGCCTGGTCGAGATTTTTATAGTCAGCCTTATCAAGTGTTACATATATATCATGCATATCCGTAAAAAAGCTGTTATCCATATCTGCCCTGCCAAGCATGGCACTTGTACTCAACGAATAATAAAAATCGTCTATTGTCTGCTTCTGTGCGCCATGATAAAGGGTGAATGCATCGCTTATATGGTCATAAAATCTTCCTTTTGACATTCTTACAGGAAGCTGCCCTACTACATCCGATATTCTGGCATTAATAGACACGTTATCCTTATCAGAGAATATATAATGCATAATATCATTAGTCATATATGTATTATAGTATTCCTCATCAAATACGCTGTCATCATATCTATGTTCAACCCTGTTTAAGACATGCTCATACACCTTGAACTTATCAACATAATCTGTAACACTCTCCATTATGCTTATAATCTGGTTTCTAAGATTCTCTATTCTTTCTACAAGCATACTTCTTTCTGCCACAGATGAATCTATAGAAGACAGTTCTATAACCTCATTCACGCCTTGAAATATCTCCAAGAAATGCTCATCATCTATTTCGTTATCTTTAATCATATTAAGAATCGTATAATAATTCATAGATAACTTAATATAAGCAAGACCATTATAAAGGGAAGTCAAACCTTTTCCATATTTTTCAAGATTCTCTTCAAGATTTTTTCCTTTTGTTATTTCACTAGCAATATACCCTAAATTCTTCATATACCTTTTCCTGTATTCTTATTTATCGCCATGGACCATATGCATATGCTTTTAATACCACACAATCCATGACACAATTATTTTATTTTACTTAAGATTAAGCTTATCAAGTGCATCGCAGAAATCAAATGTAGCAAAATAATCCTTAGGTGTTTCTGCCCTTCTGATCATCTGTACATCACCATTTTCCTTAAGAAGAAGTTCTGCTGATCTTAACTTTCCATTGTACTGGTAACCCATTGAGAAGCCGTGGGCTCCTGTATCATGAATAATAAGATAGTCACCCATATCAATCTTTGGAAGCATTCTGTCTATCGCAAACTTATCACTATTCTCACAAAGTGATCCAGTTACATCATACTTATGGTCACAAGGTGCATCTTCCTTTCCAGCAACCGTAATATGATGATATGCTCCATATATAGCAGGTCTCATAAGGTTAGCAGCGCAGGCATCAACACCAATATACTCCTTGTATATATGCTTTTCGTGAATAGCCTTTGTAACAAGACAGCCATATGGTGCAAGCATAAATCTTCCAAGCTCTGTATATATAGCAACATCACCCATTCCAGCAGGTGTAAGCACTTCATCATACACCTTATGCACACCCTCACCTATAACTGCAATATCGTTAGGTGTCTGCTCTGGCTTATATGCAACACCAACACCACCTGAAAGATTAATAAACTTAATATCTGCACCAGTTTTATCTCTTAACTCTACAGCAAGCTCAAAAAGAATCTTTGCAAGTGTTGGATAATACTCGTTAGACACAGTATTACTTGCAAGGAAGGAATGAATACCGAAATGCTTAACTCCCTTACTCTTTAATATCTTAAAGGCTTCTATAATCTGATCATGTGTCATACCATACTTTGCATCGCCAGGATTATCCATAATCGAAGTACCAAGCTGGAAATATCCACCTGGATTATATCTGCAGCTCATAGTTTCAGGGAACTTTCCATCAAGAATCTTATCAAGAAAATCAATATGTGTTATATCATCAAGATTGATAGTAGCACCTATTTCATTAGCGTATGCATACTCTTCTGCTGGTGTATCATTAGATGAAAACATAATCTCACCCGGCTTATAGTCAAGTGCATAAGCCATCATAAGCTCTGTTTCAGATGCACAGTCAACTCCGCATCCGAATTCCTTTAATATATTTAAAATATATGGGTTAGGAGTTGCTTTAACAGCAAAATATTCTCTATATCCCTTATTCCATGCAAAAGCTTCCTTTAGTCTTCTTGCATTATCCCTTATACCTTTTTCATCATATAAATGATAAGGTGTAGGATATGTCTTATCAATTTCCTTAAGCTGTTGTAATGTTACAAATGTCTTTTTCTTACTCATTTTGCTCTCTCCGTTCTGCGTATTAGCACATATATAAGTACATTTTCATATAATTCTGCTGTATCAAAGCCCTGCTAAAACCAGCAGCATATATTTATCCACGTTGAATTGTATATTAGATACCCTCTTTCGTCAAGTATTATACATTATGCAAAAAGAGAACACCTTATATAACAAGGTGTTCCCGGCATATAATCCATAATATGCAGCATATACTTTTATAACTTTTATAACAAATAATCTGCTATTAATAAATCAGAGATTTCTACAGCCAGTAAATGAAGTAGGTGTTATTCTGACATTTTTTCCATAATCAGCTTCCTTAAGACTGCTGCAGTTAACAAATGCTTCTTCACCTATACTCTCCAGCGTTGAAGGAAATACTACCTTTTCCAGTCTCTGACAGTTCTCAAAAGCATTGGCGCTTATAGCCTTAACCCCTTCTGGGAGTTCTACCTCCACAATATCATCCCTGTTAGCAAAAAGCTCCTCAGGAATAACAGAAAAATCGCTCATATCTATCTCTTTAAATGTTTTATTATATAACTTAACCTTAATTCTGTTGCTCATAATCTCTCCCTCTCTTTCTAATCTTTATTCTATAGTGTTTCTGCTGATTCCTAACATATTAAGAACATTTTTTCCTGAGCCAGTCAATGCTGTCTTATAGTAATTCATAAGCTCATTGTCTGATACAGAAAAAAGCTTTGATAATATAGCTTTATATGTATTCATGACATATTTATAGTCATCATAATCCAGCAGTGTCCTTGTTGTTCTATAACCAGATGAAGTATATGAAGTCCTCTGGCCTGCAACATAAGCTCTGTTAGCAGTTATCTGGCTTCTTAACCTATTCAGTCCATTTTTATTCAAAGACACTGCATCGCTTTGTTCTGATGCAGATGATGAACTAACCATGATCCCTGTATCCTCTACTGCCTCACTTCCTGACATATCTGTTTTAGCCGCTCCGTCTATAGTTCTTGAATCGTTTGATAATACCCCTCCAAGAATATCATTGATCCTGTCTATATAGCGCAGTGTTTCATTATATGGAGGAACACCACCATATCTGCTCACAGCTCCGCTTCCAGCATTATATGCAGCAAGTGCCAGCGACACATTTCCATTATAATCATCAAGAAGATATGCTAACATCTTAGCTCCACCTGTTATATTCTGTCTTGCATCAAACGGATCTTCTACCCCAAGTGACTGGGCTGTTGTTGGCATAAGCTGCATAATTCCCTGTGCACCGCAGCTTGAAACCGCCTCTGTATCAAAATCTGACTCTGCCTTTGCCACAGCTTTTAACAGGTTAAGATCAACACCATATTCGTCAGATACCTCCTTAAATATATCATCCAGTGATTCGCTGCCAGAACTTATCTGATTGATCATGCCATCAAAATCTGTCTGTTGTGTCTGCCTTATATTCTCACCCTGGCTTACAAGATATATATTGCCATCTAAAATATTACCTATTGAACCTACTATCATAATCACCAGTTTCCTTCTCTTTTTAGTTTCCTGTATATTGAATAAGCCTCTGATAATATCTGCTTTTCATTATCAAACTCAAGAAGATGATATGCTTCATGATACTTATAAAACCCAACATCATAAAAATATTCTTCTCTCTGTGGCTTACAGTCATAGCTATCAGCCTCGCATAAATACCAGTAAACACTTTTATCTATATGTCTGCTACCTGCTTTAAAGGCATACTGCGTTTCACCTATATATTCTCTGACCTTAACGCTTGCGCCACTTTCTTCAAGTATTTCTCTTATTGCTGTCTGTTCATGCGTTTCTCCCTTTTCAACAGTTCCTTTAGGAAGAACCCATCCATCATGTGTATTCATATAGTTCCTGTATAACACAAGAATCTTGCCACGGAATATAACAACTCCGCCACAGCTAAATGCTTCCGACATTTTAATCCTCCAATTCATTATACAATGCTGAAATTCTATAATCAAGGCTAACCTCTAGACTAATTACACTTTTTTTCGACACCTTATTCAAAGAATGCATCGAACACAGCTTTAGCTGTGTACTGGGCACTTGAGCCTGAATATCCTCCCTCAAGTACTACGCTTACAGCAATCTGTGGATTTTCTGCTGGTGCAAAACCGACAAACCACGAATGTATATTGTCACTACTGTCATACTGTGCCGAACCTGTTTTACCAGCAGCATTATAAGACGACCATCTCATTGAACTTCCTGTTCCAGAGTCTATAACCTCTTCCATGCATTCTGTCAGATATTCTGCCTCTTCTGCCGACATAAGCTGTTCTATAACTGAAGGTTTATACTGCTTGACTATTCTGCCATATGCATCTTCAATATAATCCACAACATATGGTGTCATCATTTTACCACCATTGGCAACTGTTGAAGCTATCATAAGATTATGCAGAGGACTTATCATTGTCTTTCCCTGTCCAATCGCAGTTTCCTGTGACTCGCTTATTCCTGACTCTTTATTAAGCACAAAAGAGCTCTTATTGTATTCAAATGCAACAGGTATATTTCTGTTAAAAAGGAATGTGTTACACAATTCCCTGAATGATGCATTGTCAAGACCTGCTCCTATATGTGAAAAAGCAGAATTACATGAATTAGCAAATGCTTTTACAAGTGTTTCTGTCTTATGTACGTTGCCATCTGCGCAAGGAATAGTTGTTCCACCTTCTTCATAATCACTTCCACTGCAGGTATATGAAAAATCATCATATGTATTCTTATTCTCTCTCATATACTCAAGGGTAGTCATTATCTTAAACGTCGAACCAGGTGCATACAGCCCCTGTGTTGCCCTGTTAAGTAAAACAGAATCCTTACTGTCATAGCTTATCCATTCATCATAGTCCTCATATACAAGATTCGGATCAAAATCCGGTTTTGAAACCATGGCAAGTATCTTTCCTGTTGAAGGCTCCATGACTATAATAGCTCCTTTATTGCTGCCAAGAGCCCTATATGCTGCTTTCTGTAATGTTGTATCAAGTGTTGTATACACATTATGTCCCTTTGCCTTCTCACCAGTAAGATCTGTCGATATCTGATCAAATATATTGTCTGTTTCCGATAACAAATAATAGTTTTCTGCCAGCTCAACTCCCATCTTTGTCTTTGAATTGTATCCTATAACATGTGAAAACAGCTTTTTTTGTGGATATATGCGAGTTTCAACACCGTTTTCATCAGTATCAGTAGTTGCAAGAAGTGTTCCATCTGCAGAATATATATCACCTCTCACGACTTTTTCTGCCTGATTGTCAACTCTTTTATTATATGGATTATTTATGACATTTTTTGCATCTTTTATATTAAACATACACAAATATATAATCATAATCGCAAAAAGACCAACAAAGATAAAAGATATTATGTTAGTTTCCCTGTTCCTTAAACCCTTTTTGCTGCCTTCCACTATATCTGCCGGTGTACGTCTTTTTTTACTGTTTTTTGGTTTTGTTTTTAACATTTTTTGCTTTTCTGTCATTTTCATACTCACCTTCATCATGTCTCATGTTATACATACCATTAATAAGTGAAAACATCACAAGCGAACTTATGATTGAGCTTCCTCCATAGCTTACAAATGGTAAAGTAACACCTGTCATAGGTATGAGCTTAATAGCTCCTCCAACTGTCAGAAACACCTGAAAACCATATGTAACTCCCAGTCCAACTGCTACAAGCCTGTAAAACAGTGTCTTACATCTTGATGCAATATTCATCATAAGAATAAGATTATTAAGACACACTAACAGCATGGCAATCGAAAAAATCAAACCAAACTCTTCTGTAACAGCCGCAAACATAAAGTCCTTCTCAGCAACAGGTATTTTTTCCGGCATTCCCTGACAGAAGCCATAGCCAAACCATGAGCCCATGCCTATGGAAAACAAAGACTGGCATATCTGGAATCCACTTCCATCAATATTGCTCCACGGATCCTTCCATACTATAAATCTTTTTCTCACATGAGAAAATAACTTATATGCAAGTACTCCTGCTACGCCTCCTGCTGCAAGTCCAGCACCAGTATACAGCACATTTTTAGTTGCAATATACATCATCGAAAGATATACAACAAAGAATATAAGCGCTGCACCAAGATCTGTTGAAAGCACAAGTATTATGACATGTAATGCTGCAAATACAGTAACTATAGCTGTCTGTCTGAAAGTTGTTGCCTTATTAAACATAGATGCAACAAACATAACATATAATATCTTAACGAACTCAGCCGGCTGTACAGATACAGGTCCAAGTGTAAGAACAAGATTAGCTCCATATATTTTATTTCCTAAAAGAACCGCCGTAAGAAGTGCAAGTCCGGCTCCGCAGTATATCCATCCCATCTTTCTAAAGCTTTTAACTGTCTTTAAGAGCCATGGAACTGCAATAGTTAATATTGTTCCTGCAACTGCTATTGCAAACTGTTTAACACATTTCGCATAATCAAGTCTTGCTATCATTACAAAGCCCACTGCCATGAGCATACACATATTATTGACAAGCAGACGTGATGCTTTAGGATAAAAAATCATATATATCATTATAACTACCATGAAATATACAAGCTGGGCAAAATACATGAATATATATTTCATATCATCATAAACAATATACATAATAAGAAAACCAATAAAATGCACAACTACCATTATAATATTCTGTGTAATATATATTGTTCCTCTTTTTTCCTCATTTCTAATGACCGCGCCCCTGTAAGCTGCCAACGCATAAAACGCCATAAGAAATGCCAGTACATACTTAGATAACTCCAAACAAACTGACTGCATATTAATTAACTCCTCTATAAAAATGACCTTTATAGTCTATATCAGACTTATTATTAAGAATATTGCGTATCTGTTCTTCGCTTTCATTATCGAATTCGTATCTGTACGAGCTTACAGACATATCATCAAGCACATCTTCTTTTGACAAATCAAATGCACCCGCTCTGGTTACAGTATAACAGAAACTGCATACGCTTTTAACAATATACTCCCTGTCTGTATTCTGCTTTAACAAGGTTTCTTTATTTTTTTTATCACATTTTCCATATGTTTTTCTTACACATTGCTTAGAAACCATCAACGGTGCCCTGCCATATACTATAAGCTCACTGCCTTTTCCACATACACTTTTTAACTCCGATGCATTAAGCTCATATGGCAATGTGTATTCTTTCATATTAAGGCCTGCATTTTCCAAAATATCTTTTAATTCATTTTTTGCATATGTATTAAAAATATAAAGACCAGCATCTGTTATTATATCATAACAATTTCTGTTATTTTTTAAAGATAGTTTTTTTCTTTCAGCAAGTAAACCTGCCTCTTCAAGATTTCTTACAAGATATCCTTTAACCTTACCTTCAAAATGAGTATCCACATAATCAAACAGACTGCATAAAAGTTCATGATTATCCTGCGTTAATATATACGGAAGTCCAATATAAAGCTCTATATCAGAAGCTGCTGCTGCTTTTCCTAACGCTTTGGAAAACTCATCTTCATCACGATAAAATATATCAAAGTCAATATATACTCTCTTTACATTTTCCGTCATAAGAACTGTATCAAGATGCTGCACATTATATAAATATACACTTTTAAAACATTCTTTTTCTTTATGCTGCACCCCATCCTGTTTATATGAATCATTTATTTCTTCTGTAGCAGTTATTTTACAGCTTCTTTGATGCACTTCTATAAGCTTTTTATCAAGCTGCAAAAGAGCCTCCCTTCGAAGCTTTTTTATCTCACTGACTGGCATAAATATATCACTATCTATAACAACTTCTACCTGTCCAGCTATATAACCGGTCTGTCCCATCATTAAAAGCTTGTTCTTAATGTTTTCTTTAGTTGCTGCCTGTTTTGATGCCTGCTGTACTTCTTCACCATAAACAGTCACATAAACATCCTTACTGCTTATTGTAAGTTCCGCTTTTTCTCCCTTTAAAGCCTTAAAATAAATATCGACAGAAATACATGTATTGCAATCAACATAGCTTTTTTTAACCAGCTCAGTCAGATATGCATTTTTCATTCTGTTAAGCACTTTTCCAACGGCAAGATCATACTTTTTAGGAAGATTAACCACCATAGTCTGACCTTTTTTTATATCACTTCCACTTTCAAAGCTATGTTCCTTATCGATTTCAAAAACGTCCTGACGGTTAATATCTGTCAGTGCCTTAAATGTAATCTTTCCTTTTACGTTAGACACAACCTGAAGTGCTTTTACACCCCAGTGGTTTGGTCTGGTAAGTGCCATCATATCTCTTCCCTTGCCGGTGTCATAAAAACCAGTAGTAAACGCTCCTCTGTTATATATATCACAAAGCTGCTCTATATCCTTATCAGAAACTTTATATCCTTTTCTGCCATTAGCGATATATTTATCTACATACTTTCTATATATGGAAGTCACATAAGCTGCATAAGTTACATTCTTCATTCTGCCTTCTATTTTAAGTGAATACACTCCTGCATCTATAACATCAGGAAGTATCTTCAGCGCACACATATCTTTCGGACTTAGTGCATATTTTTCATCCTGATTATTTATTATGTTCTGCCCGTCATACACTTTATATGGCAAACGGCATGGCTGGGCACAACGCCCCCTGTTTCCACTACGTCCACCATTAAAGCTGCTCATAAGACACTGTCCTGAATAGCAGTAACACATAGCACCATGGACAAAGCTTTCAATCTCCATATCAGGATATGCTTCATGAAGTTTTTTTATTTCTCCCAATGTCATTTCTCTTGATGTTACGACCCTTACTGCACCAGCTTTATATAAAAGACCAGCACCCTCTACACCTGTCTGTGTCATCTGTGTACTGGCATGTATATCCATATCAGGAAAATTCTGCCTTATAAGCCTCATAACTCCAAGATCCTGGACTATGACAGCATCAAGTCCCCTTTCATAAAACGGGGCAATATAATCAATCAATTGTCCTTCTATTTCATTCTGCTTAAGAAGTGTATTGACAGTAAGATATATATGTCTGTCCAGCTTATGCGCATAATCAAGTGCCTCAAACATTTCCTCCTGGTTAAGATTTCCTGCATATGCCCTTGCCCCAAACATATCGCCACCAAGATATACAGCATCCGCACCTGCATTAATAACAGCCTTGCATATATCTAACGATCCTGCTGGCGCTAATACCTCTACTACTTTACCAGCATTATTGTATCCGCCTTTATTATCCATATATGTATAATATCCGGTCATCTTTCTTCCTCACTTCTTATACTCAAAATGTAAAATAGGACTGCAGGTATATATCCCCAGTCCCCTTTATGTATATATTACTTTCTTGAATCTTCAAGCTCAGTTTCAAGCTTAACTATATTATTCTGAAGCTTGCTTATTTTGTCTTTTAATTCTTCTATCTGCTTATCTGCTGCCTCAGCCTTTATCTGTTCAGCTATAAGCTCATGCTTCAGATTATATATTTCTTTATCTTTGTTTTCTATTTCCAACGAAAGATTATCTCCAAGCTTTTTGGCCTTAAAGTAATCATCCGCAATATTAAGATACATAAGATTAGAACGCACCTCTGCTGACTGTCTTCTAAATCCATCATCTTTAGTAAATTCAGCTAACTTGTTATTAATATATGAAGCTATTTTCTGAAGATATTCCTCACTTTCATAGCCTCCCAAAGTAAATACCTTACCGCCTATAATTACTTCCGTTGTATTCTTTGATGACATAGCATCCTCCTGACATAACATATATTAGTGATGCAAAGCTTTCTGCCCCATATGGTCATTATGATTTCTTCATGACACATCATATATTAAAGTATACAATAACTACTCTTTTAGTTCAATACCAAGATTTGCATAAGCCTTTCTCGTTGCCATTCTTCCTCTTGGTGTCCTGTTCAGATATCCATTCTGTATAAGATAAGGTTCATACACATCTTCAAGTGTACCAGAATCCTCTCCTATTGATGCAGAAAGTGTCTCTATTCCAACCGGTCCTCCTTCAAACTTATTAATAATAGTTGAAAGAATAAGCCTGTCATTTCTATCAAGACCCTCTTTATCAACATCAAGAAGATCAAGGGCATAGTCAGCCACTGCTTTTGTTATATTACCATCATACTTAACCTGCGCAAAATCTCTTACCCTTTTTAACAGCCTGTTGGCAAGTCTTGGGGTTCCTCTTGACCTTCTGGCAAGCTCATAAGCCCCTTCCTCATCTATGTTCACACCAAGAACCGCTGCAGATCTGACTATTATTTTCTTTAATTCATCATGTGTATAAAATTCAAGATGATTAACAACTCCAAACCTGTCCCTCAAAGGTGCCGACAGCAAGCCTGCTCTTGTTGTTGCTCCTACCAGCGTAAACCTTGGAAGCTCAAGTCTTATAGATCTTGCCGTCGCTCCTTTTCCTATCATTATATCTATCTCGTAATCCTCCATCGCCGGATATAAAACTTCCTCTACCTGCCTGTTAAGACGATGTATCTCATCGACAAACAATATGTCACCTTCTGCAAGATTGTTAAGAATCGCAGCCATTTCACCTGGTTTTTCTATAGCCGGACCAGATGTAACCTTTATATTAACTCCCATTTCATTGGCTATAATACCAGCAAGTGTCGTTTTTCCAAGTCCTGGAGGTCCATAGAAAAGTACATGGTCAAGTGAATCTCCTCTTTCCTTTGCTGCCTCTATATACACTTTAAGATTTCTTTTTACCTTTTCCTGTCCCACATAATCCTCAAGATGTAACGGACGAAGCGAGTTTTCGACCTTTGCATCTTCTGCAAGAATCTCTGTTGATATTATTCTTCTTTCCATATTCTTTTCTCACCTCTCATTATCCCTGGCTTTAAGCTCACACATCAGTATACATATGACTCTACATTATAGCCAGACCCTTAAGTGCCTCTTTTAATATCTGCTCTGAATTCTTATTCTGGATATTTTCAACTTTTTTGACAGCCGCTATGGCATCCTTACTGCTATATCCTAAAGATACTAAAGCCTCCACCGCTTCGTTCATAACGATAACTGTGTTATCCTGTACTGTATTTTTTTTGTTATTATTGTTAACGGCCATTTCAAATGCATCCTCAAGCCTTAACTTATCTTTTAATTCTATAATAAGCTTCTGGGCTGTTTTAGCACCAACGCCAGGACAACTCTTTATCAGATTAACATCATCTGACAAAACAGCAAAACGTAAATCATCTGTACTTATTGCTGATAATATTCCAAGAGCGCCCTTAGGACCTATTCCGTTTACATTAAGAAGCAGTTTAAACACTTCAAGTTCATCCTTTGAAAGAAAACCAAAAATCTGCATTGCATCCTCTCGTACGTGAAGATATGTATATATTCTGACCATATCTCCAACTGGTGGGAGACTATCTATAGTCATAGCCGATGTTTTGATATTAAAGCCTATACCATTATTCTCGATGACAACGGTATCAGCTGATATTTCTGCAACTTCTCCTATTATATATGAAAGCATAACTTTTTCCTATCTATAATAATTATCATTTTAAAACCATCAACAAATCACGAATCACTGCGCTGCATACCAAGACAATGATTAATAAACTGCTGGGCTGTTCTTCCTGATATACCACCGTGGCTTAATTCCCACTTGTTAGCTTCTGCCATGAGTTCATCATCTGTCATATCAAGCCCACTCTTTCTTGCCAGTCCTATTACAATATCATAATATTCCTTATTAGAAGGCTTTGAATAGCATATCTGACATCCGAATCTGTTTACAAGAGACATCTTCTCTTCTATTGTATCTGACCTGTGAAGACCGTTTGTTGTCTCCATATCATTTCTATCATTCCATGTTTCTTTAATAAGATGTCTTCTGTTAGATGTTGCATATATAAGTATATTATCAGGCTTTGTTTCAACTCCGCCTTCTATAACTGCCTTAAGGAACTTATATTCAATCTCAAACTCTTCAAATGAAAGATCATCCATATATATAATAAACTTATAATTTCTATTCTTAATACTTGCAATGACATTGGAAAGATCCTTGAACTGGTGCTTGTATATCTCTATCATACGAAGTCCCTGGTCATAGTACTGGTTAACAATAGCCTTTATACTTGTTGACTTACCTGTACCACTATCACCAAAGAGTAATGCATTGTTTGCCTTTCTTCCCTGAACAAAGTTCTCTGTGTTTTCAACAAGCTTCTGCTTCTGTATTTCATATCCAATAAGATCATCTAAAACAACCTTATCCATATTATTGATTGGATGGAATACAAGACCATCCTTTTCATCACTTGATATTCTGAATGCCTTATTGAGACCAAACATACCAACGCCAAATGCTTTGTAGAATTCTGTCACCTCATCAAAGAATTCATTCTCATTCTTAGTTCTTTCAAGCCTGCTGCTAAGCTCCCTTACCTTTTCACTTACATTTTTATTATACATAAGCTCTTTTTTTACAATAGCTTTATAATTGGAAATGATAGAAAAGCAATCGATTCCCAGCTTTTCTTCTATTTCACTGAAATCATAATGGAAAAGATTGTAAAACACCTTAAAATCATTTCTGGCAAATATGTTGACACTTCCGTCATTAGCACCAACCTTTTCACATGTTATACTGAATGGATTCTCATTTGTAATAAGGAAGTATGTAAGGTAATTATGCCAGAGATTGTTATCAAAGCCATAATCAGTTGCCACCTCCAGAATTCTTTTAATCTGTGTATATATATCTGTAATAAGCTCTTCTTTTGATGACAAATTATTATCAAAACGATTGAATATATCCGCCATTGATGATAAAATACTATTGTTGTCAAGATTACCATACATTATTAATTTTGATATTTCCTTATACATAACTTGTTATTTCCTTTCAGAATTATTAATTTTATATAATATATCTTAAATATGCGTTGCATTCAAGAATTAATGCTGTATCATATATAATAACATACAAAGTATGAATTTTGTCAATTTTTTTAGAATTATTAGTCAATTTAACTATTGACACCTAACAAACTAATGATATAATCTGTAAAGAACTTTGCAAAAGTTTGTAAAAGTTTTAACAGGCTTTTATCTTTTATATTTAGTGAGGATTTCAAATGAAAATCGTATCAGATGTCAATGCAGTTTTATACATATTATTAACTCTGTTTTATTTCTATCAGGGTGTATACGTACTAATTGCTTTGATTGGAAAAAAGAAAAAAAATAACATAAAAGAAGATAATGCGGCACTTCACAAGTACGCATTCATTATTGCTGCACGAAATGAGAATGCTGTTATCGGTAATCTGATCGACAGCATAAAGAACCAGAACTATCCTAAAGAACTTATTGATGTTATTGTTGTTGCAGACAACTGTACAGACAATACCGCTGAAATATCGCGCCAGCACGGTGCTATAGTATATGAACGTTTCAACAACATACTTGTTGGTAAGGGTTATGCCATGGACTATGTCTTTAATAAGATAAAAGAAGAACATGGTGACTATACATGCTATGATGGTTACTTTGTATTTGATGCAGATAATGTTATTGATGTTAACTATGTCAAAGAGATGAATAAGGTGTTTGACAGTGGCTATAAGGTTGTAACAAGCTATCGTAATTCCAAGAACTATGATACCAACTGGATTACTGCCGGCTACTCTCTCTGGTTTATAAGAGAAGCCAAGTACCTTAACAATCCACGTATGATGATTAAAACAAGTTGTGCAGTATCCGGAACAGGATATCTTGTTGATAGTTCAATTATCAAAAAGAACAATGGATGGAAATGCAACCTTCTTACTGAAGATATTGAATTTACCGTTACTAATATTCTTAATGGTGAAAAAGTTGGATACTGTGGAAACGCCATGTTCTATGATGAACAGCCTACTACCTTCAGGCAATCCTGGAATCAGCGCATGCGCTGGACAAAGGGATTTTATCAGGTATTATTTAAGTACGGCAAGGATTTATTTATAACAATGTTCAAGGAAAAAAGAATGTTTGTATCATGTTATGATATGATTATGACTCTTGCTCCTGCAACATTACTTACACTTGGAACTATTCTTTTGAATGTTGTTTTACTTTTATGCAGTGGTTTTAACCCTGTACTTTTCAAGCAGATATTTTGTCCTACTATAGCAGCTATACTTTTCGGTTTCTTTAACTTCTATATGATGTTACTTGTTATCGGACTTATAACTCTTATAACCGAATGGAAAAAGATTCTTGCACCTGGAAGAAAAAAGATAATGTATCTTTTCTCTTTCCCACTATTTATAGCTACATATATTCCAATCAGTATAGTAGCTCTGTTTAAAAAGGTTGAATGGAAGCCTATTCCACATACTGTTGTAAAGACTATTGATGATTTATCTATGCCACAGTATAAAGAATGAATATAATTATACATATAAAACATAGTTGGTTTTCAAAATAAAAAACATTGCTGTTTTAACTGACAGCAATGTTTTTTTATTCATACAATATGTATGGATTATCTTTTGTTCTCATATTATATATACTTTCAAGCCATCTTATAACACCAGCCTTAGACCTTCCAAATGGTGTTTTATGGCTGCACATGAAATTCTTCGCCTTTACTTTCTTAAGCACCTCTATTTCTTCCTTGAGAATCCCGGTATTATATAAGCTTTGCGAACCCTTATACATTGCATACAATCCATCACCAAGAAAGCAGTATTCATTATTTACCTCCAGTGCTATACTTCCTTTCGCATGACTTGAGGGTAATGGAAACATATGAAGTACTGATTTTCCATCTTCTATATAAACATCATCTTCTATTATGCTCCCAATATGTGTATGCTTATATGTTAATCTTCCCTGGTAAATATTGCAGCAATCAAACTTTTCACATAACTGTGTAATATTTCCTATATGATCCTGATGAAAATGCGATAACACAATATTTACCTTTTTACCGGCTTTTGTGCACTGTAAACCAGAATCACCACTATAATCACAGCATTCTGTCCTGATAAAACATTCTAACACATCTGGTATATCTGGATGGTTTCCAACATCATACAGCCATACCGCATCTTTACTATTTATTATGACAACATTTGCAGATAACGGATTAACTGTCGGCTGTATATATGATATATTATCATCTAATCTGGTAATTCTTAGTTCATCTTTAAACAGACACATTATCTTCTCATCCCCATACCACAGCTCATACCTGTATCATTATCTGGTATCTCAGATATATATCTTGCATTAAATTCTGCATTTACCTCTGATATTTCCTTTTTACCATCTATATAGTCCCTGAAATACTCAAGTAAGTCCATCCCACTACTCTCGCAGCCTTCACACTCTTCCCATTCTTTAACAAGCTGAATTCTTTCTGACTTTGTTGTATCTTTTATTAATATGCTTTTCATCGTATCTACCTCCATTTATTTGATGCTTTTATTTCGCGCTGTTAACATTAATCTCAGTTCACTACTTTCCTTACATGCTTTGCAACTATACCTGATACCACTCCGATTACAACTCCTGTAAACACACCAGAAACTATAAGAACAGGCAGATAGAAAACTATAGCCTCACTTCCCATAATAAATACTGCTGCTATTATCTGTCCTATATTATGCATAACACCTCCGCACACGCTCACACCTATGCATGAAAAGAAATCAAGTTTTTTCATAATTATCATAATCGTAAGACTAAGCGCTGCACCTGATATGCTGAACAAAAAACTGTTAACATTACCAAAAAGAAGTGAGGTCAGTACTATTCTTAACAGGTTAATCACTATAGCTTCCTTAACACCAAGCACATATAGAATCGTAATAACTGCTATATTCGCAACTCCAAGTTTTATACCAGGAACTGGTATTGGAACTGGTATCACGCTTTCTATATAACTGAATATCATGGCAAGTGCTGTAAGCACACCACATAAGGCTATCTTTTTTGTTGATATACGGGTATACATTTATATGCTTCTCCATTTCACTTTGTTTTTATGCTGCATGTATGATTATTTTACTACAGAGTCTATGGAATCGTCATCCGGACTTCCTTTAATCTCTACAACAACTCTGTGTGGAAGACACACTATAGTTTCTCCCACCCTGCTTATTTTACCTGTCTTAACACACAGCTCATCTGGACAGTCAGCCTCCGTCATACTAACCTTTCCATCATTGATTACAACCTTATTCACTCCACCCTGATATCCATTGACCTCGATGGTTGTTTCCCCACTGTTAAGATCCAGTGTCTTAATCACTTTTCCATCAACCTTAATAACCGCATAACTGCCATCTTTTTTAACGGTATAATTAATAATTAAAAATGCTGCCGCAGCTATAATAACCATCGACAGCACCAGAATAATATCTCTTTTTAATCTGACTTTATTATCCAATGCTTTACTCCTTTTATTTGTGACACTCACATTATATAATAGCATTTTATATTAAAGTCAGCAACAACTAACTTCTTAAATCAGCATTAAATCAGTAATCTTATTTACTCATTATTTCTTGCCGTTTTAAACTCTTCTTTTATCTGCTTAAGCAGCTCTGGATCAACAAGCACATCACATATCGAATCTGCAATTATCCTTGCTGCATAACCAATAGCGTCATGTGCCGCCTCACTCTTTCCTGCCTTTAAATAGCTTTCAGAATGTGGCTGTGCATCCTCATCTGTAAATGCAATTCTTATACATGAACCTGGAACTTCATAAAGCACATTTCCAAAGTCTGTAGAACCTGTCTTCTTTCTTGGAGGTGCTATAGCAGGTGCATGCTCATACTCTGCATTTGCCATAAGAAGATCATTAACCTTATGACACACTATCTTACTCTTAAACGGAAGATCCCTTTGGATTTCGTATGTAGTATCTGTCATAAGTGCTGCACCTTTAAGTATATTATAAAATCTCTCAACAACCTCATTAAGATACTTCGTACTGTATGAACGCAGTGTATATTCCGCCACTGTTATATCTGGCACAACATTAGGAGGTCCACCTGCATTACGGATTGTATAATGCATCCTTGTATCATCCTTAACATGTTCCCTTAACATCTCAATAGCATGGAATGAAAGCAATGCCGCATCAAGGGCACTTCTACCCTCTTCAGGACTTATAGCTGCATGGCTTTTAACACCATGAAATGTTACTACAAAATTCTCAAGTGCCATACATTTCTCATCAACAGAAGTACTAGGTGAACCATGTGACATAAATGCAAGATCAAGTTCTTTCATATATCCCTTATCAAGCATAACGATCTTACCACCAAGTGTTTCCTCTGCTGGCGTTCCATATACCACAAGCTCATACGGATAATCTTTAATACATTCTTTTACTGCAACAGCAGCTCCTATTCCTGTCGGTCCCTGAAGATGATGGCCACACGCATGTCCGATTTTTTCAAGAGCATCATACTCTACTAGTATTCCAAGAACAGGACCACCCTCACCATTCTTATAAGATGCCCTGAATGCTGTTTCAAGCCCGGTTCCACGTTCAACTGCAAAACCTTCTTTTTCCAGATATTTACATAACATTTCCGATGTCTTATATTCTTCACCACTTATCTCTGCAAGATCAAATATCGTATCTGACATCTGGCAAAGCTCAGACTTATGTGCATCTATCACTTCACCTAGCTTCTTTTTTATATTATCTGCCATATTTTATAATTACTCCTCTCACGCAATCCCTGATTAATAAAAAGTGCTATGTATAATGTACCTTTAAAAGGCATATCACAACATAACACTTCTTATAACACCTTAATTAATATCCAATCACTAACGCGCCTAACATAAATATACATCCAAGTGCTGTCCATATAAGGAACAGAGGCATCATAAACTTAAGCCACTTGCTATATGGGATCTTGGATACTGCAAGATATCCCATAAGTGATGATGACATAGGAAGTACTGAGTTAGAGAAACCATCACCTAACTGGAATGCAAGTACTGCTGTCTGTCTTGATATACCAACAAGATCTGAAACAGGAACCATAAGTGGCATAGTAACTGCAGCCTGACCTGTTCCTGATACGATTACACAGTTGATAAGTGACTGACAGATAAACATACCTACTGCCTTTATAGAACCTGGAAGGAAATTCACAAGGTTAACTATTCCATATACAATAGTATCAAGAATATGAGCATCACTTAATATAACCTCAACTGTACGTGCAATACCGATTATAAGACATCCAACTACAATACCCTTAGCACCCTCACCAAATTCTTTAGCTATCTTACTTGGTCCATATCCGTAGATTAATCCACAGATTACACCCATGAATATGAAAAGTCCTGACATTTCTTCAAAATACCAGCCCTTCTTTGAAAGACCATATATAAGCAGTCCAAAACCAAGTGCCATAACAACAAGAACACCTATCTGTCTTCCTGTAAGATTATCTGTTACATTATCAAATGTATACTCTTCATCTTCCTTTATTCCATAGATTACGCTCTTTTCAGGATTAGCTGCCACCTTTCTTGCATAGCATATTATATATATACTTGTTGCAGCAATCAGCACTACAAGAACAACAATTCTGTATGCCATACCTGAGAATAATGGTAATTCCGCAATATCCTGTGCAACTCCGACATTGAATGGGTTAAGTATACCTGCTGTAAAACCTACTGCAGCGCCAAGTGCTATCATGGCAGTACCTGTCACCTTGTCAAGGCCAAGAAACAGTGCAAGTGTTATTCCAATAGGAACAAAAATCATAACCTCTGATGACATACCCATTGTAAATCCAAATATAGAGAATAAAGTTAAAAATACGGGTATAACTACATACTTATGCTTTGAAAATGTCTTAGAAAGCTTCTTGCAAAGTGCAGTAAGTGCACCTGTAGAAGTTATAACCTGAAAAGCTCCACCAATTATTAACATAAATGTAATAGTAGATGCTGATTTAACTATACCTGTATATATAGCTTCTGGAATCTTTAACAGATTAAGCGGACTTGATTCAATCCTGTGATAACTTCCTGCCTCAACTAAAGTCTTTCCTGTTGCTGCATCCTTGTATCTTGCAAACTCACCTGCCGGCACAATATAAGTTGCTGCAGCTGCGATAATAATAATCACTACAAGAATTACAAATGTATGCGGCGTTTTCCATTTTTTCTTTTCTTTTGCCTGTGTTTCCATGTGTGAATCCTTTCTTTAAAAAAATACAATTACTCATTTTCATATGCATATATTACAATATCTGCTTTATATGATGTCGGGGTCAAAAGCCCCCGACTTTGATACCTACGAATTGTTCCGTGCTACGCACTCCCACAATTCTCCCCAATATTCGCATATCGTGGGATTATCATCCCACTTTTATGCTCATATCGGGGCGGGTCCCAAGGTCTTTCACCCACCTATGAGCAAGCTCATGTGGGTTTATACCTTTTGACCCTGGTATCTTTATATTTATATATAAATGAGAAATACTTTCAAATTACATATTTATTCTAATATATACTCATTCAAAAGTTAAATTGTATGTTTTTATAAAAAGTATAAATATAATTTATACTTTTGCAGGAATATCACATATGTTTTTATGCATAAATTTTTACTTATAATTAATTCCTGTAAATTCTTTTGTAAGCCTTATCCACTCCATCAGCTCCATACGCTGTTCATCTCCTTTACGAAATGCTGCTGAAAAAGGAATCTTAAGTGTCGGATCTCCGACCTGTAACACGACTGAATCAGATGACAGCTTCATAGCAGAAAGATAACTGTTAAGTGTAAATGCAATACCATACCCCTTCTCAGCAAGACGTATACCTGCATCTATACTGCTTATTTTATAAGTCATCTCTGGTAACACATCCGCATAAAACAGTGCATCCTCTTCAAGCTGTCTTATGCTCTGGTTACTATGCTGAAGAATAAACCGTTCCTTGCTTACCATAGAAAGATCCAGCCATGGATATATACACGTATCCAGCCTTTTCACACTTAGAACTGCCGGGTGAGATTTTGGAAGGACTGCAACAAGGCAGTCCTCATAAATAGTTTCATATGATAACCGCGTATTACTAACACTGTTATATCCAAAAAACATATCAATGTCTCCACTGATAAGCTTTTCTTCAAGATCAGACAAATGTCCATCAACAGCATATACAACTGACTGTGGATACAGCTGATTGAATTCTGTCATAACAGAAGGAAACAATGCTTCCATCTGCCGTACCATATATCCAATCTGCAGCTTAACTGCAACATTCTTTCCTATATCAATCATTCTGTCTTCAAGTTCGAAACATTTCATAGTTATCTCTCTTGCAGACTTTACAAACTCTTCACCAGCATATGTAAGAATCATTCTTCTGCCTTTTCTTTCAAAAAGCTGTATTCCAAGAGAGTTCTCAAGACGTTTAAGCTGGATACTTAACGCTGGCTGTGATAAAAACAACGCATTTGCAGCCTTAGTCAGATTGCCATAGTTTGCAATAGTAAGAACATATTGCATATCTTTTTCTGTTATCATACAGGTCTTCCCTTTCATGTTGACATCTTTTCTTCTGCGCTCATTGTATCTAGAATTTCTTAAGATATCCTGCAAGTAAATCTATAGTCTTTTTACTTTCTGGCAAAAATGGTTCAAACACACTGAATGCATGCGTAAGCCTCTTATCCTTTGGAAAATCTACAAACTCATATTCTTTTCCAGCCTCTGCTAATGCCTTCTCAAAATTTAATGTATACTTTCTTAAGTAATCATTGTGGCTTGTCACAAGCCATACAGGCGCAAGTGACTCTATAAGTTCCTTATTATCTGGGTTCACATACTTACCAAATGCTGACTTTTTATAATTCTTTCCATATAAATACCTTGGAAGAAACATTCCTATCTTATCAAACTTAGTTGTATAAAACATTCCGCTTATAAAGCCAATCGCATTAATATGTAAATCTGAAGGCTTAACACCTGCTGCCTTTGCTATTTTTTTATTATTCTGAATTGCATTGGTATACATAATAAGACACGCACCTCCGCTGTCACCCACCATGTATACGCGCGATTCATCTCCACCATCTGTCCTGATACGCCCACTTATATAATCCATGGCCATAAACACATCCCTGAACTGGTCATATATCATACAATCCGGAATAAGGCGGTATTCTATGCTGTATACAAGAAATCCTTTCTTACACAACAAAGAACAAAAATACTTATTAAAGCCTTTGTTTCCTATGATCAATCCACCACCATGAACATTGATTATCACAGGAAGAACTTCTCCTTCTCTGTCCTTTGGACGATATATATCAAGCTGGTGCGAAGGATTGCCATCTTTGGTATAAGCAATATTTTCTGTATATTCTACACCTTCTGGCATTGTAAGCTTCTTATCTCTTTCAATACATGATAAATCAAAGTCTTTTCTTTGCCTGTAGAACTGTTTTTCCATTATATTTGTCATTGTATTCCTCACGTATAAATCATAATATCGCATATATCTTAACCGATTAATGTCAGGATATCAATAAATATTTTTACATATTCCAAAAACATAAGTAAAAGAATTTAAATATTTTCCATAATTTAAAACATCCTAACAAACCAGCTTACTACGCTCAGCCATAAGCCACTCCACAAGTTTGTCCATGCCCTCACCTGTCCTTGCACTTATTGGCATAATTATAGCATTAGGATTAAGTTCTCTAACATGCTGTGTGAACTTCTGTATATCAAAATCAAACACTTCAAGAGTGTCTATTTTATTTACAAGAATAACATCACACACGGAAAACATAAGTGGATACTTTAGTGGTTTATCATCACCTTCTGGGACTGACAAAATCATTATATTACGATGTGCTCCTGTATCAAATTCAGCCGGACATACAAGATTACCAATGTTTTCAAGAAACAATATATCAATATCATCCACACCATATTCACTTATTGCCTCTGCTGTCATAGTAGCATCAATATGACACAGACCACCATTATGAATCTGCATAGTCTTTACACCTGTTGCATCAGCAACCCTTCTGGCATCAATATCTGACTCAATATCAACATCCATTTCACCTATTCTTAAATCATTCTTAATCATATTGATAAGTCTTGACAACATAGTAGTCTTGCCGCTTCCTGGCGATGACATAATATTAACGAAGAATACATTCTTATCATTTAACATACGACGTGTTTCTTCCGCCTGATTATCATTATGTGAATAAACACTTTCATTTAACTTAATAACTCTGACATCTGACATTTTAATCTCCATTCTTGTACATAATTAAATATAAATTATTTCTTCAATATATTTCCAATCTGATTGCCCATCTGATTCTAAAAGAGAATCAATATATTTTCTATATATTAAAATGCGTCTTTTCATAATTCATTCTCTATATATATTTATCGTTCTTAGATGAAATGTTAACAAGTCCAAATGATATTACAAACAATATTACAACGAATATTAAAAAATAAAATCCACCTATAACATTCTCCATAGTTGCTATAAAATCATATGAACCATGTAAAAGTGCCGGCATTACAACGCTGCATATCCTGAATATCTTAGCACTAAATAACTTTCCACGATTATACTGCTTTCTGGCAAGACCATAGAACACACCCATAAACACACCAAAGCATGCATGTCCCGGAATAGCAGTTACCGCCCTTACTATAGCTGTTGAAAAGCCATATGATAACACATAGTTGATATTTTCCCAAAGTGCAAAACCGAGTGCAACAAATACCGCATATACAACCCCATCATACTTACAGTTAAACTCTGGATTATCCCATGTCTGTTTCTTTAAGAATATATACTTGGAACTTTCCTCTGCTATTGCAACGATTACGAAGTAAAGGATTATCTGATATAGCCACGTATTCTCAGGAACAAAGCATGACAAAAGCCATTCTCCCACCTTTTCTTCTACTAATGCAAGTAAAGTAGATATAATACCTGCCACAACAAGTTTTCTTAAAAGGTAGCCGCTTTCCTTTTCTATCCTGTCCGACCTATATACCTTCACCATAAGAAATACCGCCGGTATAACTGCTGCTAATATTAATATCCAGTTATACATCATAATAGGTTCTAACAAAAAATAAAACATATAATAACTCCTTAAAATATATTCTTTCACAGTAAACTACTTGTAATAGCCACACAGCTCTTTACCATGAAATATGATAAAAGCTAATCACTACACCTCATAAGTATATATCTCACACTTCCTGTTAACAAGCCCATTTTTAAACACCAACACATGTTCTTTATATGTAATTGAGTCCTTTGAGTACATAAATGGCTCTTCTCTATACAATAAACACTCATAGCCCGCTTCCTTATAGATATTCATAGCCTTAAGAGCCTTTTTATGAACATTCTCATACTGTGCTTCTTCTTCACTGCCAAACCGCCTGTTTACATACTTGTCAGCCTCTTTCCTCACATCCATAATAAGCTTATCTACAAAGCTGCTATGCACTTTTCTATGAAACATAACCGCAATAATATTACACTTAAATATGTCCGGGTTTTTCAAATAACTTTCAAGCATATATGCCATGCGCTTATCACAAACATTCTTTGCTGTTTCTATAAGATAATAGGCTGCCTCCGAATATATAGTATCCGGATATGGTACATAATACTTATCCGGAACAGACTTATACTTCTTAATCGGAGGAAAGTCGGCAAGCTGCATAAATATAAGCTCTTTCTTAGTACATGAGCCATTCCCAAGATACCTGTACTTATCCCTTACATCTGCAAGCTGATACTCAAGCTGCCTTAAATACTCATATCCCTTAACCCAGAAATGTCCCATACAGCCATAATTAAAATAATCAGTCCTAATACGAAGATTAGTAAATCTTATTGTAAATATATTCTCTCCACCCTGATTAACTATAAGCATGTATCCATCTGCAAGCTTTTCTATCCCTGCTATCTGGTCACAGTCAATATCCTTATATTCACCTGTCATTACCGAATTCTCAAATACGAAATAGCTTTCAACTGAATCATTCATAAGGTAAGCTGCATATATATCATCCTCACCTTCCATGTGAATAGGTTCAAATACATTAAGTTCAAATACCTGTGCCAGCTTTACAAACTCTTCTGGCATATCCTTTGTCAAGCCGTCAAGATATTCCATATAATAATCTATGTTATCAATCATTATTAAATCCACACCTGTAACTTAATATAATAATGTCATGATTGCCTCATTGCTTGCAATTCACGCAATCATATCTTAATAGTTACTTTTTAATAACTTCTATCAGCAAAATACGCATTTTCTATATATTTCTTAATATCGCCAATATTATCATAATGTGCAAGTGCCCACATAAGCTTCATAGTCAGCGCCTCTGTTGTCATATCACCTGACATAATGACATTTAGTTTGGCCATTGTCTGTCCAACCTCATATACATTAAGGTCTATTCCCTCATATATACACTGTGTTGTTATAACAACTGCAACCCCTGCCTGTATAAGTTCATAAATCTTTCCTGCTATGTTATCGTTATTACCTTCATTTGGAATTCCACCTATGCCAAAACTCTCTATGATAACACCTTTATAGTTGTCTTTTATATAATCAAATATTCCTGTTCCTATTCCAGGAAACATTTTAAGCAGCATAATATCCTTACACATATCCGTATCCAGGATAAGACTGTTATCAATGTCATTATTTAGTTCATTCTTATACTTTAAAGGTTCCAGTACTTCATTATAAGTTATTCTTCCATGCTTAATATGTGCAATAACTGGATAATTAATACTCTTAAATGCATCAGCATTCCTTGTTTTTACTTTCATCGCATGTGTACCATTAATAACGATTCCGTCAAATACCACATATACTCCTCTAATTTCCTCACATGCAAAGCGGATGGCATCTGATAAATTTTTCTTAGCATCTGTATACATAGCTTCTATAGGTATCTGCGAGCCAGTAAATACAACAGGTTTAGAAAGATTCTTAAGCATATAGGTAACTGCAGCAGCACTATAAGCCATTGTATCTGTTCCATGTGCCACAACAAAGCCGTCATAGTATCCATAATTATCTGCCACTGTTTTAGCTATACTTTTCATCAATGCTGGTGTCATATTGGTACTGTCAACATTCATAACAGATATTCCATCAAGCTTACATACTGTTTTTATATCTGGAATATATGAAAGCAGGCTGTTAACATCCATTGATGGAGCAAGACCATCCTGTGTTTGTTTCGATGCTATTGTACCGCCTGTAGCTATTAATAATATTCTTTTCATATCTAATTTCTTATATTTTCCCTTTCTATTATGCTTGTGTCAGGTAATGGGCAAATTAAATCACCACACCACAGCAATGGTCTATTTCGTGTTGTATGACTTGTGCCGTAAACCCACTATACTTCCCATGTTGTGGCTTAAAATTACTATCAAGATAATCAACCTCTATCTCATCATATCTTATGCAAGGTCTGACACCATATAATGATAAACAACCCTCTTCCGTCTTATATTCACCAGACTTCTTAGTTATAACAGGATTAATCATTGCAAACTGAAATGGGCCTGATGCCACAACTATTATTGACTTATTCACACCTATCATATTTGCAGCCATTCCAACACATATTTCCCTATTTGCTCTTAACGTATCTATCAAATCTGTCACAACATGCCTGTCTGCTTCTGTCGCAGGCTGTGCCTTTCTTGCAAATATCTGCTTTCCTTTTACAATTTTCTTAACCATAATTATATCTTCCTTCCACAGACATATTAATCCTAATATTCCTTATCAATATTGCCTTCTATTCCATACATTTCTTTAAATTTTTCGATATCCGCTAGCGTTTTTACAAGCATAATATCTTCAATTTTGCCAGTATGAATATCCTTAAATCCAGCCACCTGTTCACCCGTACATATGCTGGTTTTAATTACCGGTTTCATATGCTCTTTATCATATGAATACACTTTTGTTTTCTTTTTAAACAAACCCATATGACTTATCACTCACATTCTCTATATATTTCCGCTTAATATTTTACTGATATTTTCGGTATAATTTGTTTCATTATTACACTTCACAGAGGCTGTCACAATCTAATAAAATTCAGTTATGCCTAAGACACACACCTATCAATTTATCAAGTATTGTCACATTTTAATGAAACTTAGCTATATCTGAAACACACACTTATTAATTCATCAAGTATAGTCCTATTTTAATAAAATTTAGTTATATCCGAAACACTCTTTCTCTTAGGCATCTGCGCATCCTTTGTGCCATATCCAACTGCAATAACTGAAACCGCCTGCTCATTTTCTGGCAGATTAAAGAACTCCCTTATTGCCTCACCATCACGAATTCCCATAATCAGTGTATCAAGTCCTAATTCTTTAGCTTTAAGAACGAAATTCTCGTTTTGCAGTCCAAGGTCATAGTAACCCCAGCCGTTGGCACATTCATTAACTGGCTCTCCTGATAATCTGTCAAATCCAACACAGTTCTTTACAAATGTTGTTACAACAAGAGCTGCTCCCTCTGAATTGTTCTGGTTGAATTCTGGCAGACACTTATGTCTGAATTCTTCAATTTTTTCATCTGATAATATGCAGTAATATCTTGATGTCTGCAAATTCTTCCACGAAGGTGCTAATATGGCCGCATTTATAATAGTTTCAAGCTGCTCCTTTGTAACCTTCCTTTCAGCATCGTAACTTCTCATACTTCTTCTGCTATTCAATACTTCCTGTAATTCCATAATAATCCTCATTTCTACGCATATTTTTGTACATAACGAGTTTGTGTCAAGTGCGCACAGACATAAATCTCGCGTGTGAAAAATCTATTTTTCACACCAATTCACTTTTATACACCATTTTTAATAAAATTTTGTATCAAGTGTATACTGCTGATAAAACAGCAAAAACAATAAACTATGATTTATTTCAAATATTTTTTGATGATTTTACTTCAATATCTTCTTAATCTGCTTTTCAGTCGCAGACGGATACAATATGTTCATATGTGCAACTATTTTCTGCCACGAAGCTTCTGGCTTTTCCTTATAATCAGAAGTAACATAATCATATCCATAAATATGTTCTATTGATGAATAAACAGCCACATCCCAGCCATATTCTTCACCACGTTTATTAATACGCTTCCTAAAATCACAGTTACATATATACATCTGCATCATAAGATTAGCAACAGCACCATCAAATCCTTTTTCACCATCTTTGCCGTAGCCAGCCTGTTTCTTTAATTCATTAGAAAATATTTCGTTATCTGCATTCTCTTCCATAAAATGCTTCATAATCTTTTTATGTTTAAGCGGTGCTTTTCCGTCCTCGTATAACGCATCAAAATCGTATCCGTCACGCCTGTAATTAGCAAATGCAGGAACCCATTTTCTTGATATAAAACCTGCCTTTTTTCCGAAAAACTTTCCATAGATTATATCGTGCTGTCTTGCTATAACCGCACGCCACAGCCACGGGTCATATTGCTCATCATCACACCACCAGTACTCAGGTGCTGTCCATTCTTCCAGAGAAAATCCTTCTATTTCATTCTTAAACAGAGGCAGAAAACCAACATCATTAATGTGTTCGATTGCTTTCTCAACTGTATGTATACACGCTGGATTGTCCCACTCAAGTCCGTGCATAATCCATTCGCCTGATTCATTTCCCATATATTTTACCGCCCAGTATTTTCATATTTATGATGTCAGTGTAAAAATTCATTTTATTACACATTTTAAAATAACTTATCACTCTAACTAGCTGATTTAAGTGGTGACTCCATTTTCTTTAACGTTTCTATAGGTATTTTCTTAATCTTGGCGTGTTCATTATATTTATCAGAAAATGGTTCTATCAGTTCAGCTTTTCCCATAACCTGTACACTCTTAAGCCTGCCAAATCCATCATATTTATCGAAAATAGCAAGACATACATTTTCATTCTTCTCAAGACCGATAAACTTCTCTCCACCCTCTGAAAACATCCAGAACTTATCATTATGATAGCTGTATTCAATCGGTGTACATCTTACATAATCGCCAGTTCCTGTTGCGAGCGCACAGGTATTGTTAGAAGCTATATATTCTTCAACTGCTTTTTTAAGCTCTTCTTTGGGCATGGCTGTCATTTCCTTATTCTTCCAATAATCAGCTGCCTTTTTAAATTGTTCGTGTGTCATAAAAATACCTCCCAACATAAATAAAAGAGCGTGACTATTAATCACACTCCCTCATTATAGCATTATTCACCAAAATCAATATCTACTGCTCCATTTGCATATTTCATATACTCAAAAAGCTTAGGCGCTGAAAGAAGTGTAAGCGGATCTCTTTCGTGCTCATCATATTCAAACATCTCTGCCGCCTGCTTTATTTCTTCATTAGAAAGTGAATTCATATACTCTCTTAATTCCATTACTGTCATATTAAAAAGTTCTTCCTGACTCTTCATCGTTTAATTCTCCTATATTATATATCACATTCGGGATTATTATATATATTCCCATCTATACTATACATTAATTATAATAACATTGCACACAAACATATCTGTCATGCTTCAAAACTATGCATACATATATTATTAATCTCCATACCCCGTATATATTACCTTGCCAGTATTCCATAACTCAGCTGTTTTCTTCGCAGCTTCAAGCTTGTCTTCGTCATTATTATATCTGAATGTTGCCGACTGGCATCCACAATCCAGGCAAGTTACATAAAAACCATGGTCTACTTCCTCTAATAAAGAAGGTCCTAAACACCTTGGACAATCCTGTAAGTCTATCATTTCATAAATTTCCATTTTGTAATACCTCTCTTAGCTATTCTGTTATACTTAATTTTAGCTTATTAAATATTATTATATACGATATTGGGTGATTTTTAAAGATTATCTTTATTATAAACCAAATCATTCTGCTTAACAATCAGACATTATCAACCACTGCCTAATACATATAAGCATTATATATTTCAATCATTAATGTTATAAAAATAATCATCAACAACAAAATCTTTTAATGGATTTAATTCATTTTTAGCATTTTGCATATCATAATCCTTAATAATTCCTAATTCATTTGCCCTTTTAATATATGCTTGTGTATAATATACCGTTCCTTTCATTAACGTAGTTTTCATCCCAGATACCTTATGTATAAAAACTATACTTGCTATGGCCATTATAGCAACAAATAAATGAGCTATTATCACTAATGTAATATAAAATATTTTTATTTTGTTTTCATAATAATATAATTTTAGTTCATATATTTGCAAAACAACAAAAATAATATATATAATAAACGATATTATAGACAATATAGTATAATCATCATTATATAAACTCATTCCATTATTTTTCTTGCCCCTATTCACATTTGAATTACTTAATAAATTATTTGAAGTTTCCCAATTTGTGTTTATTTTATCTTTACTTATAGGGTAATCATGAAAAACTTTAATATATGCTGATAACGAAGCTATTTGCAACAAATTTTCTCCACTTTTTGATGACAATGGAATAAATAAAAATATTGGTATTAAAAAAATTATTGCACTCAAAAAATTAATTAATGTTTGTTGTGTAATACCTAATTTATATATTTTATCTAATATTTGCACTTTAAATGTTAAACCCATTGCCCAAAACGAAACAACAGCTGCTAACACTGTAAATGATTGAGAATTTAAAAGCTTAATTCTTTCAATCAGTTCTGTCCGTATTGAAATATATTCATTTTCAGAAAATTCAATCTTGTTTTTTGTTTTCGAATTTCTCATAATTTGCACCAATCCTTTCCTGTTAATTTATTTTTTAATATAAAATCATAAAATTACAATCAATTTATAAATCAATTTCATTATCAACCTATTAATATAAATTTCTTTCTATCTTTAGTTATTCACTCCCATAATGAAATCTTTGTTATTTGTGACAATCTTCTTTATGTATCTTTAAAGTCTACAAAATATATTATCGTATACTTAATGTAAATAATTTTTATATAACTATTATTAAAATTTCAAAATTATTTTCAACTTAATATTTTTATATTCATTAGTATTTAACACACATAAATTTTCTAGTCATATAATATACCATTATACCACAAGCTTTACCTCCCATATTCTACAAAGCCATTCTATTCCCACAATACTCACATACCGCTACCTGCTTTTTCACGCCTTCAATCTGCGCTCCACATTTAGGGCAGGTAATATATATCTTTTTAGCAGCTTTAGTAAACATTACATCTTTTAATGAGTTTTTCGTTTCTTTTATAGTTTCTGCAATATTTTTAATTCCTGATAAAGTTTTTGTCCCCTTATTGTTAATTGTAGTTTCCCCTTTAACCATTAATTGTGTAATCTTGTCAATCCATATGGACATCTGCTTCTTTTCCGAGTCACGAAATCTAAAAGATATTTGCTGGTTTACCGTAAATATCTGCATTTCTTTATTGCCATCTTTTGCTTTTAAAATCAATACCTGTGGCTTATTATTATACATTTTTATCTGTTCTAGAGGATATTTTTTTATTTCCTTAACTCTTCCAAATACTCCTATACAAACATAAATAATATTTTTATTGGTTAATACTAACTCATCCTTAAATACAGGCAGGCTGTTCGTCGTACAGGCAACATTATTATTCTGCAATATAACTGCTTCATCTATATCCAAATTATAATCTGTCAATTTTCTCTCCTTGTATAATTATCCATCTATTTATAATTTTTAATCTAAAACTCTAATATAAAATTTTAAATTTGAAAACTTTATTTATAAATAATATAACATAAAAACCGCTAGCAGAAAACTTATAATGTCTTCCACTAGCGGTTTTATACAATCAATCCATATAGAACTGATATAACAATTGTATTAATTCCTATCAGAATATACTCATATATTAATTCTGCTTATGAATAATCTTCTTAGGACACTTCTCAGCACACTTGCCACAGCCAACGCACTTAGACTGGTCGATGTGTGCGATATTGTTCTCTACAGTGATAGCACCATACTCGCACTGCTTTGTACATAACATACAGCCGATACATCCAACTGAACATACCTGCATAACATCCTTACCCTTGTTCTGTGAAGAACAATTAACTGCGTAAGATGCCTTGTATGGAATAAGCTCGATAAGATGTCTTGGACATGTAGCAACACACTTACCACAAGCCTTACACTTTTCCTTATCTACTATAGCTACACCATTAACTACGTGGATAGCATCGAATGGACAAGCCTTAACACATGAGCCATAGCCCATACATCCGTATGTACATCCCTTAGGACCACCATTAGGTGCTATGTTCATCATAGTACAATCCTGTACACCAGAATATACATAGTTATTCTTAGCCTTATCACAGTCTCCGCCACACTTAACGAACGCTGTCATACGCTCCTGGCTTCCTGCTTCAGCACCCATAATAGCTGCTATCTTTGCTGCTACCGGAGCACCACCAACTGGACATGCACCACAGTCAGCTTCACCTGCTGCGATAGCCTTTGCAAGTGCATCACAACCTGCGTATCCACAACCACCACAGTTGTTACCTGGAAGCTCTGCTCTTACATCTATTTCCTTCTGGTCAACCTCAACTGCAAACTTCTTTCCCATAAATCCAAGGAAGAGTCCAAGAAGAAGACCTGTTACACCTACGGCACAAGCCGCAATAATAATACCTGTCATTATTCAATATCCTCCTTAGATTATTCCTGAAAATCCGAAAAATGCAATTGACATAAGTCCTGCTGTTAAAAGAACGATAGGCATTCCCTTGAAACTTTCTGGAACATCATTGTCCTCTGTACGCTCACGTACACCAGCCATTATTACGATAGCTATTGTGAAACCAATAGCTGTACCAAGACCACTTACAAATGATTCGATTAAGTTGTATGAATTCTGTACATTTGTTAAAGCGATACCAAGTACGGCACAGTTAGTTGTGATAAGTGGAAGGTATACACCAAGTGCCTCATATAAAGGTGGCATACACTTCTTAAGTACCATTTCAACGAACTGAACTAATGTTGCTATTACAAGAATGAATACTACTGTATTCAGGTATGTAAGGTTAAGTGGTGTTAATATAAAATCATATATAAGGCTGCATATGATTGATGATATAGAGATAACACCAATAACAGCGCCACCCATTCCGGCAGCTGTGTTTATTTTCTTTGATACACCAAGGAAAGGACACAGACCTAAGAACTGGCTTAATACAACGTTGTTAACAAGCGCTGTGCTTATAGCGATAACTAATAAATTCATCTTTTACTCTCCTCCCTTAGTTCTCTTTTTCTTCATCTGAAACATAGTCTGGAACCTCAGCAGGCTTCATTCCATGCTTTCTCTTTACTCTGTTCATAACAGCTACACACATAGCAAGTACGAAGAATGCACCAGGTGCAAGGATAAATATACTAGCTGGTGTATAACCAAAGTTAGAAAGATCTACAAGTGCTGAACTACCTGTTGAAAGGATTGTTCCGCCACCAAGTAACTCTCTGATTGCACCAAGGATTGTGATAGCACATGTGAAACCAAGTCCCATTCCGATACCATCAAACATTGATGGAAGTGCTGGGTTCTTAGAAGCATATGACTCTGCACGTCCTAAGATAATACAGTTAACAACGATAAGTGGTATATAGATACCAAGTGCATCATATATAGATGGCACAAAGCCCTGTAATAAAAACTGTATTATTGTAACGAATGATGCAACGATTACGATATAAGCTGGCATTCTTACGCTGTCTGGAATAACCTTTCTAAGTAATGAAATGAAAAGGTTAGAAAGCATAAGAACTGCTGTTGTAGAAAGTCCCATTCCGATACCATTGATTGCTGATGTAGTAACCGCAAGTGTAGGACACATACCAAGTGTTAAAACCAGAGTAGGATTCTCTTTGATAATACCATTATAAAGTCTTTCAACACATTTATTCAACTGAAACACCTCCTACTGTCTTAACATTAGCCTTAGCAAGGTCTGCATATACAGCTAATGCTGCATTAACACCCTTTGTTATAGCCTTAGATGTAACTGTAGAACCACCGATTGCATCAATAGAGCTGTCTGATGATGAACCTGTTCCATCTGTTACTACCTTATATTCTGAAGTCTTAGTTCCGTTAAACTGTGCTAAGAATGAAGGATCCTGCTTAGCTCTCATACCAAGACCTGCTGTTTCACTTATTGTAAGAATAGATGTTCCAAGATATGTTCCATCTGTTGAAAGTCCAACAGAGAACTTAATATCTCCGCCGTAACCATCATGTGCAATAACTGTTACTACAAAACCTATTATCTTACCATTCTTAATACCAGCAACTACCTCTGATACATCATCCTTAGAGAAATCTGTTGCAGAAGCTGAAAGTACTGCCTTAGCTGTTTCTGCCACCTTATCAGAAGCATAACTTCCATCAAGTGCTTCAAACTTATCAGCATCAGCAATAACCTCCTGGTAAGCCTTCTGCTTAGCCTTCTCGTTCTGCTGTGCGATAGGGTCTTTAGTTACATTATATACAAGACCAAGAAGGATACCTGCAACAAGTGTAATTGCGAATAATATACATGCATCTTTTATTATATTCTTCATCTTATGCAGCCTCCTTTGCCTTTTTTTCCGGCTTCTTCTTGCCAAATGACTTAGGTACTGTAACTCTTTCGATAAGAGGTACTAAGAGGTTACAGAAGATGATTGCGTATGAAACGCCTTCTGCTGAACCACCAAACATTCTGAATATGAATGTAAGTAAACCTAAGCAGACACCGAATACTAACTTACCATTAGGTGTGATAGGTGATGTAACATAATCAGTTGCCATAAAGAAAGCACCAAGAATAAGACCACCACCACAGATTTCCTGTAACATATACATAGCATCAAACTGATGTCCTGGTGCGAAAAGGAATATAAGCACTGCAAATGTTCCAATGTAAGAAAATGGAATTCTTAATGAAATAATCTTTCTTACAACAAGATATATAGCACCGATAAGAAGACATATAACTGATGTCTCACCGATAACACCGCTTGTCTTACCAATAAACATAGTAAGAAGTGTAGGGGCTGTCTGTCCTACAACCTCTGAACCTGGCTTTAATATAGCAAGAGGTGTAGCTCCAGAATATGCATCACATACGAAGTTAGTCATTGGACCTGTATATGCAATAAGAAGGAAACATCTTGCTGCAAGTGCAGGGTTCATAAAGTTCTGACCAATTCCGCCAAACAACTGCTTAACAATAATAATTGCAAATACACAGCCAACAATCTCAAAACCAATGTTGAGAGTTGAAGGAATGTTAAGTGCAATAAGAAGACCTGTAACAGCAGCACTAAGGTCCATAACTGTTATCTTCTTATGCATAAAATACTCATATACTGCTTCAGAAGCCATACACACTACAATACCCACTATGATACGAATAAGTGACTGAACTCCGAAGTTATAAATACCAAATATACTAGCAGGGGCTAACGCTATAAGTACGTCTCTCATAATAGTCTGAGTAGTATCCTTGCTACGTACATGTGGATTAGTTGATACGTTAAAAATCTCGCTCACTTTTAATCCTCCCTTATTTCTTTCTTCTGTTAGCCAGAACGATACTTCTCATAGCCTTAATCTGCTGTGTTAATGGTCTCTTAGCTGGACAGACATATGAACAGCTTCCGCACATTACACACTCCATACCATCAAACTTAACGAAACCAGCTTCATCGTTCTTAGCTGCAAATGAAGCAAGCTTAGCTGGAAGTAAATGGCTTGGACATCCTTCACCACATCTTCCACAACGGATACATGCTGTCTCTTCAAGCTTAGATACAACATCATTCTGGAATACAAGAAGTGATGAGCTTCCCTTTATAACTGGTACATCGAGACTGTACATAGCAAATCCCATCATAGGACCACCTGATATGTACTTCTCTGGTTCGCCAACTACACCACCGACTGCTTCAAGAAGCTGTCTGTAGTTCATGCCAAGCCATACATAGAAGTTGCCTGGTTCTTTAACACCATCACCTGTAACAGTAACGATTCTCTTAGTAAGTGGCTTTCCTTCAATAACAGCCATATATATGCTGTATATTGTATCTACGTTATGTACGATACATCCTGCATCTGCTGGAAGCATAGTTGAGTTGATGCTTCTGCCTGTTGTAGCATAGATAAGACTACGCTCACCACCCTGAGGATACTTGGTCTTTAAAACCTTAACCTCGATATCTGGCTCAGAGGCAACTGCTGCCTGCATAACTTTGATAGCTTCAGGCTTATTATCCTCAATACCAATAATACCCTTAGCGTGATCAAAAATGCTTAATGCAACCTTTAAGCCGAGTACAATCTTGTCTGACTCTTCAAGAAGTCTTCTGTAATCGGATGTAAGGTATGGTTCACATTCAGCACCATTTACTATAATATAATCAATTCCTTCTGGATTCTTAGGGCTTAACTTTACGTTAGTAGGGAAGCCTGCACCACCCATACCTACTACACCTGCATCCTTAATTCTTTGTAATACTTCTTCTTTAGAAAGTTCTTCTAACTTCTTAGGAGTATACTCAACTTCCTTAAATTCTCCATCATTCTCAATGATGATTGAATTGCACTTTCCACCTGTGGCTAGCGTTCTTGGCTCTATAGCCTTAACTGTACCAGAAACAGATGAATGGATATTAGCTGATACGAATCCACCAGCCTCAGCAATCAACTGTCCAGCAAGGACGTAATCACCTTTGGCAACTACTGGAACTGCCGGCGCACCGATGTGCTGTGAAAGTGGGAAAACCATCTCTCCTACAGCAGGGAACAACTCTTTTATAGGCTTATCCTTTGATAATTCCTTGCCGTCATATGGATGTATTCCACCTTTAAATGTACACTTTCCCATGACATATTTCTCCTTATAAAATAATATATGTTACTGCTTAGCACTATACTTAATCAGATAGACAATCACAAAAAAGAAAACTTCTTCTGTATGATTATTTACCTGATTATGTGGCAGTTCTTAACAGTAACTAATATATTAATATAATATATCAATAAGGATTAAAAATCTACTTTTTTTTGTGTATATATTCGTATATAATAAACAAAAACTGATATTTTTTTAACGTATTTTTAGTATATATATCATTTTTGTTAATTACTCAATCAACATAATGTAAGATGCTAAAAACAGAATATTAAAAGAAAAAGGACAATAATTACATGAAAACAATAACACAGACAATTGATATTAATATAAATAACCAGCTCTGTATCAAAGATAATCTTTTCTTTGATATAGAAACCACCGGTTTTTCAAGAACTGGCTGTTTCTGCTATCTTATCGGAGTTTCATTCACCGACGGCAGACACTTCACAGTAATCCAATGGCTTGCTGAAGGTGCCTCTGATGAGCCATTACTGATTCATAAGTTCTGTGAACTTGCAGAAAATTTTTCATCAATCATACATTTCAATGGTGACAATTTTGATATCCCATTTTTAACAAAACGTGCAGCCATTCATAATATACCACTTAATCTTGATAATATGAGAAGCATTGATTTGTTTAAGCACGCTAAAGGACTTAAGTCCATCTTAAGACTTGAAAGTTATAATCAGACAACTGTTGAACATTTTCTTGGAATACACCGCAACGATACATATACTGGTGGCGAACTCATAAAGGTATACAAAGAATATATAAAAAATGACCAGCTTCCAGCTAAACACGCTGACAGCGAAAAGCTTCTTCTGCTCCATAATTTTGAAGATATATGCGGTCTTATAAAGATTTCTTCAATAGTAAGTTATAATAACATCATAAACAAGCATATATCTTACAAAGATATAGAGTATACACCTGCTTATGACATTGCAGATGAAGCTAAGCAGTCTGATAATATATCCAGTACAGCTTATATAACACTTTCTTTTTCATTACCAGAAGAACTTCCTGTTTCTGTGTTACTAAAGGATGAATATTATGTATTAAGAGCCGAACATTCAACATTAAAACTTAGATTGCCTGTTATCACCGGCATTTTAAAATACTTTTATCCAAACTATAAAGACTATTATTATCTTCCATACGAGGACACCGCCATGCACAAAAGCATTGCCGCATATGTAGATTCTGAATGTAGGATTAAAGCAACCAAAGAAACATGTTACACAAAAAAACATGGTACATTTATCATGATTCCATCATATTCAGGTGATATGACCGTATTTAAAAAAGATTATAATGATAAAAATGTATATCTTATATTAGATCCTGAATCTACGGATAAAACTGCATCAGATTATGACACTGAGGCAATAAAAAATATGCTGTCCATGGATATCATCCATGAAACAGCATATGCAATAATTACTTTTTTCTATAAAAGAACAGTTCATTATACTCATAACCAAGATCCTTATAGTTAATAATCTGTTCTGTATTACCAACAAACAGGCAGCCACCCTGGACAAGTGACTTATTAAACTTCTTATATATATCGAGCTTGGCATCTTCTGTAAAGTATATAAGAACATTCCTGCACACTATAAGATGACAACCCTGTGGATATGCATCCTTTAAAAGATTGGACTTTTTAAACTCAACACATTTTTTAATATCATCTGATATCTTATAATACCTGTCACCCATTTTCTCAAAATATTTATTCTTATATTCATCTGGCAGTCCTTTAAGACTGTTAGCTGAATATACGCCATCCTTAGCCTTCTCAAGCACCTGGTCATCTATATCTGTTGCATATATCTTAATATCTCTCATTGGGACCTTCTTTGCAAGCACCATAGCCAGGGAATATGGCTCATCACCTGTAGAGCAGGCAGCACTCCATATCTTAAGTCTTGTTCCGAATTTATTTATAAGTTCTGGAAGAATTATATCCTCAAGCTTTTTCCACAGTGCAGGGTTCCTGTAGAATTCAGATACATTAATAGTAAGATAATTCACGAATTCGTCGAGCAGCTTGGAATCAGATTTTATCGCCTTGATATAACTTTCATATCCATCATACTTATTTCTTGCTATAAGTGTATCTATTCTTCTTTTCATCTGTTTTTCTTTATAAGCATTAAGATCTATACTTGTAATACTGAACACCTGTTTTTTAAAGTCTTCGTAATTATTAATCATAATATATTCCTCTGTTCTTTCCGCAACTATTCACGTATATATTGCTTTACCTTATATTCGTTAATAGTTTATCACACTATAATAAATGTGTCAAAGATAGTTGTACAATCAATAAAAAATCAATAGCCAACAATAATAAATCAATAATAAATATAAAAATATATTTGTGCATTTACAGTTTCTATTTTAATTATTAAAGTATTATGATACAGTATTCTACATGGATGTAATGTAAAGCACAGAAAACAGAAAGGATTTTTACTATGAATGAAGATGACTTGTTAAAAAGAAAAATTTTAGACACCGCTAATCAGGCATTTAATCATAATATATATACATATACCAACTTTCTTAGCATAAGTGAGCTTTCAGTTGTTAACTCATTTAAAAAAGACTTATCTTTTATTGATCATGATATATATGGTGGCAGTCCGTTATGCGAAAGGCAGCTTATTCGTTTTGGTTCTCCAAACTTATATGGCTATGATGCTGGCTATCCGATAACAACCTTAAAGATTGAACCATTGTCTGTAAAGTTTGCTGAAAAGCTTGACCATCGTGATTATCTTGGTGCTCTTATGAACCTTGGAATAGAACGGGAACTCATAGGTGATATTATTATAAAGGAAACCGATGCCTACGTATTCTGTATTTCACACATTTCTGATTATATATGTGACCACCTTGACACCGTACGCCACACTCATATGCGTTGTTCCGTCTGCACACATGAAGTACCAGCTTTAAAGCCTGAACTTGAGGACATACGTATAATCGCAGCTTCTCCACGAATAGATGCTGTTGTAGCTTCTATAACAAAACTGTCAAGAAGCAGTTCCGGTGAGTTATTTTCCTCTAAAAAAATATATGTCAATGGCCAGTGCATAGAAAACAAAAGCATGCATTTGAAACCCGATGATATTCTTGTTATACGCGGCAAAGGAAAATTCATATATGTTGGGGATGAAAGTGAAACAAGAAAAGGAAGAACATATCTTACCTTAAAAAAATATGTATAGTCATTTATAAACATTCATTTTTTATAACATATAATCAAAAAAGATTCCAATAGTTATAAAACCACTGGAATCTTTTTATATACTTATTCGTATTATTTATTATTCTTCTGTCTGAACTTCTTCCTGCTCTGCTGCATCATCTGATACTGCTTTCATGCTTAAGCTAATCTTCTTCTCAGCTTCGTTAAGGTCTACAACCTTAGCTGTGATTTCCTGACCAATCTTTAATACATCTTCTGGCTTGTTGATGTGTTCTCTTGAAATCTGTGATACATGAAGTAAAGCATCAATACCATCTTCAAGCTGTACAAATGCACCAAAGTCTGTCATTCTTGCTACCTTACCAGTAACAACATTACCTACAGCATACTTTGTAGATGCATCATTCCATGGATTCTGATCTGGATACTTAACAGAAAGAGCAATCTTATCACCATTGATTTCCTTAATGAAGCACTTAACAGAATCTCCAATCTTGTATACCTTCTTAGGATTCTCTGTTCTGCCCCATGACATTTCTGAAATATGAAGGAGTCCATCAACTCCACCAAGATCAATAAATGCACCAAAATCTGTTACATTCTTAACTGTTCCTTCGATTGTATCACCTTCGTGAATCTTAGAAAGTAATTCTTCCTGAGCTGCCTTCTTAGCTGCAACAATAAGCTGCTTGCAATCTCCGATAACCTTTCTGTTCTTAGGATCATATTCTGTTAATACAAATGTTACTTCCTTACCAGCATAATCTGAGAAATCCTTTACATATGAATCTGAAACAAGGCTTGCTGGAATAAATACTCTTGTTTCATCAACAACAACTTCAAGACCACCCTTGATAACTCTTGTTACTGTTGCTGTTACAGGCTCATTGTTATTAAACGCTTCTTCAAGCTTCTTGCTTCCGTTGTCTGCGACAAGCTTTCTATATGTAAGAAGTACCTGACCTTCTCCATCGTTAAGCTTAAGTACCTTAGCCTTCATCTCATCACCAACAGAAACAACTGTTGTAAGATCAAGCCCTGGCTGTGATGTGTATTCACTTCTTGTGATAATACCATCAGCCTTATAGCCTATGTTAAGAACGATCTGATCATCTTTAACTGCTATTACAGTGCCATCAACAACTTCTCCTGTATGAATTTCCTTCCACTCTTCGTTAGCTAACATCTCTGCAAAATTCTCTGACATTAGTATAAACCTCCTCAATGATATTGTTCGGGGTAGATGCCCCAGCTGTAATACCTATGCTGTTTACCAGATTAAGACTTTTTAAGTCCAGATCTTTTAGAGTTTGAATGTAAAATGTATTCTCACATTCGCCTTTACAAATCTCATACAGTTTTCTTGTATTGGAACTACTCTTGTCGCCGATAACAATCATTGCATCAACTTTCTGTGCAATATCTCTTGCCTCAGTCTGACGTTCTTCCGTGGCATTACAAATAGTATTTTTAATGGTAATATTGTACCCCTTTTCGTTGATAATTTCAACTAATTCTTTAAATTTATTGTAATTAAATGTCGTTTGGGATACAATCACCACTTCTTTTTTGTTATCCAGCTGCATATTCTTTGCTTTTTCAACTGTATCTATCACAAAAACCGGACTATGTGACCATCCCATTATACCTTCAACCTCCGGATGCTTCTCATTACCGATTATAATTATCTGCTTGCCCTTTGCACTTTCTTCTTCAACTATTCTGTGGATTTTAAGCACAAACGGACATGTTGCATCAACTATTTCGTATTTTTTTGCCTTAATACTATCATACACATTCTTTGATACGCCATGTGACCTTATGATAACTGTAGCATTATCATTCATGCCTTCAATCTCGTCAACATCTGATATCGCCCTTACGCCTTTGCTTTCAAGATCCTTTACAACTTCCTCGTTATGAATAATAGGACCATACGTGTATACATTTTCCTTATCTGTGCGTTCATATACTGTATCAACTGCTCTATGTACTCCAAAGCAAAAACCAGCTGATTTCGCAAGAATAACTTCTATTTTTGACATATCTGCTACCTTCATTTTATTCTCAATTCTTGCGCTGTCTTTTGCGCATCTCAAGTTTGTGCGTAAGCACAAATCTTGCGTGTGAAAAATCCTATTTTTCACACTATTCTCAACTATTAACTATTTTTAATAGCTTTATCTATAATATCTCTCATTGCTGCAACAACCTGCTCTATATTCATATTGGATGTATCAAGCAGTATGGCATCATCTGCCTGTTTAAGTGGTGATATTTCCCTATGCATATCCTGATAATCTCTTTTTTCAATATCTTCCTTTATATCATTAATATCACATTGCTCACCCTTAGCAGCCAGTTCATCATATCTTCTTTTTGCCCTCGCATCAGAGCTTGCTGTAAGATATATCTTCACAAATGCGTCTGGAAGCACTGTTGTTCCAATATCTCTTCCATCCATAACAACATCAGAAGTCTTTGCAAGCTGTCTTTGAAGCTCAACAAGCTTGCTTCTTACTTCTTTATACTTAGATGTTCTTGATGCCATATTTCCTGTCTCTTCAGTTCTTAAAAGACCTGTCACATTCTCGCCATTAAGTATTACCTGCTGTTCTCCATTCTGATATTCGATACTGATATCAACATTACCTACAGCCGCATTGATTGCATTTTCATCATCAGGATCAATATTATTCTTTGTAAAATACACAGCCATTGCTCTATACATAGCACCTGTATCTACATATATGTATCCCATTTCCTTTGAAATAAGCTTTGCTATTGTACTTTTGCCAGCTCCTGCTGGTCCATCTATTGCAACTGAATATGCCATAATTCCTCTCCTTGTATAAAAAATTTTTATTCTAAATGTGATGCAGCTGCATACGCACTTGACCATGCAACCTGCAGATTAAACCCACCTGTAACGGCATCAACATCAAGCACCTCTCCTGCAAAATATACATTTTGTACAAGCTTGGACTCCATAGTTGATGGATTTATTTCCTTTACATTAACACCTCCCTGGGTGATAATAGCTTCGTTAAATCCTCTAGTACCAGTAACAGTCATCTCAAGATTCTTTATAAGATGAACCAGCCCCAGTCTTTCCTGCTTTGTGATTTCATTTACCTTCTTATCTTTATTTATATCACTAAGCCTTACTATAACCGGAATAAGTTTTTTGGGAAGTAATTTATCTAAAGAATTCTTATATGCTTTATTCTTCTCTTCTGAAAAATCCCTTAATATTCTTTCATCCAACTGTTCCTCTGATAATGCTGGTTTAAGATCAACTATAAGCTTTAGCGGTCTTTTCCTTAATATAGCTGTTGTATAGCTGCTTGCGCTAAGTATAACCGGACCACTTACACCAAAATGTGTGAAAAGCATCTCGCCAAAATCGCTATATACTTCTTTCTTATTATCAAGAATACTGATAGAAATATTCCTAAGACTAAGTCCCATAAGCTCAGATGCCCATTCTTCCCTGATTGTAAGTGGAACAAGTGCAGGAATAACAGGTGTAACTGTATGTGACATATTCCTTGCAAATCTATATCCATCACCTGTTGAACCCGTACTTGAATAAGAGTTGCCACCTGTTGCTATAATACAATAGTCAGCCTTTAACAGACGTTTTTTATCCGAAGTTGTCTCTTTATACTCAACCCCACCAAATCTCTTAGTTCCATCCTCTATATCTTCTGTAAGCACGTCAAGGACCTCTGTGTTAAGCATGATATTCACTTTAAGCTTACGCATTTCTCTTACGAGTGCTGATATAACATCTGATGAATGATCAGACTCTGGAAAGCATCTGTTTCCTCTTTCTATCTTGAACTTAAGTCCCAGTTCATCAAAAAAGCCCATAACATCATAGTTAGAAAAGCCCTTAAATGCGCTGTACATAAACTTGGGATTGGTTACAACACTCTGTCTTATATCTTCTTCATCACCGGCATTGGTAAAGTTACATCTGCCTTTACCTGTAATAAAAAGCTTTTTCCCAGGCTTTTCGTTTTTTTCCATAAGTGTAACAGTATGCCCATTTCTGGCTGCTATTATAGCAGCCATCATGCCGGCAGCACCACCACCTATTATTATTACACTGCTCATATATATCCTTTCTTTTTAAGGAAATCATGCCTGTTCATTTTCATTCTGAACAAGAAGCTCCTTGAAATATGGAAGTTCCAAAGCCCAGTCACAAAATGTATGCCATTCAGCAAGCTTATGATTTCTTCTTGAATAATACATACCCGCAAGATTCTCATAATTAAATGTACATGTTCTCATCTGGTTATAGCTTTCTGGCAATAGCTGAATCATACTGTACCATAGATTCTTATCCTTTGTTTCTACAAACTCCTGACGTATTGTTTCGAGAAAATCTATATTTTTCTGCATCATATCAAGTGCTGCCTCTGTACAATGGTCAACACTGAAATCACTCATTTCAAATGGTTTGCTGTGAATTTTGTGCATTGTACTTGTTGAGTTGGCAACTGTTCCAACCTTATATGTGTCATATTCTTTCCACCAGTATATTGGTGCTGTTATATCTACCGTTACAAATATCTGTCTAATGAACTTTCTATGGTCTGAACCCGCCTTGCATAGTCTTTTTGCAAGATCTAAGTCATTAGGGCCAAATGTAAATACACCATTCTCTGTTTTGCTGTCCATTCTTGCCCAGCTGTTAAGAGGGTTTCTTGCACCTCTCATAGCATTTTCGAAATTCATGACTTCATATCTTTCTAACTTAATCATCTAAACATACTCCATTATTCCGCTATGTCATTATGCTGGTCACCCCAAAACATTATGTCATAGCAGAATTTCTTTTATTTTATTATGATGACAGGGACTAATGAATTCCATCCCCGGATGCTGCCTACGAGGTATTCTCTCTTTATTATTTTTTCCTCCAGCACTACTCATTACTTATGACCATCCTGTATAGTGACTAGATTACAGAAGGTTCTTTCTAAGCTCTGCTCCGTCCTTAGCACTAAGATATGCAGGTGCAATATCAAATACTGTCTTGCAGCCGCTCTGACCTTCCTTATAAAGACGATAAGCTGCTCTTGCATATGCTACGATAACGCAGGATGTGAATTCCGGGTTAGAATCAAGCTTTAAGCTGTATTCTATAACGTGGCTGTTTTCATTATTCCAGCCTGTCTTTCCTGTGCGGATAACGAAACCTCCGTGTGGAATTCCACTGTGGTTTTTCTTTAATTCTTCTTCACTGATAAAATGAACTGTTGTATCATAATCAGCAAAGTAATTAGGCATGTTCTTGATTGTTTCCTCAACCTTTGCAGCATCAGCACCTTCCTCTAATACTACAAAACATTCTCTTGTATGTTTCTGTCTTGTTGTAAGATCTGGATTCTCACCGTTTCTTACTGCCTCTAGAGCTGCCTCTACAGGAATCGTGTACTGCTTGCCATCCTTAACGCCTTCAACACGGCGGATAGCATCTGAATGTCCCTGACTTACACCCTTGCCCCAGAATGTATAATCCTTGCCATCTGGTAATATAGCATTGGCATACATACGGTTCAAAGAGAACATTCCTGGATCCCAGCCTACTGATATAATTCCGATATGTCCGCTCTTCTTAGCAGCGGCATCAACATTGTCAAAATGTTCTGGAATTCTTGCATGTGTATCAAAGCTGTCAACGACATTAAACATCTCTGCAAACCTTGGTGTCTGAACTGGTAAATCTGTTGCACTTCCACAGCAAAGAATCATTACATCAATCTTATCCTTCCACTGCTCTATATCTTCTACTGAGCAAACTACAGCTTCCTTAGTTAATATAGAAACACTTTCTGGTGAACGTCTCGTAAATACTGCTGCTAACTCCATATCCGGATTCTGCTTAATAGCGCACTCCACACCTCTGCCTAAGTTACCATATCCAATAATACCTATTCTCATATCATTCCTCCATTTTATATATTCTAACTATGTATTTCATCTAATTAGTGCACGCAAACACTTATCTAATATTACTTTTTGATAGCTCATATGTCAACTGTCATTTTAATGTAAACTTAATATCATATGTGTTCTCCTAATCTTCTTTACTACATCAAAAATGAGATGATTACTATATATTATACAATACATAATAATCATCTCATAATTATTTATCAATATTAAACCAGTTATGCTATTAAACTGGATATGCCTTATTAGCTGTATCAGCCTTAGCTGGGTCAACCTTCTTCTGCTGTGCTTCTCTATACTTGAAGAACTCTGTAGCAACTGCTGGGAATAATGCGTATGAAAGCACATCCTCATCCTGCTGCTTGTACTGCTGTACAACTGGGTCATTCTTGAACTTCTCAAGCTGTGGCTCAATAAGGTCTGCTGGACGGCATGTGATAGGTGTAGCATCACCTATAGCCTTCTTCTGTACTTCTGGGTTAAATGGCTTGATTGTCTGTCCGAATTCACCCATAAGAACCTTCTTAGATTCCTTAGTAATCATCTTATAACGCTCGCCCTGTAATACATTAAGAACAGCCTGTGTACCAACAATCTGTGATGATGGTGTAACAAGAGGTGGTTCACCAAAGTCCTTACGAACCTTAGGAATTTCCTCAAGAACTGCCTGATACTTATCTTCTGCACCAGCTTCCTTAAGCTGTGATACAAGGTTAGAAAGCATACCACCAGGTACCTGATATAATAATGTCTTGATATTAACGCCAAGAACCTTAGTATTCATAAGACCTGACTTTAACGCTTCTTCTCTCATTGGCTGGAAGTAAGCAGCTATCTCTGCAAGAAGGTTCTGGTCAAGACCTGTATCGTACTCTGTACCCTTAAATGCCTCTACCATAACTTCTGTAGCTGGCTGTGATGTTCCCATTGAGAATGGTGACATAGCTGTATCTATGATATCTGCACCAGCTTCAACTGCCTTCATATATGTCATTGAAGCAACACCAGATGTATAATGTGTATGCATCTGGATAGGAAGTGAAGAACCATCCTTTAATGCCTGTACAAGCTCTGTAGCCTTAGCAGGAACAAGTAAACCTGCCATATCCTTGATACAGATAGAATCTGCACCCATATCCTCAATTCTCTTAGCTGTTTCTTTCCAGTAGTCAAGAGTATATGCATCACCAAGTGTATAGCAAAGTGCTATCTGTGCGTGAGCATTAGGATTTTCCTTCTTAACAAGCTTAACTGCCTCAACTGATGACTTAAGATTTCTTAAATCATTGAAACAGTCAAATATTCTGATTATATCAATACCATTAGCAATAGACTTCTGCACGAAATATTCTACAACGTCATCTGCATAATGATTGTATCCGAGGATATTCTGTCCTCTGAATAACATCTGTAACTTTGTATTCTTAAAACCATCTCTTAACTTACGAAGTCTTTCCCAAGGATCTTCCTTAAGGAAACGAAGTGATGCATCAAATGTAGCACCGCCCCAGCACTCAACTGAATGATAACCAACCTTATCCATCTTGTCTATGATTGGAAGCATCTGCTCAGTTGTCATTCTAGTAGCAATAAGTGACTGATGAGCATCTCTTAATACAGTTTCAGTTATCTTTAATGGTTTCTTAACCTGATCTGCCATCTTAAACTCCTCCTATATATTTCTATATATAAAGTAATAAATTGATTATGAGAGGGTCTTAGTCTGCGTATTATATACTCTAATACCTCCCTATTTCAGTGAAATTGCCTATGGCAATTTCCTTACGGACTTAGAAGGTTTTAACCCGCAAAGTCTGTAACACTATAGAAGTTGCAATTGCAACTTCTAATGAATTTAGAAGGTCTTAGTCTGCGTATTTTGCAGACTTAGAGCTTCTTAATTCAATTTACATGACACCAAACATCGCCATAAATGTACCTGCTGCAACCGCTGTACCAATAACTCCGGCAACATTAGGTCCCATAGCATGCATCAGAAGGAAGTTAGAAGGATCTGCCTCAGTACCAACCTTCTGTGAAACTCTGGCTGCCATAGGAACCGCAGATACACCTGCTGAACCGATAAGTGGATTAACCTTACCATGTGTAGCTTTACACATAATCTTACCAAATACAACACCAGCTGCTGTACCAAAGCAGAAAGCAATAAGACCAAGTGCAACAATCTTTAAAGTATCAAGATTAAAGAATGCTTCTGCACTTGTTGTAGCACCTACTGATGTACCAAGTATAATAACTACGATATACATAAGTGCATTAGAGGCTGTTTCTGTAAGCTGCTTAACAACACCTGATTCTCTGAATAAGTTACCAAGCATAAGCATACCTACAAGTGGTGCTGTTGTTGGAAGAATAAGTACAACAACTATTGTAACTACAATAGGGAAAAGAATCTTTTCAAGCTTAGATACAGGTCTTAACTGTTCCATCTTGACTTCTCTTTCTTTCTTAGTAGTTAATAACTTCATGATAGGTGGCTGTATAATAGGTACTAAAGACATATATGAATATGCTGCAACCGCAATAGGTCCCATATACTTAGTCTGACCAAGCTTACCTGCAAGGAAGATTGATGTAGGACCATCAGCTCCACCGATAATAGATATAGCTGCGGCTGCCTTATCTGGGAATCCCATAAATATAGCCATTATATATGCTGCGAATATACCGAACTGTGCCGCAGCTCCTAAAAGGAAGCTCTTAGGGTTGGCAATAAGAGGACCGAAGTCTGTCATTGCACCAACTCCAAGGAAAATAAGTGATGGAAGAATACTCCATTCATCTAATAAATAAAAGTAATGTAATAAACCACCTACTCCGTTACTTGAATCTTCAATAGATAACATTATATCAGGGAAAAGATTAACAAGTAACATACCAAAAGAAATAGGTACTAAAAGCAGAGGTTCATATTCTTTTTTAATCGCTAAATACATGAAAAACAGTGCAACCAGAACCATCAGATAGTTACCCCATGTGAGGTTAAAGAATGCTGTCTGGTGTACGAGGTTTCCCAATGTTGATAAAATATATTCCATTTTTTACCTCCGTATATTATTTCTACACTTCTAGATTGATATATATATCAATTAGTTCATAGAAACTAATACTTTACCTGACTCTACAGAATCACCAGCTGCACATTCAACTGTTGCAACTGTACCATCCTGTGGTGCACAAATTTCATTTTCCATCTTCATAGCTTCAAGGACAACTAATACGTCACCCTTCTTTACAGCTGCGCCTGCTGCTGCGTTAACCTTAAGAATCTTGCCTGGCATAGGTGCATTAACCTTAACTGCACCCTGTGCGCCTGCTGGTGCTGCCTTTGGTGCAGCCTTTGGAGCTGCTTTAGGTGCTGCTGCCTTTGCTGCTGGTGCACCATTTCCTGTTCCTTCTTCTACAGTAACATCATATACATTACCATTAACTGTTATTGTATAATTCTTCATAATTATTTCCTCCTGCTATTAACCTTTCTGATTGAACGAACAACAAGTCCGTCTGTAGATGTATTCTCCGATGCTGCAATAGCTGCTGTTATAACTGCAACAAGTTCAAGGTCATCAACCTCTTCATCCTGTTCTTCATTAGAAACAATCTGGGCTATTGCATTATTAACACCCTGAGCATCTGCTGATGCGTTATTCTTAGCTTTATTCTTATTCTCCCAAACACTTATATACTTGAATAAGCCGATTATGAATGAAATAAATATAAGCACGATAAATACTGTACCCATACCTATAATTGTGTTCATAACTGCCTTATACATTTTCTGTCCTGTTGTATATGATGGATTGATAGCACCATTTTCAAGTGAGAAATCATCATTTATAACAAATTCAAAAGATACTTTATCATTCTTCTCATAAGCTGTATCGACTGTTATAGTACATAACTTACCAGTATCCTTGTTAAGTGCTATATTGATAGTTCCAATACTCTTAAGTGCACCAAGTTCTCCTCTTGTACTATTCCAGCTGTTATAAAAGCCAATAGTCTTTGCTGTAAGACCTTCCTGATCCACAATATACTGCTTGCCATTAACCAATGCAAGTGGTAATGCTGACTCTGCATCAGATGTTATCTTAGCTGAATCATTCTGGTCAAGATATGTAATCATATCAGTTGTCCAGTCTTCCAAATATGACTGATACACCTGGATAATCATATTCTTACGTTCTAACTTTGCACTTGTTGTTGATATAGTACCATTAGATGAATCGCAGGCTGTCATGCAGAATACACATACAAGCAGTGAAAATAACACTAAGAACTTTTTGATATTAACTTTCTTCATATTATCACCTCTTTATTATACTGTACCATGCTTCTTATCTGCACGAACCTCTCTTTTATCAAACAACATTTCAAATGCTGCTACAACATACTTTCTTGTGTCTTCAGGATTAATAATAGTATCAACATAGCCTCTTGCTGCTGCCTGGTCAACACTTGACTGTAAAGCTGCATATTCTGCTGCCTTTTCGTTAATAGTTGATGTAACATCCTTAGAAGCTGCGATATCATCAGCGTACATAATCTTAGCTGCCAATGAAGCATCCATCATGCCAATGCTAGCCTGTGGCCATGCATATACCATATCTGCACCTATTGATTTTGAATTCATAGCTACATAAGCACTACCATAAGCTTCACCTGTAATAATATTAACCTTAGGTACATCTGCATTAGAAAATGCATATACAAGCTTAGCTGCTGCTTTAGCTATTGTTCTTTCTGACTTAACTGTAGCTTCAAAGCCCTTAACATTAGTAAGTGTAAGAACTGGTATTTCAAATGCATTACAGAATGTAACAAACTCAGCTGCCTTATAAGCACCTGCTGTTGTAAGTACTGGTGCAAATTCTTCTGCCTTTTCACCATTCTCATCATAAAGAGCTGTTCTGTTAGCTACTGCACCAACTGTAACGCCATCAACAAGAATGAATCCTGTAACCATCTCTTTAGCATATTCTGCCTTAGCTTCAACAAATACACCATCATCTGAAATATCTGTAAGTGCAAGTGCAGGATCAGCTATTTCTGCTTCCATATCCTGACATACTCTGTTAAGATCATCCTGATTATCAGTACATACTGTACCCTCAGCATTATTAGATGGAAGCATAGATACAAGTTGTCTTACTCCGTTAGCGATAGTTTCTTCATCTCCAACAAAATCAACAACACCTGCTTCTGCCATAAACTTAGCACTTGATGTATCAAGCTTTGACTCATAATTGCCATCTAATGCATTAGGACTGTTAACGAATAACTTAGCCTTTTTTTCTTCAACAAATACGAAATCTGAAAGTTCTGCAAGAACGGCAAGACCTCCACCACATTCGCCATAAACAGCTGTAATCTGTGGAATAATTCCTGAAGCAAGTGACATATTCTTATAGATTTCACCAAAACCATTAAGTGCATCTGTTGCTTCCTGAAGTCTTAAACCTGCGCAGTCAATCAGACCTACCACAGGAGCTCCCATTTTCATTGCCTTCTCATAAAGGCTGGCAATCTTCTTAGCATGCATTTCACCGATAGTTCCGCCTAAAACAGAAGCATCCTGGCTATATACATACACAAGATTTCCATTAACCACTCCATAACCTGTTATTACACCATCAGATGGAGCTTTCTTTTCCTGCATGTTAAAATCTGTAGCTCTGGCTGTAACTCTGGCTCCGATTTCAACAAAACTGCTGTCATCAAGAATAGCTTCGATTCTTGATAAAGCCTGTGTAGTATTACTCATTATCGAGACCTCCTCTTTAATATACATTGCTTAGTGCAAACAACTATTGTTTATTTTATAACAATCAACCATTTATTTCAAGTAAATATTTGTATCATTCCTAGTGATTTTTAATGTTTTTTTTAGATTTTTCATTAATTTTGCACAGTTTTAATCTGTCGTTTCAAATATAGCAGCCAACCCCTTATGGATTATTATAGAAGCCTCATCATTTTCAATCTCATTGCTCTGACATATACTAAGTCCCTGCTTTAAAATGTATTTGTTAAGGCAATATTTAAAACCTTCAAGTGTTATAACAACCTCTTCACTCATCGGAACAATAGAAACATATTTTCCATACTGTTCCTTTTTCTTTATTAAGTGCATGCCAGTGTCATTATTTACAAGATATATACAATTATATTTATCAACTATGTGGCAGTTCACTCCTGAGTCCAGTGCAGCTTTCATATTTCCGATATTAGTCATTGTATGATCCATCCTTGTTCCTATCGCACCAAGTATATATATATCAGAAGCCCCCTTTTGTACAGCCGTCATTATTGCAAGATGAGTATCAGTATAATCCTTTTCACATGGATATACTTCAAAATCAACCTTTTTTTTATATCTTTCAAGCACACGTTCATCGACCGAATCATAATCACCTAGTAAAAAGTCAATATCAAGTCCAAGTCTGTCAGCATACATAAGACCTCTGTCTGCCGCTATACAATAGTCGAATTTTTTATCTGCAAGCCATTCTTTTGCCCATTGGATATCTACATAACCACCTGTTAATATCAAAACCTTATTCATATCCGTCATCTTAAGCCTTCCTTATTCTTTGTTTTCTCTTTATTATTTTGCTTTGAAATATTTTTCATATTTCATTTATGTTCTTTAATTTTTCACATTTATATTCTATAATAAATCAAACATGTAGTAAAACATTTTATACTTTACTAAACAACTAAACAAGGAGGACATTATGAGTGAACATAACATTCATTCTGATGATGAGATTGAATTAAAAAAAGAGACTGCGGGTATTGATGACAGTGTAACAGGCATTAACGAACTTGGAAGCAACGAAGCAGAAGGAAATGAACTTCTTATGCACTCTGCCAATCTTTACGAAAGCACTGAGGACAAATACAAAGACAACTTATCATCAGCCATTACATTTTTCGTATGTGGTGCAGCCGGTATAATAATACTTATACTTAACGATATTGGTATTCTTAAACTAGTTGTAAAGGGAAGCTCCAACTTCATACTTATCAATATTGTTCTGGGATTACTTTTTATTGGCTTTATAGCTATTGGCTTCTGGTCTTTAAAGTATTCTAAAAATATCAAGAGTAAGGCTGCTATTGAAAGCAGGGATACTGATACTATCTTAGCATGGCTTAAGGATAACGTAAGCAAGGATGATATAGAAGCTTCTTATCTTGACGACATTCCTGAGGAAATGAAATATTTCAACAGAAGCGACTATATCAAAAAGGCTATCAGTAAAAACTTTCCTGATACAAGCGATGATCTCTTAGATACAATTGCAGACAAATATATTGACAACTTATTTAACGAATAAATAATAAGCGGGAACACATATCTTATACATGTGTTCCCGCTTAACTTTATTTACAATCAGTTTAAAGTTTTAATATATTATTACTTATTAGAAAGATATTCATCAATACCCTTTGCAGCTGCTTTACCAGCACCCATAGCAAGAATAACTGTCGCTGCACCTGTAACAGCATCTCCACCAGCATATACTGCTTCCTTTGATGTCTGTCCATTATCCTCTTCTGCAACAATACACTTTCTCTTATTAATATCAAGTCCATTAGTTGTTGATGAAATAAGTGGGTTAGGTGATGTACCAAGTGACATGATAACTGCATCAAGTTCCATAACGAACTCAGAACCTGGTATCTCAACAGGCTTTCTTCTGCCTGAGGCATCTGGTTCACCAAGTTCCATCTTTACGCACTTAATTCCTGTAACATTGCCCTTCTCATCTGTGAGAACTTCTGTTGGGTTAGTAAGAAGGTCAAATATAATACCTTCTTCTTTAGCATGATGTACTTCCTCAGCTCTTGCTGGAAGTTCTTCCTCACTTCTTCTGTATACAATATGTACCTCTGCTCCAAGTCTTAAAGCTGTTCTTGCAGCATCCATAGCAACATTACCGCCACCTACAACTGCAACTTTCTTAAACTTCGCAATAGGTGTATCATAATCATCCCTAAATGCCTTCATAAGATTGCTTCTTGTAAGATACTCATTAGCTGAGAATACTTCGTTAGCATTTTCACCTGGAATACCCATAAATCTAGGAAGACCTGCTCCTGAACCAATAAATACTGCATCGAAGCCTTCTTCGTTAAGAAGCTGGTCTATAGTCATTGATTTACCTATAACTACGTTAGTTTCTATCTTAACACCAAGCTTTTTAACATTTTCAACTTCTGATGCAACTACTGTCTTCTTTGGAAGACGGAACTCAGGAATACCATATACTAATACTCCGCCAGGTTCATGAAGTGCTTCAAATATAGTTACTTCATATCCCATCTTTGCAAGATCTCCTGCGCATGTAAGTCCTGAAGGACCAGAACCTATTACAGCTACCTTCTTGCCTTTCTTTTCTGTTGGCATCTCAGGTGCAACATTGTTTTCTCTAGCCCAGTCAGCTACAAATCTTTCAAGCTTTCCAATAGATACAGCCTCACCCTTAATACCTCTTACGCACTGTCCTTCACACTGTGTTTCCTGTGGACATACACGGCCACATACAGCTGGAAGTGCTGAAGACTTTCCAATAACCTTATATGCTTCTGCAAAATTACCTTCTTTTACATTATGAATGAACTCAGGTATGTTTATTGATACTGGACATCCCTGAACACATCTTGCATTCTTACAATTAAGACAACGAGTTGCCTCTTCCTGTGCCTCTTCTGCATTATATCCGAGGCAAACCTCATCAAAATTCTTATTTCTTACATCTGGAGCCTGTTCCCTTACAGGAACCTTTTTCATAACATCCATTATTATACCTCTTTTCCATCGATTAATCGCGTCACTGTTCACAAGTATATAATCAAGCAGTAACCATGCTTCTTAATGAATACCAACAATTAATTACAGTTTCCACATCCACCATGATGAGTTTCACCCTCAAGAGCAGCAAGCATAGCTCTGCCCTCTTCTGTTTTATATGTCTGCTGACGTTTCATAGCCTGATCAAAATCTACAAGATGTCCATCAAACTCTGGTCCATCAACACAAGCGAACTTAATCTCATCACCAACCTGAAGTCTGCATGCTCCACACATTCCAGTTCCATCAACCATAATAGGATTCATACTTACAACTGTAGGAATACCCAGTTCCTTAGTTAACAGACAGACAAACTTCATCATAATCAATGGTCCGATAGCTATACACTTATCATACTTCTTACCCTGTGCATAAAGGTCTTTAAGTACATCTGTACCCATACCTTTTCTTACATAGCTTCCATCATCTGTTGTTATATAGAGATTGCCGGCAACAGCCTTCATCTCATCTTCAAGCAGAATAAGATCTTTATTCTTAGCACCAACAATAACATCTGCATCAACTCCATGCTCATGAAGCCACTTAACTTGTGGATAAACTGGAGCTGTTCCAACACCACCTGCTATGAATACTATCTTCTGCTTCTTTAATTCTTCAATATCCTCATGGATTAATTCTGAAGGGCATCCTAAAGGTCCTACAAAATCACTGAATGCATCTCCTGCCTTAAGATGTGACATCTTTTCTGTTGATGCTCCGACTATCTGGAATACAATAGTAATTGTTCCAGCCTCTCTGTCATAATCACAGATTGTAAGAGGAATTCTTTCCCCTTTTTCATCCATTTTAACAATAATGAACTGGCCAGGTTCACAGTGTTTAGCAGCTCTTGGTGCTTCAACATCCATAAGAAAAATCTTTTCTGCTAATTTTTCAGCCTTAAGAATCTTGTACATTATAATACCCCTTTCAGTGTTATATTATATCTGAAGTGCTGATCACACATCAAAACCTATTTATAGCTATTAGTCCTCTTACGTTTTACGTTATTTAAATGTTAATATTCAGAAGAACTGTAAGAGCCGTTTGAATTAGTTACTTTGTAACATGTTCCATTCTTGATTCCTATTCCATAATACCCTTCAGTAGATGTCTTTGATTTATCTGTAACATCAAACCTTACGATATACATCTCAACCGAATTGACTGTTGCTTTTGGCTGATATACAAAAGTCACCTTTCTGCCATCACTGGTCGTATTACCATCTGACTTAAGTACACCATCCGCAATAAGTCTGTTTTTTAATATTTCAAGGCATTCATTATAAGAAAATGTTTTTGCCTTATTTATCACATAATTTCTTTTGACTACTGAACTCGCCTGATTATGTGAATCTATTATTATAACTGATATTACATTGTTGCCTTCAGGAATATCAAAGGGTTCTGTATACTCTTCCGAGCCTGCTGTTGGTGTCGAACCATCCAGTGTGTAATATGCTTTACTTCCAACTGGGATATTGCTTATAGTCACCTGCTGTCCCTCTGCATATGTTCCAGATTCCGGACTAACCGTTGGTGTTGATGGCTTCTTGTAGTCAACAACATACTGAAGCTCAACAACATCACTATATACTCCTATTGAATTAACAGCTACTGCTTTTATAGTAGTTGTTCCATTCTTAATCTCTATCGTATCACCATTATATTTTGTACTTTTTTCAGTTGGCTCAGATTTATCCTGCGTATAATATATTGTTGAAGAAGAGCTTTCTGTAAATTGCAGCTTAACCTCATCATCATAAGTTCCTGCTTCAACCGATGGTTTAGGATTCTCAACAACATAATCCGAAAGATACTTATAACCTTCTTTGTTTTTATACGACTTTATCAGTGTATTAAGTGCATTGCCATCCTTTTTTTGTTCATATATAGATGCAAGCTCCTGTATTGACTTCTGATTATTCTCATCATAAGACAGAATATCTTTAAGTGTTTCTATCTGCTTATCTGTATTATTCTCTTCTTTATAGCACTCATATAATGTATATTTAAGATCTGTGTTTTTCTTACCTTCATTGAGCTTAGCTGCCTTTGAAAGATACTTCACAGCCGAATCATAATCATTATTCTTATAGCTTTCCATACCTTTTTCATAATTATATTTATATGATTCTTTACTTCTATTATGAATAACTACACCGGTAATAATACCTATAAGTACCAGAAGTGCCGCTATACCGCATGAAACTCCTATTATGATTTTCTTCTTTTTATCATCACTGACAGTTCCACCAGCCACATATTTATCTGAATCAGCATGCTTATCTGAATCAACATCTGAATCTGAATCAATATCAGAACTAACATCGGAATTAACATCTAAATCAACATCCAAATTAACACCAGAATCTGAATTCTTAACCGGGATATTTCTAATATTATCTCTCACTTCATCAACGTTATATACACCTGTTTTCTGAACATCATCATCAGATTTCGTGAGCATATCTGTTGTAACTTTAGGTATAACCTTAGTCTTACCCATCTCAATGTCTGTATCTTGTGAATCTTTTGCAGCTGTGTTTTCTGCAGATGACTCTTTCTGATTATCAACAAATGCTTTAGCGACACTGGTTTCTTCTTCTACAAGTCTTTCCAATGATTTCACTAACTCATCATCCAATTCATCTTTATTATCAATTCCCATATAGACATTCCCATCCTTTATATTTTAACGTATAAATTCTAACATATTGATATTCAATAATCAATAAATTAAAAAACTAAACTTGCAAAGTTTTGCAGCCCTTTATTTTGTTTTACATCATTTTATTTTCTTTATTTTTATTGTTTTTATTATTCTTTCATAAATTGTACATACTTTGCACACAAATATTGAATATACTAATAATCAGATAGTAAGTTAATTCTTTCTATCTCCCCCTCATATTAAAATAAAGAACAGCTGTCAGCTTATTGGTTGGCAGCTGTTTCTTTATTTATATAATATGATGTCATGAGCAAAAGTAAATTCTGCCACTCACTGATGTTACCGGATTGCTTGGCAATAAAGCTATCATGACACATCAGTTATATCAGTTATATATAACAGCTATCTATAAAAAAAGCAGCAGCCATATTTATCATAGCTGCTGCTTTTTGTTTATTTATTATCTTATATTAGTAACTGTAACCACACAACTTAAAGTCTTATTATTAACTGTAGCTGTAACAGTTGTTGTACCTGCTCTTCTACCTATAACTTCTCCAGAAGAAGATACTGTACACACTCTTGGATTACTGCTTCTCCATGTGATTTTATCTTCTGTACCTATAACATCAAGATTATATCTGTCATACTGTTCAATTCTTATATTAGATGTACTCATTGCAAGTGAATGGACTGTACAAGAAGCCTCAACACCGCTGTTATTACTTATTACAAACACGTCTGCTGTACCAGGTCCAACTGTAGTTATGACTCCATCCTGATCAACCTGAACAATTCCTGTATCTGTCGAATACCACTCATATGAATCATTATTAACAACTGGTCTGACTATAACTGATAGCTGTCTTGCTCTTCCTGTTAACATGTATATTTCCTTAGAGTTAATCCTGAGTGATGATATATTAACAACTGGTGTTACATATACCCAGCATGTTCCTGTAATATTGTTACCATCCTGTGATGTAGCTGTTACCTTACACTTACCAGTGCCAACTGCAAATATCTCTCCTGATTCATCTACCACTGCTACAGATTCATTAGATGATTTCCATGTTACATCTTTAATCGTAGCTTCATCAGGTGTAATCACCGCTGTCGCCCTTACTGAATCACCAATAAGAAGTCTTACTGTATCTGGTTCAACATATAAACCTGTTACAGGATTAACAACCCTTACTATGCAGGAAGCACTTACTCCGCTTCCATCAACCGCTGTAGCTGTAATAACTGCACTGCCAACGCCATTGGCACTTATATTGCCTTCCTGGTCAACATAACATACATCATTGTTTGATGATGACCATGTTACATTTTTGTTTGTTGCTGTATCTGAACCAACTTTAGCTATAAGCGTTCCTGTTGCACCAATGTTCATCAGCTTATCAGTTTCACTAAGTTCAATAGTTGAAACATATTCCTTAACATCTATAGTACATGCCGCTGTAAGCTTATTGACCTCTGTAGTGACCTCTATAACACACGAGCCACCCTTAAGAGCTGTAACAACACCATTTTCGTCTACCGATGCAACCTCAGGGTCACTTGACATATAAGTTACGTTCTTATTCTCAGCATCATATGGTTCAACAGTTGGAATAATTGCATATTTAGCTCCAACCCACAGCTGCTGATAATCAGAATTAAGCTTAATACCTGTTACAGGCTGTGTTACTGTAACAACACAGAATGCTGTAAGTCCGGTATCTACATTAGTTGCGATAATAGATGTTGTACCTGCTCCTACTGCAGTAACCTTACCATCACTTTCAACCTTACATACCTTCTCATCACGGCTTTCCCATGTAACTATCTTGTTATCTGCATTCTCAGGAAGACAAGTTGCATTCAGCCAGAATACCTGTCCCTGTCTTACTGTTATATCTGTTGTATTAAGAACCACCTGAGTTACCGGCTGTTTAACATATATGTTACACATCGCTGTAAAGTTACCATCAAGTGATTTACAAAGAATAGTACAGCTTCCTGTTCCAACTGCCTCAACAAGACCATTAGAGTCAACTATACATACATTCGTATTGGAAGATTCCCATAAAACTGTTCTATCTGATGCTGTTACTGGTAACACCTCAGCAGTTATTCTTAATCTTCCACCTATACTCATTATTTCATCAGTATAATCAAGCTTTATAGTTTCTACTGGTATATTAATAATAAAATTACAGGTTGCTATAAATGCACCATCAGTTGTCTTACATACAATAGTACAATATCCTGGCTTTACAAACTTAACAAGACCATTATCATCTACTGTTGCAACAGATGTATCAGAAGATGTCCATGTGACATTTCTGTTAACGCCTTCACCTGATGGCAATATAGTTGCTACAAGCTGATACTGTCCGAGTGCCATGGATGCCCTGACTGTTGTTTCATTAAGCTGGATTCCAGTAACCGGTTCTCTTACATATACTTCACAGGTTGCTACTTTAAGCCCATCTTCTGAAATAACTGTTATAGTTGTAGAGCCACCCGATATACCATTTATGGTAGCTGTATAGCTATCACCTTCAACAGTTGCTATATCTGGATTAGATGAAGACCATAATACCTTGTTGTTAGTTGGTCCTGCCGGATTAAATATAACCTGTACAGTTTCAGATGAGCCTCTGTCTATCTGCACACTTGATGGGTTAATACTAATCTCTCCAACAGGTGTTGTTATATATACAACACAAGTAGCCTTCTTTATAACACCATTAATATTCTGCGAAACTGTAACATGTGCAATACCTGGTGCCACACCCTTTATATCAAATGACTTACCATCATCAGACTGTTTAACTTCAATAAGTGTATCTGTAGGAACTACCCCGGCAGCATCTGGCTGGTTAGTAACCGTATATGTAATATCTTTTTTATCTGGTGAATTAGTAACAAGTGCTTCAAGAGTCTTCGTTTCTCCTATGTTAACGCTCATTGATGTAAGGCTTATTCCAAAACCATCTATAACTGTAATATCATATGTGATCTGGTTTTTCTGCTTATATACAGTAGATAACTCATCTTCTACTCTTTGTGCAATTATAGTTGCATGCCCTGCACCTGTAGCAGTAACAAGTCCTGTTGTCTGATCTACCTGTACAACACTGTTATCTGTTGTTGACCATGTTATTTCAGTTGGATTAGCTGTTGTTTTTAACTGAATCGTATCACCAACATTCATATTGCTCACATCTTTACCAAGCTTTTTAAATGGAACGATAACATTAACCTCATCATGGTTAGCCCATGTCATGTTTCCGTTCATATCAAGTGCACCTACACCTGCGTAAGCCTTTGCAACACCTGCATATATTCCTTTAACGCTGCCATCTTTTTTATATGTCATTATATCTGTATTATCCGAAATATATGTAACACCAGAAGTAGCTGGATATTTTACATTTGATGGTATCTGCTCATCTGTAAACTCTTCAAAATCCTTAGTTGATAAGACAAAATACTTTGTGCCATCTGCAAGCTTCTGCACTGAATTTCCCTGTTCGTTTGCTTTGCCTTCTGTATATTCAACCTTTGAAACAATAGAATATTTTGCTGTAAGCTGCGAAATACCATCTCCATCTGCTGTTCTTACAGTAAGATTAGTTTTTCCGCCTCCGACAATCTTAAGTGTTACCTTTGATGCATCAGATGAAACCTTTTCAACAATGCCATCCTTTAACAGATTGCCTGTCTTATCATTATCTGTTTCAACAAAAAGCTTATTAGTTTCACATGTGTTAGACGAAATCTCTATAATATCGCCCACATGATATTCATTCTTCTGCTCATCTGTAAGCTCTACTCCGTTACGTGTTGCTTTAAATTTAACACTCAATGGTACTATCACATCAACCGAATCACTTCCAAGAGCTTGCTGATATGTAATGCTTCCATCAGGACCATATATCTTCGTATAATATGTTGCAGTCAATGTTGCCTTACCTGCTTTATAAGCACGGATAAGTGGTGATTTAACACCATCAGCTGTATCTGCTGGTTTAACTCCTGCACTGTCACTTACTATAAACTTGACTACATTGGAATCTGATACAGTCCATTTAAGATTTCTCTCTGTAGGCTTGTAGTTATCAGGCGAATCCTGTCCAACTATGTTGTTTTCATCTCTTCCTGTCATATCTGCTACAACATCATTGCTATCCTCTCCTGGATTAAGAATGGTCTTATAGCTTTTTACTGTAACCGTTACGCTCGAATCAGCATTTGCAAATACCATATATCCGCTGAATGCCCCTAAAACTACAAGTACTGATAACAATATCTTCCACTGTACCCTAAGCCTTCTAAATTTTTTAATACCACTCATATGTATGCCTCATTTCATTAATATATAATATATCATAATTATTTACACATTATAGTTTTATTTAATTCTACATTATTTTCCAAAAATTATCAACAAGTATATCGTCATATTCCAACAAAATTTCAGCAGATTTTCTTTATTTTTATATATTTTTTCAATATAATGATATAAGTGTCAAAAATATAAAAAGACGTTTCTGCCTGCAGAAAAAGACTTTTTTACTTAAGACACGCTAAACACCGAATAAAAAGGAGTATTAATATGATCTCTGTAAGTATGTGTATGATTGTTAAAAACGAACAGTCTATATTAAAAAGATGTCTTGACTCATATGCCGGCATTTACGATGAGCTGATTATTGTAGATACCGGCTCAACGGACAACACTAAAGAAATCGCAGCACAATACACTGATAAGGTATATGACTTTGCATGGTGTGATGATTTTGCTGCAGCAAGAAATTTTGCTTTTTCAAAAGCCAGCTGTGACTATATATTAAGCGTTGATGCAGATGAAGAGCTGGATTTTCATAATAACACTGCCCTACGCAGCCTCAAAGAAGCTATTCTGCCTGAAATTGACATTGTACAGATGTACTACGTTAACGAATCGGATTTCAATTCTGTATACAATGTCCACAAAGAATTGCGTCCAAAGCTTTTCAGACGCATACGGACATTCAACTGGATTTCGCCTATACATGAAACCATTCGTGTAAACCCTGTAATATACGACAGTGATATTGAAATCATGCACAAACCAACGGGCGACCACAGCAAAAGGGATTTTTCCATATATTTTAAGGCACTGGACAAAGGTATTGTTTTAGAAGATTACGTTGTCACAATGCTTTGCAAGGAGCTTTTTATATCCGGGGAAGCTTCAGATTTCATATCATTTAAAAATGCTTTTGAAAATATATTTCCTTATGAAAACAGAAGTGAAAACACTTTGGAGGATATTAATTGTATACTTGCACGCATATACAACATCACTGGTGAACAGGATAAATTCTTCAAAATTGCCTTGAAGTCTGTGGCAGATAATCCTTCATCTGAAATGTGCTACACGCTTGGTCTTTATTATTTTGACCATAAGGATTACAACGAGGCTGCCATATGGCTTTATAATGCCGCATTTGAATCAAAAAGTATTCTTGATATATCAAGCAGTGGCAAAAAGCCTCTTTATCTTCTTAGCAAATGTTATAAGCTGCTTTCACAACAATGTGAAGATGATTATGAAAAAATACAATACATAGAAATGTCAAATGATTATAAATCACAGGCAGATAGATGGTGTATGCCTGAATTATAAGCTTTATTGTTCTTTATTGTATTTTATTCTACAGAATATTGCATTTTTCCTTAAAACTTTGACTAAACTTATGGATTAAATCTTATTTATATGCTAAAATACATAAGTAATAAATTATTTTGGAGGTATCTAAAAAAATGAAATTAAATTTAAGACCAGCTGAAGAGTGTACATTTGACGCTGTATCATTAGGTGAAGTTATGCTTCGTCTTGATCCAGGTGAAGGAAGAATCCGTACAGCAAGAAGCTTTAGAGCATGGGAAGGTGGCGGAGAATATAACGTTATCCGTGGTCTTCACAAGTGCTTCGGTATGAACACAGCTGTTATCACAGCTTTCGCTGATAACGAAGTAGGTCTTCTTATGAAAGACTTCATCGAGCAGGGTGGTGTTTCAACAGATCTTATCTGCTGGAAGAAGACAGATGGTATCGGACGTCTTTGCAGAAACGGTCTCAACTTCACAGAAAGAGGATTTGGTATCCGTGGCGCTAAGGGTTGCTCAGATAGAGCTAACACAGCTATTTCTCAGGCTACTCCAGAAGATTTCGATTTTGATTACATCTTCAAGAACAAGAGCGATGGTGGTTTAGGCGTTCGTTGGTTACATACAGGTGGTATCTATGCTGCTCTTTCTGAACAGGCTTGTGAAACTGTTATCGCAGCTTGTAAGGCAGCTAAGAAGTATGGTACAATCGTATCTTACGATCTTAACTACAGACCATCTATGTGGGAAGCTATCGGCGGTTTAGCTAAGGCTCAGGAAGTTAATAAGGAAGTTGCTAAGTATGTTGACGTTATGATTGGTAACGAAGAAGACTTCACAGCATGCCTTGGTTTCGAAATTGAAGGTAACGATGAGAACCTTAAGACTCTTAACCTTGATGGTTACAAGAAGATGATCAACGAAGCTGCTGCTACATACCCTAACTTCAAGGCTGTTGCTACAACACTTCGTCAGGTTAAGACAGCTACAGTTAACGACTGGTCAGCAATCTGCTGGGCTGATGGAGAAATTTACAAGGCTGCTCAGTATGATGGTCTTGAGATCATGGATAGAGTTGGTGGCGGAGATTCATTCGCTTCAGGTCTTGTATATGGTCTTATGACATTCGAGGATGCTGAAAAGGCTGTTAACTATGGTGCTGCTCATGGTGCATTAGCTATGACAACTCCTGGTGATACAACTATGGCTTCTCTTAAGGAAGTTGAAGGTATCGTTGGCGGTGCTGGTGCCAGAGTTCAGAGATAATAATAATATTTATTAGTAAATCATTATTAACTATTATTGATTATCATTAATTTAATTCAGTATTTGGGTTCAACCAAATTAACAACAAAAAGAGTTGTCCGGTGGTTATCCGGGCAACTCTTATATTTTATGCTTTTTTTATTCAGCTGTTTTATTATCTGTTTTTTCACATACAAATTATGCTTCAACTTGCTTTATAGATTTACTTATAAGATATTGTAAACACTATTTTATCAGAATATAAACCTGCATATGCATTATCCCACTCAGACCTGTTAATAGATACTGTCAATGGTGTACTGTTACCACTTGCAAGATAACTTGCTGATGTGAATTCACTGTTACCATTCATAAGCTTATATGAAATAGTTTTAGATGAATCCTTGCTGTTCTTTAACTTTCCACTTGCATCTGCTGATACCCATACGCTCTTATCAGGTTCAAGCCTTGCATTATCAAGTGTAACATTTCCTATACTGCTTTCAGCTGTACCACTTGCTATTGTTGTACTTGCAGGTATGGTAACTGTATATGTCGGATCAATCGACACATTTATTGTTGTCTGTCTTTTTTCCTGCGCACATACTGGAATAACACTTCCTATTATAAGCATGGCTCCAAGTGCAACTGCACTAAATTTTCTCATAATATCCTCATTTCTGCACACTTTTCGTAAAACCGGTTCACGTGTGCCATAAAACCGGTTCAATATGCGAAAGCTGATATTTTTCACATATATTTTCTTTATATAAATTTCTTTATAAACTATAGTCCTGTGGTCTGTTAACAATTCTTTAAATCAATCACTTAATCGTGTTACTTAGCTACTATCGTTGTTTCTACATTCGCACCATTCATGGCAGTTCCATCTGTAAGTGATGATGTGCTGATCTTTATTGTAGCTTTGTACTCACCTGCTGATAAGCTATGATTGAGCTTTACGTTAGATATAGCTTTACCTGGTTCAACCATAGCTGACTTATATATCGATTCACCAGTATCACTTAACACTATCTCGAATGTGAAGTAGCATGGATTGCCTTCAGGATTCATAAGATTCATAGTTACATCTTCTTTTCCAGCTGCTATTGTTATTGATGGATATCCTGGAATCCTTATGCTCTGCTGGCTTCCTGTCGTAGCCTTATCCGAATTACTATCACCTGCATTTGCATCTAGTGAAGGTGTAAATGCATTATCATTATTGTTATTTTTATTATTTTTTCCAACTATCATGTATATAACAAGTCCTGCAACAACTGCACATAATGCTATAATCACTGCTATCATTATCTTATTTTTAGATATTTTCATTAAAATTCCTCCTTTTTAGCTGGCTTTTGTATTTAGTTTGTAATGATATTATTCCCCGTATCAATGCTGCTTCACTATTCAGTTATAACCCCACGGCAATATGCTTCGAATACTGATTATTGCATGCAGCACTACATGTTGTATGTATAATATACGATTATTCTCTATTTGTGGGATAATTTGCATGAATTACAGCTTTTTCGACATGAACGACAAAAAATTTTATAGAATTTTAATCTGATTCAATATATAATAATAATAAGTAGCAAAGGGCTTATCGTGAATGCTGTGAATATATCAGTCATATCTGCCCTTGTCTTCAACAACTAATTATCATCTATTAAATTTATATAAACAGCAACGGAGATAAAAACACAATGAAAATAGCAGTATGTGACGACAGTCTTAACGAATTAGAGTTAATAAGAAATTTTCTTGATATATACAGGTCTGATAGCATACAGACATTTACAGTAAAATACTTTGAAAGCAGCGTAGAGCTTGCTTCTACCCTTAGATTCGAAAAATTCGATATATATATTCTTGATATAATCATGCCTGTAATGGATGGTCTTGCACTTGCAAAGGAAATCAGGACATTTGACAAAGCTGCTCCTATAATCTTTCTTACAGCTTCTCCCGAGTTCGCTGTGGACAGCTATACTGTGAAAGCCTTCAACTATCTTTTAAAACCGGTAGTTAAAGAACGCCTGTATTCTACACTTGATGATATAATCGAAACATTTCATCAGGAGAGCACTGATAATATAATCATAAAAAATAGTACTGGAATTCACAAGATACATACAAGCGACATAATCTATGCCGAAGCTCTTAACAGAAAAGTAATTATATACCTAAAGAACGGCGAGCAGATAACATCCACAGATGTATTCTCTTCTATATGTGATACATTGACTGCCCATAATGAATTTCTTCTTCCACATCGTTCTTTCATAGTTAACATGAACTACATAAAAACCATAAACACAACCGAAATATGCCTGATTAACAACAAATCAATTCCACTTGCACAACGGCGTGTAAGTGAAATCAAAAAACAGTATCTGACTTTTCAGATGGAAGGATAATACATAAGAAAGAGGGAATATATATGGACGAACTATCTGCAATGCTAAATCTTATCAATTATGTTTTTGTACTTATATTTGGAATAGTTGTATCTTTTTACTTCGCTGATATCACATGGGAAGATAACAAAAAAACAATCATATCTACACTTGTAGCTTTTGCACTTCTCCAGGCAATCTGCTATGTTCTTCTTGGCGAACGCATACTTTACAAAAGCTATCCATTTATTATACATATTCCTCTGATTCTTGTTATAAGATATGTATGTCATAAAAACATATATATATCAACTATTGCTGTCTTATCAGCATATCTTATGTGTACACCACGCAAATGGTTTGGTACGGTTGCTGCTTATATTTTCAAGGATATTCCTATGATATCAGATATTGTAACCATTATTATTACAATACCTCTTTTATTCATAGTAATCAAATACATTTCACCTTATATAATAAGACTTGAGAATGAGTCAAAGACTATTATATTTATATTCTTTTTCCTGCCTCTTACCTATTATATATCAGAATACGCCTTTACTGTATACACAGACCTTTTATACCGTGGAGAAGCAATTGTTATAGAATTTATGGACAGCTTTATCGTTATACTTTACTTTTTATTATCTATCGTTACACTTACTATTTTGAACAGGAAAAATGCAGCTGAACGGGAAAATATTATCCTGCTGGCTTCTGCTGCGCAGGCTGAAAAAGAGATTTCCCAGCTGTATGAATATCAAAGGCAGGCTGCTATATATCGTCATGATCTTAGGCATCATATGAACTTTTTACAGAGCTGCCTGAATGAAAATAAATATACACAAGCACATGATTATATAAAAGAAATATGTACTAATCTTGATAACAGCCGTATAACCAGATACTGCGATAACGAAGCTGTCAATCTCATATTATCTTCATATATTGACAGTGCTAACGAATATAATATAACTACGCATGTGTCTGTTACTGCTGGCAATCTTTCAGACTACAAGCCTACAGACCTTTGCAGCCTATTAGCAAATGCACTTGAAAATGCCATAAACGCATGTAAGCTTGTACAGACTGCTCCAGCTGCTATTAATTCAAATCGTATTATCACAGTAAAGGTGTTTGATAAGAACAATAAATTATGTATTAATATCACTAATACTTATGCTGTTGAACCCGTATTTGTTAATAATGCTCCTGTATCGGATAAAGCCGGCCATGGTATTGGTATCAGAAGCATAATATCTGTGATTGAGAAATATAACGGTGTATATGATTTCTTTACTGAGGATGGGGTGTTTTATTTTCAGGCGTGCATATAAATATAAACCAACATAAAAAGGACTATCACACTGAGGTGACCCCTCAAAGTTCACTCCTCAAAGTTATTTATGGTGACAGTCCTTTTTCATTATATTAATTGGTTTTCAATAGTTACAAGCACCATTTTCTTCTTCCCATAAATCTACATTAGCATACTTAGACAATGAACCTCTTGCTGAACCCCGTTATTTCTTGGTATTTCATCAATAAATTCATCCAAAACCGTTATTATCACCTTTTGATTTTTCTTAGCATTAATTTTTTCCAATGTCTTAACAGAACTTCCATCATAATATCCCTGTAATGCAAGCATAATCAGCACCCTCTTTCTTTATATACTAATAATTATATATATATTACACCCACAAAATATCTTTACAGCAACTACCAAATTAGTGAAACAATATTGTATTCTTTAATATGAAAAAGGTTATTTACTAGAAACCATTAACTACATCTCTTCCGGACATTCCATACCTAATAAACCGCATGCCTCACACAAGATTTTCTGTACCATATCTGTCAAAATCAAACGTGCGTTTTTCTCTTTTCCTTCTGCCTGCAAAATAGTGCAATCATGATAAAACTTATTAAAAGCTGTTGCTAACGATATTACATACCTTGCAACTACAGACGGTTCATTTTTCTCTGCCGCATTAATAACTGCATCCTCGTAACCAGCTAATACTTTTACCAAATTATAAGTCACATCATCTGTTAAAGCCTCAAAATCAACTTCACTAACCTCTACCATTTTACCCGCTTTACGCAACACGCTCTTTGCGCGTGCATAAGTATATTGTGCATATGGTCCGGTAGTTCCATCAAAGTTCAAAACTTCCTTCCACGAGAAATCAACATTCTTGATTCGCTGATTAAATAAATCATGGAAAATAATTGCTCCCACGCCAACTTTTTTCGCAATTTCTTCTTTATCCGTCAACGAGGGATTCTTTTCTATTATCGCATTATAAGCACGCTCTATTGCCTCTTTCAAAATATCTTCTGCATAAATAATATTACCACCACGTGTTGAAAGTTTTTCTCCTGCAAGACTAACCAATCCATATGGAACATGAATCAATCCATCCCACCAATCATATCCCATCACTTCAATAGCTGTAAAAATTTGTTTGAAATGAAGAGATTGTTCTAGCCCTGTCACATATAAGCACTTTTCAAAATCATATGTTTCCTTACGATAAAGAATTGCAGCAATATCACGGGAGTGATAAGTGGTTCCTCCATCACTTTTAGTAATTAAACAAGGGGGCATATCATATTTCTCCAAATCAATTACTTGCGCCCCTTGACTCTCAACTAGCAAATCCATTTCTTTCAATTTCTCCACTAATGTCGGCACCTTGTCACGATAGAAACTTTCACCCAAATAAGAATCAAATGATATTCCTAGCAAGTCATAAATACGTTCAAATTCAACCATACTGATGTCCTTGAACCAATTCCAGATTTCTAATGCTTCAAAATCATTTTGCTCCATTTTTACAAACCATTCTCGTGCCTCTACAATTAAGTTCTCATTAGTTTCTGATTCATCATTAAACTTCACATAAATACGCAGTAATTCCTCTATTCCCTTTTCTTTTACCAGTTCTTCACTGCTCCACAATTTGTATGCAACAATCAATTTACCAAACTGAGTTCCCCAGTCACCTAAATGATTGATTCGTACCACATCATATCCTAACTTTTGATAAATCTTATATAAAGAGTTTCCAATTACTGTTGTACGCAAATGTCCCACATGAAAGTTCTTTGCAATATTTGGCGATGAATAGTCCATACACACCGTTTTTCCGCTACCAATCTGCGACACTCCGTGCTTGTCTTTTTGCAACGACTCAAAGCACTTTTTGACAAATAAAGCACGTTTCAAGTGAATATTACAATATGCCCCTACGCTCTCTACTTTTTCAATTCCCAATTCAGCTTTCTGTTCATTCAAGTTTTCTACCAGCTCAGCTGCAATCTGCATAGGATTTTTACGCATTTTCTTAGCCATTGAAAAACAAGGCAAAGCTAAATCTCCCATTTTTTCTTCCGGCGGAATCTCCATTGTCTTCATCAATTCCTCTTCCGGCATTTCTACTAATACTTTTGATAAATACTGACAAATCTTCTTTTTCATAGTAACCTCCATTAATTCTGATATTTGTAAATAGATAAAAAAAGAACCGCAATGGAATTAGCTTTTCGCTAAATCTATTACGGTTCTGTATCTACAACATTTATAAACAGCAACCGCACAGAAACAAGACGTACACCCTTGTAACCATGCGGAAATAAACAATGATTACAAGAGCTTACGTCTTCTTTCTCTACGTCTTATACTGTTCATACAAAATGTGTTCATACTTTTATCCTCTTTAAATTTGATATTTACGATAATAGCACATAGCTCATATGATTGCAATACTTTTCTATTTTTCATAATATTGCATATCCTCATTGATATCTGAACATAATTATGCAATAATTGTGTCAAAGAAAGGGGTGAATATCATGCCACTTATTATGCCTATTAAAGATTTACGCAATACAATCGAGATTTCTAATATCGCACACAAAGAACAGGAGCCTATTTTTATTACCAAAAACGGATATAGCGACTTGGTTGTTATGAGCAGTGAACTATATGATAAATTCGCAAGAATGAATCACACCGACCAAGCAATCTTCGAGTCTGAGCAGGAAATTGCTAACGGAGCAGAAGCAGTCGACGCAGAAACAGTTTTTGCAGAATTGGAGAAAAAACATTTTGAATAAATACAACGTAAAGGTCAACCCTAGAGCAATCCATGAATTAGACTGCATTTACGAGTATATCGCAAACGAGAAATTGGCTCCTGAAAATGCCAAAGGACAAGCTGACCGAATTAAAAAAGCCATTTTAAGCTTAGATACATTTCCTCAATCCCACCAAGAGCGAAACGAAGGCAGATATGCCGGAAAAGGCTACCGACAGTTACTGATTGATAACTACATGGCTATTTTTCGCATCGACGAACCACACAAAACCGTTTATGTAGTAACAATACAGTATCAGGGACGGAATCTATAAAGAAAACACCAAATGACGCTACAAATCATTTGGTGCTTTCTCTGAGTCAAAAATTATTTACCATAATTCTAACGAATTCTCCGCATCAATCCACATTTGCATAGTCCCATCAAGATACAGCCTTGCATAAAGTCATAATCGACTATATATCTATCCTCTATCGGATAAAGCCGGTCACGGTATTGGTATCAGAAGCATAATATCTGTGATTGAGAATTCTCCATATTTTTCTTTATTTTTCAACAAATTCAGAACCATTAAAATAAAAATGTATAACTTGATTTCATAACATTTCGCTTTCTTTAAACTCTGATAATGAAGCTTCTGTATCACCGGCTGATAAAGGAGCTTCTGTACCTTGGTCAGTTACAGTAAATTCTTGTACCAATTACTCCACACCCTTAAATATCACATCTCTCACCGGATTAAGTGCGAATAAAAGCAACATTCCAATAATACCACACACAATGAATTCGCTTGCTCCGATTGTCACAAAGAACATAGCAAATATCCCCTCTGAACCATAAGCATATTTTAATACAAATGGAACAATGAGTGTATTGGCGATAATTGGTGGTAAGGGTGCAAGCCACTTATTCTTTCTTAACGCATACGTTCCTATTGCGCCGATAAGTGTAGCAATACTTCCAAATATTATATCCCATATAGCTGCTCCACCTAATATATTAGATAACAGACAGCCTACGAACAATCCCGGTATCGCCGCTGGTGTGAAATAAGGCAGGATTGTAAGTGCCTCTGCTATTCTGAACTGTATAGGTCCGAAGCTGCAATAGTTAAACATAATAACAAGCACAACATAAAGTGCCGCAATCACAGCCGCCTGTGTAATAAAGGCAACCTTAAACTGTGTGCTTTTAATATTTCTATTACTACTATTATTTTTGCTATTACTTTTATTATCATTTTCAGGAATACTTCTATCTGTACCCTCTTTATCCTTAAATAATATACTCATTTTTATACTCCTTTAGTTTTGTTTTTTGTGTGGAAGGTTTCGAACACACATTATTATAATCACTGGATATATGAGACATATCCACTAATAAAATTCCGTATATACCACAATCTAAGACACATTATAAGACGGACAGAAGTGTATATATCTGCCCGCCCTAATCTTATATTATATCTTTCTTTATCAAAATAATATTTATTATATATTAAAGAGTTACACCCTGCTTAAATATAGCTAAATCGTGGAAGCCGGCGATTTCAGCTTTTACCTTCTTACCAGAAGCAACATCTAATACAAGCTGGAAGAGCTCCTTAGCTGCATCTTCAAGTGGAAGGTCATCAGTTACAATTCTTCCTGCGTTGAAGTCTATCCAGTTGCTCTTATTGCCAGCGAGTCTTGAGTTAGTGGCAATCTTTACTGTAGGCACTGGTGATGCAAATGGTGTTCCACGTCCTGTTGTGAAAAGAACCATCTGTGCTCCTGCTGCTGCACAGGCTGTTGAAGCAACAAGGTCATTACCAGGTGCACTAAGAAGGTTAAGTCCCTTATCAGATACTCTTTCACCATAAGCTAATACACCCTTAACAAGTGATGAACCAGACTTCTGTGTACATCCAAGTGACTTATCTTCAAGTGTTGTAATACCACCATCCTTGTTTCCTGGTGATGGATTCTCATAGATTTCCTGACCATTCTTGATGAAGTATTCCTTAAAGTCATTGATAAGGTGAACTGTCTTCTCGAAAAGCTCCTTGTTAGCACATCTGTTCATAAGGATAGTCTCTGCACCGAACATTTCCGGAACCTCTGTAAGGATAGTTGTACCACCCTTAGATACGAGCATATCTGAGAAAAGACCTACTGTTGGATTAGCTGTGATACCTGATAAACCATCAGAACCACCACACTTCATACCAACGATAAGGTGCTTAGCACTAACCTTTTCTCTCTTAAATGTAGCAGCGTAAGACATAAGTTCCTTCATAATGCCCTCAGCAGCTTCCTGCTCATTCTCTACATCCTGAACCTGTAAGAACTTAACTCTGTCTGGGTTAACTTCACCGATATAATCCTTAAGAACCTCAATACGGCTGTTCTCGCAGCCAAGACCAAGTACAAGTACTGCACCGGCATTAGGATGGTTGATAAGGTCAGCAAGTACATGTCTTGTGTTCTCCTGATCCTCTGTTACCTGTGAACATCCGTATGGATGTGGGAAAGCAACAACTTCATCAACACCTTCTGGCTTGTTAGCTCTTGCTGTAGCTTCGATTGCTCTTGCTATTGAATTAACACAGCCAACTGTTGGGATAATCCATACTTCATTTCTTACACCAACTGTACCATTTTCACGCATATATCCATCGAAAAATGCTTCTTCTGTTGGTTCAACGTCCTTGTGTCCTTCTGGATTGTATGTGTATTCAAGAAGTTCACCGAGAGCTGTCTTTAAGTTGTGTGTATGAACCCATCCACCAACTTCAATATCAGCCTGTGCGAAACCGATTCTGAAACCATACTTTATAACTGCATCACCCTTCTTGATAGGCTTGATAACAAACTTATGTCCCTGAGGGATATCTTCTATTGTAGTAACTTCTGTACCAGCAACATTAAGTGTTGTACCTTTAGCGATTGGCTTAAGAGCTACTGCAACATTATCATCTTTATTAATCTTAATAAAATCCTGCATAACTACCTCCTGTAATTAATATAATCTCTATGTACCATTAACCACGTACATCATAGAATTATGAAATTCAATGATTACATTCATATCATATCATTTTTATTATAACAATAAAAGGGTATAAATACACAATACCTCTTACATAACTTAAGGGCGGATGAAAAAGAACACCCGCCCTTATTAATGCTTTAAAATACGATATAAATCAATGCCGAAACTTATATTCAGCTAAGGCTTATAAATACTCTGCTGCAAACTGCCAACGCAATTATGCTAACTTTTCATCATCAAGAGCTAAATCGTTAACTACAGCTCTCATACCTCTTTCTCTGATATCTGCAATATATCCTGTGATAACTTCTTCAAGGTCAAGAACCTTAGTAAGGTCTTCGCCACCGAAGAACTTAGTATTGCTTAAGTAAGCATGTGTGAATTCAGCTGGTGTCTTACCAGAGTTATCTCTGAAGAAATCAAGTACAGCCTTATCATCTGTGATGTTGTACTCTTCACCGTTTCTGTCACCCTTTAATACAATACCGCCGTTGAACTCAGCTTCTGTCTGTGATGTGTAGAAGCTCATAAGTGCTGCGATAGAGAATGTAAGGTACTTAGGAAGCTTATTAAACTTCTTAACATATCCTAAGAATGAAGGAAGACATCTAGCTTCCCACTTAGATACAGAGTTAAGTGAAATGCTTAATAATCTGTGATCTACGAATGGGTTAAGGAATCTGTCGATAACAGCCTTAGCGAATTCTTCACAATCTTCCTTAGAAAGTGAAAGTGTAGGAATAACTTCATTGTAAAGTGTTTCTTCCATATACTTTCTGATAACTGGATCCTTCATAGAGTTCTCTACGTTATCGTTACCAGCAAGGAATGATGCTAATACGAATGATGTATGTGAACCATTAAGGATTCTTACCTTTCTTTCCTTATATGGATGATGATCCTTTGTAAATACTACATTAAGTCCAGCTTCCTTGAATGGAAGTTCCTTCTCAAGCTGTTCAAGTGGAAGGTTAGAATCACTTTCTACAACCCAGAGACCGAACACTTCTGCTCTGTCGATAAGCTGATCTTCATAGCCCCACTCTTCGCAAAGCTTAGCAGCATCTTCTCTTGGATAACCTGGAACAATTCTATCAACAAGTGTTGGACAGAATGAGCAGTACTTGTTAACCCAGTCCTTGAATCCATCTTCAAGACCCCAGAGTTCTATAAACTTCATAATGCACTTCTTTAATTCGATACCATTATCAGCGATAAGCTCGCAAGGAAGTAAGATAAGTCCCTTATCTGCTGCTCCGTTGAACTTCTGGTATCTCTTGTAGAGGAGCTGTGTAAGCTTACCAGGATATGTCTTAGGAGGACGAGCATTAGGATCGTTATCTGTCTCGTCAAATACGATACCTGCTTCTGTTGTGTTAGAAACGATAAATCTAAGTGTTTCGCTTGTACCATATTCAATGTACTTGTCATAATCTTCGATAGCTGCTACAGCATCAACAACAGATGTAATCTTACGTGTGATTTCCTTAGGCTGTCCATCTACGAAACCTCTTAACTGAAGTGTGTACTGGCATTCCTGATCGTGGAATCTTTCAAGTGTACCAAACTCGATTGGCTTAACGATAACAACACCACCATTAAAATCTGTCTTTTCGTTAGTAACATCGAAGATATAATCTACGAATGCTCTAAGGAAGTTACCTTCACCAAACTGCATAACCTTTACAGGTCTGTCAACTGCATGTGTAATACTCTTGTTTAATCTCTGCATATTAAATCTCCTTTTTCTACAGGGTATCTTATCCCTGATTATTAACCAGTAAATGGTATCTTGAAGTGCATGTAAGCGCTTTCATAATCTTTCAATAACTATGATATACTTAAATATGACTTTCGTCAATAATTATTTTTGTATACATGATTAGCGTATACATGATTAACGACATAAATGGTCATATGGCTAAAGTACAATAAAAATACACTTACACACTTGCTTTTATAATAATACCATTGTATAATCAGATTATCAATATGTAAGTGCTTACATTTAACATTTATGCACCCACAGGAGTCGGATATGAATATATATGATGTTTCCAAGAAAGCTGGTGTTTCCATTGCCACTGTTTCAAGAGTTCTTAACGGCAACGCCAAGGTATCTTCAAAAACCAAAGATAAGGTTCTTGCCGCTATTAAAGAGCTTGATTACACACCTAACGTATTTGCAAGAGGCTTAGGTCTTAATACAATGAAAACCATCGGTATCATGTGTATTGATTCATCAGATATTTATCTTGCCAATGCAGTATATTATCTTGAACAGGAATTAAGAAAATATGGATATGATTCCATACTCTGCTGCACGGGTAAAGACTATAGCAATAAGAAGAAATATCTTGAGCTTCTCTTAAGCAAACGTGTTGATGGTGTTATCCTTACTGGTTCACAGTTTGTTGAAAACACTGGTTCACACACCAATGATTATATTATTGAAGCTGCCAGAGATATCCCGATAGTTCTTGCCAACGGATACCTTGATGCCCCTAATATATATTCTGTTATGTGCAATGATGAAATTGCGATTTATAACGCAACAAAACTCTTGATTAATAACGGACATCGTAATATAGTCTACTTATATACAAGCAGGTCATATAGTGGAATGAACAAGTATTCCGGTTATATGAAAGCTTTAAAAGAAGCTGCTATCAGTCTGCCACACCAATACAGCCATCTATGTGGAAAAAACATTTCACATGCGAAAGAATATCTTAATGAGCTTTATGATAGCAATATTCCTTTTGATGCTGTAGTAACCTCTGATGACTCACTTGCAGCTGGCGCAGTTAAATATGCACACGCCCACTCTATCAGTGTTCCTGATGAGCTTGAGATTATTGGTTATAACAACTCGGTTCTTTCCATATGCACTGAACCAGAGCTTACATCTATTGACAGCCACGTTGAACAGCTTTCAACTAAAGCAGTAGATGTTCTTATGAAGGTATTGTGCGGTGAATCTGCTGATAAACACAGCATTATCACTGCTGATATTATAAAACGCAATACAACACATTTTTAATTCACAGGAGGATTAAGAACTATGAAACAATTCATGGACAAAGACTTTTTACTTTCAACACCTACAGCACAGCATCTCTTCCACGACTATGCTGACAAGATGCCTATCGTTGATTATCACTGTCATATCAACCCTAAGGAAATCGCAGAAGACAGAAAGTTCGAGAATATTACACAGGTATGGCTCGGCGGTGACCACTATAAGTGGCGTCAGATGAGAACTAATGGTGTTGATGAGAAGTATATCACAGGTGATGCTTCTGATCGTGAAAAGTTCCAGAAATGGGCTGAAACACTTGAAATGGCTATCGGTAACCCTCTTTACCACTGGAGCCACCTTGAGCTTCAGAGATACTTCGGTTACAACGGTATCTTAAATGGTGATACAGCTGAAGAAGTATGGAATCTTTGCAACGCTAAGTTACAGGAAGATTCTATGTCAGTAAGAAACCTTATCAAGAAGTCTAACGTTAAGTTAATCTGTACAACTGATGATCCTGTTGATTCACTCGAATGGCATAAGGTATTAGCTGCTGATGATACATTTGATGTAAAGGTTCTTCCAGCATGGAGACCTGACAAGGCTATGAACATTGAAAAGCCAGATTATCTTGACTATCTTAACACATTATCAGATGTAAGCGGAATCAAGGTTAACTCTTTCGCTTCTCTTATTGATGCTTTAAAAAACAGAATGCAGTTCTTTGATTCAATGGGCTGCTCAGTATCTGACCACGCTCTTGAATATGTTATGTATAAACCTTACACAGATGCTGAAATCGAGGCTATATTTGCTAAGAGATTCTCAGGTGAAGCTATCACAACAGAAGAAATGAACAAGTTCAAGACTGCATTCATGGTATCTGTTGGTAAGGAATACAACAAGCTTAACTGGGTAATGCAGTTACACTATGGTACAATCCGTGATAACAACGTATTCAGATACAATCAGTTAGGTCCTGATACAGGTTTTGACTGCATCAACACTTATGACTGTTCAGCAGAGATGGCTCAGTTCCTTAACGCTCTTAACAGCACAGATGAACTTCCTAAGACTATCATCTACTCACTTAATCCATCAGTTAATGCTGCTATCGGTACTGTTATTGGATGTTTCCAGGATTCTAAGGCTGTTGGTAAGATTCAGCAGGGTTCAGCATGGTGGTTCAATGATCATAAGGTTGGTATGACTAACCAGATGACAAGCCTTGCTAACTTAAGCTTACTTGGCAACTTCATCGGTATGCTTACAGATTCAAGAAGCTTCTTATCTTACACAAGACATGAATACTTCAGAAGAATCATGTGCGAACTTATCGGTGGATGGGTTGAAAATGGTGAATACCCTAACGATGAAAAGACTCTTAAGAAGATTGTTGAAGGCATCTCTTACAACAATGCAGTTCGTTACTTTGGTTTCGATTTATAATTAGCAGTCTGACCGACTAATAAGAAATAATAACAATAATAAAAGGATAAATGATAATGCTGCTATTCAGCTTATCACTTATCCTTTTTTAGCATTTTCTTACTTTCATACATTTTCTTATCAGCCCTGCTTCTGGTTGATTCGAAATCTTCATCCTTCTCGTTGTCATATTCTGCATATCCACAGGCTATATGTACATTAAGACCAACTATTCCAAGCTTCTCAGTTATCTGCTTTTCACGCCATCTAAGACGTTTTTTATATTTTTCTATATTAAACCGCTTATTTTTCCTGATTATCGCACAGAATTCATCTCCTCCTATACGGTAACATTTTCCGTACTTTCCAAATATCTCCCTGATAAGCTTTGCAGATGCTTCAATATAAGCATCACCTGCCGCATGTCCAATATTATCATTACAGTATTTTAGATTATTAAGATCAAACGTAACAATAGTATATCCGTTATAATCTTTCGTATTCTGCTCCCATTGTTCAAACGCTGACCTGTTATAAAGACCTGTCATGGCATCTTTTTCAGCCATTTCTTTATAAAACGCTGCTTTCTGTCCATCCCTTATCATTTCAAGTACCTCAGATACAATTTCATATCCAAGAAGAACTATAAATATAAGTACACCAAACTTACCTATCACATCTATTTCCTGCACATGCCTATAGTACGCATATAAATCCACAAGCATAGAACTACTCAATGCAGCTACAGCTATAATATTCGACTTTACTTTTCTGTCAAAGCCATTTTTTATAATTCTGTCAACAACAACCCCGCAAAAATATAATAAAGCAATAATAAGCATTATATGTATAAACAAAACAGTTCTTTTAAACTCTGCCATTCCTGTAATATGTAGTATAATAAGCACTATATCCATTAATGAAAATATAGTACATAATGCATTGCTCACTGTTGTTGTATGTATATGAAAGAAATTCTTTTCAGCCTGAACAAAAGGTATTGGAAGCATCATAAGCAGCACATAACCCATAAGTGAAGCCAGCTTTCTGTCTGCTATAAAAAGCATGGCAATACTTGTTTCATTGAGCGACCATGCACCTATCAGAATCGCAAATATACCAAAATAAAGCAGTGCCTGTGTCTGTGAAATCCTCTTATTACATATAATCCACAACATAATCATAGCTATACCAACAAGTATGATTAGTGCACTTAACACCGCTGGTAAAAAAGCCTCAGAGATTAATTCTTTTAATATACATGCTTCATCACCATATTCAAATGTTGTTTCTTTTTGTTTAACACCTTCATACACATTAGTAAGTTTTACTTTCACATCGGTTGTATATGATGGTATGTTAACAATCGAATAATTAGTTCCTGTTGTTGTACCATATACCGACTTATGTGCTTTTACATAATATATAAGATTATCATTAGCATATACTTCTATCTCCTGGTGCCTGCTGATAAAATATATAGCCATGTTATCGCTTGATGCAGTACTTAACTTCAGACTATATTCGACTGTTCCATCTCCTATGTATTCTTTTTTATCTGGTTCTATCACCATCTTTATCTTGTCATCCGCTGGTGTCTTAATATCTACTTTGCTAAATATAAAACCTGAAAAAAGATAAAACAAAAAGCCAAAAAGAAAAAACAAATACATAATTCTGTTAACCATTTTTATGTTCTTCATATATAATCCTCTCTGAAGGCATTATTCTATTATCCTTAAAATCTATATTCTATGATACTTTAAATCGGCTTTATTTTTAATTTTCTTCAATTTTATTCAATTTCTTTCAATTTTACTTAATTTCATTCAACATTATGCATGTTTAATAAGACTTTCAACATTAAATAAACTAGGCTTCAAAGTCAGCTGATGTATTGATAAAATCGAAATCAACAATCAATACGTAGAATACCAAACCATAATTCTCGCTATGTACTAATCTGCCATAATCAAGGACATTCTTATATTCACCACTTTTAGTAGCCATCCTGTATCTGACATAATCATTTACTTTATTGTCATTAATCGATATCTGTTCCCATATACGCTTTTCAACACCCTTAAAATCATCAGGATGAACAAGACCATTAAAATGCTTTCCTGAAAATTCAAAGAAATCATCTAAATCATCGCATCCTACAAGTCTTAGCATTTCATTGTTAGCATATAAAATCTGTTCATCACTTTTATCAGCCTTATATATGAAAAATGCCCCCGGAAGATTGTTTGAAATATCATTAAGCTTAAAACCAAGCTGTGAACGCTTAGAATCTGATACACGATAACTTGCCCTATATGGAAGGCATCCATGCTTTCCACGCAGCTTAACCTCATATAATGCTATATCTGCATACCTTAACAATTCAGAACCCTTGTGTGCATATGTAGGATACTCCACATAACCTAAAGAGATGCTATACTTATATTCTTTCCCTTTATGCTGGAACGTACGTTTTTTCATTGTAAAGCCTTCTATCAGATTCTTTGCCTCTTCCTCATTACAATCCTTTATAAGCATGCAAAACTCATCGCCACCATTTCTTCCAATGACAGCATTTTCTGGAAACTCTTTTTTCATGTCCGTTGCCAGTTGAATAAGCACCTGATCTCCTACCTCATGACCATATACATCATTAATAAACTTAAAATTATCCACATCAAGTAATATTGCGATGCACTTCTTTGATTCATTATTATTTAAATACTTCTCAACCTGCTCATTAAATCCGATTCTGTTAAATAGCCCCGTAAGTCCGTCTGTCAAAGACATCTGCCTGAACTTTTTTCTTTGTTTTTCCATATTCATGAATGCAAATACCAGAACCTCCAGCAATACTATTATGATAACACTTACAATTATAACAGGACTGCTATTGTTATCGTTTTTCCATCCATTCACTGGTGAAACATCAAGCTGCCACTTGCAGCCACCAAGCCCAAATTTGTATGAAACCGGATTATCTAATTCCTGTTTTGAACCAGCTATCACTTTATAATCTGACGATAAAGGCGACTCTGTTTTAGATAGAATATAATCATATCCAAAACTCTCCAGTGCATTCACCGAATCATTAAAAATCTCCGGAGCCTTGATTATAACTATCGCCAACCCCCAGAAATAGCGTTCTCCATCTTCATTATAAAGATAAACCGGTTTACGTATAGCAATCCCATCGCCTCCCTGATTAAGCGTAAAAGGACCCTGCATAACAACAATATCGTTTTCTATTCCATACCTGACAATCGCTCCTCTTTTTTCATCATTAACAAGGTTTATCTTACCCGCTTCGTTTCCCTCTTCTGGATATATTTCATTAACAACACCATCTGGTGCTAACTGAATACTTTGTACATAATCTGCCATCATACTACTAGCGATTGTACTGAACTTATTGACCACACCATTCTCACTTATAAGGAGCTGTTCAATAGAATATGTTATTCCAGCTCCTAAATTAAGATTGTTTATCATACGGTCAGCATATGTAACAGCATTCAGACTTGCTTTAGTTCTTGTCTTCTCATATTCCATTCTGTTAATTTCCGCAACGATGGCATGTAATATTATTATACCACATATTAACACTACTAATGGCAATATACGCCACCTGTTACCAGAATGTTTTTTTGTTCCATACTCCATAATCATACATTCCTAAATCAATCTATATTCTAATACAATTCCCACTATGTATTCCCTTATATATTGATATCATGATTAACAAAATACACTTAACTTTGTTTTTTATTCTTTCTATAACATATAAAAAAGAAAATTTATTATTTACCAATCACTAAGTATGTATTATAGTACACGATAATAATCATATCAACTAAAATTTTTATTTTTGTTTTTTTGTTTTTGCGTTGTTTGCGTGATAAAATAACACCCCTTTTGCAGTTTCTTTTTAATTATACAACAATCCGAAGTCTATAAGAAAAATTTCTGTCGACGTGACGTGGACTTGATGGTGCTATTATAAGTCCACATTGATTTTTCAAACTAAAAAGAGGACTCTTAGAAAATATCTAAAAGTCCTCAAAACCGCTTATTTACTATCTTTTAATTAAAACTTGCCTTCATCAGCAGCCTGCTGTACAGAAACAGCAACAGCAACTGTAGCACCAACCATAGGGTTGTTACCCATACCGATAAGACCCATCATTTCTACGTGTGCAGGAACTGAAGATGAACCTGCGAACTGGGCATCTGAGTGCATACGTCCCATAGTATCTGTCATACCATAAGAAGCAGGACCTGCTGCCATGTTATCTGGGTGAAGTGTACGACCTGTACCACCACCTGAAGCAACTGAGAAATACTTCTTGCCGGCTTCAAGTCTTTCCTTCTTGTATGTACCTGCAACTGGATGCTGGAATCTTGTAGGGTTTGTTGAGTTACCTGTGATAGAGATATCAACATTCTCCTTCCACATGATTGCAACACCTTCTGTTACGTCATTAGCACCGTAGCAGTTAACCTTAGAACGAAGTCCGTCAGAATATGCGATTCTTTCGATTTCCTTAACTTCGCCTGTAGCATAATCCATCTCTGTCTCAACGAATGTGAATCCGTTAATTCTTGAGATGATCTTAGCAGCATCCTTACCAAGACCGTTAAGAATAACTCTAAGAGGTTTCTGTCTAACCTTGTTAGCCTTCTCTGCGATACCGATAGCACCCTCAGCAGCAGCGAATGATTCGTGACCTGCTAAGAAAGCGAAACATTCTGTATCTTCTTCAAGAAGCATCTTACCAAGGTTACCATGTCCAAGACCAACCTTTCTCTGGTCAGCAACTGAACCTGGAATACAGAATGCCTGAAGACCTTCACCAATAGCTGCAGCAGCTTCTGAAGCCTTTCTAGCACCCTTCTTGATTGCAATAGCTGCACCTACGATGTAAGCCCAGCAAGCGTTTTCAAAACAGATAGGCTGAATGCCCTTTACCATGTTGTATACATCTAAACCAGCATCTTTAGTAATCTTCTCAGCTTCTTCTATAGATGAGATACCATAGCTGTTAAGTACAGCGTTGATCTGGTCAATTCTTCTCTCATATGATTCAAATAATGCCATTATATTCGTCCTCCTTACTTAACCTCTTCATCTGTTCTAGGATCAATAATCTTAACTGCATCAGCAACACGACCATACTGTCCAGCTGCCTTCTCATATGCTGTGTTAGGATCATCACCCTTCTTAATGAAGTCTGTCATCTTACCAAGGTTAACGAACTTATAACCAATAATCTGATCATCCTTATCAAGAGCGATACCTGTTACATATCCCTCTGCCATCTCTAAGTAACGTGGTCCCTTTGCAAGAGTACCATACATAGTACCAACCTGTGAACGAAGTCCCTTACCAAGATCCTCAAGACCAGCACCAACTGCTAAACCGCCTTCTGAGAAAGCACTCTGTGTTCTACCATATACAATCTGTAAGAATAATTCTCTCATAGCTGTGTTAATAGCATCACATACTAAGTCTGTATTTAAAGCTTCCATAACAGTTAAGCCTGGTAAGATTTCAGCTGCCATAGCTGCTGAATGTGTCATACCTGAACATCCGATTGTTTCAACTAAAGCTTCCTGAATGATACCTTCCTTAACGTTTAATGTAAGCTTACATGCACCCTGCTGAGGAGCACACCAGCCAACACCATGTGTAAAACCTGAAATGTTCTTAACTTCCTTATTCTGTACCCACTTTCCTTCTGTAGGAACTGGAGCAGCGCCATGATGAACGCCCTGTGCTACTGGACACATGTTTTCAACTTCCTGTGTATAAATCATCTTATTACTCCTTTCGTTAGTTAAGGGATTCATACATAATTATGAACCCCTTTATCACTTGTGTTATTTTCTCACATCACAATGCTTAAGTCAATTATGATTGTGTAAAAAATATCAAAAATTATCAAAAATGTAATTACATCATAGATATTATATAACTAAAACCATTAAAGTTCAAACTTATCAATAGCCTCTGTAAGATGTGAAGCTATATCATCAAGTTCAACTGTAAACTGGTTAAGTGTATGCATAGTAGCATTAACCTCTTCTGCTGAAGCTGATACTTCTTCTGAAGCTGCTGCTGTTTCTGTAGATACAGAAGCTACATCCTCCATGCTCTTAACTACATTCTCACGGCTTGCATCCATCTGCTCATTAAGCGAAGCTATATTGTCAAGTCCTTCCTTAAGCGCATTGACAGCATCTGATATATGTCCGAAGAGCTCCTTGGCTGCATTGATAGACTTATTCTGTTCATCAATAATCTCAACACTTTCATCCATAGTTTTTTCTGCCACTACTGACTTAGCTGAGATTTCCTTTACAATCTGCTTAATCTCATCGGTTGATGCCTGTGACTGTTCTGCAAGCTTTCTTATCTCATCTGCTACTACTGCAAAACCTCTTCCGCTCTCACCAGCTCTTGCTGCCTCGATGCTTGCATTAAGCGAAAGCAGATTAGTCTGCTCTGTAATCTCTGTTATCGCATCTGATATAAAGTTAATCTTTTCTATGCTTTCAATCATCTCATTAACTACATTCTTTGAGAATCTTGAGTTATCCTTAGACTTCTCGCCCTTATCTATAAGATCATCAACTATTGTAATACCCTTATCACTAAGTGTCTTAGTCTCAACTGACATATCGTTTATATCGCTTACATAAGCCTTAGTTTCATGAAGCTTAGATGCAAGAAGTTCTACTTCAGATGTTGCCTTCTGTGTACTTTCTGCCTGACCAGAAGCACCAATAGACACACTCTGAATAGCCTCAGATACCTGATTAACAGTCTCAGTTGTTGACTCACTTACCTGTGATATCTTCTTAGATGCATCTATAAGGACACCTGACTTTTCCTCAACTCCCTTGATAAGACCAGCTATCTGATCTGCCATATCATTGTAGTTTTTCTCAACCTGTCCGAATTCGTCCTTCCTCTTTACTTCTATTCTGTGTGTAAGATCACCATCAGCCATCTTACCCATAGCAGTATTAATCTTCTTAAGCTCTTTAGAGATTGACCTTGCTGTTATAAGAGCAATAGCAACACCTATTATGATTCCTATTATTGAAAGAAGCATTGTCCTGTTTCTGATGCTGTCTACAATTGTCTGTGTCTCTGACTCACTTATAAATCCCATAAGAGTCCAGCCTGTAACTGCATCCTTAGACGTTACAATATGAAAGCTTTGACCATTTACTTTTTCATCGAAAGAAAATGTTGTATCAAGCTTGTCATCATCAAGTCCCTTTATGGTATTCCAGCATTCAAGCTTTGTAACATCATCTACATATGTATTCCTGTCATTATTAACAAGAATCTTGCCTTCCTTATTAACGAGGATAACATAACCTGTATCAAGAAGACCTATATTTCTTACATAATCTTCAACCTCTGAGAAGTCAATATTAAGGCCTACCGCTCCATAGTTACTGTTATCTGTATACTTTATTTCCTGAGACACAGTAAATATCGTCTTTCCAGATTTTGAATCCTTATATGGATCCGAAAAAACTGAATATATAGAATTCCTTGCCTTTGAACCTATACATGCTTTATACCATGACTGGTTCGTATCATTAACTTCTCTTGTTAATCCGCCCTTGTTGCTAGTCTTACCTGTATCTGGATTAATCTCTGTCCAGCCATCTACTCTAAGACCTGTTTTAGTAGTAAAAAATGCAAGCTCAGCTCCATTAGTTACCTTTACTGATGCAACAAGTGAATCCTTGATTGCTGTTACATTAGTATCAATATCACCTCTGTCTTCGAGATGCTTTATCTCATTCTTACGCGTAAGAAGATCAACTGGCTGTGAAAGAGTCTTTAAATACGTTGTAAACCCTTCCTGAGCTGCCTCAAGTGTCTGCTCACTAGTCACTTTAGTATTTCCATTAATAGCTGTTCTTGTCTTATTTAAAGAACCAAGCGATACAAGAATTATTGATACGCATATCGCTACTACAAAAGATAATACAAGCTGAGCACCAATCCCTTTGAAAGTTTTCATACTTTTACCTCACTATCCTTATCCTTTAATATTAACCATAATAAATGATACTTTGATTAATTATATGGTTAACCATGTAATACTTTTTTGCAAAATAACTATACTTTTGCATATCTACTATACTATGATAACATAAAGTATTTATTTTACAAGGGGTGTTTCTGTATGTTATTATATTAACATTTTTAATATTTTTTAATGATATCACCCTGTTTTTTGTAGATTGAACCTGCTGGAACAAAGCCTCTTACACTTGAAAGCGGATATATATTACTCTCTTTTCCTACTATTGTTCCTGGATTAAGAACGCTTCCGCATCCAACCTCGACATAATCGCCAAGAAAAGCACCTATCTTCTTAATTCCAGTATCCACGTTTCCATCTGGTCCTTTTATTGTTATTAACTTCTTATCTGATTTAACATTAGATGTTATTGAGCCTGCTCCCATATGTGCCTTATAGCCAAGTATTGAATCACCTACGTAGTTATAATGAGGAACCTGTACTCCATCGAATAATATTACATTTTTAAGTTCTGTCGAGTTACCTACTACTGCACCTTCACCAACTATAGCTTTTCCTCTTATAAATGCACAATGTCTTATCTGTGCGCCTTTACATATTATTGCCGGACCTGCAATATATGCGGATTCAAACACATCTGCTTCTTTATGAATCCATACATTTCCATCTTTTTTAATATATTCATCCTCCGGAAGGGTTCTGCCAAGCTCTACTATATAGTCTCCTATCTTTGACAGTACCTCCCATGGATATATGCATCCATCAAAAACAGATGCTGCTATTGTCCTGTCAAGACTATATAGCTCCTTTATAGTTATAGACTCATTCATCATATCAATCCTCTTTTCTTTATATTTATAATGATGCCATGTACAATGGTTCTAAGTCTACTCCACCGTAACACTCTTTGCAAGATTCCTTGGCTTATCTACATCGTTGCCCTTAAGAACTGCTGTGTAATATGCTATAAGCTGAAGTGGAACTGCTGCCGTCATAGGCATAAATATTTGTTGAGTATCTGGAAGGCTTATTATTATATCTGCAACTCCTTCTTCTATCTCCACCTCTGAGCCTGCAACAAGAATAACAAATGCCCCTCTTGCCCTGGCTTCTTTAATATTACTTATAGTTTTTTCAACAAGATCCATCTGTGTAGCCACAGCAATAACTGGCATATTCTCTGTAATAAGAGAAATAGTTCCATGCTTTAACTCACCAGCAGCATATGATTCTGAATGAATATATGATATTTCTTTAAGCTTCAGCGAGCCTTCCATACTTGATGCATAATCAAGTCCTCTTCCTATATATAAAAGACTGTCTGCGTTCATCAGCTTAGAGGCTGCATACTGGCACTTTTCCTTAAGAGTAATAGCCTCCTCAAGAACAGCTGGCATATTTTCAAGATATTCTGTATATTTTTCACATTCTTCTTTCGTTATTTTGTTTCTTGCAAATGCCATCTCAAATGCTATAAGGTACATTATAGCTATCTGTACCATATATGCCTTTGTTGAGGCAACAGATATTTCAGGACCAGCGTGTGTATACACAACCATATCAGCCTCTCTTGCTATAGATGAGCCTTTGACATTAACAATAGCCATAGTATCTGCCCCCCTCTGCTTTGCAAGCTCCAAAGCAGCCTTTGTATCAGCAGTTTCTCCCGACTGTGATATAACTATCATAAGATCACCTTCACCTATAAGCGGATCCCTATATCTGAATTCTGATGCAATATCAACAACAACTGGAACCCTTACAAGCTTCTCTATAACATACTTTCCAACCATTCCAGCATGCATAGCTGTTCCACAGGCTACTATGTATATATTCTTATAATCCTTTAATTTTTCCTTATCAAAACCTTCTGCTGTAAAATCTGGCATATGGTTCTGTATTCTTGGTGTAATAGTAGTTTTAACAGCTGTAGGCTGCTCATGAATCTCTTTAAGCATAAAATGCTCGTATCCACCCTTTTCTGCGGCGTCAACATCCCAGTCAGCTGTATTGATTTCCTTAAAAACTTCATTTCCATGAACATCAAAAAATCTTATTGAATCCTTCTTTACTTCTGCTATATCATTCGTATCAAGAAGATAATAATTTCTTGTATAGTGAATAATAGCTGGCACATCAGATGCTATAAAGTTTTCATTTTCTCCTGCACCTACTATAAGCGGGCTGTCTTTTCTTACAGCATATAATGTGTCAGGAAAATCCCTGAACAGTATGCCAAGAGCATATGAACCCTTAATCTCCCCTATAACCTTAGATATAGTTGTAAGTGGATTTCCATCATAATAATAATCAAGAAGCTTCGCCACTGTTTCAGTGTCAGTCTCACTCACAAAGCTATATCCTTCACCTATAAGAAACTCCTTTATCTGTTTATAATTCTCAATAATGCCATTGTGTACTATTGACACTCTTTTATTTCCATGTGGATGTGAATTAATATCTGATGGTTCTCCATGTGTTGCCCATCTTGTATGACCAATTCCACAGTGTCCAACAGGCTTGCCATCCCTCGCCATTTTATCAACAAGATTAGAAAGTCTTCCCTTACATTTTTCTACTTTAATAGTTCCATGTTCAAAAACAGCAATTCCTGCTGAATCATATCCTCTATATTCCAGCTTTGAAAGTGCATCTATAAGTACATCTGCACAATCCCTGTCACCTACATACCCTGTAATCCCGCACATAACAATCCTCCATATTATTCTTCTTTATAAGCCCATTATATCACCAGTATGTATATATCAACATCTGCATTATACAATCAGACTGTTTAATATTAAGTTATATATTAAATTATATGTCTTCCCTGCATTATACACGACTCAGCCCCTTATGGGCAATATTAATCTCAACTTATTTTACCAAAGCGCATTATAAACAATGACATATATCATCTCTTGTAATTTCTGGCTGAATCATTAAATAATGTTATAAGCTGTGCCTGGTTGTTAAGTCCTTTCACAGCAACAGTTCTTCTTGTAACAAAACCTGACAGCTTCTGCATATATTCATCAGAAGTTATACTTCCCTCTGCTACGTATGTAAGTCCTTTCTCCCAGCTTGCCGTAAGCTCAGGATTTAGCAGCTGCCTGATTGAATTATCAACTACATCATATATAATTTCGCCAAGAAGTGTTGGTGTAATTATCTGTGTTTTTGAATTAATAAATATGTATTTATTAACATTAAGCTTTTTTAATATTTCTGCCCTTGTTGCACTTGTTCCTATTCCGCTTCCCTTAATCTGTGCCCTTAGCTCCTCATCTTCTATGAGCTGTCCTGCATTCTCCATTGCAAGAATAATCGAACCGGAATTATATCTTTTAGGTGGAGAAGTTTCTCCCTCTTTTATATCAAACCCTGTAAATGTTATCTCTGAACCTTTTTTTAACAGCTTAAGACTTTCAAGCAATTCTGCATCTGTCTTATCTGATGAATTATCAGTAACATCTTTCACTTTTCCTGTCTTATCCTTTGAATCTGCCAGTTGTATATTTTTATTTTTAGCAAATGAATTATTCGTAACTTTCAGATAACCTTCGTTTACAAGCACCTTAAATGTTGCATACATATCTTCATTCTTTACCGATGTGGTTATGCTTACTTTCTGATACACCGCTGCCGGATAAAATATACTTAAGAATCTCCTTACTATTATCTCATAAGTCCGCTGTGCAGTAACTGATAAAGCAGCCAGATTGTTAAGTCCCTGTCCGGTTGGAATAATAGCATAATGATCTGTTATAGCTTTATCGTTACAATATCTTGTTTTTTCTATACCATCATAAAGCTTATTTTCCATAACCTCTAAAGCTATATCCTTAACATGCACATAACTCCTTAGCCCGCCTATATTTTTATATATTTCTTTACATACTGCACTTGATAATACTCTTGCATCTGTTCTCGGATACGTAACAAGCTTTTTTTCATATAATTCCTGTATGATGTTAAGTGTCTGATCCGGACTTATCTTAAACAGCTTACTACATTCATTCTGTATTTCAGCAAGATTATATAATAATGGAGGATTTTTTGTTTCCTTCTTTCTTTCAACCTGCTTTACAATTCCACAAGCTGGGAGCGGATCTGATAATATTCTTACAAGCTCTTCAGCCTTTTTTCTTTCCTTAAAGCCATTATCCTTATACAGATAAGGCGTTCCATAATATCTGCTCTGCTCACACACTCTCCATTCAGCATCAAATGTTTTATCGTTGATTGATGCAACTCCAATAACCTTAAAAAATGGTGTTTTAACAAAGCTTCGTATTTCTCTTTCTCTTCTTACAACCATGCCAAGAACACACGTCATAACTCTTCCGACAGAAACTACAGCTCTGTCCTCATGAAGATAATTAGCTATATTTCTTCCGTATTTTAATGTAAGAACTCTTGAAAAATTAATACCCATAAGATAATCTTCTTTGGCTCTAAGATACGCAGCTGAACTCAGGTTATCATACTCTGATATATCCTTTGCATTCTTTATGCCTTTAAGTATCTCTTCCTCAGTCTGTGAATCTATCCATACTCTTCTTTCGTTCTTACCAGTAACATGAGCCTCCTGCCTTACAAGTCTGTATATATATTCTCCCTCACGTCCCGAATCGGTACATACATATATTGTTTCAACATCATCCCTGTTAAGTATATTTTTCACTATATCAAACTGTTTTTTTACAGCTGGTATAACTTCATATTTAAACTGTCCCGGAATAAATGGCAATGTATCAAACCGCCACTTTTTTAGATTCTCATCATATGCCTCAGGATAACTCATAGTTATAAGATGACCTACACACCATGTTACAATATGCTCATCAGCTTCCAGATATCCATCTTTTCTTTTAAAATTTACATGAAGTGCTTTTGCAAACTCCTGCGCAACACTTGGCTTTTCCGCTATATATACGGATTTTCCCATACAATCATTCTCCAATCTGTCATTATAATATACATGTTTTTATATATCATAATTTGTCATATCTTTATATTATAAATTATATCATAGTAAAATGCAAAGAATATAAATCCAAATGCAAATGCAAAAAATGCAAAAAGTAAAATGCTCTAACACACAAAAAGCAGCAACGCCGTCATCTTTTGATGTACGCACTGCTGCTTTCCTTTATTTAATGTGAGGTCAACGTTAATCTAACCACCTGCTGATATATCCAAGCTGTCATATTACTTTGCTGTTATATATCCCTGTGCCTTAAGAAGCTCTGCACAAAGAACTGCTCCACCTGCTGCTCCTCTTAATGTGTTATGTGAAAGTCCGACAAACTTATAATCAAATACGCTGTCTTCTCTTAATCTTCCAAGTGAAACACCCATACCATGCTCATAGTTAACATCAAGCTTAACCTGTGGACGGTCATCCTCTTCAAGATACTGGATGAACTGCTTTGGTGCAGATGGAAGATTTAATTCCTGAGGTACTCCCCTGAAGCTTCTCCACTTCTCTATAATCTGTTCCTTTGTAGGCTTCTTGCCAAAGTTAACAAATACAGCTGCTGTATGTCCATCAAGAACAGGTACTCTTAAGCACTGGCATGTTATAACTGGCTCTGTAGCTGGAACTATCTCTCCATTCTCTACTGTACCAAGAATTCTAAGTGGTTCCTTTTCAGACTTTTCTTCTTCACCGCCAATATAAGGGATAATGTTTTCAACCATTTCTGGCCACTGTTCAAATGTCTTACCAGCACCTGAAATAGCCTGATATGTTGTAGCAACAACAAGCTTTGGTTCAAACTCCTTAAGAGCTGCAAGAGCTGGTGCATAACTCTGAATAGAACAGTTAGGCTTAACAGCTATGAATCCTCTTGTTGTTCCAAGTCTCTTCTTCTGTGCTTCTATAACCTTAGTATGCTCTGGATTAACCTCTGGAAGAATCATAGGAACATCTGGTGTCCAACGGTTAGCACTATTGTTAGATACTACTGGAACCTCTGCTTTGGCATATCTTTCCTCTAACGCCTTAATTTCATTCTTTGGCATGTTTACAGCACAGAATACGAAATCAACCTTTGATACTATTTCATCAAAATCCTTATCCATATCGTAAACAGACATTTTCTTAACGAACTCTGGCATTGGAGTCTGCATCTTCCAACGTCCTTCAACAGCTTCCTCATAAAGTCTGCCTGCTGAACGGCCGCTTGCAGCTACTAACACAACATCAAACCATGGATGGTTTTCAAGTAATGTAATAAATCTCTGACCTACCATACCTGTACCACCAAGAATACCAACCTTTAACTTCTCGCTCATTATAATCCTCCATTCTTACGCTTATCACATATTATGTAAAATATACATTTACACCTTACATTTTATTTTTCTTAATTTTTTCTAAAAACAAATGCCGCTTTTTGTCTTTCTGTGACGTACATTTGTTTTTCAGTGCTTTGAACATACTATCACACATAATTATATATTGCAAGCACTTTTCACTACTTTTCTATATATTATACTAAATTGTGCAAAAGAACAGCACACATATTTCTACATGTACTGTTCTTTTAACATTTTTATCTTAAAAATAATGAATTATGCTTTACGCTTTTTATCAAAAAATACATATGCAGATGCAACTAAAGCCATTGCAACTGCTATCACAGCATAAAACCATATCACTGTGTTATCAGATGTCTGTGCTGACTCGCCTTCACTCTGTACTGCACTTGAATTTTCTGATGATGCTGAATCATTACCAGAGAAACTGGTTTCATCTTCTTTAGTCGCAGACTGTGTAACTGTTGTTGTCTGTTCGTTAGTTGCTGGCTCTGTAACTGTTGTTGCCTGTTCGTTAGTTGCTGGCTGCGTTACTGTTGTTGCCTGTTCATTAGTTGCTGGCTGTGTTACTGTTGTTGCCTGTTCATTATCCTTTGTAGTCTGCTGGCTGTTATCTTGTTCATATGCAAGATAATACAGATTCGCTTTATCGCCCTTTGTAATCTTATGAGTTCCCGCATTTACAGTCATCTCAATTATTCCATTCTTTACAGCACATTTACTGCCATCAAGCTTCACTTTGCCGTTAAAATCTTCATTAAACACCATGACTATCTTTGCATTTGTCTGTGTATTAAATGAAATCTCAGTACTTGTTTCCATCTTAAGACACTTAGTATATGTTTTACCTTTATATGTCACAGTGCCCTTATCTTTAGCAATATTTCCTTTGATATTAAAGAATGTGTTATCGGTACTTCCGTTTTCAAAATCAACAGCAATAACTTTTCCAGCTGTACCCGTTGTTGGCTGCTGTGATGTTGTTGTTTGCTGAACTGTCGTTGACTGCTGTGCTGTTGTTGTTGACACTGTAGTTGACTGCTGTTCTGTCGTTGGTTGTACCGCTGTTGGCTGCTGTGATGTTGTAGCCTGTGTTGCATCAGAAGCTGTTGTATTCTGAGTTGGCTGTGCTGTTGTTTTTTCATCAGAGCTGGATGTTTCCTGTGAAGCTGTTGTATTCTCTTCTGACTTAGTTGTCTCCTCTGTATGTCCTGTTTTGTCCACTTTTCCTCCAACACTGATAAGTGCTGTATTCTTATAAGCTGTAACCGCCTCTTTTAACTTTTCATCTATTGCATATGAAGAATTGTCTGCATCAGTGAAGTTCCATGGTATAACGCCGCCACCCTGGCTTCCAGATAAAGCTTTAACCTTATTTTTAACCTCTGCTACAGCTGTAATATCAGCTTCAGTCACACCCATATCAACAGATACATCAGTATCAAAATTACTGTATGTGGTTGAACCTGATAATGTCTTATATGAACCTGCAACCTGCTCATTTCTTTCAGCTGCAAGATAAGCATCAAAGCTAGCTGCATTGGCAGCCCCATATGATGAATCTGCATTAGCATACACAACTCCGGCAGCACCAGATATTATATTATTATATGCTTTAATCATTCCACCTTTTTCGTTTGAAAATATGCTTTTACCCTTGGCATCTGAACCCTGAAGTGATGACATCATAGGATATTTGCAGTTTTCAAACACATTGGCTTCAACAAATGCTGATGAACCTGATGTAACTCCTACTCCATACTTTGAATTACCATCATAGTAGTTGTTGTATACATGTATATTATGTCCGTTTCTTATACGTGGATGACGTGAATCCGAATGATCAAACCAGTTGTGGTGATATGTAAGATAATCTGAATACCCTGAATCTGCTGGTGTTGCATCTACAAGTCCACATTTTCCACTGTCAAAAAAGTGATTATATGCTATTGTACAGTACTGTGACTTCTTGACATCTATAGAGCCATCACCCTTTTTCTGGTCGCTGTCTGAGCCAGCCTGTCCATAATATATATCAAGATTATGAACCCAGATATTACAGTTGCTTGTGTCTATTGATATTCCATCATCCATGAAATTAAGCACTGAAAGATTTCTTATTTCAACATTTGCTGCATTTCTCACAAGAATACCGAAGTCTTTTATACAGGCATCGCTGCCGACACCCTCTATTGTAAGCTTCATATCAGAATAAGCACTTTTTCCCTTAACCTGAAGTCCTTCTGAACTGCTGCTTATCTTATCAAGATCATTCTTTGTCACTGTTCCTATAATGCGGATATCAACAGGTCTTGTTTCCTTGCCTTTCTGAAGGGCATCAATAATAGTCTGGATGCCAACACATTCAGTAGTCTTATTCGTATCAGTCTTTACTGTCATAGTAACAGTTTTAGCAGTATCTTTTGTTACATATAGTACAACTGCATCCTGCTTTAATGTTCCATCATCATTATAAGCACCTGAACCTGTCTTATATTTAGAATCAGATGAGAACGCAAAGCCACTTCTATCATGTGAAGCTACGGCTATTTCTTCTGTTTCAAGAGCCTTTGAAGCTACTTCTTTTCCATCCTTTACAGGAACAACCTTCATAATATATGTTCCCTCTTTAAGACCAAGTGCATCAGCTCTGTAATAGTCTTTATCAGTCTTATAATGTCTGATAAGTTCATCATCAAGCTTTACATACTCTCCATCCTTTTCTTTAACATATGCATTATAGCTGTCAGCTTTATAATCTGTTGACCATTCTACATACGCTGATTCCAGCCAGCCTGTTGCTTCTATTTTTTCTGGCTTTACAACATCTGCTTTAGCAGATTTAACTGATACAGGCACTATTATGCTTACTGCCATAACAACAGCGAGTAAACATGCCCATATACTCTTAGATGATTTTTTTAATATAGCTTTCATCTTAAACTCCCTTCAAGTTTTATGCATTTTTCATAAGTGTAACATCAATATATGAAAATATTACTACAATTCTACCAAAAATAAATGTTATGATATATGGTATTATAGTACCATATATCATAATCTCTTTTATAACTTCCCTTATAACTTCTTTTTTAATCCCTTTGTATAACAACTGTTATGAATCAGAACCAGAGCCTTTCAAAATATATTTATCAGGATACTCAAACACATATCTGTCATATCCATTGATTATTATTGTATCTTTATATTCTCTCTCTCTTTTATTCTCCACCGAATAATTCAGATGTACATGACCATGAATAAAATATTTCGGTTTATACTTATCCAGTATATCAACAAATGCTTCAAACCCTTTATGTGGATTATCTTCACCATCTCCTATTCCAAACGCTGGTGAATGTGTCAGAAGAATATCTATTCCTTTTTTTATTTTTATCTTTGGCCACATTCTCGCAGTCCTTCTTTTCATCTGACTCTGTGTGTATTGATTAGCACCTGCTTTATATCTTATAGAACCGCCCAGTCCCATAATACGGATTCCTTTGTACACATATATTTTATCCTCTATACATATACATCCTTCTGGTTCTTTAAATGCATAATTATCATCATGATTGCCACGCACATATAATATAGGTACTTTTGAAAACGAAGCAAGAAATGAAAGGTATTCCGCACGTAAATCACCACATGATAATATAAGGTCTATACCATCAAGTTTTTCTTTTTCAAAATAGTCCCACAGATATTTCGACTCAACATCTGCTAACACAAGTATTTTCATAATTTTCACTCATTTCAATTATTCATTAACATCTATAATTCCCTGATTTATAACAAGGAGCTTATATTCTTCACTTAGTTCATCATACTCTGGTATCCTTCCAACAATATTGTCCATAAGCCAATCCATCTCTATGATTTCATCTGGATCAAGAGTTTCACCTGCTTTATTCATGATATTTCCTTCCTGATTTCTTAACTCACCAGAAAAAGGATGGAATTCACCTTTTATAATAGATTCTCTGATAAGGTCAACTATTTTTTTAGTTTCATTATTCAGGCCTCCACCATATATAATATCAACAGCCCCTGATGACATTCCCCACCAATAGTTTAGTGCTGATACCTTATCGCCTTCCTCTTCTTTCTTCCATGAACCACTTAGTATGCTTTGTATAAGCTTTTCATAGAACACACCCCAGTGCCATACCGGCATAGCAAGGTGTCTTATATTACCATCGTCATTTATATATAACCCAAATTTTCTTGATGATTTTTTCGGCGTAATCATATCCTGGTCCGATATACAATTAATCCCAAGCTCCTTAAACCTGGCTTCAACATCATTGTCTTTGATACCATTCCATTCCACATACACCTTAGCATCAGGATTAACAGCCTTTACCCCCATAGCAAACGCATTAACATTTGCCATGACACCATAAAGAGGACAACTTGCAACATATCCTATTCTGTCACTCTTTGACATAACGCCAGCTATAAGTCCTGTCAGATACTTAGCTTCATGAATTCTTGTATAGTAGGTTCTTATATACTTATGTGATATATTCAGTGAACAGTTAAGTATCTTAGCCTTTGGATGTGCTATGGCCTGCTTCAGGCTCGCATACATCATGGCTGAAGATGTCACAAATATAAGATCTGTATTTTCATCTATAAGCTTTTGTATAGCATCATAATCATCGATTTTAGGTCTTACATTCGTTATACTTACTGTTTCTATCTGTTTTCCAAATGTCTCATCTATATACTGTCTTCCAAGTTCATGCGCATAACACCATTCCGATGTCTGTGGTGTCTTTTCATATATAAATCCAACCTTCAGCTTTTTGTTGCTATCTCCTCCTGATATTGGAAGCAGATAGCTTAGTATATTCTTTTTGGCTGGTTCTATCTTTGCCGGGTCCATTTTTAATTCAACCCCGCTGTTATCTGATAAAAGTTCAAACTCTTCCCATGTCTTAGCCACATTCTTATCCATCTCATCAGATGTCATGTGCTTGACATTATCATATCCATGAATATGAATAAATCTTAGATACGCATCTCCGACAGGAAAATCAAATCTGTCTCCTCCCCTTGATTCATATGCCGTTCTGAAATTAAGATAGCTTGAAACAAGATCCTTTTTGGCATCTTCATCCATAACTTTTCCCGGTTCTATACCAACCAGATCCATAAGTGTCGTAAAGCTGCCTTCTTTGCTGAAATATATATCATTAAGCTTAGTTGCTTTATAAAAATCCATGAATTCATAATATATTTTAACATCTGAATCATCGGATTTTTTAGGAATCTTTCGTATAACCTGTGCATTGACAGTAACTGCCTTAAAGTACTTTAAAACACTCACCCTTTTGTTACCTTCAAGCACATAGAACTTATTCATGTATTCATATACCTTTATAGGATCTCTTATACCTTCATTCACCTGGCTGTCACTAAGTGATGCCCATTTTGCTGAAAACTCACTTCCCCACTCCAATATAGGCATCCAGTTATCTGCAAACGCATTTGTTCTTCCAGCTGTACATGTTCCTACCACAAGTCTTAATGGTATCTGATCAATCCCAAGACTCACCTCAGAATCAATACTCTTTTCCTCCATCATATTCTCCATAACAGGAAGGTATGGATATTTTCCTTTATTAACACATGCATGATATTCTTTTTTTCCTAATTTTAAGGCACTCATATAATCCTGTACTGACATACTAACCTCCATTCCTGCACAGATATACTTAAAAACTGTGCACTTTTAATGCCCATAACCCTTTTACCATTCTTTCCTAATTAAACTTAACACATTTTATAATATAAATAAAGCAAAAATGCTGGCTGATAAAACTATTATGTATACCAGTCAGCATTTTATTACATTTCGGTGTCCTGCTTTTAAAGAACACTTGTAACTATCTTAGTCAGTGTCATAATATAGTTCTTATCAGATTCATTCCACCTGAAGCTTTTATTGAAAGTGTCATAGAACATAACTATATTATCGCCTTCGTCATTCTTAAAATAACTATATATCATGCCACCTATATTACAGGCTATAACCGCATCGTACATCTCTTTATAGAACGACTCTATATTAGAGGTATAAACCACAGTCACGTAATTCCTGTTTTCGAATTTTTCCATAAATTTGTCAGTTTTTATGAGTTCAAGTATATCTGGCAATCCAGAATATTCTCCATAGTAGTCTATAAGTTCGCCTTTAGTTGCGTTATATATACGTATACCATCTATCTCTAACGCCTTGCATGCACGAGGAAGTGCTCTTTTTACCGCCTCTTTTCCATTCCTAATTATATCAATAGCCATATCTGCTACTTCTAACGAAAGATTCTCACCTTTTTTAATAGGAGCCATAGAAAAGCCTTTTCTTCCCATATCCTCAAGAAAATCCCCATGTTTAGCAGGGTCATATATTATATATCTGTTTTTACCTTTATTCTTAGCTATATATAAACATTTATCAGCCTTGTTTACAAGCGTGTCATAATCACTTCCGTTATCCGGATACTGACACACACCTATAGAAAGAGTAACTATACAGCCATTCTCTCCCTGACTCATTTCATCCCTTACTTTCTGTTTAATAGATGTAAGAATAGATCTCAACTGGCTTTCTGTATTAATCCAGTTTGTAAATATGAAGAACTCATCTCCACCAAACCTGCCAACTATTCCCCTTCCGTTTAATGTACTGTTTATAATAGAGGCAACTTTTAATATAACCTTGTCACCATACAAATGTCCATATGTATCATTAATATTCTTAAAATCATCTATATCAATCATAGCAACATAATGCATGTCTTTGTTAGAAGATATTGCATCCGATACATATTCCTTACATGCTCTTTTGTTAAGCAGCCCTGTAAAGAAATCCTTGCCTTCCTGTGTCGCATAATATGCTTCCTCTGTCTGTGCACCAAGTGACTTGATAATCCCAATAACCATCTTGCTTCGATTGTACTTGTATATTATACGGCAATCCACTTTATATAATCCAAGCTTCGATGAATCTGTTATAAGCGGACATGTAATCTCTGCATTAAACCCTTCGTTTGCGTTACGCAGCTTATACATGAAATCGCGAAAATCCTGTTTATGTCTGGCATTATTAAAGAATGTCATAATATACTTTTCAAAATCATCAATATGCATTTTTTTAATCATGGTTGCTTTCATGCTTCTATAAACATATATAGAAATAATCCCTGTAGCTATATCATAATCAAACAGATAATCATTGTACATAGAAAGGAATTTTTTATATTTATCGGCATCATCATGAAGCTTGAAATATTTCTTTCCTGTGTTAAACACATTGTATACCTCAGCCTCAATAACGCTGTTATCCTCAATCACATGACCCGTATTTGATAACAATATATGAACAAGAGTATATGTATCATCTTTACCTTTCATGTATGCAATCATTCTCTGTGATTCACCCTCTTTAAGACTTTCACATATATTCGTAAACTCTTCCTTAAAATCAGGATGAATATAATCTGTTATAGATATATTAATTAACTTTCCTACATAATTATAGAAATAATCATCTGCAACCATAACCAGATAATTATGTGTAAATGTTGCAGAACAATATACCATATTTGATTTATTATTATATATATTATCTGATATTAACATAATGCCCCCACGTCTGCTTTGTTGTTTTTGCACTTTATTTCAATTAATAATACCACGTTTTTTATAAAATGTAAACAAACCACGTACTTTTACTAGTACTTTTTCTCTACATTCTGCATATTACATAGTTTCATTATGAACTATTATGAACTTGCATTATATCTGAATCAGGTTATATTATTATTGACTGACATATTAAAATGTACATTATTGAAAGGACACAAATATATGAACGCTTTACCAAAAGACCCCGTTATGCTTCTTAGCTTTGTAAATATGCAGCTGCGTGATAACTACAGTTCACTTGATGAATTCTGCAAGTCGTTTATGGTTGATAAAAATGCCATTAATGATAAGCTTGGCATGATAAATTATATTTATGATGAAAACAGCAATCAATTTAAATAGGGAGATTGAGTACATAGTACTCAATCTCCCTTTGTATTCCATATTTACTTAGATGCTTTTGCGACAAGTCCATTATTTTCACAGTCGATTACTATATTATCTCCTGTAGATACATTGCCTGCAAGTATAAGCTTAGCTGCAAGTGTCTCAACTGACTTCTGTACATATCTCTTAAGTGGTCTTGCACCATACATTGGATCGAAGCCATGCTCAACTATGAAATCCTTAGCTGAATCCGTAAGTACAACCTTAAGTTCCTTATCCTCAAGTCTTCTGTTAACATCATTAATAAGAAGATTAATAATACTTCCTATATTCTCCTTATTAAGTGGCTTAAACATGATAATCTCATCAAGTCTGTTAAGGAATTCCGGTCTGAAGCTGTTTCTTAAATCGCCCATTACCAGCTCCTCCACTCCTTCTTTAATATTGCCTTTATCATCAATACCATCAAGAAGATATGTTGAACCAATATTACTTGTAAGAATAATTATGGTATTCTTAAAGTCAACTGTACGACCCTGTGAATCAGTTATCCGTCCATCATCAAGTACCTGAAGAAGTACATTGAACACATCAGGATGTGCCTTTTCAACTTCATCAAAAAGCACGACTGAATATGGCTTTCTTCTTACTGCTTCGGTAAGCTGACCTCCTTCATCATATCCTACATATCCAGGAGGCGCTCCTATAAGTCTGGATACTGAATATTTCTCCATGTACTCCGACATATCAAGTCTTATAATATTATTCTCATCATCAAACAGGCTTTCGGCAAGTGCCTTAGCAAGCTCTGTTTTACCTACACCAGTTGGTCCTAAAAACAGAAATGAGCCAATAGGCTTTGTTGGATCCTTAATACCTGCTTTAGATCTTATGATAGCCTCTGTAACTTTAGTAACTGCTTCGTTCTGTCCAACCACTCTCTTATGAAGTGTTTCATCAAGATTAAGTGTCTTCTGTCTTTCTGATTCACTAAGCTTAGCTACCGGGATACCTGTCCATCTTGATATAATCTTGGCAATCTCTTCCTCTGTAACACTTTCATGCACAAGAGATTCTCCATTGCCAGACTCTTTAGCTTTAGCTTCTGCCTCTTCTATCTGCTTCTGAACTGCTGGAAGCTTTCCATACTGAAGCTCTGCTGCCTTTTCAAGATTATATTCTCTCTTAGCCTGTGCTATCTGATTGTTAATATTTTCAAGTTCTTCCTTCAGCTTGCTTATATTATCAACCTTTGTCTTATCTGCATCCCACTTTGACTTCTGAATACCGAATTCCTCGCGTAAATCTGAAAGTTCTTTTCTAAGTGCCTCAAGACGTTCCTTGCTAAGATTATCTGTTTCCTTCTTTAATGCTGCTTCTTCAATCTCAAGCTGCATGATCTTACGCTGCATTTCATCAAGCTCGGCTGGCATAGAATCCAGTTCTGTCTTAATCATCGCACATGCTTCATCTACAAGATCAATAGCCTTATCTGGAAGAAATCTATCTGTTATATATCTGTCTGATAGAACTGCTGCACTTACTAATGCACCATCTGTTATCTTAACACCATGGAACACCTCATATCTGTCTTTAAGACCTCTTAAAATAGATATTGTATCTTCGACAGTAGGCTCATCCACCATAACTGGCTGGAAACGACGCTCAAGTGCCGGATCCTTTTCAATATACTGTCTATGTTCATCAAGTGTTGTTGCACCTATACAATGAAGCTCACCTCTTGCAAGCATTGGCTTAAGCATATTACCTGCATCCATAGCACCTTCTGTTTTACCAGCACCTACTATAGTGTGAATTTCATCTATGAAAAGAATAATCTGACCTTCTGACTTCTTAACCTCATCAAGAACAGCCTTAAGTCTTTCCTCGAATTCACCTCTGTACTTTGCACCAGCAACAAGTGCTCCCATATCAAGTGCAAAAAGTTTCTTATCCTTTAAGCTTTCTGGCACATCGCCTTTTACAATACGTTGTGCAAGTCCCTCAACAACTGCTGTCTTACCAACACCAGGTTCACCTATGAGAACCGGATTGTTCTTTGTTTTACGTGAAAGAATCCTTATAACATTTCTTATCTCCTGATCTCTGCCTATAACAGGATCCATCTTGCCATCTGCAGCTCTTTGTACAAGATCTGTGGCATATTTACTAAGGGTATCATAAGTAGCTTCCGGATTATCAGAATTAACTGTCTGATTCCCCCTTACTGTCGCAAGCACAGAAAGAAAACTCTCCCTATTTATACCGTATGTCTTAAAAAGCTGCTTTATGGCTCTGTTAGGAGATGCTATAAGAGCAAGCATAAGATGTTCTACTGATACATAAGAATCCCCCATACGCTTTGCTTCTTCCTCAGCATTAATAAGCACTTTATTAAGATCATTACTTATATACAGCTTTACATCACCAGATACTTTATTCTTCTGGTTAAGCAGCTGTTCTATATTCTTTAAAAAAACATCCTTATCAATATTCATCTTTTCTATAAGACTTGCAATAAGGCTGTCGTCTATAGTCATCAGGCTATACAGGAAATGTTCCTGGTCAATCTCCTGATTTCCATAATCATATGCTATTTTTTCACAATTGTTAATCGCCTCGACTGACTTCTGTGTAAATTTTTGAATATTCATACAACTCACCTCTTTCATTACCCGTGAATTAATAGTTCAATAGAAAATGCTTTATTCACTTTCTGATAATTGTTATATCATCCACTGTTAGCCAAGTCAAGTGGCGAGTGCTAATTTATTATAAACTTTTTATAAAGCGTAGTGTTTATGCTGGTTTGATGGGTATTGAAATTGGTGAAAAAATTGATTTTTACTGTTTTAATCGTCCCCTTCCTGATTTGACTGATAAGCATATTTTTTCTTACAACGTAATATTTCACCCAAGTGCTACATCCAGAATCATCATCAAACTAAACCCAAGTGCAAAGAAAATCGTACCAATATTAGAGTGCTGTCCCTGTGACATTTCTGGAATCAATTCTTCGACCACGACATATAACATAGCTCCTGCTGCAAAGCTAAGTAAATATGGTAATGCTGGGATTACCAGCTGTGCAGCTAGAATAGTCAGCACAGCCCCAATCGGTTCAACCACTCCTGAAAGTACACCTCCAAGAAACGCCTTTCCCTTACTTTCGCCCTCTGCCCTAAGAGGCATTGATATAATAGCCCCTTCCGGAAAATTCTGAATAGCAATTCCAAGAGATAAAGCAAGTGCACTAGCTGCTGTAATCTGTGCATTTTCAGCAAGAAATCCTGCATACATTACACCAACCGCCATACCTTCAGGAATGTTATGTAGTGTAACTGCCAACACCATCATTGTAGTACGGCTAAGCTTGCTTTTAGGTCCTTCTGCCTGAACACTTCCAACATGAAGATGCGGAATCAAATGATCGAGCGCAAGTAAAAACAATATCCCTATCCAGAACCCAGCAACTGCCGGAACAAATGATAAATAACCCATATTCTCAGATTGTTTAATAGCTGGAATCAGAAGACTCCAGATTGAAGCAGCAACCATTATGCCTGCTGCGAACCCTGTAAGTGCACGTTGCACTGACGTGTTAAGTGTTTTTCTCATAAAAAACACGCATGTTGCACCAAGTGTTGTCCCAACAAACGGGATCAATATACCTTTAAAAATATTCAATAGCATTACATTTTCCTTCCATAATCTAAAATTTTTCTTATATAATAAAAAGATTTTTCTACAACGGTATCGTAACAGTTTTGTAGCTTGTTGATTATATTTTCTAAAATCTATTATAGTATAATCTTTCTTGACAATCCTGCTGATACCGTGTTAGTTATAACTAACTTCACATCATACATCATAAACCATTATCCCTTCAGATGTCAACAAATGCTTTAAGAAGGATAATCACTTTATTCTTTTAAATGTACTTATAAAATCTGTTGAAAAAAAGATGACTCCTCTAGTATTAATATCTGATAACATCATATTTTTCTCATTTATTTCAAAAAGTGCTTCAAAATAAATTTTATTTGTTTACTTTTCTATATAATATTGTTATAATTCAGTTAATAAAGTTTGGAGGTTATGTATAATGAAACAATTAAATGAAAAAGTTGCTATCGTTACGGGAGCTGGCCAGGGCATCGGAAAAGGAATTGCCCTTTGCCTTGCTAAAAGAGGTGTTAAGGTTATAGCAACAGGCCGCCGCCCAGATCCTATTAACCAGACAATCGCAGAGATTAAAGAAGCTGGTGGGGAAGGTTTTGCTATGACTTGCGACTCTGCAGACAGAGAACGTGTAGATGAAGTTGTTAAGACTGCCGTTGAAAAATATGGTACTGTTGATGTTATTGTTAACAACGCCCAGGCCATTGTTCCATCTGCTCCGGTTGAAGAAACTTCTTATGACAATATGCTTAAAGCCTGGCAGAGTGGTGTTATCGGTTCTCTTAACTATATGCAGGCAGCCTTTCCTTATATGAAAGAACAGCATGAAGGCAGAATCATTAACTTTGCTTCTGCAACGGGAATGTTTGGTATCGCCGGTCAGTTAGCATATGGTTCTAACAAAGAAGCCTTAAGAGGCTTAACCAAAATCGCTGCCAAGGAATGGGGACAATATGGAATCTGTGTTAATATTGTTCTTCCTGGAGCTGAATCTCCTGCTGCAAAAGCCTGGGCTGAAAAATTCCCAGAAGAATATGCCAAGCAGGTTAACTTAAACCCTATGAAACGTTTTGGTGATCCAGAAAATGATATTGCACCAGTTATTGCATTCTTAGCTGGTCCTGATTCATGCTATTATTCTGGACAAAGTGTAATAGTAGATGGCGCTAATTCAATTATGCCATAACACTATAAAAGATGGAGCCGGATTAACACATCTGACTCCATCTTTTATATTACCAAATTACGTATTAACTGCAAACAATCCAATCAATAGCAATATCTATAAATGCATATTATAAATCCCTTAACATATCCGACTTCTTCATAACAGGTCTTAATGCCAGATATATTATAGATGCCACAACAACAGCTATAACAGCATTAACAGATGTTGTAACTGCACCTACCTTTGCAAGAGCCTTTGCAAGATCCTGAGGCACTCCTAAAAGATATGTCTTATAGAAATATCCAACTATAGGATCTGCTACAATATTAAATAACATACCACATACGCTTGATACTACAGTTGCTATAGTAACATACTTTACAGAGTGTTCCTTAGACAGCTTAAAAAGCCTGTGTGCAACAAAACCTACTATAAGTCCTATGCACAGCTTTAAGAAAAATGTCTTAGGTGCACTTGTTACATATGCTGTTGTAAGGTCACTTATTGTCATTCCAACAGCTCCTGCAAGACCACCCCATGTACCACCAAGAAGAAGTGCTGCAAGAACGCAGAATACATTACCAAAATGGAACATTGTTCTTTCTGTTCCTACCGGAATATCCATTTTAATAAATGTTGCACCAACATAACATAATGCAGCACATAATGCAGCCTGTGCTATAACCTTTGCATCTATAGGCTTCTTTTCGTTTTTTGAAAACAGACTATATAAACCTGATATAAGTATAACTGCACCTACAATCGCTGTAAGTAAAGACACCGCATATGCTTTGTTTCCTTTAACAACATATGTATTAATGCATAATACTATACCTGCGATAAGGATAACTAAGCCTGCCACTGTCTGAATAATACTACCTTTTTTCTCTTTCATAGCCTTTCATATCTTATATACTTATTCAGAATATCAGAATAGCATTTAAGATATTACCTCCTTTACATAATCTATTACTTAATAAGATATATTTACCTTATTGCATGAAAGAATAATGCAAAACAGGTATTATTAAAAGTGCCAATCTGATATTTTTTAATAATGTCAGATTGGCACTTTTACATCACAAACAAATATTATTTTCATTTTACTGATAATCGCGAACTAAAAACATAGGTTTTATAGTAACGATTTCATCATATTCATCCTGTTCAACAGCAACACTCGAATTCAATGCTCTTAAATCATTCTTTAATACAGCAAGTGCTTCATCCACCTCAACTGCTCTTCCTTCTTCTATGATATCTATCATCCTTTTTATTACAACTGGATGTGCATACCAGGCTGGTACCGGAAAATCAGGATACTTTGCTATGTAATCCTGCATTTCATCTACAGCCATTTTAAGATGCGATTCTATATATCTTTTATTATTCCTTGCAGTTGGAAGCACATTGGCACTTGAGAAAAAGAAGATTGCTGCCATACCAAACAAAAGAAAATATATAGAGAATCCTGCATGTATTATAAGCGAATATATACCGTATATAAGTGAAGCTGCTCCAAGTAATGTTATAAAAAGTGCAACCCACTTATACGCTGGATTGCTCCTATCATACACTCTCTTTCTTTTGGCTCCCGAACTCAGATTAAGGCTTAATTCCTCTTTGTTATCAAGATAATCAAGACAATTGTTAAGCACTGCAATGTTTTCCTTTGCCTTATGTGATAATACCCTGGCTTTCTTTTTAGCCATCTGGCGTTCCTTTTCCTTAAGTCTCTTTTCAGCTTCTGCACTATGGATTCTTATATATGGATGGTTCTGTTTTATATATGATAAAAGCATATCAACATTCTCTTCAAACTTAAAATTACACTGTTTTTCCTGTCCATTATCATATTCCACAACAAGATATGGTATAGATGCAAACAAGCCTTTTCCTGTAAATCCACCCTTACTCATAGCAATTCTTTTATATATTCTCTTAACAGAAGAAAGTGGTATATAATATCTCCTGTCAAAATAAAAGCTATTAAGATATATAGCCTTCTCACCAACCCCACATGGTCCGAACTTTCTACAGTTCTTTTTATCCTTAATTAATTCTTCTTTTGTCAGTGAAGTCTGTGATATACATCTAGGTTTAAATATCATATTCCTTACTCCCTTCGTTACATTATTACATCATATCATCCTTAAATATACTCCGAAAAAAACACTTTGGGACCAGTCATATGTATACTTAACAGCAGCTAGTACATTATTTTGAAAACGATGTACTAGCGCTTCATATAACATCCAACTGGCCCAGAGTTATCATTAAGATTATTAGGATTAGTATGTTTATTTAAATAGTTTAATTAGCAGCTTTAGTTTGCTTTCTTGTTGCATACATAAATATTCCAAAGAATACCGCTGCAATAATAATACCTGCTGGATAAGCTACCTTTGTACCAAGATTCAGACATTCTTTTGCATAGAAGAAATATGTCATAGACACAGCACTCATAAATGTTGCTGGAACTGCTGTAATCCAGTAATTCTTCTTTTCCTTGAACAGGAACATGCTAGCTGTCCATAATACTATCATAGCAAGTGTCTGGTTTGTCCAGCTGAAGTATCTCCATATGATAGTATAATCAAGATGTCCTACAAATGCACCAACTGCAAGTAAAGGTACACAGAGAATAAGTCTTTTTGTAAACTTACCCTGATCAATGCCAAACCAGTCTGCGAGTGTAAGTCTTGCACTTCTAAAGGCTGTATCACCTGATGTGATAGGGCATACAATAACACCAATCATAGCAAGTGCTACGCCAACACCACCCATTGTCTTAGAACATACATCATATATAGCAGCTGACTGTCCATTAGCAAGTATTGCACTAAGTCCTGTGCTTAAGCCATCAGTTACTTCATATATAGAACATCCTGCTGCTGCCCATATAAGAGCTATAACACCTTCTGCAACCATGGCACCATAAAATACGAAATGTCCCTGTTTCTCTGACTTCATACAACGTGCCATAAGAGGTGACTGTGTAGCATGGAAGCCTGATATAGCACCACACGCTACTGTAATGAACATAACACTCCAGATAGGTGTTGCCTTAGGATGCATGTTAGTAAAGTTACTCCAGATTTCTGGTATCTGATATTCTGAATGAGTAAAAATACCAATAGCAACACCAAGTGCCATAATTATAAGACATATACCAAATATTGGATAAATACGTCCGATAATCTTATCAATAGAAATAAATGTTGCAATAAAGTAGTAAGCAAGAATAATCCATAACCAGAACTCAGTGTTTGCTACTACACCAGTTACGCCACCATTCTTAAACAAAGTTACGATAAGTCCTGCCGGACCAACTGCAAATACGGTACCTACCATAACGAGTAATACAACACTGAAAATTCTCATTACATTTTTCATAAATCCGCCAAGATATATACCGCAGACTTCTGAAATAGAAGCTCCGTTATTACGTTCTGAGAGCATTCCTGAGAAGTAATCATGAACACCACCGGCAAATATAGTACCAAATGTAATCCAAAGAAAAACAACTGGTCCCCAAAGAGCACCCTGCATAGCACCAAATATTGGTCCAAGACCTGCAATATTAAGAAGCTGTACTAAAAACAGTTTCCACTGTGGCATAACAACATAATCTACACCATCATTAATCTTAACTGCTGGTGTCTCTCTGTCATCAGGTGCGAATGTATTCTCTACAACTTTACCATAGACGAAGTATCCACCTATCAGAAGAGCCAGACAAATAAAAAAACTAATCATAGCTTTTTCCTCCTCGTTTGATTGAATTGAATTCGATGTAAACTTAAAATATAGCTGCATCTTTTTTATTAAATTATTACAGTACTGTTTTTTATACTTTAATTATAAACATTTTATAAAAAATTTCAACTTTCAAAGTTAAAAAAAATGTACCGAAAATCTTCGGCACATTTTGTTTATATTGTACATTTTTATATCACTTCGCATATATATTTTTAGAATTTTTAAACAATAAAACAACTCAATGCTTTATTACATCTGATTAAGAAATGGAAGTATATCTTCTACTTTTTCAAGTATATAATCTGCTCCTGCATTCTCTAACTCATCCTTTTCTGCAAAGCCATATCTTAATCCAACCGACTCAATACCTGCTTCCTTAGCTCCAAGCACATCATCTTTTCTGTCACCGATCATGATTGAATCTGCTTTAACTGATACTATATCTGATTCGCTTATGTCCATTTTTTTCATAATCTGATTCAGTACTTCTTCTATAACATCATCTTTATGTCTTCTTTTTCCTCCCTCAAGTTCACTTCCTACTGCGACATCAAAATATTGTTCTATATCAAAATGCTTAAGTATCGTTGGAACATATATCTCAGGTTTACATGTAGCTAATGCAACAACATATCCTTCTTTTTTCAATCCTGAAAGAAAATCTGTTATACCATCAAACAGCCTGTTTTCATATATTCCCTTTACAGCATATCTTTCTCTATAATATGCAACGGCCTTTAATGAATCTTCATCATCCATTCCATGAAACCTTGTAAAGCTCTCATTAAGCGGTGGTCCTATATATTTTTTTAAGACTGCCATATCATTTTCTTCTATTCCCATTTTTTCAAGAGCATACTGCACACTTTTAGTTATTCCTTCGCCTGAATCTGTTATAGTTCCATCAAGATCTAGTAATATGTATTTTTTTCTCATATAATTATTCCTTCCAGATATATTGTTAAAATGTAAGAAACGGGTGTCAAAACCCTGAATATAATAAGAATTCTGACACCCTGATATTAAATATTATACTATTGGATTGTAATTTATCAACTAAGATTCCTTATTGTTTATAGTAATATTAGAAACTCCTTCCATTCCATCAACTGATATATTCCTATCTGTCTTAGCCTGGATTGTGTTTGCTTTCATAACATCTGTTATATCAAAGCCGGTAGTTTCCTTGATAGATTCTATTGTCTTTGCAAGAACTGAAGGAACATATCCTCCCATCTGTCCGACTCCAGAACCATTAGCTGTATCACCACTGTCAATAATTGTAACCTTATCTATGCTCTGAAGTGGCTTAGCAACCTGTTCTGCCATTTGAGGAAGCACCTTGACAAGCATTTCCATCATAGCAGCCTGGCCATACTTCTCATAAGCCTCAGCTTTCTTCTCCATAGCCTCTGCTTCTGCTATACCTTTAGCCTTAGTTGCCTCTGCCTCTGCTATACCAGTCTTTGATATGGCATCTGCTTCTGCCTGTGCTTTTATGGCAATAGCCTCTGCTTCTGCCTGTGCTTCTACCTTTCTTGACTCAGCACGGGCCTGTGCTTCCGCTATCTTTCTATACTTTTCAGCATCTGCATCTGCCATCTGCTTTGCTTTTTCAGCGTTAGCAGGTTCTACTATTGTTACTCTTAAACTTTCCTTAGTTCTTTCAGCCTGCTTCTGGGCAAGTTCTATGTTCTTCTGCTCTGATGCAATCTGAACCTGGATCTGTGCCTCTGCTATTTCTTTTTGTCTCTGCTGTTTAAGAAGTTCAGCATCCATCTGTGCCTGTATAACATCCTTCTGTGTTATGTTCGACTGGATATCATGTGCAAGCTCTGCCTTAGCCTGTGCTGTCTGCTGTTCCTGCATATAATTAGCCTCAAGGACAGCTTTATCCTTTGCTGCCTGGGCTATATCTGCCTCTGCCTTTAACTTGGCTGACTCACCCTCCTGACGTGCCTGTGATGTCTTAATCTGCATATCTCTTGCAGCCTCAGCCTTCTGAATTTCAGCATCCTTCTTTCTCTGGGCAATCATACCATCACCAAGTGCCTTTATATATCCGTTCTCATCAGATATATCTGTGATAGTGAAGTTTTTTACTTCAAGTCCCATATTTCCAAGCTCAGTTCCAACTACCTCCTGAACTCTTGATGAGAATTCCTCTCTCTTCTGATACAGCTCTTCAACTGTCATTGTAGCAATAATCTCTCGAAGCTTACCTTCAAGTACAGCAATAGCTGTTCCCTGGATATTATCGATAATTTCTTTCTCGTTTCGTCCTGTAAATTGCTCAATAGCAGTTAATATACTGTTCTTTTCATTTCTTACCTTAATAACCGCTGTTGTTATAACACTGATTGGTACACCCTGACTTGAAAGACTGCTTCTTGTTGCCACACTGAGTGGAATATTTCCAAGTGATATATAATCAATTCTTTCAAATACTGGTATAACAAGTCCACCACCACCAGTGATAACTCTTTTTTTCATACCGGTTACAACGCCTGCCTTATCCTGCGGAACCTTTTTCCACATTCTTAAGACTACAGTAAGAATCAGTACAATTCCAATGACTGCTGCTACAATTCCTACAATGCTGGATTCTGCTCCATATCCCATGTCTGCCTCCCATTTCCGGTTGTGCACATTATGCCTCAACCATATCCTTAATTAATAGTTACTTTCTGATTTACTCCTGAGGTCGTTTCTTTACTTAATTCTTTTCCCCAGGTATATCAGAATATTTATCTTCGAGATATGAGGTACTTTGCACTATTACATAGTCACCATCAAATCTTAAGATATTAACCTCTTTATCCTGCTTTATAGCTTTGCCATCTATTGATCTGGCAGGATATGATACATTAGTACCTGTACTTAACTGTACACTTATTGCACCTACTCCATTCTCAGGTATCGTATTACTTACAATACCTTTTCTTAAAAGCAGTTCTTCTTTATCAGCTGCAAAATTCTCAATTTTTTTAAGTCTTTTGATTGCTGACTGAAGTGCCACTGCACATATATATCCGGCTATAAATCCTATTATTATGATCGTAGTTTCTGACAATCTGCCATCAAGTATAAGTCCTAAGCAGCCAAATATAAGTGACCATAGGCACAGGCTGTTTATTGAAAAGGGCAAAAAGTCCAATATCATATCCTGTCCAAACTCTAGCTGTAATACATCTATTGATACAAAATCCACAAAGCCATCAAACAAATTAAGCACAATACTGCAAAACGGTATCAGGATTCCTATTATTATACATGCAATACATATAGTATGAAACATATCCCCTCCCCCTTTCATATACATTAATACAAGTATCCATGAATACTGCAATACCGGAATATATCATATTCCACCTATATTCCAGTTAATTTCAAATATTACTTAAAATATTATTTAAAATCTGTTATATGTATTAGTCTGCATGTTTTCTGTAAGCTTTGTTATGTAAGCTGAATATTTTTCATTAAGTACATTTGATGCAATTGTTTCATCCTTGCTTCCATCATATGATTTATTTATAAAATATAATATATAATAACAATGTGATGATGTATTCTCTATAACTGTAACATCCCCACTCTTACGCTCATCTGAAAGAAGCCATTCTGATGTTCCTTTATCCATGCCAGTACTTGTAATCTTTGAATGAAGTGAACCCTCATCAGTATCATATTTTGTTTCACCATCAGCAGCATTTCTCTTACACAGCTCTATAAAAGACTTTTCATCTGATACTCCTGCCACAAACTCATCCGCTTTTGCCTTAGCCTGCTGCATTTCACCATCTGTAGAATCTATAGCTGTTATTGTAAACTCTCTGTAATCAACCTGGTCATATGTATCTTTGTGTTCATCATAATATTCCTTGACTTCATCATCCGTGGCTGTCATATTCTCTGTAAGCTTACTCTGGTATGCATTAGCCTTAAGATACTCCATAACATATTTTTTAACATTCTTTTCTGTCGCATACTGTCCAAAACTCTGCTTATAATAATCAGCAACACTCTTACCTGATTCAGAAGCTGCATCACTTATCTGTTTTGTAAAATCCGCATAATCATCATCACCAGTTGTATAATCAAAACCGCTATTATCTGCATCTTTAATAAGTGCCTTATATTCCTTAATTGTTGTTAATGCATTATCTGCAAAGTATTCATACCATGTTTTTCCTGTCTGTGAGTTAGTCTGGCTCTTATCATTCTCTGAACTTTTATATCCCATATATGAATAGTAATCAGCCATTGTCGTGTTGCCATAGAAGGATTGTGACATAGCCGCATTCTTAGACACATTATAATACATATCAAATTCTATCTGGCTTATATTATCACCATCAACACTTATAAATCTGTTATGTATCTTATAATATCTCATACTGCATATGACCACTGCTGCTATAAGGATACCTGCTATAATACCAGCTGTTACAGCCCTGAATATTATCTTTTCTCTCTGTAATCTTTTCTCTTCTTCTTTTCTTTTAGCGACTTTTCTGTCATATTTAGTCATCACTTTTCCATTATTTGTATTCTGTGAATTATTAATTGATTTATTAGCATTATTACCAGCCATGTTATCTTAATCCTCCAACATACCTTCTTTTATTTTATCAAGCTTTCTTATCCATGCTGCACTACTTGCATCACTAGGCATCCTCAGATCTCCTCTTGGTGAAACTGCAACTGACCCAACCTTTGGTCCGTCTGGCAGACATGACCTTTTAAACTGCTGTGCAAAAAATCTCCATATAAATGTGCGGAGCCATTTATATATCGTTTTTTCATCATACTCACCAGCAAATGCAAGCTTTGCAATTCTGAACAACTTTTCAGGACCAACACCAAATCTTAATATATGGTACATAAAAAAGTCATGAAGCTCATATGGTCCAACAAGATCTTCTGTTTTCTGCTGTATAGTTCCATCCTCATTAGGTGGAAGAAGCTCTGGACTTACAGGTGTATCAAGCACATCTGTTAAAACATCCGATAGTTCCTTGTTTTCACATGTATCAGTATAATATCTTACAAGGTGCCTTACAAGTGTTTTAGGCACTGATGCATTCACTCCGTACATAGACATGTGATCACCATTGTATGTTGCCCAGCCAAGGGCAAGCTCTGACATATCACCTGTACCTATAACCATGCCATTTGTCTGGTTTGCTATATCCATAAGTATCTGGGTTCTTTCCCTTGCCTGTCCATTTTCATAGGTGACATCATGCACTGCTTCGTCATGTCCGATATCTTCAAAATGTTGTTTGACTGACTTTCTTATATTGATTTCTCTTAATGTTGCGCCAAGCTTTTCACTCATCTTTATAGCATTATTATAAGTTCTGTCTGTTGTTCCAAAGCATGGCATCGTAACACATGTTATTCCTTTTCTGTCTAATCCTGACAAATCAAATGCCCTGACTGTAACAAGCAGTGCAAGTGTTGAATCCAGTCCACCAGATATACCAATAACAGCACTCTTACAGCCAGTATGTTCAAGTCTTTTCTTAAGACCATATGTCTGGATATCAAGAATCTCCTCACATCTTGCCTCTCTTTCGTTCTTGTCATATGGCACAAATGGCGCTTTGTCAAAGAATCTGTCAAGCTTAAGTTCCCTGCTTATAAGCTGCGGACACCTCACACATGTATAACCTTCAGCCGCTGCCTTGTCTTCATCCACAACAAATGTAGACATTCTTCTTCTCTCTGAACATATTCTATCTATATCTATATCTGCATAAACTGACTCATTTGCGAACTTTTCAGCCTCTGCAAGAAGTGAGCCATTCTCACTTATCATATTATGTGCACCAAAAACTATATCCTGTGTTGATTCTCCTTCACCTGAACTTGAATATACATAACCACACACAAGTCTTGCAGACTGTCCTATAACAAGCTGTTTTCTATACGCTGCCTTACCTATAGTTTCATTACTTGCCGAAGCATTTACGATAAGTGTGGCTCCGTTAAGCGCGTGTCTTATACTTGGTGGCTGTGGTGTCCACAAATCTTCGCATATTTCTACAGCTACCTTCAACTTCGGATAATTATCAAAGCTATATATTATGCTTCCTCCAAAGACTACTTCATCTTTATCAAGCTTAACTGTCACATTACTTTTAAAGCCCTCTGTAAACTGTCTTCTTTCATAAAACTCACCATAATTGGGTATAAACATCTTAGGCACAAGTCCCTGTATATGTCCATCCATTACTGCTGCGGCAACATTATACAGCTTTCCACGATGCATATATGGAAGACCTGTAATAACAAGCATTCCTTTATAATCTGATGTATAATCTCTTATATCTAATAATACACTCATCGCTTCATCTATAAGTGTATCCTGTAAAAATAAGTCATTACAGGTATATCCTGTTATACATAATTCTGGAAATACCGCTACTGCTGTATCTTTGTTATAAGCCTCTTTAATAAGAGCCTTAATCTGCTCGCCATTATATACACAGTCACCCACTTTTATCTTCGGTGTCAGTGCTGCAACTCTGATATATCCGTCTTTCACTGCAATTCTCCCTTATAAAATCATTTTCTATCAGTATATCAAATCCACAAGACATTTACAATAAAAAACAGTTATCCGGCAACCTTATATTGCTGGATAACTGTTATAAAATACTCTTACGTATTATAATAATCTTAATACTATTTTGAAAATGCTGATGAAACCTCTGTCGCCATTTCTTTTATTCCATCTTTGGCTGTTTCCATCATATCCTTGGCACCTGTTGCCGCATCTGTTGCTATTTCCTTAATACCTGTTGCCGCATCTGTTGCTATCTCTTTTGCCCCTGTAGCTGCATCTGTCATGATATTTTCTACAGTGTTTTTACTATTGCTGCCTGCACCAGTATTACTCCCGCTTTCCGAATCCGTCTTGGAGCCGCAGCCTACAAGTACAGATACAATAGTGATAAACATAACTCCGGCTACAAACCATTTAAACTTATGCATATAATATATCCTCCTTTAACATTCATAGCATTATATTATCTGCATATATTTAAATTGTATTCATGACATAAAACTATGCCTTTAGCTGATGACTCAGATACTTATATAAAATCACTGTTAAAGTTCCATCTATAAGTGCCTTTATTATGTTAAAAGGTGCAACGGCAAGTGCAACAAATGAAAACACATCTTTAATAGATGCATTTACTTTTGTTCCCATAGCTATAAGTACATCCATAGGCATGCCATAAAGTTCTGAATACTTAGGAAGCAGGTACCATGCATTAAGAAGCATTCCTGCCACAACAAGTATAGCACCACCTGCAACAAGTGATATTATTGCCATTTTTCTTGTTTTCTTTGTGTGATATATGATAGATGCTGGAACAACATACATACATCCTAATATAAAATTAGCAAAATCACCAACAAAAGCTGTTGTTGTCCCTTTCATACAAAAATGTAATATAACCTTGACAGCTTCTATTATAACACCAGCACATGGTCCTAACATAAAAGAACCTATGAGCACAGGTATTTCACTAAAATCAAGCTTATAAAATCCCGGTGCTAAAAATGGTATAGGAAAGTCAAAATACATAAGTATTACTGCTATTGCTGAAAGCATTGCCATAATTACGGTTTTATTAACTTTAGTTTTTTCAGATGTAAATCTGACACCTGTCTTCTTTTCAATAAGTATTTCACTGCCTCTTGCCACGGCAAACACTATAACCATAAGTAAGATTGATATTCCTACGAATTCAATATTCTTCTGGATTGTTTCTAATAATCCCTGCATTTTTTCTCCATCCTGTTAGTTTAAACTGGAAACATTGCCGACACTTACACGCAGCACTCTATGTCCTTCAAGAAGCTTGTTCTCTATTCTTATAAATACGACAACTCTTATCTTTTCACCAGTCTTTGTCTTAAAAAAATGTTCATAACATGCATATCTCTGGTCGATAAATGTCTCACGAAGTTCTGATATTATACTTTCATAATCAATATCAGGCACAATATCCTTGAATACAAGACCATTCTTCATATCTTCTTCTGTATATCCAAGCATCTTTACAAAACCATCATCAATCTCAATTATCTTACCACTTCTCATCTCCATGGCAAAACGTGTAAATGGGAGTTTTTTCATAAATTCTGCTGCCATAACTTATCTCCTTTCAATATGCGGGAGTACTATTACTCCCGCTCTTACTTTAGGTACATTATAATTACTTAGAAAGTGTCTTAAGTCTTTCTTCAACCTGTGCAAGCATATCAGAATACTTCTCAAGTTTAGCTTTTTCTTCATCAATCTTAGCCTGTGGAGCCTTTGATGTAAACTTTTCATTGTTAAGCATTCCGTTACATCTTGCTATTTCCTTGTGTAATTTATCTTTTTCTTTATTAAGTCTTTCGATTTCCTTATCGATATCAACAAGTTCTGCAAATGGTATATAAATAACTGCACCCGGAATAACAGTTGATACAGCATCATCTGGTATGCCGCTCTTATCAGCCTGGACTTTAACATCACTTGCATAGCCAAGTGTTGCAAAGAATACCCTGCCATTATCAAATATATTTCTTATATCTTCGTTCTCTGAAACAACATATACAAGTGCCTTACGGCTAGGTGCTACATTCATCTCAGCTCTTACATTTCTGATATTACGGACAGCTGTCTTAATTGTTTCAATAGCATTTTCATCTTCTGAATAATCATTGTCCTCTGTGTATACAGGCCATGAACTTATCATAATAGACTCTTCTTCATCCTGTATATTACAGAATATTTCTTCTGTTATGAATGGCATATATGGATGAAGCAGCTTAAGTGCATCTATAAGAACCTTCTTTAATGTCCATATAGCAGCTGTTTTAGTTGTATCCTCATCGTTATAAAGACGTGGCTTAACCATCTCAATATACCAGTCGCAGAATTCTTCCCAGATAAAGTCATTAAGCTTGGCAACTGCTATACCAAGATCGTACTTTTCCATATTATCTGTAACTTCTTTAATAAGCGAATTCATCTTTGATAATATCCACTTATCTGCTGCTGTAAGATTAGCTGGCTTCTCGTCTGTAGCCTTTATCTTATTGTCTGGGTCGTTCATCATTATGAATCTTGAAGCATTCCATACCTTATTAGCAAAGTTACGGCTTGCCTCAACTCTTTCCCAGTAGAAACGCATATCATTTCCAGGTGCATTACCTGTGATAAGTGTGTACCTTAAAGCATCTGCACCATACTTATCTATAACCTCAAGTGGATCAATACCATTTCCAAGTGACTTACTCATCTTACGTCCCTGTGAATCTCTTACAAGTCCGTGGAATAATACCTTTCCAAATGGCTTCTTACCCATCTGCTCATATCCTGAGAATATCATTCTGATAACCCAGAAGAATATAATGTCATATCCTGTTACAAGTACATCTGTAGGATAGAAGTAGTCAAGCTCAGGTGTATTATCTGGCCAGCCAAGTGTTGAGAAAGGCCAGAGTGCTGATGAGAACCATGTATCAAGTGTATCCGGATCCTGCTCCACGTTAGTGCTTTTACACTTTGGACATGTACATACCTTATCCTTAGATACTACCATTTCTCCACAATCCTTACAGTAGTAAGCTGGTATTCTGTGTCCCCACCATAACTGTCTTGATATACACCAGTCTCTTATATTATCTGTCCAGTTAAAGTAAGTCTTGTCCATAGAAGCTGGAACAAGTTCAATGTCACCATTCTTAACACCTTCAACTGCAGGCTTAATAAGCTCGTCCATCTTAACAAACCACTGCTGCTTAATCATAGGTTCAACTGTTGTCTTACATCTGTCATGTGTACCTACATTATGAACATGGTCTTCAACCTTAACTAAAAGTCCCTGTGCCTCAAGGTCTGCTACCATAGCCTTTCTTGCTTCGTATCTATCCATACCAGCATATTTTCCACCAAGCTTGTTTATAGTAGCATCATCATTAAGTATATTAATCTCTGGAAGATTATGTCTCTTACCTACCTCAAAATCGTTAGGATCGTGAGCCGGAGTAATCTTAACAACACCAGTTCCGAATTCCTTATCAACATAGCTGTCTGCGATAACAGGTATCTTTCTGTCTGTAAGTGGCAGATATACTTCTTTTCCTATAAGGTCAGTGTATCTTTCATCATCTGGATTAACAGCAAGTGCTGAATCACCAAGAAGTGTTTCTGGACGTGTAGTAGCTATTTCTACATATCTTCCTTCTTCACCAACTACAGGATAATTGATATGCCAGAAATGTCCTGCCTGCTCTTCATGTTCAACCTCTGCATCAGATATGGATGTGTTACATACAGGACACCAGTTTACAATCCTTGAGCCCTTGTATATAAGACCTTTCTCGTAAAGCCTGCAGAACACTTCAAGAACTGCCTTAGAACAGCCCTCATCCATAGTAAATCTTTCTCTATCCCAGTCGCATGAAGAACCTATCTTCTTTAACTGGCTTGTGATAGTTCCGCCATATTCTTTCTTCCATTCCCATGTTCTTTTAAGAAAGCCCTCTCTTCCAAGCTCGTGCTTATCGATTCCCTCTTCCTTTAATGCATTAGTAACCTTAACTTCTGTAGAAATACTTGCATGGTCAGTTCCTGGAACCCATAATGCTTCATATCCCTGCATTCTCTTAAAACGTATAATAATATCCTGCATTGTGTTATCAAGTGCATGACCCATATGCAGCTTACCTGTTATATTAGGTGGTGGCATAACAATAGTAAATGGTTTCTTACTTCTGTCAACTTCTGCATGAAAATACTTCTTATCAAGCCACTTCTGATACAATCTGTCTTCAATTTCTGAAGGATTGTAATTCTTCTCTAATTCCTTACTCATGGTAATGATTCCTTTCTATATCCTAAGAAAATAGTTTTTCCAGGTAACTCCTATAGTTATCGCCCGCAAAGCATTTTAATTTACAGACAACATGGTATATAACTTATGCTCATCCCTGATATATTATTTTCTTATAATCTCAATCTGTTTAATCATAATATTACAAGCGGAAAATGTCAACACGCCTCTATTTCTTTGATATTAAATTCACTACCACGTAAAAGATATGTATGCCTGCTCCCACATTTTGGACAGATTTTTCCATATTTCACTGTTTCATATTCAGACTTGCAGTCTTCACAATAAGTAACTGCATTTATCTTTTCTATGACAAGCTTTGAATCTTTTAACAATTCTTCTTTTTTTATTGCCCATTTCCAGCAATCTGTCAGGTATGAATCTATCACCGTTGACACTTCACCAAGTTCCAGTACAACTTTAGTTATCTCAGTTATTTCATTGTCCACGGCTACTTCCTTCAAATCATCTATTATGTGAAATACAACGCCTAATTCGTGCATATTTTCAATCCTTTCAATCCTTTTAATTTTTTCGGTCCTTTCAATCTGATAAATCGTAAAATATTGTTGTTTAACACACATTCTTAACGTACGGACGACAGCATATATGAGAAAAGCAGGTGTGCATACATCAACGATGCCAGAAGCTTCAATTGGATATTTCTAAGACTTTTCATATACGTAATGGTAGTTTCCGCTACCGTTCGATACGGGACATCCATGTCCCATATCTCACTTCCACAGACATCCGTGTCTGTGGATAGCTGTGTAGCTAAGAAAAAGTCTAAGAACTATCACAATTGAACTTCAAGTACATCTTATGATGTTTGCACACCTGCTTTTCTCATATATGCTGTCTGACTTTGGCTTAATTTACGAAAAATGAATGTGGATTTAATTGAATATTCAGTATTGCATTATGCCGTAACACAGACAAATATAAGCTACAGGCAGTCCTGCATACTATGCG